>Ga0310906_10000251_pt1 | contig 13050 bp, 11 predicted proteins | sample C48D3metaG_FD_203749 | JGI IMG/M metagenome (GOLD analysis project Ga0310906, IMG submission 203749) | Lab incubated soil microbial communities from West Virginia University Organic Research Farm, Morgantown, WV, United States - C48D3 | ecosystem: Environmental > Terrestrial > Soil >...
TATTGGCCTATTCGCCTATTGGCCTAGAAGAGGATCCAGCAGATCACCGCGCCGACCACCATCATCGACAGGCCCCACCACAGCAGCTGATTGAACAGCTTCTTGGCGTCAGCCTCATTCGGCAGCGCCGCGATGCAAAGCGCGCCAATCGTCGAGAGCGGAGAGAGATCGACGAGATGCCCGCCGACGTACATCGACGCGGCGATCGATAGCGGGTCCGCGCCAAGCCGCTCCGCCAGGCCCGGAACCGTCGGAAGGAAAGCCGGCAGGACCACGCCGGACGTGCTGCTGTAGACCGACACCGCGCCGGTCACGAGCGCGATCATGAACGTCACCGTTCCCGGGGTCGCGATCCGCGCGAGCAGATCGGTGAAGAGATCCATGCCGCGCTGCGCCGACAGCACGCCGATCAAGACGGTGACGCCGCACACCATCACGATCACGCCCCACGGCATCTTCTTGATCGCGTCCTTTTCGTCGGCCGCGCGCAGGAGCGAGAGGACCGCCGCGCCGGTCATCGCCGCCAGCCCGACGTGCGCCCGGAACTCGATCACCACGACGACGAGCGTAACGAGGATCGCCAGTGTCAGCCAGTGCCGGCTTTCGAACGGCTCGATGTCGATGATCTCTTCTTCCAAACGCGCCCCGGCTTGATCACTTTGCGCGATCTGGACCGGCGCGACGCGCCGCCGCGTGAACAGCTTCCAGCCGCCGAGCAGGAAGTAAGCGACGAACGTGACGACCGCATGCGCGAGCAGGTTGTTGAGATACGTGCTCGTTTCGTGACCGGCAAGCCCGATCGCCTCCATGTTCCGGTTGACGATGAGGCCGGTGGGCGCGAAGCGGGAGAGCGCGCCGGCCTGCGCGCCGTTGCCGACCATCAGCGCCATCAGAAACGGCGGGATCGCCGCGCGCATCGCCACCGCCATCGCCATCGGCGCCATGATTGCCGTCGTCGCGATGTTGCCGGGCCCGATGCTCGACAGCGTCACGGCGATGAAGAAGAACATGATCGGCATCACGCCGGCGCTGCCGCGGCAGGCGCGCACCGCCCGCGCCGCGATGCGGCCGAGCGTGCCGTTGTTGTTGGCCATGCCGAACAGCAGCGTGATGCCAACCAGGTTGATGAGGAGATCGACCGGGAAGGTGCCGACCACCTTCGCGGTCTCCATCCCGCCCAGGTAGACGCCGACGATCCATGCAAGGGCCAGCGACACCACGCCGACGTTGACGCTCGTCACCATGCTCAGGGTGATGGCGGCAATCAGCGCGGCGAGCGAGATCCAGGCAAGGTTCATCGTGTGTCCTTTTCCGGGCTAGGGTGGAGGAGCGACCGCAATAGTACGGCGGGATGCATCGCCGTCACGCCGGCAAAATCAGCGACCTGATGGCGGCAGGACGTGCCCGCCGCGACGAGCACCGAGCCGGGCGTCATGGCCCGGGCCGCCGGCAGCAGCTTGCGTTCGGCAATCGCGAGCGACACGTCGTAGTGATCGCGCGTGTAGCCGAACGAGCCGGCCATCCCGCAGCAGCCGGCCTCGAGATCGACGACGGTCGCCGACGGAATCCTCGAGAGCAACGACCGGGCGGGCGCCGCGAGGCCCATCGAGCGCTGGTGACAGTGCGGATGGAGCAGCACGTCGCGCGGCCCCGGCCTGAGTGCGAGCGTGGCGCGTCCTTCGGCGCATTCGGTTTCGAGGAACTCCTCGAAGAGCACCGAGTGATGGGCGACCACTCGCGCGCGCCGTTGCAGCTCGCCGCGCAGCAAGTCCGGTGCGTCTTCGCGGACGGCGGACAGGCAACTCGGCTCGACGAACACGATCGCGTGGCCGCGATGCGCCGCGTCGTAGAGCGCATGCACGTTGGCGGCGGCGAGCCGGCGCGCGTCGGAGAGACGGCCCTGTGAGATCAGCGGGCGGCCGCAACACACATTCGACGCGACGTGCGTGGGTATGCCCGCCGCATTCATCACGTCGATCGCGGCAAGCCCGATCTCTGGGTCGGTGTGATCGGTGAACGTGTCTGCGAACAACAGCGCCCTGATCCCTGATCCCTGGTCCCCGATCCCTGATCCCTGATCCCTGATCTGCCGTCGCAGCGTCTGCCGCGTCCATTGCGGGAGCGATCGTCGTCGATCGATGCCGATCAGTTTCTCCGCCGCCCATCGCACGATTGGGGTGTTCGCCATTGCGTTGGACAGAGGCGCGAAGCGGCTGCCCCAGACGGCTGCGCCGTGCGCGCTGCCAAACACCTGGGCGGCGAGCGAGACACCGTGACGATCCCAGTAGCCGGCGAGAAACTCGCTCTTGAATCGCGCGACGTCGACGCCGACGGGGCATTCGCTCTTGCAGGCGCGGCACTCGAGGCAGAGATCCATCACTTCGTGGACGCCTTTGTCCGACAGCTTCGCGTCGCCAAGCTGTCCGGCCATCGCCAGCCGCAACGTGTTCGCTCGCCCGCGCGTCGAATGCGCTTCTTCGCGCGTGACCATGTACGACGGGCACATCGTGCCTTCGCGCTTCTTGCGGCAGAGCCCGACGCCGCTGCACATTTCGACGGCGCTGCCGAAGCCGGCGTGATCCGAGAAGTCGAAGAACGTCGCGGGCGAGGGCGTCGCATAGCCCGCGCCGTAGCGCAGATGCGAGGTGATGGGCGGCGTGTCGACGATGCGGCCGGGATTGAACAGGCCGTTCGGATCGAAGGTCTTTTTCACCTGCCGGAACGCTTGGTAGAGCTCCGACCCGAACATTCTCTCGTTGAAGGCGCCGCGCACCAGGCCGTCGCCGTGCTCGCCCGACAGCGCGCCGCCGAATTCGAGCACGAGATCCGCGACCTCGTTCGCGATTGCCTCGAACTTGGCGACGCCCTCCGCGGTCTTGAGATTCACCACCGGCCGGACGTGCAGGCAGCCGACCGACGCATGCGCATAGACGCCCGCCGTCGTCTTGTGCCGCCGCACGAGGGCGACGAACCGCTCGATGTAATCGCGCAGCTTCTCCGGCGCGACCGCCGTGTCTTCGACGAACGAGATCGCCTTGGCGTCGGACTTCATCGCCGTCGAAAGCCCGAGCGCCGCTTCGCGGAAGCTCCAGATCGCCTGTTGCAGCTGCGGATTGAGGACCTGCCGCATCGCGCGTGGCCGCGCCGGCGCGAGATCGCGCTCGACCGCATCCATGCGGGCCCTCAGATCGTCGACGTGGTCGGCGTAGAACTCCACGCAGAGCAACGACGATCCGTCGGCGGTGATCATGGCGCGGCGCTGCGCATCGAGCACCGGATGGTTCTTCGCGTGCGACAGGATGAAGTCGTCCATCACTTCAACCGCCGACGGCCCGTGCTTGAGGACGAGCGGCGTGGCGCCGAGCGCATCAAGCAGATGATCGAACTCGATCGTCAGGACGGACTTCTGCTTCGGCAGCGGCACGAGCCTGATCTTCGCGTCGACGATGAAGCCGAGCGTGCCTTCGGAGCCGATCATGATGCGGGTCAGATCGACTCTTCCGTGCGGATCGACGAACGCATCGAGGTTGTATCCGCCGACGCGCCGCAGCACCTTCGGAAAGCGGCGCTCGATCTCGACGGCGTGGCGGACGCCGAGCCGGGGGATGTCGTGATAGGCGCGCGCCTCGATGCCGTCGCCGACCGTCGCGGCCAGGACCTCGGCGTGAACCAGCGGTCGAAAATGCGCGAGCCGGCCATCGGACAGCACCACGCGCTGCTCGAGCACGTGATCGATCGTCTTGCCGTAGAGGACCGATCGCGCTCCGCTCGAATTGTTGGCCATCATGCCGCCGAGGGTGGCGCGGCTGGCCGACGACACGTCCGGGGCGAAGCGCAGGTTGTGCGGGCGGAGCGCCGCGTTCAGCTCGTCGAGCACCACGCCCGGTTCGACGCGCGCCCACTTCTCGTCGGGATTGACCTCGAGGATCCGGGTCAGATACTTCGACGTGTCGAGAACGATTCCGGATCCGATCGATTGTCCGGCCTGCGACGTGCCGCCGCCTCGCGGCGTGATCGGCACGCCGTGCTTCGCCGCCAGATCGACGGCGCGCACCACGGCCTCCGTTGACTTCGGAATGACGACACCGAGCGGCTCGATCTGGTAAACGCTCGCATCCGTCGAGTACAGCGCTCGCGAGACCTGATCGAATCGAACCTCGCCGTCGATGACGGCTTCGAGCTCGCGTTGTAACAATCTGAAATCCGACATCGGAAATCTGCGATCGATTATTGGCTCTTGCCGCGGGCGGCGATCGGCCAGACCGCTTCGACGCGGTCGCCACGCAGCGCGTAGATGTGGTCGTAAAGATTGACGGTGGGATCGATGTGCGGCGGGATGAACTCGATACGATCACCGAGCTTCAGATCGCGCGACGCGTTCGACAGGTCGAGCCTGCCGTGCTCATCGCCCGCCCACCCGTAGGTCACGCCATCGATGCCGATCGGCTTCGGCGTGAACGGCCGGTCGGTGGAGAACGCCTTGTAGCCGCCGTCGACGATGGCAAACCCCGGCGGCCTCGACACCACGGTCGTCACCACCGTGATCGCATTCTTGAAATCGCGGTATTCGGTGCCGTCGGGCCCGCCGATCGTGGCGTACTCCATGTCCATGAACACGAAGCTGCCAGGTTGCAACTCGGTGATTCCTGGATTCTCCGAATCGAAGCGATACGTGCCGGTCGATCCGCCGGTGACCAGCGGACACGCGATGCCGGCGCGCTCGAGCATCGCCTTCGTCTCGACGGCTTTCCCCATCGTCGTTTTCGTTCGCGCCGATCGCGCATCGAACGGCGTGGTGTGCGCGGCCGCGCCGTCGTAGGACTGCAATCCGGCGAACGCGAGGTTGGGAAGCGATTCAACCAGTTGCGCGAGCTCGACGGCGGGCTGGCCGGGTGCGATGCCGGTGCGGCCAAAAAACAAGTCGACCAGCACCTTGACCGGCTCGCTCTTGCCGCGCGCTGCGGCCGCCTCGTTGATGTCGCGCACGTTCTGCCGATCGTCGACGACGAACATCGTGTCCGGTGCCGACGAGGCGAGCGCCACCGCCCGCGCGATCTTGTCGCGTCCGATCACCGCCGTTGTGATCAGCAGCCCGGGGATGCCCGACTGCGCGAAGACTTCCGCTTCGCTCAACCGCGCGGCGCAACAGCCCACCGCGCCGGCGCGAATCAGCGCGCGCGCCACCTCGGGACACTTGTGGGTCTTGCCGTGCGGACGGAACGCCTTGCCGCGCGCTTTGAGGTGCGCCGCCATCTTCTGAACGTTGTCTTCGAAGGCGTCGAGGTCGAGTAACAGCGCTGGAGTGGGGATGTCGCCGCGGGATTGCATCCGACCCGGATGCTAGCACTTCTTTCTGTGAAATGATGGCAGCCATATGACCACGCTCTCGTCCACGCTCGAGCCGCAACCTCAGGTTCGCGCGGCAGGCGCTTACGATCGCGCGTTCTACAGCGGTATCGCGATCGCGCTGGCCCTTACAGCATTCGGCGGGTTCGCCAGGACCTTCTACGGCCCGCTCGTGATCGGCGGACCACGGGCGACGCTGTCAGGCGGACCGTGGTCGCCGGTGGTCCTGACCCATGCGCTGTTCTTTACTGCCTGGGTGGTGCTCTTCGTGGCGCAAACGTCGCTGATCGCCGCGCGCCGTGTCGCCGTTCATCGCCGGCTGGGCATCGTTGGCGCGATCCTCGCCGCGGGGATGGTCGTGGCCGGCTTCCGCACCGCGGTTGCGGCGACCGCACGTGGCGCCGCGCCTCCCGGCGCCGACCCGATCGCGTTCATGGCCGTGCCGCTCTTCGACCTGGTGGTGTTTTCGGGCTTCATCATCGCCGCCCTCGTGATGCGGCGTCAGAAAGACGCGCACAAGCGACTGATGCTGCTGGCCTATGTGAGCATCATCGCCGCGGCAACGGCGCGCCTGCCCGGCGTCATATCGCTGGGACCGCCTGGGTTTTTTGGTCTCGCGATGCTGTTCGTGATCGCGGGTGTGGTCTATGACTACGCATCGCGCGGCCGAGTGCATCCGGTGTATTGGTGGGGCGGCGGTGCGCTCCTGGTTTCCGTTCCGCTCCGACTGGCGATTTCGACCACTGCCGTGTGGCGATCCTTTGCGGAGTTCCTGATCCGATAAATCAGAAATCCGAGATCCGAGATCCGAGATCCGAGATCCCTATCGTTCCCAGTCGAACTCGAGCCGGTTTTGACGCAGCAAATCGCGGCCCGTTCCCGGCAGCACGTTGGCGCGCCGGGCATCCTCGATGGCGCGCCGCATATACGTGCGGACCAGCTGCGCGTTTGACTCCAGATCCTTGTAGTAGCTGGTGCATCCGGAACCGGCGTTGCTCGGCATCCCGCGGGGCACGAGCAGAGCAAACCATTCGCGATCGTAATTGCCGGGAATAGCTCCCTTGTAGCATTGCTCGCGGAACCGCTTCCAACCTTCGTCCATCTTGCCGGCGGCTTCGGCGGCCTGGCCGATGCGCGCGCGCAACTGTTCCTCGCCCTGTTGCTGACGGCGATCGCTCTCCGACCCTTGCGACTGCGATTGAATGTCCTTCAAACCGCGTTCGGTGCCGACGGTAGTCTGCCGGCCCTCGAGCAGATCCCGCGCGTGATCGATCGCGACGCCAAAATTCAGACCCTCCGCATTCTTGTAGCCCATCGTGGTGATGCCGATCACCGTGCCGTTGCGATCGAGCATCGGTCCGCCGCTGTTGCCGGGATTCACCGCCGCGTCGGTCTGCACGAGCGTCGCGCCGCCGGAGGTGCGAAGTCCGCTGACGATGCCGCGCGAGACGCTGTTCTGCAATGTGCCCAGCGCCGACCCGATGACGATGATTTCCTGTCCGGGCTTCAACGAGCGGGCGCTGCCCATCTGAATCACGACTTGCGACGCCGACGGCGTCGCCACTTTCAGGATCGCGATGTCGAACGCCGGAGCCTTCGATTCGACGCGCGCGTTCACGGTCGTGCCGTCATGGCGCCGCAGCGTCACGTAGTTGTCGTTCTCCACGACGTGCACGTTCGTGATCAACGTGTCGTGACGCACGTAGAAGCCGCTGCCGCGGCCGCCGGTCGTTTCGATTAGCACCACCGCCGGCATGACGCGATCGACCATTTCCTCCGTCGATGCCGAGAGCAGCGTCGGCGCGGCCGGGTTCGCCGGCGGCGGCGCAATCGGCTCAGGACTCGCGGGCGTGATCTCTTTCGCGTTCGCGGTCGCATCCCAGGCGCGCGCGATGGGTGATGTGGTTGCCGCCGTCGCGGCGCCTGGTTCAGGCGTGGCGTCGTCGTCTTCTTCCGCCGCCTCCTCCTGCGCGACCGCCGGTGCGGGGCGCAGGAAGAACCAGTAGCCGGCCCCGCCGAGGACGAGCACAGCGACAACGAGCGCGATCAGCGTGCCGGAACCGCCGCTTGACTCCTCGGGAATCGCGGCGGGTGCGGCCGAAGATGTTTCAGCTGGAAGCTCGACGCCGCAGCGGCAGGTATTGACGTTGCGCGGAACGCGACGCCCGCACGACCGGCAAACCCGGATGAACCCGGTCAGGTCCTGGTCAGGCATAGGTCATAATAGAGAACTGAATCACCGGTGAAGCAGCCTCACATCCGCAACTTTTCCATCATTGCCCATATCGATCACGGCAAGTCGACGCTGGCCGACCGCTTTCTCGAAATCACGGGCGCGTTGCAGATGCGTGAAATGTCGGCGCAGGTCCTGGACAGCATGGACCTGGAGCGCGAGCGCGGCATCACCATCAAGGCACACCCCGTCAGGCTCAGTTATCGGTCGGACGATGGAAATACTTACGTCCTCAACTTGATCGACACGCCTGGCCACGTCGATTTCAGCTATGAGGTCACGAGATCCCTGGCCGCGTGCGAGGGTGCGTTGCTGCTCGTCGACGCGTCGCAAGGCGTCGAGGCGCAGACACTGGCCAACGCCTATCTCGCGGTCGAGAGCAACCTCGAGATTATCCCGGTCATCAACAAGATCGATCTGCCGTCGGCGCAGCCCGACGAGGCGAAGCGCCAGCTCGAAGAGATCATCGGGCTGGATAGCGACGGCGCCATCCTGGCGAGCGGCAAGGACGGCCGCGGCGTCAAAGAGATTCTCGAAGCGGTGGTCCACCGCGTGCCGCCGCCCGACGGCGATCCCGATGCGCCGTTGAAGGCGCTGATCTTCGATTCCTGGTACGACTCCTATCGCGGCGTGGTCATCGTCGTCCGCGTGCTCGAAGGCACGATCAGGAATGCGACGAAGGTCACGCTGATGAACACCAAACAGGACCACGAGGTCGAATCGCTGGGAGTGTTTTCGCCGAAGCCGATCCCGATCGAGTCGCTGGGGCCCGGCGAAGTGGGCTTCATCGCGTGCGGCATCAAAGTCGTGTCCGACGCGCAGATCGGCGACACCGTCACCGAGACGCACCGGCCGACGACGGAGCCGTTCCCGGGATTCAAGGAGCTCAAGCCGATGGTGTTCGCCGGGCTGTATCCGGTCGAAAGCCATCAGTACGCGGAATTGCGCGAGTCGCTCGAGAAGCTGCGCCTGAATGACGCGGCGTTCTTCTTCGAGCCGGAAACATCGGTCGCGCTCGGTTTCGGGTTCCGTTGCGGATTCCTCGGCCTGCTGCACATGGAGATCGTGCAGGAACGGCTGGAGCGCGAATTCAACATGGACCTCGTCACGACGGCGCCGGGCGTGCTCTATCGCGTCACGAAAACCGACGGCGAAGTCATCGAGATCGATTCACCGGCCAAGCTGCCAGAGACCGGCCACATCGACAAGATCGAAGAGCCGGTGATCACCGCGACGATCCTGACGCCGGCGGAGTTCGTCGGCGTGATCCTGCAGTTGTGCCAGGACAAGCGCGGCGTCCAGAAGGCGCTCGAGTTCAAGGCCGCCGATCGCGTGCTGATCTCGTACGAGCTGCCGTTCAACGAGGTCGTGCTCGATTTCTACGACAAGCTCAAGACCATCTCGCGCGGCTATGCGTCGCTCGACTATCACGTCACCGGCTACTGGGAGTCGCCGCTCGTCAAGCTCGACATCCTCGTCAACGCCGAGCCCGTCGACGCGCTGTCGATCATCGTCCATCGCGACCGGGCGTATGATCGGGGCAGGATGCTCGCCTCGAAGATGCGCGAGCTGATCCCGCGGCAGATGTTCGAGGTCGCGATCCAGGCGGCGATCGGCGCGCGCATCATCGCGCGCGAGTCGGTCAAGGCGCTGCGCAAGAACGTGCTCGCCAAGTGCTACGGCGGCGACATCTCGCGCAAGCGCAAGCTGCTCGAGAAACAGAAGGAAGGCAAGAAGCGCATGAAGCGCGTCGGCACCGTCGATATCCCGCAGGAAGCGTTTCTCGCGGTGCTGAAGATTGGCGATGAATAGGTGGCAGATGGCCGAAGGCACATTTCAGAAGTCCACGTTACGTGAGTACTTCGAATCGATTGTGGTCGCCGTCATCCTGGCGCTGTTTGTGCGGACGTTCGTGTTCCAGGCGTTCAAGATTCCGACCGGGTCGATGAAGCCGAACCTGCTGGTCGGCGATCACCTGCTCGTCAACAAGTTCATCTTCGCGCCGGCGGCGAGCGCCATCGAGCGCGCGCTGCTGCCGATGCGCGAGATCCGCCGCGGCGACATCATGGTGTTCAAGTTTCCCGAGGAGCCGGAGCGCGATTTCATCAAGCGGACGATCGGCCTGCCCGGCGACACCATCGAGCTCAAGAACCAGACCGTGTTCGTGAATGGCCAGCCGCTGGTCGAGCCCTACGCGCATTACCTGTTCCCGCCGGCCGACGAGACCCAGACCGACGGCTTCGACCTGCGCCGGAAATTCGGCCCGGTGACCGTGCCCCCGGGGCACTACTTCATGATGGGGGACAACCGGGACGACTCGCAGGACAGCCGGTTCTGGGGCTTCCTGCCGCAGTCCTACGTCAAGGGCCGCGCCCTCTTCATTTACTGGTCTTTCGACGTCCCGGACGACGGATCCGGTGGGGGACTGGCGCCCCGGTGGCGCAGGCTATTCCACCAGATTCACTGACCCGCCTTCGCTAAAGCTACGGCGGCGCAAGCGCGCCTTCGCTAAAGCTACGGCGGCGCAAGCCCGCCTTCGCTAAAGCTACGGCGAGGCAAAGCCGAAAAGAGGATCAGCATGAAGACCATCCTCAAAATCGTCGTCGCGGTGCTCGTGGTGACCGTAATGTTCAACGCGGCCCGGGCGGCGTTCAATAATTACGCGTTCGAGGACGCGGTGCACGAGGGGCTGCTGTTCGAACCGGGGGCCACCGACGAGAAGCTTGTCGACATGGTGATGAAGCTCGCGCGGGAATACGCGATTCCGATGGAAGAGAATGACATCAAAATCAGTTCGCGCGGGTCGGACCTCATCATCAGCATGTCGTACACCGACACCGTCGTGCTGATACCCGGCGTCTTCGAGCGCGAATGGACGTTCACGCCGTCGACGTCAACGCGAATATTCTCAAAGGGCGGCCGGCTCAAGTAGACGGGCGGTTTCCGCCTCGGTGGCGGACTTGAACGTCTCGTCCTTCAGTCCCCCCAGATTACTCCGTACGTTCGCGGCGGCGCCGGTGGCGGCGGCCTTCAACAGGCCGATCGCCACGCCGACGTCGCTCTCCGCGGATGGATTGCCGTAGTCGGCCACCACACGCGCCTGTTGAAGCGCGTTGGCGCAGGCGCGCAACGTCCGGAGGGGGACCTCGGTGGCGCCGCGCAAGGCAGCCTGGATCGCCCGCGCGCGCGCGGCCTTTTCTTCGTCGGTTGCCTTCGGCAGCCGGTAGGCCGCCATCACCGCGTCGAACGACGCCGCATCGGCGTCTGCGAGATCGGTCAGTTGTGCCGTGATCGGCTCGATGGCCGCGCGCGCCTTCGACAGCGCGGCCTTCTCATCGTCGGTATTGTTCTTCGATTTCGCGAGGCCCGCGACCATCACCAGGAGCGAGGTCCCCATCGCGCCGGCAATCGCCGCCGCGGTCCCGCCGCCCGGAGTGGGACTGGGACTGCCCAGCGCGGCGAGCAGCTGCGACACGGTCATATCGGCGAAACGTTTCATATGTAAGATTCTGCCCTTCGTTCGCAACGATTGCGATCTAACAGTCAGCAGTACGGCTGTGGACGACGCGGCCGCGCTTGATGACATGCTTGATCACCGGCCCGCCGACGCGAATCAGATCGGTCAGCATCCCCGACACGATCACCGCGTCGAGCTGCTTGCCCGCCTCGAGGCTGCCGATCGTGTCCTGTCGATCGATCGACGCCGCGGCGTTGATCGTGGCACCGTTCAGCGCCTCTTCGAGCGTCATATTCATGCCGAAGCAGGCGAGCGACATCACGAACGGCATCGACGTCGTGAAGCCGCCGCCGGGATTGAGATCGGTCGCGAGCGCCACGGCCGTGCCCTGCTCGATCAGCATCCGCGCCGGCGCGTAGCGCCCAAGCTTCAGGAAGAACGCCGCCGACGGCAGCAGCGTCGCGACCACGTTCTTCTCCGCCAGCATCCGCGCGTGCGATTCGTCGACGAAGATCAGGTGATCCGCCGATCGCGCGCCGACTTCCGCGGCGACGCGCGATCCGCCGCTCAGCGCGAGCTCGTCGGCGTGAATGCGCGGCTTCATCCCGTGGCGGGTGCCGGCCTCGAGGATGTCGCGCGATTCGTCCGGCGTGAACACGCCCTGCTCGCAGAAGACGTCGCACCATTCGGCGAGGCCTTCGTCGGCAACCGCCGGGATCATCACGTCGATCAGCTCCTTGACGTAGTCGCCGCGCCGGCCGCGGAATTCGACCGGGACTTCGTGCGCGCCCATGAACGTCGCGGTCAGATCGATCGGCTGTCCGCCGGCGGCGGTCCGGATCGCGCGCAGGATCTTCTGCTCGGACGCCAGGCCGAGGCCGTAACCGCTCTTCGCTTCCGCCGTCGTCGTGCCGAATGACAGCATCTCCGCGAGGCGCTTGCGCGCGCCGTCGATCAGATCGTGCTCGCTGGCGAATCGCGTCGCGTCAACGGTCTTGACGATGCCGCCGCCGGAGGCGGCGATCTCGGCATAGCTGGCACCGGCGAGCCGGCGGCGCAGCTCGTCGCGGCGATCGCCGGCAAACACGAGATGGGTATGCGGATCGACGAAGCCGGGCACGACGGTGCAGCCCTCGGCGTCGATCACCTGTGCCTGCGGCGTCAGCGTCACGGCCGCCGCGGCATCGTGCGCGGAGCCGACGAAGACGATGCGTCCTTCGAATCCGGCGACGGAGGCGTTGGTGATCGTCGAGATGTCGCGTTGCGCGGAGCCGCGGCGCGGTCCGGGACCCGCGCACGTCGCGACGAGATCGGCGTTGGCAATCAGGACGTCGGCGAGCACACGTACATTAAATCAGGGATCAGGGATCAGGGATCAGGGATCAGGGATCAGGGATCAGGGATCAGTTTTGCGAGCGCCTGCTCGCGATCGATGCCGGCGATCCGGACTCGCTTGGTGCGCGAGCGTTCGCCGGACACGATCGTGATGGCGCGCTTGGGGAGGCGAAGAGTTTTCGCGAGGAGGGCGATCAGCTCGTCGTTCGCGGCGCCGTCGACGGGCGCCGCAGCAAGCCTGACGAGAAGAGCGCCGTCGCGCAGGCCGCCGAATCCACTGCGGCCCGCACGAGGAGTGACCTTAATCTCGAGATCCAATTCCGAAATCCGAGATCCGAGATCCGAAATCTTACGATCCTGTGTCCGCCTTCGGCAGGAACGCGTGTGGCGGCGGCTGGGGCGCGGCCGCCTGCGGTGCAGCCGCTTGCGGCGCGGCTGCCGGCACTTCCTGCGGCCGCGGGCGGTGGAGCAGCACGCGCTCGTTCTGCGATCGCGCATCCTGATCGCGGATGAACTCGAGCGTGCTGGTGAGGTGTTTCACCAGCGACTCGACGTCGTTCTCGACTTCGCGGCGCTTGTGGCGCAGCGCATCGATCTCGCGCTGGATGTCTTCGAGGCGGCCCTGCGCCTTTTGCAGCAGCAGGTCGCGCTGGCCTTCGGCTTCGCGCACGATCAGTCC
>Ga0310906_10000258_pt1 | contig 12963 bp, 8 predicted proteins | sample C48D3metaG_FD_203749 | JGI IMG/M metagenome (GOLD analysis project Ga0310906, IMG submission 203749) | Lab incubated soil microbial communities from West Virginia University Organic Research Farm, Morgantown, WV, United States - C48D3 | ecosystem: Environmental > Terrestrial > Soil >...
CTCGCGAAGAGCTGGATGACCTGCCGGCCACCGACGCATCGGGCAAGGCGACGTTTCCGGTGAAGCTCGACGAGCTGCCTGCCAGCACGCGCCCGCTGGAGGCGCAAATTACGGTCAGAATGTCGGAATCCGGCGGCCGAGCCGTCGAGCGCAAGCTGACTTTGCCGGTGACGCCCGACGCGCCGATGATCGGCATCAAGCCGGTGTTCTCCGGGCGCTCGCTCGCGGATGGCGCCAATGCCGACTTCGACATCGTCATGGCGGCGCCCGACGGCAAGACGCTCGCGCGACCGGCCCTGCGTTATGATTTGCTGAGAGTAGAGACCAGTTATCAGTGGTACCGGCAGAACGGACAGTGGGAATACGAGCCGATCAAGCGCACCGAACGCGTTGCGAATGGCACCCTCGATGCGAGCGCCGACAAGCCAGCGCGGCTGTCGCTGCCGGTGAAATGGGGCCGCTATCGCCTGGAAGTCTCGACCGGCGAGCCGAACGGCGCCATCACGTCGATGGGGTTCGATGCGGGCTTCTATGCGGAAGCGTCGGCCGACACGCCCGATCTGCTTGAAGTCGCGCTCGACAAGCCGGACTACAAGCCGGGCGAGACCATGAACGTCTCGGTGACCGCACGGACCGCGGGCCGGTTGACCGTGAATGTGTTCACCGACCGGCTGGTCGCCAGCCAGTCGCAGGACGTCAAGCCCGGCGCCGCGCGCGTGAGCCTCAACGTGGGCCGCGATTGGGGGACGGGCGCCTACATGGTTGCGACTTTGCGGCGACCGCTCGACGCGCCCGCGCAGCGCATGCCGGGACGGGCCATCGGCGTGCAATGGTTCTCGATCGATAAAGTCGCGCACACGCTCGCCGTCGACATGAAATTGCCGGCGACAATGCGCCCGAGCACGACGCTGAATGTGCCGATCAAGCTGGCCGGCCTGGTTGCGGGCGAGGACGCCCGCGTTGTCGTTGCCGCGGTCGATGTCGGCATTCTCAATCTCACAAATTACAAGCCGCCGGCGCCCGATGACTATTACCTCGGCCAGCGCCGGTTGACTGCCGAGATCCGCGATCTCTACAGCCAATTGATCGACGGCATGCAGGGTGTGAAGGGACAGATACGCTCGGGCGGCGATTCCGCCGGGGCGGAACTCTCCGGCTCGCCGCCGACGCAGGCGCCGCTCGCCCTTTATTCCGGAATCGTCACGGTCGACCGCGACGGCGGCGCGCAGGTTCAGTTCGACATTCCTGCCTTCGCCGGCGGCGTTCGCGTGATGGCGGTAGCCTGGACAAAGGAAAGAGTCGGCAAGGCGTCCGGCGATGTCGTCGTGCGCGATCCGGTCGTTCTGACCGCGACGCTGCCACGCTTCCTGCGCACCGGCGATCGCGGCGCGGTGCAGCTCGAGCTCGACAACGTCGAAGGTGCGGCGGGTGATTACAATCTCGCCGTAGCCACAGACGGTGCTGCCAAATTGGACGGAGACCAGCCGCAGGCGCTCAAGCTTGCGGCCAAGCAGCGCGATCGTGTGTCCATCCCGGTTACGGCATCCGGTGCCGGACCGAGCACTGTGACAGTCAAAGTGAGCGGGCCGGACAATTTTGCGATCGAGCGCAGCTATGCGCTCGACGTACGGCCGGCGACGCAGATCCTGACGCGCCGCACTGTGCGCTCGCTCGCCAAAGGCGAGACGCTCACGGTGTCGAAGGACCTGTTCGCCGATTTCGTGCCGGGTACCGGCCGCGTCGGCCTGTCGGTCGCCGTTTCGACCTCGCTCGACGCCGCGACACTTCTTAATGCGCTCGATCGCTATCCCTTCGGCTGCTCCGAGCAGATCGCGAGCCGCGCCATGGCGATGCTCTACGTCAACGAGCTCGCCGCGCAGGCCCAGCTTGCGCCCGACGGCGACGTCGACCAGCGCATCAGGGATACGATCCCGCGCCTGCTGGCGCGGCAGGGATCGAACGGCTCGTTCGGCTTGTGGTCGGTGGGCGGCGACGACCCCTGGCTCGACGCCTACGTCACCGACTTCCTGACGCGGGCGCGAGCGCGCGGCTTCGATGTGCCGCAGACGGCTTATACGCTCGCGATCGACCGGTTGCGGAATTACGTCGCCGCCGCGCCCGAGCCATCCAGGAACGGCGGGCGCGAGGTCGCCTACGCGCTCTATGTGCTGGCCCGGAACGGCGCCGCGCCGGTCGGCGACCTGCGCTACATCGCCGACGTCAAACTTTCCGATGTCGCAACGCCAATCGCAAAAGCACAGATTGCGGCGGCGCTCGCGATGGTCGGGGACAAGGCGCGTGCCGACAGTGCCTATCTTGCGGCGCTCGATGCCATTGCGCCGCAGCCGAAACTTGACCTTGGGCGCGCCGATTTCGGATCGGCCTTGCGCGATGCGGCGGCCCTGGTGACGCTCGCTTCGGAAGGGCGCGCGCCGCAGAAGACGATCGATGACGCCGTGCTGCGCATCGATGCGGCGCGCACGTTGGCGGCATCGACATCGACCCAGGAGAACGCCTGGCTGGTGCTGGCCGCGCGCGCTCTTGCCAAGCAGCTCAACTCCATCTCGCTCAGCGTCAATGGCGAAACGCGGCAAGGTACGCTCTACCGCAATCTGCGACCGGACGATCTTGCATCCTCATATGCGGTTCAAAACAACGGCGACGGCAACGTGCAGGCCGTCGTCAGTGTCAGCGGATCGCCGCTCACGCCCGAGCCGGCAGCCGAGAATGGCTTCAAGATCGAGCGCAGCTATCACACGCCGGCCGGAGAGGCCGCCGACCCAAGCAAGGCGAGGCAGAACCAGCGCTTCGTCGTGGTCCTGAAGATGACCGAGCCGCAACCGCAGTTCGGCCGCGTGATCGTCGCCGACTACCTGCCGGCCGGGTTCGAAATCGACAATCCTCGGCTGGTTTCCTCCGGCGAGACCAGCACGCTCGATTGGATTACGGACGGCGTAGAGCCGGTGAACAGCGAGTTCCGTGACGACCGCTTCAGCGCGGCCTTCGACCGGTCGGCCGATTCTTCGCCCGTTTTCACGGTCGCTTATGTCGTGCGCGCAGTCTCACCAGGGCGTTACGTGTTGCCGCAGGCGAAAGTCGAGGACATGTACCGGCCGGACCGCTTTGGCCGAACAGCAACCGGCGCGATCGAGATCACGGCGAGATGAAACGCTGGCAGCGCATACTCGTAGCAACCGGCGCAACGGCTGCCATTGTTCTGGCTGCGTGCGCGGGCGGGGTCTATGCGCTCGGGCCAGCGCCGCTGGGCAAGGGTCTCGAGTACTCGCATGTCGTGCTCGACCGTGAAGGGCGTCTGCTGCGCGCCTATGCGACGCGGGAGGGCCGGTGGCGATTGCCGGTAAAGGTAAAAGACGTCGACCCGCGTTTCCTTCGTCTATTGCTTGTGTACGAGGACAGGCGCTTCCACGAGCATTACGGCGTCGACCCGCTGTCGATGGTGCGCGCCGCATACCAGTTCGTTACCAGCGGACAAATCGTTTCAGGCGGCTCCACCATCACGATGCAGCTGGCGAGACTGCTGGAGCCACGCGAGCATCGCACTTTGGGTGCAAAGTTGCGGCAGATCGTGCGCGCGCTTGAAATCGAACGCGTGCTCGGCAAGGACGATGTTCTCGCTCTCTACCTGACGCTCGCGCCATACGGCGGCAATCTCGAAGGCATCCGCGCAGCGTCGTTGGCCTATTTAGGCAAGGAACCGCGCAAGCTGTCGCTTGCAGAGGCGGCCTTGCTTGTCGCGCTACCGCAGTCGCCCGAGCTGCGTCGGCCGGACCGTTCTCCGGCGACCGCGCGGGCCGCGCGCGACCGCGTGCTCGACCGGATTGCGGCAGCGGGCGTGGCGCCGCGCGACGAGATCGCCCGCGCCAAGACCCAAAGCGTTCCGCACCAGCGCAAGCAGTTGCCGATGCTTGCGCCCCACGCGGCCGACCAGGTGGTGTCGATCGAACCGGAGCAACGCGTCCACCGGCTGACGATCGACCTTCCGCTGCAGAAGAGCCTGCAGGATCTCGCTTTCGAACGCGCGCGGACCCTCGGTCCGGATATTTCCGTCGCCATCCTTGCGGTCGACAACGCGAGCGGTGAGGTGAGGGCGCGCGTCGCCTCGGCGGATTACTCCGATACGCGCCGCGCCGGACAGGTGGACATGACGCGGGCGCTGCGATCGCCCGGCTCGACACTCAAGCCCTTCATATACGGACTCGGGTTCGAAGACGGTCTCATCCACCCCGAGACGCTGATCGACGACAAGCCTTCGCGTTACGGCAACTACGCGCCGGAAAATTTCGACCTGACATTCCAGGGCACCGTCACCATCCGCCGCGCGCTGCAATTGTCGCTCAACGTTCCGGCGATTGCAGTGCTCGGCAAGGTCGGCGTCAGCCGTCTGAGCGCGCGGCTCACCCAAACCGGCGCCGCGCTCGTCCTGCCGAAGAACGAGGCGCCCGGTCTCGCGATGGGACTGGGCGGTGTCGGCGTCAGGCTCAGCGATCTGGTGATGCTTTATGTGGCGCTGGCTCGGCACGGCTCGGCGGTAGCGTTGAACGAGCTTGCGGTCGCAGTGCCACCAAATTCACGGCGGCTGCTCGATCCTGTGGCAGCGTGGTACGTCGGCAATGTTCTCATGGGCGCGTCGCCGCCGGACAACGCGCCGCATGGGCGTATCGCCTTCAAGACCGGGACGTCCTACGGCTACCGCGACGCCTGGGCGATCGGTTTCGACGGCCGCATGACGATCGGCGTCTGGGTCGGGCGGCCCGACGGGGCCCCGGTACCCGGTCTCTACGGCCGCGCATCGGCAGCGCCGATTTTGTTCGATGCCTTTGCCCGTTCCGGCTTCGCTCCCGTGCCGTTGCCGCAGGCGCCGAAAGGAACGATCTTCGCGGGAAACAGCAAGCTTCCGCCGCCGCTGCAGCGTTTCAACGCCGGCACGGGTTTGCGTGAAGCGACCGAGCACCCGCGCATCATGTTCCCACCGGACGGTGCACGGCTTGAATTGGCCGGCGGCGACCAGCCAAACCCGGTCGCGCTCAAGATCGCCGGCGGCCGCGCGCCGCTGACCGTCATGGTGAACGGCGTGCCGCTTGCGGCCGAGAACGGCCGGCGCACATTGTTCTTCCGTCCGGACGGTCCCGGATTTGTCCGCCTGACGGTGATGGATGCGACGGGCGCCACCGACAGCGTATCGGTGAGGATGCAGTAGCGCTGGCAATGACAGCGCGCGCGCTTGGCTCTATTGTCCGGCCAAATTTGCGGGTCTAAGGGGCTTCGAGAGTGAGCATCACGACGAATAAGGCCGGCCCATCGCTTGTTCCGGGCCGCGGCCTTGGCACAACGCTCGACTATGCGGTGGCTTCGCATCGACGTGCCGTCGTGCTGCTTTTGTTGTTCTCATTGCTGGCCTTCCTGCCGGGGTTTTTCCAGATCCCGCCGGTCGATCGCGACGAGGCGCGCTTCGCGCAGGCGACGAAGCAGATGCTGGAAACCGGCGAGTATGTCGACATCCGGTTCCAGAACGAGGTCCGCTACAAGAAGCCGGTCGGCATCTACTGGCTGCAGGCAGCCGCGGTGAAAACCGGAGAAGCACTCGGCGTGCCGCGGCCGCGCGCGACGATCTGGCTCTATCGCCTGCCGTCGCTCTTCGGTGCGATCGGCGCCGTGCTGCTGACCTACTGGGCGGCGCTTGCGTTCGTTTCAAGACGTGGCGCACTGATCGCTGCGCTGATGATGGCAAGCTCGGTCCTGCTCGGCGTCGAGGCGCGGCTCGCCAAGACGGACGCAATGCTTCTGCTTACGTCCGTCGCGGCGATGGGCGCCATGGCGCGGATTTATCTCGCTTGCCGGCGCGCGCCTGAAACCCCGGTTGGTTGGACACAACCGGCCATACTCTGGACGGCGCTGGCCGCCGGCACCCTTCTCAAAGGGCCGCTTGTCCTGATGTTTGTCGTTCTTGCTGCAGTCACGTTGTCGGTTGCCGACCGCTCCGCGCGCTGGCTGTGGTCGCTGCGTCCGGTCGCCGGGTTCGTCTGGATGGTCCTGCTGGTCCTGCCGTGGTTCGTCGCGATCGTCGCCAAATCGGGCGGCGATTTCTTCGTGCAGGCGGTCGGCCACGACATGCTTGGTAAGGTGACGAGCGGGCAGGAGGCTCATGGCGCACCGCCCGGATTCTATTTCGTGCTGTTCTGGGTCACGTTCTGGCCGGGATCGGTGCTCGCGGGGCTGGCGGCGCCGATGATCTGGCGGTCGCGCCGCGAGGCCGGCGCACAATTTCTCCTTGCCTGGCTCGTGCCGTCCTGGCTCGTGTTCGAGGCGGTGATGACCAAGCTGCCGCACTACGTGCTGCCGCTCTATCCGGCGATTGCGATTTTGATCACGGGTATCCTCGGATCCGGTAACCTATCCAGGTCGCGCTGGCTGGTCCGCGGCACCATTGGATGGTTCCTGTTTCCCGGAGCCATCGCGATTGCCGTGCTGATTGCCTTCATCATGTTCGGTGGCGACCTCGGGCTCATCGCCTGGCCTTTCTCTGCAGCTGCTGTGATATGCGGCCTGTTCGCCTGGTGGCTCTACGACGTCGATGGTGCGGAGCGCGCGTTGTTGCGTGGAATGGTTGCTTCCGTGCTGGTCGCGATCACGGTCTATGCGGTGACATTGCGTTTGCTGCCGTCGCTTTTTCCGAGCGCGATGATCGCCGAAGCTATCGGCATGACCGAGTGCCGGCCGCCACACGTTGCCTCGACATTTGCCTATCAAGAGCCCAGCCTGGTGTTTTTGCTGGGCACCGATACGCGCTTCACGGACGGGGCGGGTGCCGCCGACTTCCTGCGAGGCGGCCCCTGCAATTTCGCGGTGGTTGATTCGCGAAGCGAGCGAGCCTTCGCGCAGCGCGCAGAATCGACCGGTTTGCGCTATTCACTCAGCCAGCGGTTTGAGGGGTACAATATCAGCATCGGCAAGCCGGTCTCGTTGACCGTCTTCCGTTCGCAGGTGAACCAATGAGCCTGGCCAACGGATTCAATCGCGTGGAGGGCGAGACGGCGACATTGCTTCGCCGGTGTGCAGCCAATGTTACGACCGCGCTCGGAGTGCTGACGCGTCCGCCGCGCATCCGGCTGCCGCGCTCCGATGCGTACTCGCTGCCGTTGCTGGCGATTGTTGCTGCCATCGCCATTGCCGTCTTTCTGTTGCTGGCCTGGACGCTCGACGCTGCGGCGAGCCGTGGCGCGGGCCATCTGCCGCGTTGGATCATCGACCTGTTTGACGACATTACCGATTTTGGCAAGTCGGGTTGGTTCCTCTGGCCGCTCGGTCTGTTGTTTATCGCGCTTGCTGCCCTGCCGCCGACGCTGACCCCGATCTCCCAACGCGTGCTGGCGGCCGTCATGGTGCGGGTCGGATTTCTGTTCACCGCAATCGCCGTGCCGAGCCTGTTTGTGACCATCGTCAAGCGCATGATCGGCCGCGCACGGCCGAATGTCGGCGGAAGTCTTGATCCGTTTCTTTTCAGCCCATTCAAGTGGGAGGCGGCCTATGCCGGCATGCCGTCAGGACACGCCACGACGGCTTTCGCCGTGCTTGTTGCTTTCGGGACGCTTTGGCCGCGGGCCCGTACGGCTCTGCTGATTTATGCCGTGTTGATCGCGATCAGCCGGGTGGTCGTCACCGCGCACTATCCAACCGACGTGCTGGCCGGCGCGCTGGTCGGCGCTGTCGGCGCAATGATGGTGCGGCGCTATTTCGCGCTGCGCCGGCTCGGCTTTTCGATCGGACCGGGGGGTGACGTCCACCAGCTTCCCGGACCGTCGCTTCGGCGCATCAAAGCGGTTGCCCGCGGCCTGCTTGCCCCATAAGACATCGCGTCATGACGACAACCGACCCGGCGGTATCCATCGTGGTGCCGGTCCGCAACGAAGCGGGCAACATTGCGCCTCTTGTCGAGGAAATCGCGGCGGCGCTCGATGGCCAGTGGCCTTTCGAGGTCGTCTACGTCAATGACGGATCAAATGACACGACGGACGATGAGCTCCGCAGCCTGATGGCGCGCTATCCCTGGCTGCGCCGGGTGCGCCACAAACAATCCTGCGGACAGTCGGCAGCGGTGCGCAGCGGCGTCACGGCTGCGCGCGCACCTTTGGTGGTGACGCTCGACGGGGATGGGCAGAACGATCCGGCGTTCATTCCGGCGCTCATCCACGCTCTGGAGGCGGGCGCGCCGCGCACCGGCCTCGTTGCCGGGCAGCGTGTCGGGCGCAAGGCAAGCGGTTTCAAGAAATTCCAGTCGCGCGTTGCGAATACGGTGCGGGGTGTGGTCCTGCGCGACGGGACCCGCGACACCGGCTGTGGCCTGAAGGCGTTCCGGCGTGACGCTTTCCTGCGCCTGCCGTATTTCGACGGCTTGCATCGGTTTCTGCCGGCGCTGGTGCGGCGGGAAGGATACGACATCGCCTATGTCGACGTGGTCGACCGGCCGCGCGCGCACGGTGTTTCAAACTATGGACTATGGGACCGGCTCTGGATCGGCATTCTCGACCTGGCCGGCGTGTGGTGGCTGATCCGCCGCAGGAAGAAGATCCCGGAAATCTCGGAGGACTAGATGCTCATCGATATCGCGCAAGCCGTCGGCGGCTATCTGCACGACGTGTTCATCGGCAATGCCGACTGGGGAATCCTGATCGGCTACATCGCACAGATGTTGTTTGCGATGCGTTTCGTCGTCCAATGGATTGCCTCCGAGCGGGCCGGCCGCAGCGTGGTGCCGACGGCGTTCTGGATCTTCTCGATCGGCGGCGGGCTGATGCTGCTCGGCTACGCGCTTTACCGGAAAGATCCTGTCTTCATCGTCGGACAGGCATTCGGCGTTTTCGTCTACTTGCGCAATCTGCAATTCGTGCTGCGCAGCGGTGGAACGGCCGCGGCGGCGTAGTCAGTCATAATTCATCCGGCTTTCGCGAGCGCCGCAAAGCCGCGCTCGAGGTCGGCAATCAGGTCGTCCGGATCCTCAAGCCCTATGTGAAAACGGATGCTCGGGCCGCCCGGCGCCCATTTGGTTGCCGTCCGATACTCCGTGCAGTCGAAAAGGATTGCCAGGCTTTCAAAGCCGCCCCACGAATAGCCGAGCCCAAATAATGTGAGCTCGTTGAGAAAGGCATGTGCGGCCTTTTCGGCCACCGGCCTGAGAACGATGCTGAAGAGGCCGCTGGCACCGGTGAAGTCGCGTTTCCAGATGGCGTGCCCGGGGTCGCTTTCGAGCGCGGGATGCATGACGCGCAGGACTTCCGGCCTTTGCGCGAGCCATCGCGCGATGCGCAAACCGGATTGATAATGGCGTGCAAGGCGCACGCCGAGCGTGCGCAGGCCGCGCAGGGCGAGATACATGTCGTCGGGACCGACGCAGATTCCCATCGAATAGACGGTGTCCTTGAGCGCCGGCAATGTGGCCGCATTTGCCGACACGCAACCGAACATGATGTCGGAATGGCCGCCGATATATTTGGTGCCGGCCTGGATTTCCAGATCGACGCCTTTCTCGAAGGCGCGGAAATAAAGCGGCGTCGCCCAGGTATTGTCCATCAGCACAATCGCACCTTTCTCATGCGTGACTTTGGCGATGGCTGGAACGTCCTGCATCTCGAAGCTTTGCGACCCCGGAGCTTCGACAAACACGGCACGCGTATTCGGCTTGAACAGCTTTGCGACGCCGCTGCCGATCAGCGGGTCGTAGTAGGTGGTCTCGATCCCCAATCGTGCGAACACGCCGTTGCAAAAGTTCCGCGTCGGACGGTAGATGCTGTCCGTGACAAGAACGTGATCGCCGGCGCGCGCGACGGAGAGCAGCGCCGCCGAAATTGCCGCCAGTCCCGATGGCAGCAGTGCGACACCGGCGCAACCGTCACCGTCGAGCTCGCGCAGCGCATCCTCGAGCGCTTCCGAGGTAGGCGTGCCGCGCCGTCCGTAGCTGTAGCGCGCCCGGTGGGCGACCTGATCGTCGGCCGTGGGATAGAGAACGGTCGAGGCGTGATAGACCGGCGGATTAACAAAGCCGTGATTGGCTTGCGGGTCGCGTCCCGCCGTAACCAGCCGCGTATCAGGCTTGATGGGGGATTTTGGTTTTTTCGCCATATGATTGGGACGTCACTGCAATGATTGACTGAAAGGGTAGCCGCGCATGTTCCCGGCGCAAAGACATATACGTCTGCGCGCCGCGTGAGCGTCAACCCCTTGACCCGGCAGGCCGATCGTTCTGTGATGCCGCGCAAGAGGGGGCTACCGAAAGAGATAAAGCCAAGGGAGCACCTGTTACCGCCGGACGGAGGTCCGGCGGCGGATAAGTTTGGAAAATTGTTCAAGCCTTTGCACGAACAGGTTTTGAAGGAACCGCCACATGAAGCGATTTGCAATACTCGTAGCGCTCGTCCTCGCCGCGACCGCGCAAGGCGTATCCGCTCAGACGCTCAAGGCGGTGAAAGATCGCGGCATGCTCAACTGCGGTGCCAATGGCTCGCTCGCCGGCTTCGGTCTGCCTGATGCGCAGGGAAAATGGGCCGGCCTCGATGTCGATTTCTGCCGCGCGATCGCCGCCGCGGTGCTTAACGACGCCAACAAGGTCAAATATGTGCCGCTGTCGGCGAAGGACCGTTTCACGGCGCTGCAATCGGGCGAAATCGATGTGCTGGCGCGCAACACAACCTGGACGTCGTCGCGCGACACCTCGCTTGGCCTCAACTTCGTCGGCGTCAATTATTACGATGGCCAGGGCTTCCTGGTGCGCAAGTCGCTCAAAGTGAACTCCGCGCTGGAGCTCAATGGCGCTTCCATCTGCGTGCAGCAGGGTACGACGACCGAGCTCAATCTCGCCGACTATTTCGGCGCGAATAAAATGCAGCTCAAGAGCGTCACCTTTGCCACCGCGAACGAGGCGTTGAAGGCCTATGATGCGGGACGCTGCGATAGCTACACGACCGACGCTTCGGCTCTTTACGCCGAGCGGCTTCGTGTCAGCAACCCGGACGACCACGTGATCCTGCCGGAGATCATCTCGAAAGAACCGCTCGGTCCGGTCGTGCGCCACGGGGACGACCAGTGGTACGACATTGTGAAGTGGACGCTCTTCGCCATGATCGATGCCGAGGAACTGAACATTTCCTCGAAGACTCTCGACGACGCGATGAAGTCGCCGAACCCGGAGATCAAGCGCTTCGTCGGGGCCGAAGGCAATTACGGAGAGCAACTCGGCCTGACCAAGGATTGGGCCGTTCGCATCATCAAGCAGGTCGGCAACTACGGCGAATCGTTTGAGCGTAACGTCGGCATGGGCTCGCCGCTCAAGATCGAGCGCGGGCTGAACAAATTGTGGACCAAAGGCGGTATCCAGTACGCGCCGCCGATCCGCTGAGCGAGTAGCGGAACTGTTGGCCGCGGACGTGCGTCCGCGGCCTCTTTCAAAGAGGTGCCGCCGCCGCTTGAGGCGTCCGACGAGGGGGAAATGCCGAGTGACCTGCCGGCGCAGCCGCGCCCCGCGCGTGTCGTGTTCTACAACGACCCGAAGGTCCGCAGCATTGCCTATCAGCTCGTTCTCTGCACGGTGGTCGCGCTGCTCGTCTATGGCGCCGCCCGCAACGCAATCGACAATCTGGCGCGGGCGCAGATCGCCTCCGGCTTCGGATTCTGGAACCAGACCGCCGGCTTCGACATCAGTCAGACGCTGATCGAATATTCGTCGCGCGGCTCGACCTATGGTCGCGCTTTTTGGGTCGGGCTGCTCAACACGCTTTTGGTCGCCGGACTTGGCATCGTGTTTGCGACGATCATCGGCTTCATCGTCGGCATTTCGCGCTTGTCGAGCAACTGGCTGCTCGCGAAGGCAGCCGGCGGTTACGTGGAGATCATCCGTAACCTGCCGCTGCTGCTGCAATTACTGTTCTGGTACAACGCCGTGCTCAAGTCGCTGCCGGAAATCCGCGAGAGCATTGCCATTCCCGGCGGCGTCATTCTCAACAACCGCGGCTTTTTTCTGCCGCTGCCGGTCCTCAAGGGCGGCGTCGGGTTCTTTGAACTGTCCCTGTTGGTCGGCATCGTTGCCTCGATCGCGTTTTATGTCTGGGCGCGCAAACGGCAGGAGCAGACCGGGCAGCGTCCGCCGGTGTTGGCCGTGACCGTGCTGCTGGTGATCGGGCTGCCGCTTGCGGTTTTCGCAATGGTTGGCCGTCCCATCGGCTTCGAGTTCCCGCAGGCGGGACGGTTCAATATCTCCGGCGGCATCGAGGTTCTGCCGGAATTTGTCGCGCTGCTGTTCGGTCTGTCGATCTACACGGCCGCATTCATCGCCGAAGTGGTGCGTGCCGGCATATTGGCGGTGTCGCGCGGGCAGAGCGAGGCGGCCTATTCGCTGGGCCTGCGGCCGGGTCCGACATTGCGGCTGATCGTCGTGCCACAGGCGATGCGGGTCATCATCCCGCCGCTGACCAGCCAGTATCTCAATCTCACCAAGAACTCGTCATTGGCGGTTGCAATCGGTTACCCGGACCTGGTGCAGGTCTTCACGGGCACCGTGCTCAACCAGACAGGCCAGGCCGTCGAGGTCGTGGCCATCACGATGCTCGTCTACCTCGTCATCAGCCTGGCGACGTCCTCGATCATGAACCTCTACAACCGCCGCATGGCGCTGGTCGAACGGTGAGGCCAGGCCCATGACCATGGCCGAGGGCGATCTTGCCGTTGCCGAAATGGCTTTTGTTCGCCGCGCCACGATTGCGCCGCGCCCGCCGCCGGCGGCGATGACGGGGACGATGGGATGGCTGCGCGCCAATCTGCTGTCTACGCCGTTCAATATCGCGCTGACGGTGCTGATCGTCCTGCTGCTCGCCTGGGCGATCCCGGAAATCGTCAGGTTTCTGGTGATCGACGCGGTGTGGAGCGGGGGCGATCGCGACGCCTGCCTCTGGACCGTCC
>Ga0310906_10000264_pt1 | contig 12914 bp, 7 predicted proteins | sample C48D3metaG_FD_203749 | JGI IMG/M metagenome (GOLD analysis project Ga0310906, IMG submission 203749) | Lab incubated soil microbial communities from West Virginia University Organic Research Farm, Morgantown, WV, United States - C48D3 | ecosystem: Environmental > Terrestrial > Soil >...
TGCTGGAAATGCTCGGCATCCCGGTCCGGGTGGTCCCCCCGAACATCCCGGAAGTGCGCCGGGAATTCGAGACCCCGGTGGACTATGTGGAGCGTCTGGCCCGGGAGAAGGCGCTCAGCGTGCCGGGTGAGCTGGTGCTCGGCGCTGATACCACCGTGGTGGTCCGGGATGCCGTGCTGGAGAAGCCCTCAGACCAGGCGGAAGCTCTCCGGATGTTGCAGAAGCTGCAGGGCCGCACCCATCAGGTGGTGACGTCGGTCGCTCTGGTTGCCGATGAAGCGGTGCACCAGGCCACCGATGTCACCAACGTGACCTTCCGGCGGGTGGACGACGAGTTTCTCGGGGCCTATGTGGCTACCGGCGAGCCGATGGACAAGGCCGGCGCGTACGGGATCCAAGGCTACGGCGCGGCACTGGTGGAACGGATCGAGGGAGACTTCTTCAGCGTGATGGGACTGCCGGTGCGGCTGGTGTTGAACCTGATGCGGGAGGCGGGCCGAGAGTACCGGTTTGGGAAGTAGTCGCGAGTCACGAGTCGCGTGGCCTCAGTCGGAGCTATTTCCGACCGGATTTGAAGTCGCGCAGTGTAATGGTCGGATCGGACTCGCGACTGGTGACTCGCGACTCGCGACTGGTGACTCCCTTCACCCGATACACCTGTACCGACCTGGTTCGCCCGCGCAGCGCCATGGCAGGCAGATACTCGTAGTCCGCCTGATCCTTCACCACCTGACACAACGCCTCGCTGACCAGGATTTCGCCCGCAGCAGCCTCGGAGCAGAGCCGGTTGGCGACGTTTACCGCGTCTCCGATCACGGTGTATTCCAGCCGGCGATGGCTTCCGATGTTGCCGGCAAAGACATCTCCGTAGTTGATCCCGATGCCCACACCGATTTCGGGCCGGCCTTCCGACACCCAGTGCTGGTTCAGCCGGGCGACACCCCGCTGCATGGCAACCGCCGCGCGAAGCGCACGGTCGGGATCATCGGCGTGGGCGATCGGGGTGCCCCAGAGGGCCATAATCGCGTCGCCGACGAACTTGTCCAGAGTACCCCCGTGCTCGAAGATGATCTCCACCATCTCACTGAAGTACTCGGTCAGCAGCCGGGCGATGGCGTCCGGGCCCATGGACTCCGCCATGGCGGTAAAGCCGCGGATGTCGCTGAAGAGAATGGTGATGGGCCGACGCTCCCCGCCCAGGGGAACGACGGCGTCTTGCTGCGCGATCTCGGCGGCGATATTGGGCGCGAAGTAGCGCTCGAAGTTCGAGCGGACCAGCGCTTCGCGGCGAATCTGCTCGGCGTAGCGGCTGTTGCGAATCCCAATGGCGACCAGTCCGCTGAAGGCCACCAGGAACTGAAGATCCTCATCGCTGAAGGAGTTTGCCGCGGTGATGCTGTCGACGTACAGCAGACCAAGGACCCGGTCACCGGACGCCATCAGGGGCGAGCACATCGCGCTCCGCACACTCTGAGTGACGATCGAATGTCCTTTGAATCGGCTGTCGGTCCTGGTGTTGTCCGACACCACCGCCACTCGCTCTTGGATAGCCTTGTCTACGATCGATCGGGGAACCTGCTGAAACGCGGCATCGCCCAGGCGGCTTCGGGAGATCGAGGGGACCAGCTCACCGGTGCTCTCGTTCCGGAGGAGGATGGATACCCGGTCGACATCCATGACCTCGAACATCATATCCACGACGTTGCCCAGGAGGCGGTCCAGGTCGAACTCACCCGAGAGCTTCTGCGATATATCCAGCAACAGGGACAGCTTCTTCGCCTGTCGTTCCTCGGCGTTGTTGGCCGCCACCTTGAGCTGACCGAGGCTGGAGCTTCGGTTGCGGCTGGTGATCCCGGTCGGTCCACCGCTGCCGACTATCAGTTGGCGGACGATGTTGTCACCGGCCGGGGTCGGTGGCTGCAGCGGCACCGGATTGGACGTCTGTCCCGAAGCCCTCTGCTCCTTGAGCTGAAAGAGCACCTTACCGAAGGTGACTGAGTCGTTGGGATTGAGCCGCCCGGTGGTGATCCGGCTGCCGTTGATGCAGGTCCCATTGGAGCTGCCCAGGTCCCTGACCTGGACCCCATCCGTACCCACGATCAGCTCGGCGTGGCGCCGGGAGATCGTCGGATCGTAGATGGCGATGTCGCTGGTCACGCCCCGCCCAACGACCAGGGTACGGCCCGGCGGGAGCTCGAAGCTCTGTTCTCCGGAGAAGCTGACGAGACGGTAGGGCATGGTCGGTATTATGCGGGGCAGGGGGGCCGCTGGGCAGGGGGGCGGCTCTGACTGTTACTGCCGCGCTGTCCCGCTGCCTTGCTGCCCCCCGGCGAGCGCAACCGCCAGCAGCACCGCCCGGGCCTTGGCCTCGGTCTCCTGCCATTCGGCGGTGGGGTCGGAATCGGCAACGATCCCGGCACCGGCCTGAATCCAGGCAGTCTTACCCTTGATGACGCAGGTTCGGATTGCGATCGCGGTATCCAGGGTTCTGGCCCCCCAGCTCACGTAGCCCACGGCGCCGGCGTAGGGGCCCCGCCGGACCGGCTCCAGCTCGTCGATGATCTCCATCGCCCGGACCTTGGGGGCGCCGGAGACGGTGCCGGCCGGAAAGCAGGCCGCCAGCGCGGCAATGGCGTCCAGCTCCGGACGAAGACGACCTCGTACCTCACTGACCAGATGCATCACGTGAGAGTACCGCTCGATCGCCATGAAAGCCGTCAGGCGGACCGTTCCGAACTCCGCCACCCGCCCCACGTCGTTCCGGCCCAAGTCCACCAGCATCAGATGCTCTGCTCGTTCCTTGGGATCTGCCAGCAACTCGTCGGCCAGCGCGGCATCCTGCTCGGGCGATGAACCGCGCGGCCGCGTTCCCGCGATCGGCCGAAGGGTCACTTCCCCATCTTCCACCCGGACCAGAATCTCCGGCGAGCTTCCGATCAGATAGACATCGTCGCAGTGGAGATAGTAGAGGTAGGGGGCGGGGTTCAGTGCGCGAAGATAGCGATAGGTGAGAAAGGGGTCCGGGGCCGGCAGATCTACCCGGCGGGACAATACGGTCTGAAACGTATCGCCCGCGGCGATGTACTCCTTGATCCGCCGGACATCGTTCTGGAACTGCTGCTGGGGGTAGGGTCCAGCGGTAGCGGGCAGCACTGGCGACTCGAGCGGCAGAACCGGATTGGGACCGCCGGCCTTGAGCCGATCCAGCCAGGAGTCAATTCGGGAGATCGCGCCCGCATAGAGCTGCCGAAGCTCCGCTGAAGAGGTGCCCCGAGGAACGTCTACGGTCGCTACAACCGTGGCGCGATTGAACAGGTTGTCCAGCACGAGCAGGGTGTCGACCACCATGAGAATGGCGTCGGGCAGTCCGCGGTCGTCTGGCGGGGAGGCCGGCAGCGACTCGATGCTACGAACGATGTCGTACCCGATATACCCTACTGCCCCGCCGGTGAAGCGGGGCAAACCAGGCACCTCGACCGGCGGGTGCCGGCGCATGGTCTGGGCCAGGTGGTCCAGCGGAGCCACATCGGCATCCTGCAGCTTCCATCCGGTGCTCGTGGTCCATCGGGAGCACTCCCGTCCCTGATACCGAAACACCTCGGTGGGATCGGTGGCAAGAAAGGTGTACCGGGCCCAGCGCTCGCCTCCCTCCAGCGATTCGAGCAGAAATCCGTACCGCCCCTGGTGAAGCTTGGCGAACGCGGTGACCGGAGTGTCGCCATCCAGCAGGACCTCATGGGTGACGGGAACCATCCCGCCCTCGCGAGCGCGTTCCGCGAAGGCGTCGTAGCTGGTCCTCATTGGGGAGCGGCCACGAGGTATCGGCCTCCAGTAGCAATCGGCGCGGTGAGGTGATCCAGATCGGCCCGAACGGTGGGCAGCAGCTCGATCTGATCGCCGTTGGAGAGGACGTGTCCTACAGCCAGCGCTTCCTCGAATGCTCCGTCCGAGCGATACACTTGCCGGGCCCGCGTCGGCGCGGAGAAGTATCGGGCGTACTCGAACGTGAGCCTGGCTCCCCCGCGGATGGGCTTGCTCATGAGAATGTCCACTCCGTACACGCCAGGCTGAGGCTTCACCTCCACGGTGACGTCCTGGCCACTATCGGGAAAGGCCCCGGCCGTAAACGAAAGTCGGGCGTACACGATGTTTTCGGGGGGGCCGTGCCGAAGCACGATTGTTCGTGGGGTACCTGCGGGGAAGCTCACCGAAGTATCCGCAGGCCCGGGTCCCGAAGTCTCCAACACGATGGCGCGATTCAGCGGGACCACTCGGGCGGCCGTCGGTACCGTGGGAGGGGCGACAGCCACGGGCCTTTTGCTGCCGCACCCCCCAACTGCGAGTAGCAGCAACCCGGTTGCCGGGGCTCTCAGGTCCCGGGATATTGCGCGCATCGACAGCGTGAGGGGCAGTAGTTGAGAGATAAGAAGGCCATGTCCAGGAGCGTGAGAGCACATTGGGGAGCTCGAGTACTGCTCGGCGTTTTCCTTCTTATCTCCTACCGCTCACCGCTGTCGGCCCAATCCTGGAACACTCCCGAAACCATGACTCTGGTGCGCCGCGCGGTCGATCGCCGAGTGGCGGTGCAGGCCGACAGCTCGCTCACCAGTTACCGGGCGCGGGCCCACGGTTTTCTGTTCTTTCTGGCCCAGGTTGGAGAAGGACTGGCCCAGCCACCCAAACTGGTCAAAGCCGACCAGCTCGAGGTGGAAGTGTATTGGCAGGCGCCTAACCACAGCAAGCAGGTGATCCTCGGCTGGCGCGATGGCGCCTTTCTCCCCACCGACATCAACTACCATCGCGACCACCTCGGGATCGTCACCAACAACTTCGGGAATGTCATCCGGATCGGGGAAGGAGATGAGGTGCGTGACGTGGTCCATCCCCTTTCCCCCGCCGGCCTCACCGCGTACGACTTTGCCCTGACCGACTCGATCGCGATCCGCACTGCCCAGGGCGAGGTCACCGTTCATCAGATAGCGGTGCGGCCCCGATCATTCGACCGGCCGCTGGTGGTCGGTACCCTGTATCTCGATGTGGCAACGGCTGAGCTGGTCCGGTTTCGCTTCAGCTTCACGCCGCCCTCCTATCTCGACCGGCAACTGGAAGACATCAGCGTGGTGCTGGAGAACGCGCTGTACGAGGGTCGTTTCTGGCTGCCCTACCGCCAGGAGGTGGAGATTCGCCGCAGGGCCATCTGGCTGGATTTTCCGGCCCGTGGAATCATCCGCGGTCGCTGGGAGATAGACGGATACGACATGAATGTGCCCTGGCCTCCCGAGCTGGTTGGTTCGCCCGCTATCGGTGGTCTGGTGCATCCGGGAGGTGACTCACTCTGGACCGAGCCGCTGGACCAGGCGATAGCCGGTGTGGCCCAGCCGGTAAACCGGCAGGACATGGAGTCTCTTCGAGCCGAGGTGGAGCGCATTGCGGGGGCCCGGGCTCTGGCCGGACTGCCCTCCCAGCGGCTGGCCACCGGCTCGCTGAGCGACATCGCACATGTGAACCGAGTTCAGGGTCTCGCGTTGGGGATCGGAGGGACATTCGCGCTCACCAGTGGGCGGCTGCAACTGCGGCCTGCTGTCGGCTATGGCACGTCGGATCACCGATGGCTCGCCTCGCTCTCTGCTGGCTGGAACTTTGGCGCCACCCAACTCCAGGTCTCGGGCTCCCGGCGGATCAGCGATTTCAGCGATGTTCCTGTAATAGCTCCACTACTGAACTCGTTCACGTCCCAGGAGGCCGGCCAGGACTATGGCGACTACGTGCTGCTCACTGCCGCCGATCTCACGGTTGCCCACCGCCTGGGAGGACGAACGTCTCTTCGTGGCAGTATCGGGGCCGAGGAGAGCCAGTCAGTCACCGTTCAAGCATCTCCGGCCAACGGGACTTACCGCCCGAATCCAGCACTGGGCAGTGGAAGCTATGGGGTAGCCCGTCTCGAGCTGGAGCAGGCGAGCGGCGGAATCGCACTGCGTCACGACCTCCAGGGACAAGTATCACTCGAGTTGGGCGATGGACCGGACAATTACGTTCGGGCGGCAGCGCACGGGGTTTGGACCGCGCGGTTCGGTGGCAGTGAGCTCCAATCAACCCTGGACCTGGCAGCCGGAAGCAATGGCCTTCCGCCGCACCGGAGCTTTGTGCTGGGTGGGCGGGGCACGCTGGTTGGAGAACCATTCCGGGCATACGGCGGCCGGGAAATGGCCCTGGGTCGCTTGGAATGGAGGTTCGAAGTACCGGTGCCCGCTCTGTCCCTCGGCTCATACGCCTCGACGGGCCAGCATATGGTGGTGGCGCCGTTCGTCGCCGCGGGGTATGCGGGGCGCCCCTACCAGTCGCTGCCCTGGACGGAGACCGACGGCATTCGTCCCGTCGCCGGCATCGCGGTCGAGTTGCTCATGCGGATCATCCGATTGGAAGCGGGGATTGGACTGCGCGATGGCCGGGTGGGCCTCACCATCGATGTGAACCGGGACTGGTGGGGCCTGCTATAGCTCCCTTATTTTGCGGCGTGGCTCCGCCCCCAGGGGCTCCCTCCACCCGCCGCTGTAGAGAATCATGCAGTTCACCGATGAATGGTTGGTGCCCTCCATCGAGACCCTCCTGTCCGATGAGGCCGTCAAGGCCTTGCGGCAGGAGCCGGGACCCGATGCGTCCCTCTGGGACATCCTGGTCAACCGCAAGCTGGCCACCGACGAGCAAATCCTAGGTGCCGTGGCTGCCCGCTTTCGATTGCCGGTGGCCGAGCTGTCCAAGGCGGACCCCAAGCTGACGACGACAGTTCCCGAGCAGCTGGCCCGCCGGTTCAACGTGGTACCCGTGCGTCAGACCGACTCCTTCCTCGAAGTGGCGACCTCAAATCCTTTTGACATCGATGCGGAGAAAATGCTGGCCTTCGCCACCGGGCGAGAGGTCCGCATGTTGTTGGGCTCCCCCTCGAAGATCCGAGAGAAGCTGGACGAGATCTATCGCGAAACCGAGACCGCGGTGGCCCGGCTGCTGGAAGGCATCAGCGGCGACTTCGAGGTGGAGCAGATCAAGGAGGACGAGGAGAGCGCCGCGAGCGAGCAGCAGGCCAGCCAGCGGCCGATTCTGCGGCTGGTCGATACCATGATCGCCGATGGCGTGACCAACCGGGCCAGCGACATCCATATCGAGCCGGTGGAAGGCGGCGTTGTCGTTCGCTACCGCATCGATGGCGTCTTGCGCCAGGTGATGAAAATCCCTCGGAGCGCCGGCGTCCCCCTGATCTCGCGCATCAAGATCATGTCGAAGCTCGATATCGCCGACCGGCTCCGGCCTCAGGATGGAAGAGCCCGGGTCTCGGTGAACGGCGAGGCAATCGATCTCCGGATCTCGACGCTTCCCGCCTCACACGGCGAGAAGGTGGTCATCCGGGTGCTGAATCAGAAAGCCACCACCCTGGCGCTGGACTCCTTGGGACTGAGCGAGGACGAAGAAAAGGGGATCCGGGCGCTCCTGTCGAACAAAGAGGGCATCATCCTGGTGACCGGTCCGACCGGGTCGGGCAAGACCACCACGCTGTACTCCGCTCTGCGGGCGGTCCAGGGTACTGGCGTAAACATCGTGACCGTGGAAGACCCGGTGGAATACCGGTTGGGCGAGAACGTCGTCCAGGTGCAGGTGAACGAAAAGGCCGGACTCACCTTCGCGGCGGCGCTGCGATCCATTCTGCGACAGGACCCGGACGTAGTGCTGGTAGGTGAGATTCGAGACAAGGAAACCGCGCAGATCGCGCTGCAGGCTTCGCTCACCGGCCACCTGGTGCTCTCCACTCTCCACACCAACGATGCGCCCAACACGGTAACCCGCCTGGTCGACATGGGCATGGAGTCGTACAAGATCGCGCCGGCGCTGCGGGGCATAGTCGCCCAGCGGCTGATGCGCCGGCTTTGTAAGAAATGCCGGGTGCAAGCCACCGAGCCGGTAAGCGAGCGGCTGCAGCGGTTCGTTCCTCCCGGCAGCACCCTGTACCAGGGAGTTGGTTGCTCCGACTGCTCCATGACCGGCTACCGTGGTCGATTCAGCATCGTGGAAGTCCTCACCATGAATCCGGACCTCGAGCGCCGCATTGCCGATGGCGCCAGCGCGGAAAAGATCGCTGAGGCGGCCCGCAGGGCCGGAATGCGGTCGCTGTGGGGGAGCGGCTTGCGCCACGTGCTCGCGGGCGAATCGACCCTGGAAGAGCTGCTGCGGGTCACCGATGTCCCCCGCGAGGAGGGGCCGGCCGAGCCGCCCCCCGCTCCTCGCCGAGGCGATTCCGGCCGAACGGCGGCTCCGCCTGCGGCACCGCCCCTCTCGCCGTCGGCAGCGACTCCCCTCTCTGACTTCTCGATGGACATGGAGCTGATAGAGGAGCCCACCGATGTCGATGACGTCGTGGTGGGCGGACGGGGGCAAGGCGCCTGTGTGCTCCTGGTGGAAGATGAGGAACAGCTTCGCCGGGTGATGAAGGACCTGCTGCAGCGCGAGGGTTATCGGGTGGCCGAAGCCAGGGACGGGGTTCAGGCGCTCGATGAGGTCGACCGATTCGCCCCCGATGTGATCATTCTCGATCTGAATCTGCCGGGGCTCGACGGGTACGGCGTATTGGCGCAGCTGCGTTCGCGTCCGGCCACGCGCGACATTCCGGTTATGGTCCTGACCGCCAAGGGCGACGAAGACAATGAGGTGCGGGTGTTCGAGCTGGGCGCCGACGACTTCGTCACTAAACCTTTCCGGGCCCGGGCCCTCACCGCGAGACTCGAGGCGATGTTGGGCCGCCGCAGAGCCTGAGCAACCCGTAACGCAGAGCCGTTCTCCGCCCTAAGCGACCTCCATTAACCACATTCTGATCATCGACCCGGCCACCTCGACGCTGGCGCGGATCCTGGAAGCGGATAACTGTTAAGCCATGCCATCTGAGTTGTTTGCCCGAAGGCCTCTGGGATGACATCGATTCGCGCCTCGCTGGTCGACGTCTACGTTCTCCGTGGGGTCGGAAGCTCGCTGCAGTGTCTGGCGCTTCGGCGGGCGGCCGGTGGACGGTGTCCCGGTTCGTGGGAAAGCGTTCACGGCCACATCGAGCCGGCCGAACGGCCCACTCGCGCGGCCGAGCGTGAGTTGGAGGAAGAGACGGGCCTCATTGCTGCTCGGCTCTACAACCTGAGCCGGGTGGAACTGTTTTATCAGCACCGCACCGATGAGGTGGCGCTGGTGCCCGTGTTCGCCGCCTTCGTGGCGGACGATGCGGCGGTGCGGCTCGGGCCGGAGCACGACGGGTTCGAGTGGCTCAGCCCGGCCGCCGCGCGAGCGCGCTTCGCCTGGCCCCGCGAGCGCCGCGCCCTCGACGACATCCAAATCCTGCTGAACCAGGGAAACGCGGGTGCGGTGGACGACGTGTTACGGGTATGCTGAGCCCATTTCTGCTTTCCCTCCTGACGATCTGGTCTCCTTCCTCGGGCAAGACTGCGCCGTGCATCAGGCCCACGCGTGCCGGCACCCAGGTGCAGGGTGAGGTGCGGGTCTGCCCGGGCCGCTATCGGATTGCCGACGCCAACGAGCTAGGCATCATCATTGCCGCGGCCTCAGGCACCCGGATCGATCTGACCGGAGTGATTCTGGAGAGCGGCGACTCGGTGCCGGCTCGGTTCGTGGGCGCGGGTATCACCAGCCGAGGCGTGGACGCCGTAACCATCACCGGCGGTGCCATCCATGGCTACCGGTACGGGATCCGCTTGGAGGGTGGCCGGTCTCACCGGGTCAGCGGCGCCGATCTCTCCGGCAGCCGGGATCAGGGCGTGCGCTCCACGCCGGCACGGCCGGAGGCCGCGGACCAACTGAACCTGATTCGGGCGGACAGCTTCGAGCGGTATGGCGGCGGCATTCTGCTCCGGCGGACCAGCGGAACCAGCATCACGGGAGTCACTGCTCGGGCCGCTCAAAACGGGATCGCGCTCATGGAGGTGCGCGACAGCTACATCGCCGACAACGATGTGTCGGCGAACAATGGCTGGGGCATTCAGCTCTGGCGGTCGGCCCGCAACGTCATTGCCCGCAATCGCGCGGACCATACCCGCCGCTGTGAGTCCCAGGTGCCGGCCGGGGATTGCGGCGCGGCGGCTCTGCTCCTTCGCAACGCAAGCGACTCCAACACCATCGTCGACAACGACCTCAGCGCCTCGAGCCTGGGTCTTCTCCTCGCCGGGGACCCGAAGGCAATGGAGCCATCGGTCGGCAACCTGGTATACCGCAACGACGCCTCAGCCGCCTTGCGGACCGCCTTCGTTTCGTCCTTCGGGTGGAACAACCTCTTTCTGGACAATCGGGCGGACAGCACCGTCATCGGAATCAGGCTGACGCACTCGGGCGGGTCGACGGTCAGGGGCAATACCATCATCGGCGCCCGCACGGCCGGCATCGTCAGCGAAAACGGCAACGACAACGTGATTCTGGGAAATGTCGTGATCGGCGGAAGCGTGGGGATCAGGGTGGCCGCGCCGTCTCAGCGGGGCGATTCCAGTCAGCGTTACCGGATCGACGACAACCGGCTGTCGCGACTGGAACAGGGCATCGTGATGGAGCATACCACCCGGGCGCAAATCCGGGGAAACATCTTCGACGGAGTGGGGGACGGATTGGTGGTGGACGGGGATGGCCACGCCAGTGAGGTGACCGGCAACATCTTTCTTCGCGCGTCCCGCTGGTTCATCGAGGCCCCGGATCTGGCCGCAGGCGGGAACTACTGGGCAACGGCGGACGCGTCAACCGCAACTGCCAAGGTGAAGGGCCGGATCAGCGTGCTCCCGTGGAAGCCGGCCAGCGCGGCAGGCTACTGAAGAATCTCCTTTGCGATGGTCCGCAGGTCCCTCGGGTTGAAAGGCTTCCGTACCCGGCGGATCGGTTGTCCGGTGAAGGGCGGGGGCAGCTCCTCTTCACCCCGGCAGGCAACGACCAGCCGGCTTCGAGCCTGGGGACAGGTAAGAAGCAGCGCGTGCGCGAACGGCTCGGCCGATCCGGTCGGCATCCGCACATCCGCGATGATCATGTCATATTCTCCCTCTTGGGCCAATCTGAGGGCCTGTTCTCCCGACCTCACTGATTCGACCGCGTGCCCATCCGGGGCGAATAACGCGTGGACCAGACGATGGACCGCCGGGTCTTCGTCCACCACGAGAATGCGGCGGTGTGATCGCCCATTCTTCGTGCTCGGGGCCGCAGCCTCCGCCGGCAGGTCGGTTTCGTAGACCGGCAGGCTAATCCGGAACTCGGCTCCGGTCTCGCCCGGCTGCTCGTAGGTAAGGTCTCCGCCGTGGGCCTTGACCAGGCCGTAACTGAGCGAGAGCCCCAACCCGGTGCCTTCTCCGGGGGCTTTGGTAGTGAAGAACGGGGTGAAGAGGTACGGCGCCAGGTGCTTGGGCACTCCAGGACCGTTGTCCCGGACTCGCAGCACCGCCTCTCCGTCTTCCCGGCTGGTGAGCAGCGTGATCCGCCGGTCCTGCTCAGACGGAAGACCGGTAACCGCCTGCACGGCGTTGGTGATCAGATTGAGCAGCACCTGCTGCAGCTCGTAGCGGTCTCCCAGGACGATCACCGGATCGGAGCTCAGCTCGGAATTCAGATCAATGCCATGCAGCTGTAGCTCGTAGACGATCAGGAGCGATGTCCGGGTTACCACATCATTCAGATCCACCGCGGTTTTCTCACTGACTCCGCCCTTCCGGGCAAAGGTCAAGAGATTGCGCACGATTCGCCCGGCCCGTTCGGCCTGATCGTGGATGACCCGGAGGTGCTCGCGAGGAACATCGGGATGGGCCGGACGCTCCAGCAACAGCTCCGCCAGGCCGGCTATTGAGGTCAGCGGATTGTTCAGCTCGTGAGCCACGCCGGAGACCAGCTGCCCGATCGACGCCATTTTGTCGTTCTGAATGATCTGGGCCTCGAGCATCCGCTGCTCGGTAACATCTTCGATCAGGATCACCACCGAGCCGGGCCGAACTCCTGCCAGCGGTGCCGCCGTAAGCCGCAGAACCCGTTGGCTCTCGTCCAGCCGCACGACCAGGGGAGCGCCCTTCTCTCCACGATAGGCCGCCTCGATGATCCCGGCGACCGGTTCTGCCGCTCCAGCAAAAAGCTCGGAGAAGTTTCGTCCCACCAGCTCAGGCTCGGCAACATCCGCCAGGCTGGCCAAGGCGCGGTTGGCTCTGAGGATTGCGCCACCCGGCCCCACCACGGCGATTCCCTCCGCCAGCGCGTTGAAAGCGGTTTCCCACTCCTGCTGCCCTCGGCGAACCATTTCGTAGAGGCGGCTATTGGCCAGCACGACCGAGGCGTTGGTGGCGACGGTGGACAAGAGCCAGAGGTCTTCGGTGGTAAATGGCCCTCCCCTCCGATCGGCCACGGCCAGTGCACCCATCGTGATGCCCTGAGCCCGGAGCGGTGCCACAGCGGCTGAGCGCACCAACACCCCGCCGATGAGGTCCACGGTCGGAGTGTCTTCGCCTTGGGCCACCTCGATCCGGTCTCGACCGATGGCGAACCGAACCAGTGCGCTCTCCGAGTCGGCGCTGACCTGGCCCACCATGGATTCCAGCGTCCCCGATCCCGCCACCACCCGGAGCAGTTTGCCATCCGTCTCCACCACCACCACGATCGCCCCGTCAGCCTGGAGGAATCGAGCGGCATACTTCGCGACCTGGTCGACCACGCGATCCAGCTGAATCGACTCCGACAGGACGTAGCTCAGCTCCTGCAGCGAAAACAGCTCGCTGATGCGGCGGTCGACCTGCACCGCCAGCTGGTCGGCTTTGGCCTCAGCGTCCCCGGACCGCTTCCGGGCGCGGAGCAGCGCCACCGAGAAGGTCCCCAGCACGCTGAACAGAGCGAACACCGAGATCCACCAGACGCGTTCC
>Ga0310906_10000265_pt1 | contig 12892 bp, 14 predicted proteins | sample C48D3metaG_FD_203749 | JGI IMG/M metagenome (GOLD analysis project Ga0310906, IMG submission 203749) | Lab incubated soil microbial communities from West Virginia University Organic Research Farm, Morgantown, WV, United States - C48D3 | ecosystem: Environmental > Terrestrial > Soil >...
TAATTTATTCTTTCTTTTTGTTTTCTTTCTAATACAAACAATCTGAATGGTTCTAGACCAAATGGATATTTCTACGTGATTGCAGATCATCTTGTTTAATACTTTAGAATCAAACACTACTCTATCAAGAATATATGCGCCTTCTCAGAGAAATAACTAATTAGATAACAAATACCTTCAGATAAGATCGGGTTCAAATATGGCGTAATGACCTTTTGGATAGAATGGATAGGACATTATGATCGGGAAATTGGTTCGTATCGATAAAGAAAATATAAATCGCTAGGCTGATACAAATAAATGAAGTTTTTCAATTCTTCTATATCATTGGCAACCTCACCAGAAAACACTACACCAGATGAAAATAAAATCCGGTGGATTATTGAAGTTAATGATCTTTACAAACAAAACAAAGGAGACAATAGGTATGAGAATCGGTATTCAATAGTTCATAAAATTTATGAGGGAGAAAACTTCATTGAATCTCATAGTATTACCGTCAATAAAAAAAACCTTTTTCAAATAAAAGACAAAATAGATATGGTTTTAAATGAATGCGTGTAGAGAACCAATTCTTTTTTTATTTCGACAATAGATATCATGTGTTTGTTGTTTTAGTAAATTCAGTATCAACTATAAAATTCTAAATATCGTAAAAGAAAATAACAAAATTGTCAGTCAATTTTCAGTTACTGCAAATCGTAGCGAAGCATTGATGGGGATCCAAGCTAACAATAGAAATGTAAAGTTTGAAAGGATACAAAATAACAATTTAATGATGATAATAATAATGAAATCAGGCCGATCTTGGGTTTGATTTAGAAAATAGGCTCAATAAATCATCTATTTATTGTTTTGTTGGAGCTAGACAAATTTCAAACTAGAGTACAAACAATAAATTATTCAAATTATTCATACTACTGTTATTTTGCTTGTTGGTTGTGCACATATATAGTAAGGGCTGTAATAGGTAAGAACTAAGATCTTACCCTTAGTACTTTTCTATTCTTTTTTGGTATGGAGTTTTTCATTCCGGGTAACTCTGTGTGAGTATTGACCTTTCTATAGTTTGTCTATTCCGCCCATCATATTCCTGGTAATTTGAATGAGAATGTAGCGCCTCTACCATCTTGATTATTTTTACCCCAAATAGTACCATTATGCCTTTGAATAATCTCCTTAGAAATATATAGTCCTAATCCTATTCCATAGGATGATTTGCAGGCGAACTTGGCAAATAATCTTGAATTTAAATCGGGATGTATGCCTTCCCAGTTATCTTTTATAAGTACAATAACAATATTTTTGCCATCCTCATCTATTTTCTGTTCGACAAATATGGATATCAATCCTTCCTTTATGATAAAATTTATGGTATTGTCTATTATAATATAAACAACTTTGGAAATTAGGTGTCTATCGGCGTTTACCATTATCTTCCCATCAAAACCATGCAATTGAAAACTTATTTTTTTCTTGAATTGATTATCGAATTTTGGTAATTTCTCTAGCTTAATCCTGTAGTCTTTGATGATTTCCAAAATTACAGGATTTAGATCAAATGTCTCTTTTGAAATATTAAACAAATTCCCCTCCATCATTGTTGGGGCCAAGATGTTTTCACTCAATGATTGTAGCCTTTTACCATTATCTGTTACGACGTCAAGTAGTCCTATTTGTTTCTCGTCTTTCAGTTTGTCTTTAACAAGTGTTGTCAAGCCAATAATAGGTGTAATTGGAGTCCTAAGGTCATGTGCAACTGCATTAATGAATTCCTTTTGCATTCTATCTTGGATTTTTAGTCGTTCATACAACTCTGTCTGTTTCCAGATCACGTCAAATATTGTCGTATATGCTAATACTGTGGGGATACTGTTCGAATATGTGGCCAGTCCTATCGCTTCTGCTACTGTATGCTTGTAGTCATCCCTCAACTCTGCAACTATCGAAAATCTTTTGTCAATTACCAAAATTGATACTTGAGATATTGGATCCATAAATCTAAAATGAAAATTTGGGTTGCGGGCCAGTTCATAACATAATTCTTCTATTTTCTCATCCTTAGGTGTCAAAACTTTAATTTTTACTCCATGTCTTGTATCTCCTATTTCTTTTAGAGTCTGTATCGACCCAGTGCGTTCTTGTCTGTGAAAAGCATTGGATGTAGAAAAAATAATTAAAATCTCTTTTTTGGCAATCCTTAAAAGTTCAACTACCTTAGTTTGCAGCTCCACTGGGTCATTAATCGATTCAATGACCTCGGGAATTCTGCTCTCCTCGATTTCCTTAATTTTTCTACGTGCTGGGATAGCGTTTCTCCAAAACGTGTCAAAGATGTATTGACCTTGTTCAATAACATTAACTGCGTTACTCCAATAAACCTCAGTTAATGGCTGCATGTTTTGGATGAGTGTTGCTGCCATATACTCTGCTTCGTTGATTGCCAAGCCCCCTTTAAGACCATCAAGGTGTCGCAGCTCAGTCACCAAACCAGTTATTTCTTTACAGAATGAAATATTTTCAGGTGTAATCTCTGTGATGCATCTAATCTTACAACCTTTCTTTAAGATATCATTATAACTATCACGATATGAAGGGGTAGTGATTAGTATTGATGGACCTTGGTAGTCAAAATTTATGTCCATTTTTGTCTGGGTACTATGAATAAATGCATATTTTTTTCATTATTGGCTCTTGCCCATGTAAAATCTCTGTTTTGCTATTCTTAGCACTACTATGGGATATTACTAATCGATCGTAATTTGAACATCTATCTATTTATAGTTATTCTGGATTATGAATTTTCAACACATTTACGCAATACTAGAAAATGGTTTCTTATCTATTTGTACTTTGAGAATTGAATGTAGTTACATAAGGACAAACAGAGAATGAAGCATTACTAATTTTGAAATCATGTGAGTGTGCTACCCAATAATGATCAAACTAACTAACCGACTAATCAAGTCTAATCACTTTCTTTAATACGTGTAAAGGTGGTTTTGAATAGTTTTAATATTTCAATGAAAACTACCTAATAGAATTTTCAAATTCTTTGTCCAGTTTTACCTTCTAAATCCCAATGAGAAGTTAATTCAATGCTAAACAAAGCAAGTGTCAGTCTTAATATGAGTAAAGAATTACCTGTCAAGTTACAACAATATTTGTCCATCTAGAATTATGATCTGATCTACTGATACTGATCCGTTTAGTAGGTATACATACAGTAATTTCATAAATTTTAACAATCATAAACTTGAATTGGTGATAAAAAAATTAAAGGATTGATTGGAGTCGATTTATTCAGCTAAGGCGAATTTGCTATATTTTGAACTCTACATTCATCATCCAGTTGAATTAGCTATTAATCTGTCTAACTCATTATCAGCATTTTGACAATCGTTTAAGGCTTCATCAGTATTATCATTTTCTATTTGTTGAATACAACTTTCCAAATGGGTGTCTACAGTCTCTAATGATGGTTGTTCATTATCTGTTTGACTTGAACTAGATTGATCATTGTTAGATTGATCATTGTTAGATTGATCATTGTTAGATTGATCATTATTAGAATCTTCTGTGGTAGCAAATACTGGGCTAATAGAACCTAAGGTGGATACTGCTGATGCACCAATCATCAGTACAGAAAATGCTACGATAAAGATGCTTAAATTTCTAATTTTGTTCATCAAGGTTTATCCAAGCCGTAGGTAAATAAGTATTTACATTTATGTCCGAATTTGATATTTTTTATACGCTGCTTATGTTTTTCCATAGTGTCATAGGATCATTGTGCACGTATCCACTAGATGATGACGACATTTTGAAATGATCTTAAACACAAGGAGTGAATTTTGAACCTCCGAATGAAAGTAGAATATTTTAGATCTGATAATTAATTTCTGCAAAATTGAGGAATATCAAATGTAAAATAAGCTAATTTATCACACTTCAAGAATTTTTATTTTAGGAATCATTCTTAATTAAATTAACCAGAAAAATTTTTTACTAATAAACACAAAATTATGGGGATGGATTGTTATAGCACAAAATCTTGGCAGTAACAGTGATCTCCCCGCTATCCTGAGCTGTACCTTGAACATTCCAGGAAAAACCAAGATGCCTTAGAAAATATTTATAGATTTTAAGGATGATCCATCTGAAGGTTCAAAGTTTGAGGTTCCACTTATCAAAGCATCCCCGGCATCGCACGCTACGGTTGAAAGGGCTGTGTCAGAACCAGTGGCAGGAGCTCGATTTCCATCCCGCACATAAATATTGTCATTACTGATGATTACTGGAAATCCTATTCCTAATGTTCCTTGTTCACTTGTACCGATAATGTTTGAACTTCCGTTGTTACAACTAAAGAAATTACTGTCTCCGGAAACACATTGACTATTTTGATCTGCTTCTTGGGAATTATCTTCGCTTTAAGAAGCGTCATTTCCATCCCCTTCTTGTCTAATTATATTGTTATCTTCCTTCTGTGCAAATGTAAGTTCAAATGGACTCAACACAATCGAAATCACAAATACGGAGGTGATCAGGATATATAACAAAACAAATTTTTATTGAATTTTCACAAGTTTTTGGATATAATTATTCTAATATCGATTTTGAATAAAAGATAGTATTGATTGAGACTAATATTTTATCATTGTAAATATCATCGACTAATAGATCGAAAATAGTTTTCTGTTGATAATCTAATTTTGTATCTTGCTTATTCGATAATCTTGATTCAAATCCTTCATGCAATTTTTCACTTTGAGATTTTAATTTGATTATCACACAATCTCAAATAAAAATGGCCTGTTCTATTTCTTAAGGGAACATATTATAAAAATGAAAAGGAGCAAAGTGAATGATTCCAAAACGGAAGTATCTTTTTGAATCAATATTCATCCACCTCTCATTTGTTTATATATAGAGATATGCGATTGATCTCATGAGAAATAATACAAAGAAGAAGAATATTACTATACAAATAACAATCATGACCTCTTTAATAGTAATGGAAATAATTGCCTTTGTTGGTCGTCAAGGACCACTAGCACTAGAACAGGAAACTAATGACACAAGAGTAACAAACCAATGGCCTAACATAATGTCTAATGTAAAAACATTTGTAGTTTCAAATGTTTTCTCTCCTAAAATTGTTGATTCAGCTTTTATACATCCCTTTGCCGTTGTTATAGGTGATTGCTTTATAGGGAAAGATGTATTAGTGGCCCCTACAGCCGTTTGCAGAGCAGATGAAGGTGTTCCAATTCACAACGGGGATTATTCTAACATACAAGATGGTGTCATACTACATGCTATTGATGCTGTTAAAGTTGGGATAAATAATGATAACAAAAGATTCTCTCAAAATGGAGAACGACTACTTGGAAATGATACGAGGTTTGATCAGGGATATGCTATTTTCATCGGTGGCAATGTAAGCCTAGCACATGATTCAGTAGTCCACGGACCTGTTTGGATTGGAAATAACACCATAGTAGGAGTAAAAAGTGCAGTACTTGATTCAAAAATAGGTAATAATGTTGTCATAAGGCTTGGAAGCATTGTAGTAGGAGTTGAAATCCAGGATAATACCCTTGTTCCTATTGGTAGCATAATAACAAATCAAACACCGGTTGCCAGTCTGCCTTCAGCTATCGGAAATCCAAGTCAACATCTTAATCAAGGGGATCTTTTGAATAGCCAAGTATTGGCGAAGGCGTATAATAACGCAAGTATTGAAAAGTAAACATACTTGAGGATATGCTAGGTCACTTTACAGTTTTCCTATCTCAAATCTATTTTTTTGATTCTTAATAATGCACTTATACTTCATAATCAGAATAGAATAGTGTATAGTCTTGACAATTAATGTATATAAACCCAAAAAGAATGATGATATTTCACATGCATTTTCCATTTATTCTAATAGTCAAGAGAAATTGGATGCTGGTTTTCAATTTTTGATTGAGGGTTTGGAAAAAGATGAATCTATCTTGTTTGTAACAGATGACCTTTCTAAGGAAGAAATTATAGAAAGACTAAAAAAGATTTGTCAATTTCGATTCAATATCTCTACCTTAGTAAATGATGGGGTAATTACTATCTTGTCGAGTACCCAATGGTATTTTTTTGGTGACATGTTAGAAACGGGTAAGCTGTCGCCCTCTGGTGGGATGACAATGAGCAAAAATCCTTCTCCGATGCATAATGATACTAGTATGGAGAATGAAGATAATATTGAAGGTAGTCATTTTGTTTTACCAATGGACAGCAAAAAAAGATTTCGAGCTTTTTACGATATGAAACCGTTTTTTGAAAAGAAATATTACGAGGCGTTGATCAACTATGAATCAACACAAAAAGGTGCTTCCAATCCAACACATACTTTGTGTGCTTATGAAATAGGCTTGATGCAAGAGATAAGTCCAGAAGCTTTTAGAACGTTGGTAAAGAATCATACCCTAATAAATGAAATGAACTATGACGCGTTGATTGACCCTAGCGCCAATATGCATGTCATTCTTTTATATGATAAACAAGATGATTTAGACAAGGCGGTTTCAACATACATTAACGAAGGCTTAAAACGAGGTCAGATATGTATCCACGCCTCTGTTAGTTTAGCAAATGAAAGCTATTTAGAAAACTTTTCATCACAGATTACAAATTATCAAGAAAACATCGAAAAAGGAAATCTTATTGTTATTGACTTGGTACCTTATTATGTTAATGCGATGGAAGGAAATTTAGAATCTTTTAATAAATTGAAAGAAGAAATGATTTTTAGAGCCAATCAAGACATAAACAGAAAGGACAAGCACATACGTTTAACCGCAGATTGTGCTACTCTGTTGCTTAAGAACAAGCATTTTGAGGAATGCATCAATCTGGAGGATTGGTGGCACGAAAAACCTTTTGACGGTTCATATGTGTGTCCATATCCAAAGTCATTACTTGATCGATATCCATTCAATGCTTTCCTTTCAAGACTCATTCATAATCATGATGTAATTATAGATAGCAATGGAAAATTGATTCACGAGTATATGTTATAAGCCCTGTTACTGTATCTCATCATGAATACAATATTAAAGTTTATCAGGCTAAGCTGAGGCATGATTTTAGGTTGAATAATTCAAACCAGAGCATCAGGAAAAGATGGGCCTTAGGTGATTACAGAAGTATTGGCAAAGTGATTTCTCCAGTCTCAGCTAAGTTAGTAAGACTTGTTAATGTTAAACCTGTATATTCTGTTTTAGATGTGGCGTGTGGATTCGGTAACACTGCAATAACTGCACGCAGAGCCGGTGCAAAGGTGACAGGTATAGACATTACACCTGAGCTTTTAGCTCAAGCAAAGGAGGAGGAGTCCATTGCAAAAGTCAGTGGGATTGATTGGAGAGAGGGTAACGCTGAAAGCCTTCCATTTGAAGATGAATCATTTGATATTGTATTGTCAACATTTGGTCACATGTTTGCATTAAACCAAAAGGCAACGGCATTCGAGATGCAAAGGGTTCTCAAGAAAGGTGGACGCGTAGGCTTTGCTACTTGGTCTCCAGAGCTTGCATGGGGAAGAATGTATGATACGATATCAAAGTATATACCCACTGTTCAAAATAACCAATCAATGACACCTCCTCCTCCGTCCCCTATGCAGTGGGGAATCCCGGACAAAATTCAAGAACTATTGTGTGATGTGAAGGATATATTTTTTGAAAGGGATACCGTTGAATATGCTATCCTTAGCCCAAATCACTACTGGCAGGAGATGGCAACAAAATCAGGCTCACTGATTCAACTAATTCAGGCACTTGAAGAGGAGAATAAAATGGAAAAAATAGAATTGATTAGACAAGACTATCTAAAAACCATAGAACCATACATACATGATAATATAGTGCGATTAGGTTATTTGCTAACAATGGCAACGAAGGTATAATTACAGTACCTTTTCCCTGAGAAAGTTGACAAGAAAATTCTAGAACTAAAGTATATTGTCTAATCTATCCGTGATATCATAACTAAGTCTGTTTTAAGGTTGCATCAAAGCGCATTCCGGTTTCAACCTTAATTTTCTTATTTTCACCCAACAATTTGCTCTTCTTCCTCTTTCTATCCAAAACCAAGTAAATATTATACGCAAGGGATGAAAATCCAGCTAATTCTAATAATTCAGATGCAGTGATGGCATTCTTATCCAGAACTATTGCTTTATCATTTACATACACTTTGTTTTCTCTCTCAACTTTCGTTAATTCCATTATATGATGTAGTATTGTGATCATAATTTATAAAACTAGCACAGGGGGTCTCAAATTGGCGAAATGGAAACCTTGATCGGTTCTACCTTTTTAGATCTCCTTGGCAAACCAATTTGAGAGGGTGTGACTAATCAATACATTCATGCTAAATAATCATCTGAATATTTTCACAAAATCATTTATCAGAATATTTTACTGGTTAAGTATTTTATAGAAATGTGATAGCAATGAGTATCCAAACTATGATATAATAAATTTCATCTATACATTATGATTATAATGAGTAACATAACAAAAACTAGTAAGATTGGAGTATTTGCAATGATGTTTATTGCTACAGCTCTCGTTGGTTCAGTCGTAGCATTTGGAGATAACATGGCATTTGCAACAGGTAAACATAACAAAGCAGAGCAGGGAATTGAACAAGGTCAATCAAGCGAACAGAATGCACAATGTGTATCTGGTGAATTTACCTTAGCATCATGTAACAATGTAGGAATACAATTACAAGAACAACTAGGCGACTTGGCACTAGGCCAACAATAAATTTTTTTTGTTTTTACTATACTCTAAGAAACATTGAATTTTATAATCTTTATCTATTTAATGAATTGAAAGATCGGTAACAATGTCCGACTATTTCAAAAAAAGGGGATCTAAAATGTTTGGATCTAGTTGGATCTAATATGGTATTTTTTATTATTTCATATTTGATTTCTGTACTATCTTCTTATTCGCTTATATCACTAGCTCAAGAAAAGTTTATGCATATTTTCTTTGGTCAAATGCAATTTGTAAATCTGATCATCATTAAGGATAAATACCTGATCATGTAACTCGAACATTTCTATCATTTCTGTTGTAGAAGCTTTAAACATGTTATTCAAATCATATGCACAAAATACTAGGCCCTCTAATCTATTCTTGTCATATTCTTTTTCAAGAAAGCATGCTTCCTTAATTGAAGAGTCTGCAATATCATTGATGAGGAAATCAAGTAAACATATTTCTTTATTATTAGAATTCTGCGAAATATTTTGCAATATGTCTTTAAGATGATTCAGAGGATCTTTTTGAGACGGCTTGTATGGTGTTATTGTCCCATCAAACCAGTCTAGTTTTTCTAGTGCCTCTGTAACTGAAGAATTAGATGACCGTACGAAACATCTAAACCATTCACCTTCCTTGGCCAATTTATCTAATGACTTGATCATTCGAATAACAGATTCCGCGTTATCGTATAGAAGTAAATGGTGTCGTTTTGGTATTTCGTCTTGTTTTTTTAGCCACTGATCCACGGCGTCCTTCACAATTGAATTTATGGAAACACCCTTCTTTTTTGATTGATCGCCAAGTTGAGAGTGAATCTCATCATCGAAGCCTCGGATTATCATGTTACGGGCCATAACTTTATGAAATCTTCAGAGCAATATAAGTGATGATATCGAGATATCATCAAAAGAAAACTATTTATATGGTGATATCACGATATCACAATATGAGTCAATTAAATCTGTCAAATAAAGAGAATGAAGCAAGTGAAAAAGAAAGTTTGAAAAATAAAAAAACCGAGAATGTTTGGAAACTAGGGGATTATCGTAGTATCTCTACGATGCTTCCTTCAATATCTTCTCACCTGGTGAGATCAATAAATGTTCAATCTGGAGAGGATGTTCTTGACATCGCCTGCGGAAATGGAAACACTGCAATTACGGCAGGGAGAATAGGTGCAAATGTAACCGGAATTGATATCACGACGGAACTATTAGACCTTGCTGCAGAAGAAGCGAAAATTGCCCAGGTTGATGGGATAACATGGAGGGCGGGTGATGCCCAGAATTTACCCTTTGAGGACGAATCCTTTGATGTTGTTCTTTCAACCTTTGGACACATGTTTGCCCCTCAGCCAGACCTCGTTGCCAAAGAAATGATGCGAGTGACAAAGAAAGGTGGTCGGATAGGATTCGCAACTTGGCCACCCGAGCTTGCGATTGGATCAATATTTAAAGCAAATGGTAAACATTTACCTAAACCAGTTAATAGTCCTCCTTCTCCAATACTTTGGGGTGTTCCTGAAGTAATAGAAAAAAGATTAAATGAAGTATCAAAAGTGCATTTTGAGCGTGGTACAGCACTCTTTCCGATTCTTAGTCCAAATCACTTTTGGGAGTTTATGAGTACAAAATATGGACCATTGATTAATACTATTCAAATATTAAATAATCGCGGTGATTCTAGTGAAACCGATTTACTTAGAGATGATTTCTTGAAAGCAATAGGTCCTTATGTCTTTGACAATAGTATTGGATTGGGTTACCTATTGACCATTGCAAAAAGATAGTAGGGTTTTTGGCATAGAGCATACAATTTCATAATTTTACAATAGTGAAGACTATGACGATGTTACATTTTGTCTATCTCATTATCTTCATTTGTTTCTATTAATGACCTCTCGGGATCTACAATGTATTTTACCAACTTTTCTTTATCTATTTTAATAGCTAAAGTGCCACTTTTCTTATCATGATCGGAAATGATTATTTTTCTTACTATCATCCATTCAATATTTTTTTCAAATGTAAATAATAGTTCCTTTCTATGATAACTTGTTTCCTCGGTTGTATCATAGGGTTCGAGCCTCGCATCTATTTTATCATATAACTCCTGTAGGGAATTAAATGTATGATTTTTCTCAGGTTCGTTTCCTAATATCAGATGTATATGGGTCATTATACTTTTTGTTATTTCTAAATCCTTATTCACAGGTCTAAATATTATGGTTGTATGCAATAATTATTTATCTTATTTAACGGTCATTTCGCTACTTATCCAACTTGAAAATATCTGATCAGAATGGGAAAAGAATCTTTATATTGATTCGTTTGATATACTTTTACCAACTATTCTTTTCCGTAAGATTTGGCAAGCTAACTTGCCAATGTTATTCATCTGAATTACTAAAATGCTTATTCTTTTCTCTATCAATTTTGGGTTGATATTGTCTATAAATGGTGTTTGAAAGATCATGATGTTCTTGCTTTTATGTCAAGAATTTGAATATAGATTCTAAATTCCACAGTAAAAGCGAACCTCGCATTTAGCATTATGTTACCAGAACAAATTAGACATTAGGATTTAAAACGATGTATTTAAGCTATGTTGATTATATGTTTGTAGTCTAAGGTGAATGAAATGGTTATGAACTTTGTAGAGTGTGAATTCCAACGCGAACAACCATTTGAAAAACCTGGGGACAAGTTCTACAAAGAACACGCTGAAACTGTTATGTATAAAGAAAAAACATCTAATTCAACCGCAACTGTTGCAGATACCATCTTATCCGATCATTACAAAAGAACATCAAACAAATCTGAAGTTGTCAAACCTACTAATTCCTTAACAAAAGAATTTGAACCGGCCAACATCTTAATTGCAGAACCCGAACCCGATATTCTAACCTTGTTTAAGACATTTCTAGAAACTCTGGGAGTAAGGTCGGCTACAGTCGCTGATGGTGAGGCAGCCCTTGAATTTTTTCTTGAGAAGGAAAACAAGGGTAAACCGTACGACGTGGTCGTTTTGGATACTCACTTAAAGGGTCTAAATGGTCTTGATCTAGCAAAAATGATACATGATATTAGCCCCACCCAACGAATAATTGTGGTTACGACAACTCCAAAGGAATACCTATCAAAGAATGTCTTAAAGTCTGCAATGATAGAGGAGGGGGACATTCTAACCATGCCCTTTAGACTATCTGATTTCATTTCCAAATTGAAACAGAGAGAATGAACTCTAGACTTTGCAAATTTCTTGTTATACTTTGTAATAAATTCTGTTTTTTGTGAGAGCTCAAAGAGAGTGTCATAATATTGCATATCCGTCATAAGATGGAATAATAATCTGCGTTTTTGTAACCTCCCGATGTATGTTGGAAACATGTCAACATGTCTATTTCATAGGATTTCAAAAAAAAAACATTGTCTTGTTTGATTTGTTTCCCTGAGCGATTATTTGAGAAGACATATAATAATGACATCTAATAAAATAGCAGATTTATTCGGATAGACTTGGCTAGAAAACAACGCCCTTCAACCTACATACCTACATAAAAATCACTTTTGAGATATTTTATACCCTCCTCAGATCAAAAGACCCATTGTTGGTTGCCATCAATTTTAAATATTGGCATATGGGTTTATTTGTATAATGAATAGTCCAAAAATTTTGGGGCTTGGCCTCCTGGCAATCGTGACATTGTTCTCACTAGTTGCAGCAATCCCAGGAACAATCAATGTTTCTTCTACAATTCAGCAAGTCAATGCATCCGAAGGTGGTGATGGCGGTGGTAGTGAGAGAGAATGTTTATCTTCTTCATCAGCTCTCTTTTTTGATAGTCAACCTGCAGTAACTACTGCCTCCGCTTAATTATTAGATCAGAAAAAGCTTTTAGATCCAATTTCTTTTTTTAGTTTTTTTGTAACCGACAAGTCTTAGTTTGTTTATCTCGTTGTCCTTGCGTTAACAACGGGTTTTGTATATTTGAAGGGAGAGATGTCATTCCGGCATGACCCAGGGATTCTCTAGTTGTAGTATTATGTTTGTCTATCTTACAAAAA
>Ga0310906_10000271_pt1 | contig 12781 bp, 10 predicted proteins | sample C48D3metaG_FD_203749 | JGI IMG/M metagenome (GOLD analysis project Ga0310906, IMG submission 203749) | Lab incubated soil microbial communities from West Virginia University Organic Research Farm, Morgantown, WV, United States - C48D3 | ecosystem: Environmental > Terrestrial > Soil >...
CGCCCCGAGCTGGATCTCGGCGAAGGCACGCGCGAGGTTCATGTAGCGGAACACCTGGTTGGGCTCGACGGTCTCGTCGCAGCCGCCCACGAGCACCGCCTCGGCGCCCTCGCCGACGAGCTCGAGCCCCTCGAGATCGGGTACGACCCCGCTCATCACCAGGGCGAAGACGCGCTTTCCGTTGAGCTCGCGCGCCGCCGCCCGGGCCGGGGTCTGGAGCTCGTCCTCCTCGAGCTCGAAGCCGAGCGCAGTCAGCTCCTGGGTGAGCTGCGCGCGCGGGCGGGTGGAGTTGTTGGTGACGAAGCGGAGCGCATGACCCGCCTCTCGGAGCCGCGCCACGGCGTCCTGGGCGCCGGGGATGGCCACCCCGGAGACGTGCAGGACGCCGTCGACGTCCAGGAGAATGCACGCCATGGAGCGGGAGTCTATTCGGGTGACCCGATCGGTCTCGATCCCTCGGTCCGAGATCCGCATCCGAGTGTCGCGGTCGTCGGGACCGGGCGGCCAGCACGCGAACACCGCCGAGACGCGGGTCGACGCCCTCTTCGACGTCGACGCGTCGGTCGCGCTGACCGACCGGCAGAAGCAGCGGGTCCGCGCCTCCGCCGGCCCGGTGCTCCGGGCGGTCGCCCAGGACGAGCGGAGCCAGGCGAGAAACCGCGAGCTCGCGGTCGAGCGGCTCGTCGGGAAGCTGCGCGAGGCGCTCAAGGTCGAGCGCCGTCGCGTGGCGACGCGGCCGACGAAGGCCTCCGTCGAACGCCGGCTCGAGTCGAAGCGCCGCCGGGCCGCGGCGAAGCGGCGCCGCGGTGCGCCGCCCGACGAGTAGGCAACGCTTGTGTTGAATCAACACAAGCCGCTAACCGCCGACCTCGTGGAGCCGCTGCTGAGTGGGCGGCTCGGCCGGCCGTACCTGTGGTCGGCGTCGTGCGTGTCGACGCAGGACGCGCTGCACGACCCGGCCCTGCCCGAGGGGGCCGTCGCGGCCACCGAGCACCAGAGCGCCGGGCGCGGCCGGGCGGGCAGGCGCTGGGAGGACGAGCCGGGCGCGTCGCTGCTTCTCTCGGTTCTGCTCCGTCCCCCGGAGACCGCGCCGTCGGCACAGCTCTCCCTCGTCTGCGCCCTGGCCGTGGCGGAAGCGGTCGAGGCGGCCGCCGGGCTCGACGTGCGGTGGAAGTGGCCGAACGACGTCGTCGCCGACGGCCGCAAGCTCGCGGGGATCCTCCTCGAGGGCCGCGAGGGGGCAATCGTCTGCGGGATCGGCGTGAACGTGGACCAGACCGAGCGGTCGCTGCCGCGGGAGACCCGACTGCCCGCCGGCTCGCTCCGCATGCTCACCGGGCGCGCGCACGACCGCGCGACGCTCCTCGTCGGGCTGCTGGAGCGCCTCGACACGCACTACGACGCGTGGCTCGCGGGCGGCCTCGAGCCGCTCCTTCCCGCGCTCGAGCGGCGCGACGCGCTGCGAGGGTCGGTCGTCACCGTGGGCGAAGTCACGGGTACTGCCCGGGGGATTGCGCCGGACGGCCGCTTGCGAGTTCGCTCGACCGACGGTGTGGAGACGCTCGTCGCGAGCGGGGAGGTGTCGCGAGGGTCGGATGCGTCCGACTGAAGTCGGACACCTGGTGAGACCTAGTGCACGTGCTCGAAGCCGAAGCGGCCCTTCACGCAGAGGTTGCCGAGCGTGACGTCGTGGTCGGCGGGGCTCGTCACCTTGACGATCGCGTTGTCCTGGACATGGAGCTCGAGGGAGCAGCCGACGCCGCAATAGGGGCACGTCGTCTCGGTCACCGTCTGCTCGTCCTCGCGCCAGTTTCCGGCCTTCCGCAGCTCATGCTCGGAGCGGAACATGAGCGCGCCGGTGGGGCACACAGCGATGCAGTTCCCGCAGTAGACGCACGCGGACTCGGGCAGCGGCGTGTCGAGCTCCGTCGAGATGCGCGCGTCGAAGCCCCGGCCCGCGACGTGAATGGCGAACGTGTTCTGGTGCTGCTCGCCGCAGGCGTCGACGCACTTGTAACAGAGGATGCATTTCGCGTAGTCGCGCACGTACAGCTCGTTGTCGACCTTGACGGGCTGGTGGACGGTCGCCGCGGTTCGCCCGTCGGGGACGAGGTGATGACCCGTGCGAGCGGGGTAGTCGGTCGGCGCCGCGGGCGGCCCGAAGCGATCGGGAGCCGCCTCGTACCGCTCGAGGTACCCGGGCGCGACCGGCGTCGTCGACAGGTCGACGGACGACGCGAGCAGCTCCATCACGACCTTCCGCGAGAGGCGGACGCGCTCAGAGTCGGTCCGCACCTTCATGCCCGCCTCGGCCTTCCGCGAGCACGCGGGCGCGAGCACCCTCGCGCCCTCGAGCTCGACGACGCACACCCGGCAGACGTTGGCCGGCTGGAGCGTCTCGCCGTAGCAGAGCGTCGGGGTCTCGATCCCGAGCTGCTTGCAGGCGTCGAGGATCGTCGCGCCCTCGAACACGCTCACGGGCTCGCCGTCCACTTCGAGCTCGACCATCCGCCGCGGCGCCAGAAGCTCGCTCACGTCGCACCCCCGAACACGCCGAGCCGGCCGATCGCCGATTCGACCGCGCTTGAAGCCGTCTGCCCGAGCCCGCAGATCGAGGCGTCGCGCATGCACTGCCCGACCTCCGCGATCAGCGCGAGCTCGCGGTCGGCGCCGCCGCGCGGCTCCCCGGCGAGGAGGCGTGCGAGGGCCTCCTCCTGCCGCACGGTGCCGACGCGGCACGGGACGCACTGGCCGCACGACTCGTCCCGGAAGAACGCGGCAATCCGCATCAGGAAGCGGCCGAGGTCGACCGTGTCGTCGAGCACGAGCACGACGCCGGAGCCGAGCGTGGTCCCCGCTGCGCGTGTGCCCTCGAACGTCAAGGGCACGTCGAGCTCGTCGGGCGAGAGGAAGCTGCCCGCGGCGCCGCCGAGGAGGACGGCCTGGAGCGACCTGCCGCCGGAGACGCCGCCCGAGAGCACGAGGACGTCGCGCAGCGTCGCACCGAAGGTCACCTCGTACGTCCCGGGCCGCTCGACGTGCCCGGAGACACACAGGAGCTTCGTGCCGGTCGACTGCTCTGTGCCGGCCTCGGCGAAGGACGGCCCCGAGCGGAGCACGACGTCGAGGACGTTGACGAGCGTCTCGACGTTGTTCACGACAGTCGGCTTGCCGAACAGCCCCTCCTCGACCGGGAACGGCGGCTTGTTGCGCGGCTCACCGCGGAAGCCCTCGATCGACTCGAAGATCGCGGTCTCCTCGCCGCAGATGTACGCGCCGGCGCCGCGCCGGATCTCGACGTCGAACGAGAAGCCCTCGCCCATCACGTCTGGCCCCAGGAACCCGCGTCGCCTGGTCTCCGCGAGCGCGTGCTCCAGCGCACGCAGGGCCTCGGGATACTCGCCGCGGAGGTACACGTAGCCGCGCTCGCAGCCGGTCGCGTAAGCCGCGACGGTCATCGCCTCGACGAGCGCGAACGGGTCGCCTTCCAGCAAGACGCGGTCCTTGAACGTCCCCGGTTCGGACTCGTCCGCATTGCAGACGAGGTAGTGCGGGCGCGCGGGCTGGCGCGCGACGGCCTCCCACTTCACGCCCGCGGGGAACGCAGCGCCGCCGCGGCCGAGGAGCTTCGAGTCTTTCAGCTCCCGGAGTACGCCCTCGGGCCCCAGTTCGATCGCGCGACGAAGCGCCGCGTACCCGCCCTCTGCCCGGTAGTCGTCGAGGCTCCGGGGATCGACGACGCCGACGCGTCGGAGGAGCCGGAGGGACGGCTCGCCTGCCTGCGGCACTGCCGACGTCGGCGAAACGCCGGGCTCGGCCCCGGCCAGGAGAGCGAGGAGAGCGGAGGCGCTCGTCGGGGCCTGGGCACGCTCGAACGGCTCGTCACCGATCCGCGAAAAGAGCGCGGCAGGCGCCTGGTCGCAACGGCCGAGACAGGGGCTCCGATACCACGTCGCACCGCCGTTCTCCCCGGCCGACCCCTCGGGCCCGAACCGCTCCTCGAGCTGCGCGACGAGCGTCTCGGCGCCGCGGCAGCGACAGGCGATGTCGTCGCAGACGTGGACGACGCGTGCGGGCCGAGGCTCGAGGGCCAGGAGGGCGTAGAACGAGGCGACCCCGTACGCGTCGGCGGGCGGCACGGTCAGCCGCCTGCAGATCTCGTTGAGCCCGCCGGGGCTGATCCAGCCGATTCGTTCCTGGAGCCCCCACAGCGCCGGCAGAAGAAGGTGTCGCCGGGCGCGTGCGTCGTGCCCGGTCGCGGCGGTGTTGCCCGCCACGCCGGTCGCCCGGGCGCCGCCCTCCCAGCCCGACCCGGGCGGGCCGATGACCGCGTCGAGGGCGGCGCGCTCCGCCCCGGTCGGCTCGGCATGCGGTACGAGCTTGAGATCCATCAGGCCGGCGCCGGCTCCCGCTGGAGCTTCTCCACGCGGATCGCGGCTGCCTTGAACTCGGCGGTGCCCGACTTGGGGTCGGTCGCGTCGATCGTCAGCAGGTTCACGTCCACCTGCTCGGGGAAGTGGAACGACATGAACGCGAGCCCGGCGCGCAGCGAGGGGTCGACGCGCACCGGCGCGTCGACCGATCCCCGACGCGACGAGACCCGCACGACCTCGCCCTCCGCGAGGCCGAGCCGCTCGACGTCCTCGGGCGAGAGCTCGAGCGCCTCGCCGCGGTGGAGCGGCGAGCGGTACCGGTTCGACTGCGCGCCCGTGTTGAACGACTCCAGCCGCCGCCCGGTCGTGAGGCGAATCGGGTACTCGTCGTCGAGCGCCTCGAAAGGAGGCGTCGCCTCGACGACGCTGAACGGCGCCCGCGGTCCCTCGACCGGCTCGGCCCAGAGGCGCCCATGGAGGAAGAGGGCCCCCGGGTCGTCCTCGTCGTAGCACGGCCACTGGAGGCCACGGTTCGCGTCGAGCCGGGCGTACGACATCCCGCGGTGCATCGGCGACAGCGAGCGGCACTCGTCCCAGATCTCCTCGGCGGTGGGGTGCCCCCAGTCGTGGCCGAGCCGCCGCGCGAGCTCGGTCAAGATCCACGTGTCGTCGCGCGCGCCGTCAGGAGGGTCGAGCGCCTTGCGCACCCGCTGCACGCGTCGCTCGCTGTTCGTGACGGTCCCCTCGGCCTCGCACCACGAGGCGGTGCCCGGAAGCACGACGTCCGCCATCTCCGTCGTGCGCGTCGCGACGATGTCCTGCACGACGAGGAAGTCGAGCCCCTCCAGCAGGCGCCGCGCCCGCGTCGCGTCGGCCTCGGACTGCGCGGGGTTCTCGCCGATCACGTAGAGCGTCCGGAGCACCCCGTGCTCCATCCCCTCGAACATCTGCGTCAAATGCCAGCCGTTCCGCGGGACGATCGACGTACCCCACGCGGCCTCGAACCGCGCGCGGGCCTCCGTGTCGCGCTCGATGTCCTGGAAGCCGGGGAGCTTGTTCGGGATCGCCCCCATGTCGCCGCCGCCCTGCACGTTGTTCTGGCCCCGCAGCGGGTTCAGCCCCGAGCCGTAGCGGCCGACGTGGCCGCAGAGGAGACCGAGGTTGATGAGGGCGAGCACGTTGTCGACCGCGTTGTGGTGCTCCGTGATGCCGAGCGTCCAGCAGACGATCGCCCGGTCGGCGCGGGCGTACGCGTGCGCGGTCTCGCGGATCGCCTCGGCGGGGACTCCCGTGAGCCGCTCGCCCTCCTCGAGCGTGAACGGCTCGACGGAGGCGGCGTACGCCTCGAAGCCGTCGGTCGCGCGCTCGACGAAGGTCTCGTTGTGCAGGCCTGCGTGGATGATCTCGCGCGCCATCGTGTTCGAGAGGGCGACGTCGGAGCCGACGTCGAGCCCGAGCCAGCGGTCGGCCCACTGCGCCGACGTCGTGCGGCGTGGGTCGATCGCGAAGAGGCGGGCGCCGTTTCGCACGCCCCGGAGGAGGTGGTGGAAGATGATCGGATGCGTCTCGCGGGCGTTCGAGCCCCAGAGGAGGATCACGTCCGTCTCCTCCAGCTCACGATAGGACGACGTCCCGCCGCCCGCTCCGAACACCGTCGCCAGACCGACGACGCTGGGCGCGTGTCAGGTGCGGTTACACGAGTCGACGTTGTTCGAGCCCATCACCTGGCGCGCGAACTTCTGCGCCAGGAAGTTCATCTCGTTCGTCGCCTTCGAGCACGAGAACATGCCGAACGACCTCGTGGCGTCCTGGGCACGCGCGGCGGAGAACCGCTCGGCGACCAGATCGAGGGCGGCCTCCCACGAGGCGGGTCGGAACGTGTCCCCCTCCCGCACGAGCGGCGTGGTGAGACGACCGGTGGGCTGCGACATCCTCGGCTCCTTCCGACGCTGACGCGGTCCAATCTACCCCTGCCCTGCCGACGACGCGCGGGTCAGCGTTCGGCCAGCTCGGCAAGGCGCTCGGGCGTGTCGGCGTCGGCGAGGAGCTCCTCGGGGACATCGAGCGTCCTGGCGTTGACGCCCCGGAGCGACAGCTCGCCGTCGCGAGCCCGCCGCTCGAGCACGGGCAGCAGCGAGCGGGGATAGGCCCCCGGCAGCGGGATCCGCGCGGACGGCACCGCGCCGGCCTGCCCCAACGCCCGCAGCACCGCGGCCGTGACGAGCGGCACGTCGACCGGGAGCGCGACGACCACGTCGTGGCGCGCGGCCCGGAGCCCGGCGATCAGCCCGTAGACCGGTGCCCGCGAGCCGGCGCCGTCGTCGAGCACCGGAAACGGCAGCCCGTCGGCGGCCTTGCCCACGACGAGCACCTCGTCGCATGTCTCCTCGAGCAGCTGCCGCCCGTGTTCGGCGAGCGTCTCGCCCCGAAACCGCGCGAGCGCCTTCGGCGAGCCGAACCGTTCCGACGCACCGCCGACCAGCAAAACCCCTGTGAGACGCACGTGGCAGTCTGTGACGTGCGGCTCCTCCGCCGTCCCGTCGCTCACGCCACGATCCGCTCCGGGTGCGTGTACACCGTGCCCCGGCCGTCGCGGACGAAGCCGCACAATGTGATCCCGCGATCGTCGGCGAGCTCGACGGCGAGCGAGGACGGCCCGCCGACCGCGACCAGCACCGGGCATCCCGCGACCGCCGCCTTCTGCACCAGCTCGAACGAGAGCCGCCCGCTGACGCAGAGAACCCCGTGCGCCAGCGGCAGCGCCCCCTCGCGGAACGCCCAGCCGACGACCTTGTCCAGCGCGTTGTGACGGCCCACGTCCTCGCGGAGGCAGCGAAGCTCGCCGTCCGGCGCGAAGAGCCCCGTCGCGTGGAGGCTCCCGGTCAGCGCGAACGTCGCCTGCGCGTGCTGGAGCCGGTCTGGCAAGCCCGCCATCACGGCGAACGGCACGGCGAGGTCGCTCTCGACCCGCGGAGCGTCGACCGCGACCGCCTCGAGCGCACCCTTGCCGCACACGCCGCAGGAGGACGACGTGTAGAACGACCGCCTGATCAGCTCGAGGTCGGCGTCGGGCGCATCGACGTCGACCGTGTTCGCGGCGAGGTCGTCCGGTAGGCGCGCGGCGACGGGACGCAGCCCCTCGGTCAGGCAGAAGCCGAGCGCGAGCTCCTCGTCGTGCCCGGGCGTGCGCATGGTGACGGCCACCGCCTCACCGTTGACGCGGATCTCGAGCGGCTCCTCCACCGCCAGCCGGTCGCCCTCGACGGCGCGATCGGGAAGTCGCGTCACCTCGACGCGCGAGGTGGCCTGAGGGACGGGGTCCACGGCATGAGCGTAGACTGATGCGCGCGTGCCGCAGCCCCCGCGCACCGCCCGCGCCGCGACCGCCCAGCCGCGAGGAGTGCTCGTCCGACGATTCCACGCGCTCGTCGCGATCGTCCCTGTGGGTGCGTTGCTCCTCGCCGCGTGCTCGGCGGATGGAACGCGCGAGCCTCCTCGACCTGCGGCGCTGGTCGACGCCGCCAGGGCGGGCGACGAGGACGAGGTGCGGCGCCTCGTCGACGCCGGCGCCGATCCCGACGCCGCCGACGAGCTCGAACGGACGGCGGTGACGCACGCTGCCTACGCCGGGCACGCGGCGGTCGTCCGCACGCTCGTCACCGCAGGCGCCGACATCGACCTCCAGGACACGACGCGCGCGAACGCGCTGCTGTCCACCGGTGAGACGGGCTTCATGGACGTCCTCGAGGAGGTTCTCCGGGCGGAGCCCGACCTGACGAGGACGAACCGCTTCGGCGGAACGGCGCTGATCCCCGCTGCCGACCGCGGCCACGTCGAGGTCGTGCGGCGGCTGCTCGAGACCGAGATCGACGTCGACCACGTCAACGATCTCGGCTGGACGGCGCTCCTCGAGGCGGTGATCCTCGGCGACGGCGGCCTGAAGCACACGGAGATCGTTCGGCTGCTCGTCGAGGCGGGGGCGGACGTCTCCATCGACGACCGCGAGGGCGTCACCCCGCTCCAGCACGCGCGCGCCGCCGGCTACGACGAGATCGTGGCCGTCCTCGCGAACGCGAGCTGATGGTGGGGGCGCCCGGCGTGCCGGGCGCCCCCGTTGCCTCAACCGGCCAGGATCAGCTGCGCTTCTCCGATCAGCTGCTCGGATGCATCCGGGTCGACGCTCTGCGGCGTCTTGTCCTTCGTCTGGTCTATGAACGCCTGGAGCTGCGAGCGGAATGCCGCGACGTTGCCCTGCGCGAGCTTTGCAGCGGCCTGGTCGAGGTGCTTGCGCAGCTGTCCTGCCGTCTTGGCGTCGACCATGTTCTGCTGCACGTAGTAGTCGAGCAGCGCCTGCAGCTGTGCCAGCGTCGCCGGGAGGTCGTAGCGCGCGACGAGCGGGTCGTGGTCGGACGCGCCACGGGGGCCGTCGCCCGCGAAGTCCGCCGGCCAGTCGGCGTTCAGGTGCGCGACCCGGGCCAGCTCGAGCTCGTCGCCGAGCCGCGGCGTCACGAACTGGTGGTCGAGCGTCTGCGCCTGCCCCTCGAACACGTACGTGTACGCCGACGCCGGCACCTGCGCGACGAGCGTGTCGAAGAGATTCTCCAGCCCGAGGTCGTAGAGCGGCTTCAGCTGGTCGCTTGCCGGGACGAGCGGATCGTCCGGTCTCGGGAACACGTTCAGGTCGCCCCCCGCGTCGACGCGCGCCTGCGGATCGGCGGACTGGAGCGCCGCGACGATCGCGGCGAGGTAGGCCGCCTGCTCGGTCCGCTGACCGACCCGGCTGTCCGGCCCCGAGGAGAAGTGGTTCGAGACCGCGTAGAGGTCGACCCATGCACCGAGGCCGATCCCGTTCCGCCACACACGGAAGTGCCCGACCTGCGGCGCTCGCGTGTAGACGTTCGCGCCGTCGACACCGGTGGACGTGTCGACGTCGGAGGGCAGGTCGGCGTTCAGCGCCTTCGGATTGGAGACGTCGGCGTTGTACGCGAGCGGCGCTCCGCGGTACGAGACGCCCGGAGACGAGCCGAGCACCGGGTCGCCCGCGGCGACCGGGAGCAGCTGGACGCGGTCGGTGCGGTAGAGGAACGCCGCGATGATCCCGCGGTCGTCGGCCCCGTTCCGGTCGAATGCGGCGTCGTAGGCCGGCCCGCCGAGCGCGGCGATGCGGAGGGCGAGCTCCTGCAGCGTGTCCGGCTTGCCGTCGGCGTTGTTCGTCGAGCCGCACTGCAACGCGCCCGTCGAGACCGTGCAGATGTCCTGGTCCTCGGCCTCCTGCACGAGGAGGAGGTCCGGCGCGTGCAGGTCGTTGGCCACCTCGGACGCGAGCGCCCCGAGGTGCTCGTCGTAGGCGGCCTGGCTCTCCGGGACGTAGTCGAAGGGCGGTGAGACACCCGGGCAACCCGTGTTCCCCGTGAAGTCGCAGCCGTCGAAGGGGTCGTCGCGGAAGTCGTAGAGGTTCTCCACGTTGAAGTTCGCGACCGAGTAGGCGCCGCCCCGGTCGAACGCCGGCGGCGGGGAGTTCAGGGACGGATCGACCCCCGGCGTGAAGCCCGGCTGCTGCGCCGGGTTGATCCGGTACTTGTCGAACGAGAAGTCGACGCCGCCGACGACGGCCGCGTCGAGCGAGTCGAACACGCGGGCCGGCGGGAGCAGCGTGAGGTTATCCCCCGCGGTCGCCTTCACGCCGAGCGGCCCGAGCAGGATGCGGTAGCCGTTCCCGTCGTCGACGAGCCCCGGCTCGTTGTCGAGAGGATGCGCGTCGCGGAACGCCCGCCGCGTGTACGCGTCGCTCCGCTGCGCCACCTCGGAGTCGCCCCGCACGACCCAGACCTCGCTGTCCGCGGTCGAGGCGAAGACGTCCCGTCCGCCCGTCACGAGCGCGCCGGCAGGGACGCGTCCGCGCATGCCCTCGCGGCGCTCCCAGTAGCGGCCCGCGTCCTCGAGGTCGTCGGGCGGGCTCGCGTCGAACGCGGGCGCGACGGCGTCCACGTCGAGCATCGAGCTGACGACCTGCACGAGCGAGGCGCTCGACAGCTCCGTCATGTTGAAGAACTCGGAGACGCGTGCGCTGATGACCACCTCGTCCCCGACCTGCGGCACGTAGCCGCCGATCAGCGACGTGAAGCCCCCCATGAACACGAACACCCCGTCGGACGTGTTCGGGTCGTTGTCGGAGCGCGAGAGCGTGTCCTGGAGGAAGAAGCCGTTCTGCGAGGCGCCCGCGGAGGTGCGCGCGAGGGTCTTCTGCGTGATGACGCCCTGAACGAGGTACGTCGTCGCCGAGCTCCCGTTGCCGGTCGGCGGCGCGAGCGGGGAGCGATCCGCCGGCCCGGACTCGAGCTCGGTCGTCGATCCCTGCACCTCCGAGACGCGCAGCACCTGCTGGACGCTGACGGTCGTGGTGCAGCTGCCCGTCTGCGGCGTCGCGTCGTCGTTCGCAGCGTCGACCTCGACCGCATAGGTGCCGGCCGGCACGCTCGCGTCGACGCTCAGGGTGCCGGTCGCCGTGCCGCCGTCCGCGGAAGCCGGCGTCACGCCCGTCAGCGAGATCGACCCCGCACCCGGGGTCGGCGAGACCGAGCCGAGCGTGAGCGACGTGACCGTGCCGTCCACGTCGGTCGCCGAGACCGCGGCCGTCCCCCCGTCGCCCTGGCGCACCGACAGCGTCGCCGGGCACGTGACGACGACAGGCGCGTTGCCGCCAGCGACCGTATGGCTGCCGAGCCCGTCGAAGGTGTTGGTCGCGAAGCCGTCCCATTCGACCGACGGGTCGAACGCGTCCGCGCCGTTCGCGTCACCGGCGACGATCGTCGGCTTGCGGCGCAGCGTGTTGTCGGCCGTGCTCGTGAGGCCGGTCCCCCACTCGGTGCCGGGGTCGGCGCCGATCTGGCCGATCACGTCGAGCACCGTCGTGCCCTTGCGCAGCACGACGGCGTCGTCGCCGTTGAACCAGCCCGCCCCGTTCGTCTGGTCCGCCTGCGCGAGGATGGCCGCGTCCGCCGTCGATTGCGCGACGACGTACACGTCGTCGTCCGCGACGGTGCCGGTCAGGGGGATCGTCAGCCCGACAGCCGGGTTGCCGTTGAAGTACATCTCCACCGCGTAGCCGCCGGCCGCGAGATCGACCGGAGCGCCGGTGTCGTTGAAGATCTCGAGCGCCTTGTTGTTGGAGCTCCCCTCGACGTACTCCGAGAAGAAGAGGTCGGTCGAGGCGGCGGACGCGATCGACGGGCCGGCGAGCCCGCAGACGAGCAGGACCACGGCAAGAACGAGGCTACGGCGCATGGATGAATCTCCCCTGAGTCGCTGTCGGAACGGCTGCCGGGAGCTTACGCCTACCAGCCGGAAGCCGCGCGGCTCACTCGACCGTGACAGTCTTGGCCAGGTTGCGCGGCTGGTCGACGTTCAGGCCGCGCAGGCGCGCGATGCGGTAGGCGAGCAGCTGGAGCGGGACGACCGCGAGCACGGCCGAGAGGAAGGCCGGCGCCTTGGGCACGTAGATCACGTCGTCCGCGTGGTGCTGGATGTCCTCGTTCCCGTCGGAGGCGATCGCGATCACGTGGGCGCCGCGGGCGCGCACCTCCTGGATGTTCGAGACGAGCTTCTCGTAGACGCGCTCCATGCGCGTCGCAACGACCACGACGGGCGTGTTCTCGTCGAGCAGCGCGATCGGCCCGTGCTTCATCTCGCCGGCGGAATAGGCCTCGGTCGGGATGTACGAGATCTCCTTCAGCTTGAGCGCGCCCTCGAGCGCCACCGGAAGGCCGATGTTCCGGCCGAGGTACAGGAAGAACGGCTTGTCGTGGAAGCGGCGCGCGATCTCGTCGATCGGGTGGTCTCCGTCCAGGAACTCCTTGATCTTCCCCGGCAGGGCGTAGACCGCGTTGACGATGTACTCGAGCTCGCCTGCGGGCAGTGTCTCGCGGACCTGCGAGAGCTTGAGCGCGACGAGGAAGAGCAGGCTGAGCTGGGCGGTGAACGTCTTCGACGCGGCGACGCTGACCTCGAGCCCCGCGCGGGTGTAGAGCACCGAGTCGACCTCGCGCGTGATCTGCGAGCCCATCATGTTCGTGATCGCGACGGTGTGCGCGCCCATCTCGCGCGCGAGCTTCATCGCCTCGATCGTGTCGCGCGTCTCGCCCGACTGCGAGATGCCGATCACGAGCGTGTCGCGGTCGAGCACCGGGTAGCGGTAGATCCACTCGGAGGCAATGTCGTGCTCGACCGGCACGCGCCCCCACTCCTCGATCGCGTAGCGGGCGGCGACGGCCGCGTGGTAGCTCGTGCCGGCGGAGAGGATCACGATCCTGCTCAGCTCGCGCAGCTCGTCGTCGTCCATCCCGAGCCCTTCGAGCACGAGCTGGCCCTTGCGGAGCCGGTCGCCGATCGTCTCGGCGACGGCGTCGGGC
>Ga0310906_10000272_pt1 | contig 12735 bp, 10 predicted proteins | sample C48D3metaG_FD_203749 | JGI IMG/M metagenome (GOLD analysis project Ga0310906, IMG submission 203749) | Lab incubated soil microbial communities from West Virginia University Organic Research Farm, Morgantown, WV, United States - C48D3 | ecosystem: Environmental > Terrestrial > Soil >...
TCGAGGCCGACGATGTCAAAGAGGTCGTCGTCCGCCTCGCGCCAAGTGTCGGCTCGGTCGTGGACAACCGCGATATTCCGGATATCTGCCTTCAACACATGGTCGCGGTGATGCTGATCGACAAGACAGCGTCGTTCCACGCCGCGCATGACAAGCCACGGATGCAGGACGCGACGATCCTGCTGCAGCGGAAGAAGGTGAGATACGTCGCGGACGCCGCGCTCGCCAAGCTCCTTCCGGCGCGAGTGGCCGTCGTCGAAGTCACGCTCAACGACGGGACTCAGCTGTCCGATCGCGTGGAGGCGGTGCGAGGGACGGTGCGCAATCCGATGTCGCGAGGAGAGGTCGTCGACAAGGCGAGAGATCTGATTGCCCCGGTGGTCGGACCGGCATCGACGCAGAAGCTGATCGACTCGGTGCTGGCGCTCGAAACTGTGAAGGAAATCCGCTCGCTTCGACCCCTCCTTCAACGTTCCTGAGGGAGTAACGGCGTCGACTCTCAATCACACTCCCAACTCCACGGAACGGGTGCGTTTTGGGAGTTGATCTTTGTGAGTTGGAAGTTGGCCAGTGATGGAATCGGTCATAATGCTCGCTATGGCGGGAGAGCCCGGCAATCGCGCCGCACGGATAGTGACGAGGCGATTCACGTCTTCTGAGGATGCCGATCGCCACGACATCGAGTTCTGGATGCAGATTCCTGAGCACGAACGCGTACTCCAGGTCTGGCGACTCAGTCAGGAGCTTTGGCGATTACGAGGCGAACTGCGCGATGAACCCGGATTTTGTCGATCTGTTGCGCGCATTCATCGCCGCTGACGTCCGGTTCTTGATCGTTGGCGCATATGCGCTCGCGCTGCATGGCCGACCACGCGCGACTGGTGATCTCGATCTCGGCGACATCGAGGGAATGTAAGCCTTGTCGCCGGCTCCTCTGCCGCGACGTTCGACTGTGCAAGTTTCGTATAATCCGGCCCTTGCGGAGGTCCTCATGAGATCTCGTCTGACCGGTACCGCCGTTCTGGTTGTGCTGATGTCGTTTCTGCCGGCCATTGCCGACGCCCAATGGCTCGACTACAAGACGCCGGGGATTCCGAGACTACCCGATGGCAAGCCGAATCTGTCTGCCCCCGCGCCCCGAACCGCGGATGGAAAGCCGGATCTCAACGGCATCTGGAGCGGTGCGGGCCCGATGTACCGCTACAACATCGCCCAGGATATCGAGAGCAGCGACGTCCAGCCCTGGGCCGAGGAGCTGTTCCTGCAGCGCGTGCGGGAGTCGAGGAAAGACAGTCCTCTCGCCAAGTGCATGCCCGTCAGCCTCCCGTATCACCAGTTCTTCAACCTGACGAGGCTGGTGCAAACGCCGGCGCTGATGGTGATCCTGCATGAGTCGCCCAACAGCCCCAATCGCACCGTCTTCCTCGATGGGCGCGATCTTCCCAAGGACCCCAACCCCACGTACATGGGCTACTCAGTGGGACGGTGGGAGGGCGACACGCTCGTGGTGACGACTGCCGGGTTCAACGACAAGGGGTGGCTCGATAGCGCCGGGCACCCGCAGACCGAGTCGCTGCGCGTGACCGAGCGTTACCACCGCCGTGATTTCGGCCACATGGAGTGGGAGATCACCATCGACGATCCAAAAGTGTTCAAGAAAGCGTTCACGATCAAGACGCAGCGGACGCTGCAGGCCGACACGGAGTTGCTCGAGGATGTGTGCGAGAACGAACGGTCGCGCGCCCGGTTCGTCGTCGACACCAGCGTCACGATCACCCCGGCGGTCGCCGCCAGCTATGCCGGTGTCTACGATCTGGGCGGCCGCGAGGTCGTCATCACGGCGACCAACGATCTGTTGTTCGTGCGCGGCTTGAACGAGCCAAAGCTTCCGTTGATACCAACGTCGCAGACGCAGTTCATGTCCACGGCGACACCCGCCGGCTTCGAGTTCGTCAAGGATGCGCAAGGCAAGGTGACGCATCTCATCGTGCGCGGGAACGCGCCCGAGCAGAAGGCGGTTCGCAAGAGTCCGTGATCGTCCGTGCCGTCGGTGACCGTCTTCAGCTGATCACGCAGCCCGATCACGCCTATCTTGCACGACGAGTCATGGCGCACTGCGCGCCGCTCGCGGTGCGCGCCCGCCGAAGCGAGATTCTCTACGCCATAGCGGAACACGACAACGGCTGGACCGAGGAAGACGCGTCGCCGCGCGTGGATCCGGCCACCGGCCAGATAGTCGACTTCGTCAGCGCGCCGGCCAGCGTGCGACAGAAGGTGTGGCCGCGTGGCGTCGCGCGTCTCGCCGACGATCCGTGGGCCGCGGCGCTGGTCGCGCAGCACGCGATCACGGTCTATGACCGATTTCGGTCGGAGGGCGAATGGCGGCCATTTTTTGCCGGGATGGAGGAGTCGCGAGACCGGATGCTCCGCGTGGACGGTGGCTCGCTCGCGGACCTTCTGGCGGACTACGTGTTCGTCCGGCTCGCCGATTTGATTTCACTGACCTTCTGCACCGGTTGGGTCGATGAGCAGCGCTTCGGCAAATGGACCGTGCAGCGATTCGACGCACACGTCGTTGTGTCGCCCGTGGCCTTCGACGCGACCGAGATTCCGATCGAGATTGGAGCGAAGGAGATTCGCAACCAGCCGTTTCGATCGGACGAGGAACTGCGCGATGCGTTGCGCGAAGCTCCGGTGATCATGCTCGAGGGTGCCGTGACCGCGTCGTGATCATCCGGCGCATTCACAACGACATTACAGCCGTTGATCTTTCGTTTCGCGGATGGACACCAGGCCGATCAGCGTCAGCAGGGCAGCCGCGAGCACGTAATAGCCGACATATTGCAGGCCGTAGTTCTGGGCGAGCCAGGTGGCGATGTAGGGGGCCAATGAGGCGCCGAAAATGCCCGCCATGTTGAAGGTGAGCGAACTGCCGGTATAGCGGACGCGCGTGGGAAACAGCTCCGACAGCGTCGTGCCGAGCGGTCCGTACGTGAGTCCCATCAAAGACAGCCCTATCACCATCGCGAATGCTGCACCGACGAGCCCGGACGAGAGCAGCGGTGGCATTACCAACCCGAAGGCTCCGATGGCGATGGTGACCCAGATGAGCGTGCGGCGCCGCCCTCGTTCGGCGATGACGGCGCTGATGGGAATCGTTATCGCGAAGAAGACGATGCCAAGCAGCTGAACGAGGAGGAACGTGTTGCGGCTGTAACCCAGGACGCTCGTCCCCCATGACAAGGCGAAGACCGTCATCAGATAGAACAGGACGAACGTTTCGATCGAGGCGAGCGTGCCCAGCAACAGCGTGCGCGGGTGTTCACGGAACACGTCGAGCATCGGTACCTTCGCACGTTCCTCGCGCATCGCCGCCTGCTGGAATACCGGCGTCTCGGTGATCGCAAGGCGAACGTACAGTCCGACCAGGACGAGCGCGGCACTTGCCAGGAACGGGATGCGCCACCCGAACTCGAGAAATTGATCGTCAGTCAACCGCTCCGACAGGATGAGGAAGGAACTGCCAGACAGGAGAAACCCGATCGGCGCGCCCAGTTGCGGGAACATGCCGTACCAGGCCCGTCGTCCTGGCGGAGCGTTCTCGACGGCGAGCAGCACGGCGCCGCCCCATTCGCCGCCGAGGCCAAGCCCCTGACCGAAACGGCACAGCGCGAGCAGTGCCGGCGCGGCGATGCCGATCGTCTCGTAGGTCGGGAGCAGCCCGATGGTGACGGTCGAGAGGCCCATGGTGACGAGCGCGGCGACGAGTGTTGCCTTGCGTCCGATGCGATCGCCGAAGTGACCGAACAGCGCCGATCCGATCGGCCGCGCGAGGAATGCGATCCCGAACGTGGCAAGTGACGCGAGCACCGCCGACGCGGGATCGGATGCCGGAAAGAACAGGCGCGGGAACACCAGGACCGCTGCCGTGGCGTAGATGTAGAAATCGAAGAACTCGATCGTCGTGCCAATCAGGCTGGCGAAGAGAACCTGGCCCGGCGTATTGACCGACCGCTCGGCGGTGACTATAGCTGACAGGCGTTCAGGCATTGGTCGATCTTGTATCACGCGCCAGCGCGCCGATCTGTGAAGGGGTCTGACCCCGCACAGATCACCATGGCGGGAGCGTCATGAAGAGGAACTCCTTCAAGTAGCTGTCGTGAGCGGCGCGGAGTTCCGCGCCGGTTCCCTCGAAGAAGATCCGTCCTTCGTGCAGCACCATGAACCGGGCATGCTCAGCGGCTGTCTCTTCGATCTGCACGTGGCCGTTCGCGCGGGTTGCCTCGTGCATGGCGATGTAGAACGCGTCCCGGATCTGGTGCGTCACCATGATCGACGTCACCTGTTCCAGATCGCGCAGCTTGACGATCTCATCGTCGACCGAGCTGGCGATGATTGGATCGAGGCCCGTCGTCGGATCGTCGAAGAGCAGGAGGCTGGGCTTGGTCGCCATCGCCCGGGCTATGGCGACCCGGCGCCGCTGGCCGCCGGAAAGCTCGGACGGCATTCGCTCGCCGTATTCGCTGAGGCCGACGAAGCCCAGGACTTCGAGTACGCGTTTGCCGACCTCTTCGAGCGGGAGCTCGCTTTCCTCGTAGAGGCGGTATCCGACGTTCTCGGCCACCGTCAGGGAGTCAAACAGCGCAATCTCCTGGAATGACATCCCGATATCGGTACGCAAGCGCAGAAGATCTCGTTCAGGCATCTGGTCGATGCGCTCACCGCTGACGACGATCGTCCCCGCGTCCGGGCGCAGCAATCCGAGAATCAGCTTGAGGACGATCGACTTGCCGGCGCCGCTGGCGCCGAGCAGGATCCTCATGCTGCCCTTGGGCACGCTGAAGCTGATGTCTTTGAGCACGACGTGATCGTCGAAGGCGAACGACACGTTGTCGAAAACGACGGCATCCGAATCCACGGAGCCATCTTTGCACACGAGGGCCGATGCTTCCACGCGATGCCAGCGCGATGGGTCAACGAGCCGGCCGAACCGTGATGGCGGCGAGCGCATACGGGTGCCTGGACTGATCGAGCCGTGCCGCAAGCCGGCGGATCAGGTTGCTCCATTCCGATTCATTGATCGGTGAAGGGGCGATGCGCTTCGCCCGCAGCTGCCGACCGCGGAACGCCGCTGCCCAGTCCGGCCGATCGCGTCCCGTCGAATCGAGCGCGACGACGTCGAATCCGGGCCCGTCCTTGTAGAGAGCGACCAGGCCGCTGCCGCGATCGTTGCCGATATCGACGGCAAGCCAGGCGACACGTCCGCGCGCGCTGTCCTCGAGATGAGCGAATACGCCTTCAACGAGCGGATGGCCGGACGCGAAGAAGTCGATGGTCTCGTCTTCGACCGCCTCCTCACGATCGAACGAGCCGACAAAGGCCGATCCGCCGGCAACACCGGGAAGGCTGTCGACGAGCGCCTCGTTGCCCAACTCGATGGCATACGTCCGGCGTCCGCGCGTGTGCTCGACCCTAAATCCAAGTCGAGTGCAGACGGCAACGACGACTTCTTCGTTGAGCGCATCGAGCTCTGACGGAACGCGCGCGAGGAGACCGGCGGCCATCTCCGATCGATAAGGATCGCGATGCAGTTGCTGATAGGCCGCTTCGCGGATGCGCGTACGCGCGGCGTGAGCATCGCGCACGAGCGCTGCGAGGCGCGCGTCGGACAGCGATGAGAGCGGATCCGACGCGATGTCTTCGATAGCGCCTTCCATCTGCGCGAGTTGCGGCTCGATGCCGGCGGAAGGCTCACGGAACAGGCCCAGTTCCTCGAAGAGACGCACCACGTCACGGCCGATGCCGTCCGGCGGTTGAAAGTACGCGACTTCTACCGGGATGCGACGGCCGATCCGATCGAGCCGGCCAATGCGCTGCTCCACGGCAGAGGGCTTCCAGGGAAGGTCGAACATGATGAGGCGACGGCAGAACTCGAAATTGCGTCCCTCGCCACCGCTCTCGGTGGAGACCAGCAGACTCGGGCCGCTGGGATCGCGGAACAGCGCGACTTCCGTATCGCGACGCGCAGGTGAGAGGCCTTCGTGAAAGACACCGCTGGCCAGCTGCGCTCGATGGCTGAGCGCGGTACGCACCATCTCCAATGTCTCGCGATGCGCGACGAAGACGAGTGTCTTCTCCCTGGCCTCTTTCCATCGCGGCGCGAGCGACAGCAGCCACTCGAGGCGAGGGTCGGACTGGTCCATCGCCGCGGCCCGCTCACGCAGATCCGAATCGTCCGGCCCGAGGATGGCACTGAGTGCCGCACCCGATGCAAGGGCACGGCGGATCCGCTCGCTCTTCTTTCGCTGCGCGACGGCATCACGCGCCGGCGCGCTGCGCACGACGGCTTCGACAGCCGCCCGCGCGTGCGACCGTGCCGGGTCGAGCGCAATGGGAATCGCGACGCGCGGCGGCAAGCCGCCGATGTCAGTGCGGCGTGTCGAGCTGGTGCACGGTGGAAGCGGCGTGCCGAGCGCGAGGCGTGCTTCGAAGCTGATGTCCTCGGGGAACTCGCCGGGGCGCAGCAGCTGCAGCAGCCGGAAGAACCCGTGCGTGTCGTCTTCGAGCGGAGTGGCGCTGAGGAGCAGGAGGTGACGGCCGAGCGCGGCAATCGGCGCGATCGCCCGCCAGGCAGGTTCACCGGGATGTCCCGGTGGCCGGCGAAGCCGTTGCGCCTCGTCGACGACGAGCAGATCGATTTCCGCCTGAACGGCTAGCGCGGTCAGGTGTGGACGCTCGGCCAGCGTCTCGAGGGCAATGACCGCGCGACGGTGTACGTCGAACGGGTTGAAGTCTGCGCCGAAGTCGCGCACGACATCCGCAAGGCGCGGTCCGTCGAGCAGCGTGAAGACCTGGTGATACTTGCGCCAGAGTTCACCCAACCATTGCACCGTCAGCGCCTCTGGCACCACCACGAGACAGCGCTCGACTTTTCCCGTGTGCACAAGTCGATTCAGGATCAGCGCGGCTTCAATCGTCTTCCCGAGGCCGACCTCGTCGGCGAGGAGCCACCGTACCGGCTCGCTCGCGCTCGCGCGCTCCGCGACATACAGCTGGTGCGGAAAGAGCCTTACGCGTCCGCCCAGGAATGAGCCAAGAGCATCGGTCTCGCGCAATGACAAGAGATGAAGTACGTCCAGCCGTGTCAGGAACTCTTTCGCATCGTCGACGTCGCCTCGAGTCAGGCGTTCGGTCAGCGGCCGCTCGACATCCAGTCTCGAGCGATCGGAATCCGGGTCGACGGGGATCAGCGCGTCAGTGTTGGCGGCGAGGCGAAGCCTGGTCCCGGCGCGCGGGAACTCGACCACGAGCGCTCGCCCCTCGATGGCGGCAACACGCCCGATTCCGAGCTCCGGGTTGAAACGGTGGGTGAGGTAGTCTCCAGCGATCCAGTTAGGCAACCGTTTAGAACGAAATGCTGTGTCAACTCCCAATCCCCAACTTCCAAATCCCAAAGACCAGGCTTGTTTGGGAGTTGGGAGTTGGACGTTGGGAGTTCAATTACCGGGCTCGATCCGCGCCATTCACGCGCTCGAAGACCCGCTCTGGCGGCGGCAGCCCTTTGGCCTTGGCTTCTTCGGCGGCCTTCTCGTAGGCGCGCTCGGCGCTGAGCGCGTTGCGCATGGCGTTGTTGCCTTCGTGACATCCATACTCGTAGATCTCGTAGCCCGGTTGACTCGTGATTGTCATCCGGAAGGTCCATGGCTTCGTGAACGTCGCCGGGTCATCAACGTGGATTTCGTAGTCGATCATCTCCGGATCGACGCGCGTGAATCGCTCGACCATCCGCAGTTCCTGGCTGTGCGCCGTGCCGCCGACCGCGGTTCGGTCCGTGAAGTTTCGCGACTCGATGACGAGCGTGTCACCTTCGTAGTGGCCGCGCGAATCGCCCATGAGGAGATGGAGATTGGACCCAAGAGCGGGACGGCCGTCGAGTGGAATCACGCGCGTGTCATGCACCATCTCGTAGCTGATGACGACCGAGTCGGGCGTCTGGATGATGCGCGCACCGTTGCCGTAGACGGCCGGCATGAACGATCCAATCGCCCCGCGCGTGATGCACCGGTCGTACAGCCCGAAGTCCTGGACCTTCTCCCACGGACCGACGCCGAACGACCCCTGCGCCCGCGGTCGTGCCCGCGCCGCGGCCGTCAGTGCGGGAACGCGGCCATCTGGCGGATCGATGACCATCGAGGTGTAGCTGAAGTCGCGCGACCCTTCCTCGTTGCGGAACGTGCCGGTCCTGGCGTTATCGACGTCACGCGCATTGGTTCGCTGCTTCGCGCGGTCGGCGAACTCTTCGTCCGTCATGTAGATGCGCGTGCCGAAAGACGCCGGCCGCTGCATCGGTACGCCGCGCATGTCGTCAGTCGTCCAGATACCTTCGAGGTCCGGCTGCCCCCATGCATTGCGCGGTGCCTTCCAGTGCGGGTTCACTCGCTTGGCCGCTGCGGCCTCGGCCGACCCCTTGGCCTGAGCCGCGGCCGGCGTCGTCCACGTAACAAGCAGAGCGCATGCGATCAGGACGCCGACACCCGCAGTGAATCGCCGAATCATTAGTCCCTCCGTTGTAATGGCGTAGCGTCCGGCTTTAGCCGGACCCCTATGAACCCACAATCGACTGGTATAACAGTGTCGCGAAATTCGCTCGAATCGGGAAATCGCCACCGATCAGTTGCGTACAGTAGATGGCTACCAGGTCTTCCTTGGGATCGATGAGGACGTGGGTCGACGCTGCGCCCGACCAGCCGAATTCACCGGCCGACCCGATGTTGCCGCGCTCGGCCGGGCTCATGAGCACGGAGACACCAAGGCCATAACCTGTGCCGGGACCAACCCCGCCGGCGGCAAGAGCAGCAGGCGTCAGATGATTGGTCGACATCAGCTCGACGGTCTTGGGGCTGAGCAGGCGCACGCCGTTCAACTGGCCCTTGTTCAACAGCATCTGTGCGAAGAGCGCGTAGTCAGCAATTGTCGTTGCGATGCTGGTGCCGCCAAACACCTGGTCGCCGTAGTTGCTGCCCATGGGGCTCGTGTCGACGACGAGCGTGCCCTTTTGCATCGTGTAGAGCGCCGGCACGCGCGACTTCTTGTCCGCGGGGATCTTGAACATCGAGTCGTTCATCTCGAGCGGCCGGAAAATCCGCTGACGAACGAAGTCATCGAATTTCTGCCCCGAGAGTTTTTCGACCAGCGCTGCCTGCACGTCGTGGGCGACGCTGTACACCCAGCGTTCGCCCGGCTGATAGAGCAGCGGCAGCTTCCCCAGTTTCTCCATCAAGCCAGTGAGATCGGTCGCAAACAGATCCGCGTCCGCATAGGCCTTGTCGACCGGCGTGGAACCGAATCCGTAGCTGAATCCAGCCGAATGCCGGAAGACATCCTGGATCGTGATCTGCCGTTTCGGCGAATCGAGCAGGATGCCGCCCTGTGATGTGCTGCCGGCATACACCTTCATGTCGGCGACTGCGGGGAAGTAGCGCGACAGCGGATCGGTGAGCTGGAACTTGCCTTCCTCGAACAGCATCAGCAGGGCGACCGATGTGATGGGCTTGGTCATCGAGTACATGCGGAAGATGTCGTCGCTGCGCGTCGGCCGGCCGGTGGCGAGGTCGGCCTTGCCATAGGCGTCGACGTGCACCACCTTGCCGTGACGCGCGATGAGCGTGACGACACCCGGCGTGCGGCCGGCGTCCACGTACTCGTGTATCGCCTTGTTCATGCGTGCCAGCCGTTCGCTCGAGAGGCCGACCTCCTCAGGCGCAGACGACGGCAATGCTTTTGAGCTGATACCTGCCGATCCAGCGGTGATCAGCAGGCCGGCGAGCACGATGGCGACTGTGCGAGTCAGTCCGAACATACAAATCTCCTGGCAAGCGCACGCATGGCCGTCTATCTTGCCAGATTTCACCCGTGTAACGGCGAGTATTGATCGCTGGTAAATGGTCAACGGGTTCCCGACCGTAAGTTACGAGACCGTCCACTACGCAAAGCAGTTTTACAAGCGACCTTGGGAGTAAGCCATGCGATTCATAACTGTCCTCGTTGTCGCTCTTTTCTCAGTGATAAGCCTCGCCTCGAGTGCCGCGGCACAACAGCCGCCCACCCGCGCCATCGTGAACGTCACGGGCCAGCTCTATCGCGCCCAGAACAACAACCACTACACCGTGTTCCTGGTGACGCCCGAGGGCATCATCATGAGCGATCCAATCAACCGCGACTTCGCGCGCTGGCTCAAAAGCGAGCTCGCGTCGCGTTTCAAAGTACCAGTCCGCTATGTGCTCTACACCCATCGTGACTGGGATCATGCGTCGGGCGGCGTTGTTTTTGCCGACACCGCGGAGTTCGTCGGCCATCGAAACATGTTGACGGCGCTCGCGCCGCCGGCCGGTAACCCGGCGCTCACGCCAGATACCGTGAAGATGGACGGGAATCGCAACGGGTTGGTTGAACGTAACGAAGCCAGTGGCGCCATCGCCGAGCGCTTCGATCTCTTCGATTACAACCGCGACGACGTCGTCAATGGCGCCGAGATTGCGCGCGGTTCGATCAGCGACGTCTATCCACCGACAACGACCTATCTCGACAGGCACACGGTGACACTGGGCGGCAAGCGGGTGACGATGCACCACCTCGGCGTCGCCCATGCTGACGATAGCTCGGTGCTGCACTTCCCGGATGAGCGCGCCGTGTTCAGCGCCGACGTGATGCAGGTAAAGCGGCTTCCAGGCGGACTGGCGCCGCATGTTGGAGCATGGATCGACGCGCTGACAATCATCAACTCACTCGACTTTGAGCACGCGCTCACGGGACATGCTCTTGCCGGAACGAAGAAAGACGCCGCAGACTCGCTGCGCTATCTCGAGGACATCGCGAGGGGCGTTGCCGCGGGCATCGGTGCCGGCCGCAGCCTGGCGGAGATCCAGAAGACGCTGACGCTCGATGCTTACAAGGGCTTTGAGCGGTGGGACAGCACGCGAGAGGCGCACAGCGGTCTACGCCACGATGAGCGGCGTGCGAACCGCTGGAACCCAGTGAGATGTAGCGGCGAGTCTTGGGACTCGTCGACGACGAGGCGCCTGTAAAGACAGAGGCGGGTCTCGAAAGACCCGCCTCTACTTAACTACTTAACCACTTAACTACCTAACTACCCAGCGACCCAGCCACCTACCGGGAGGCGGACGGCGCGCCGCCGCCTGCATTGAACTCACGGCGCGTAAGCAAACCGTCGCCGTCGGTATCGTACCGGTCGAAGACCCTCCGCGACCACCGCCACTCGTCCGGTCTCAGGATGCCGTCCCGATTCGCGTCGAGGCTCTCAAAGCTGACGGTGCTATTGTCGGCTGATGAGACGCTTGTGAACTCGGCGACGCTGAGCGAGCCATCTCGGTTGCGGTCGGCTCGCCGGAAGTAATCGGCGCTGTGGAACCACTCACTCGAGGTGATCCGATTGTCGTCGTTGCGATCAAGCTGACGGAATGTTTCCTCCGTCCAAGTCTCAGGCGCGTCGGGATTGAAGGCGATCTCCGCGCGACGAGCTGCTCCCCGCCGGGCGCCCGGCTGAATTTCGTCACCGGAAAGCACGCCGTCCCGGTTCCAGTCCTGAGCCTCGAATGACCCTTGATTCCCGTTCCATTCCTCGCGCTCGATCACGCCGTTGCCATTGCGGTCCATGTTCTGGAATCGGTTACGGCCGTTGTTATTCGCGGACCCAAATCCTCCGCCGCGGCAGTACCGTCTGTTCCCGCCCGGCACCCCGTCCTCACCGAACTTCTGTTGGTACTCGGGCGAGTTGATGAACGTGTCGACGAGCGCGGCCATCGAATCCCGGCTCTGCACATGACTGTTCAAGCCTCCCGGGTCAGGCCCTCGTCCCAGGACATGACGGTAGAGATTCGTCACTGCTTCGTTCCGGTTGTTCACGGGCATGAAGCGCTGGAGATGCTCGGGGGATCGTGCGAGGTCCCGAACGATCTCACGCACTGACGTCTGCCCGTTCCGCAATTGATCGGCCCGGGCGTTGCCTTCGCCGCTCGCCGGCCGCTCCAACACTTGTCTATAGATCGCGTCAACAGTGCTGTCGGCGTCCGACGTGCACGGTTGCTGCGCGAACGTGAGTGCGGGAGCAAGTAGGAAGCTCGCCAACAAGATAGTTGTCCGCATGATCTCCTCCGACTCGAGCGTGTTGCTCGACGTACTCGAAGGACATGAGGTGCAAGATCAACGCCCAAGGAATCTGCGCGTTTTTCCTTTGATAAAGATCGCAGTCGGTCAGGCCAGCGCGGGCGTAGAGTTTACAAACGTCCTGTGTCAGCGGAGTGAGCACGGCCGTACAAGCCCCGCCGTTACTGAGACGGGGCCGTGATGGTTGCGCGTCGCAGCAGGCTACTCGCCGACGACGTTGACGAATCCAAACATCCAGTCGCTGAGGAAGTGGCTGCGATCGTGCAACCACCAGGTAATGCAGGAGCGGGCGTCGTTCCTCCGTCGCCCGCTCCTCCAGCGTCCTCCTCGGAGCGTCCTTGCCCCTAAGGAACCACGTTGATGTGGCCGAACATCCCGAACCTGCCGGTCGCGGGGTCCTTGAAATGCGGGTTGATGAGGCAGATCACGAGGTAGCGGCCCTGATTGGGGAACTGCACCACCTCGACACGATCGCGGACCCCGAGCCCGTAGAACGCGGGAGAAGCGGCCGTGGTTGGCAGTTGGGCGGCAATCGACTGAATGATTACCGGC
>Ga0310906_10000275_pt1 | contig 12718 bp, 9 predicted proteins | sample C48D3metaG_FD_203749 | JGI IMG/M metagenome (GOLD analysis project Ga0310906, IMG submission 203749) | Lab incubated soil microbial communities from West Virginia University Organic Research Farm, Morgantown, WV, United States - C48D3 | ecosystem: Environmental > Terrestrial > Soil >...
AGTTCCCTCACAATCTGACCGTCGCTACCGAGATACATCTGTCGAGTGGATCCGAGCGGTGCGCGCTCCCGATAGTCGAAAGCCGTGGTGCGGCCGTTCGGTGTGCGAACAATCATGAACCCGCCGCCGCCGATATTGCCGGCGCTCGGATGGGTGACGGCGAGCGCGAATGCCGTCGCGACGGCAGCATCGACGGCATTTCCACCACGGGCCAGGATCGACGCTCCTGCATCGCAGGCAGTTGCCGACGTGCAGACAACGACGCCGTTCCTGGCCTCGACGCCCAGGTCGCTGGTTCGCGAAGCATCAGAAACAGTGAAGAGAAGAAGGGCAGCGACGGTCAGCAAACAAGTGCGCATCAGAACCTCAGCCATCTAGCTCCATTCGTGGAAGCTTACAATGAGCGCGCGCGGCACGAGAATTGAACTCGTCCGCGGCATCGCACGGGCGAAGCCCGAAAGACGGACAGCGGCGGCGAGGATCGCTGCGATCCGTACGATTCCTAATCGGAGCGCAGCATGCAGATCTGGCCCGGAAAGCCTTATCCCTTGGGGGCCACGTACGATGGGTCTGGTACGAACTTTTCGGTGTTTTCAGAAGCGGCCGAACGCGTCGAACTGTGTCTGTTCGACGATCACGAACGGGAAACGCGAATAGATCTCGCCGAGAGCACAGCGCTGTGCTGGCACGGTTACCTGCCAAACGTCCGACCGGGCCAGCGCTATGGATTTCGGATTCACGGGAAGTGGGAGCCAGAGAACGGCCACTGGTGCAATCCGTCCAAAGTGCTGCTCGATCCCTACGCAAAGGCGATCGACGGGTTGTGGGACTGGAGCGAAGCGGTTTTTCCATACCACTTCGCATCGCCCGAGAACTCCAAGAACGAACTCGATAGCGCCCCTTTCGTTGCCAAGAGCGTCGTCGTCAATCCCTTTTTCGACTGGGGAAACGATCGCCAGCCCAATACACCCTGGCATCGGACGGTCGTCTACGAGACGCACGTGAAAGGTTTCAGCCGCACGAATGCGGCCATCCCTGAAGAGCTGCGCGGCACGTATGCCGGTCTTGCCCATCCATCTTCGATTGAGTACTTGAAGAATCTCGGTATCACTGCGGTCGAATTGCTGCCGGTTCACCAGTTCGTGCAGGACTCCACGCTTCTGGAACGAGGACTGCGCAATTACTGGGGCTACAACTCGATTGGATACCTTGCGCCGCATAACGAGTATTCAGCCGGCGGACAATGCGGTGAGCAGGTGCTCGAATTCAAACATCTGGTCAAGACGATGCATGCCGCCGGCATCGAAGTGATTCTCGACGTCGTCTACAACCACACGGCGGAGGGTAATCATCTCGGACCGATCCTGTCGTTCAAGGGGATCGACAACGCCGCGTACTACCGGCTCGTGGCCGACAAGCGCCGCTACTACATGGACTACACGGGCACCGGCAACACGCTGAACATGCGTCACCCGCACGTGCTGCAGTTGATCATGGACAGCTTGCGTTACTGGGTGCTCGAGATGCACGTCGACGGCTTCCGCTTCGATCTGGCGGCGACACTCGCGCGCGAACTGCACGACGTCGATCGCCTGTCATCGTTCTTCGATCTGATTCAACAGGATCCGGTCGTCAGTCAGGTCAAGCTCATCGCGGAACCCTGGGATATTGGCGAGGGTGGCTATCAGGTCGGAAATTTTCCGCCGCTGTGGTCTGAATGGAATGGCAAGTACCGCGACACGGTTCGCGATTTCTGGCGCGGCACGGATCAAACGCTGGCGGAGTTTGGCTGGCGTTTTACCGGAAGTTCCGACTTGTACCAGGGGACCGGACGGCGTCCCTACGCAAGCATCAATTTCATTACCGCGCACGACGGGTTTACGCTTCACGATCTCGTCTCGTACAACGAGAAACACAACGACGCGAACGGTGAGGAAAATCGCGACGGAGAAAGCCACAACCGCTCATGGAACTGCGGCGTGGAAGGTCCAGCCGACAAGCCTGAGGTCCTGGCACTGCGTATCCGGCAGTCGCGCAATTTCCTGACGACGCTGCTGTTGTCGCAGGGGGTCCCGATGCTGCTCGGCGGCGATGAGATGGGACGGACGCAGAAAGGAAACAACAACGCGTACTGCCAGGACAACGAGATCTCTTGGTACGACTGGGAGCAGGTCGACAAGGATCTTCTGCAATTCGCACGACGGCTCATTGCGTTTCGCAACCGACATCCTGTCTTCTGGCGGCGCCGCTGGTTTCAGGGACGCGCCATTCACGGAACGAAGGTGAGCGACATTGGGTGGTTCACCCCGGGGGGGTCTGAAATGTCCGACGAGGACTGGCGCGCCGGATTTGCCAAATCGCTCGGCGTGTTCCTCAACGGCCGCGCGATTCCGAGTGCAGATGAGCGCGGCGAGCCGGTCGTCGACGATAGCTTCTACCTGATGTTCAACGCGCACCATGAACCGCTCGAGTTCACGCTGGCGGATGCGAAATGGGCGGAGCGATGGAATATGCTCCTGAATACGGCCGACGACAAGGATCTCCTGTCGGAACAGGATCCCGGTCCCGAGCTGGGCGCCGGTGACAAGATCCAGGTGCAGCCGTGGTCACTCGTTGTGCTGCGGGGTGTGTCGCCGAGCTAGCCCGCTTCGCATCCTTCGACGACCCGCAGCTGCGGCGAGACAGGGCGATCGGCCGCCAGGCAGGGCGTGGATTAGAGCGCGAAATTGCACTTTTCTTCTCTGTCCTGCGCGAATTTGCGCGATACTACGCGCTGACGCCTTCGAGCGTCTTCAAGAGGAGAGTAGATGGCCAAGACAGCGAAAAAGAAAACCGCGACCGCGAAGAAGAAGAGCACCCGGAAGCCAAACGCCGCATTCATGAAGCCCGTGACCCCGAGCCCCGCTCTTGCGGAAGTCATCGGCTCGAAGCCCGTGCCGCGGACCGAGGTCACCAAGAAGCTGTGGGCCTACATCAAGAAGAACGGGCTGCAGGACAGCAAGAACAGGCGGATGATCAAGGCCGACGCCGCCTTGAAGCCGGTGTTCGCTGGCAAGGCCCAGGTCAACATGTTCGAGATGACCAAGCTCGTAGGCAAGCACCTGAAGTAGCTGTTCCGCCGAAAGGCGGAAGCCACACGATTCCTTTTTTTGATCATCCCGCGGTCCTGCGCGACGAGTTCGCACGCTTCCGCCGGTCGGCTGCCGGCGGAAGTGTCTCCGTCATCGAGTCAATCGAAGAAGAAGAAGTTTCCTCCGCCGCCACCGAAGCGCGGATTGACGATGTTGTTGAAAATCGATCCGAACGAATAAGAAATCCCGAAGTTCAGAAAGTACTGGTATCCGGTCGCGAGCTGCCGCTGCCGCACGAGGATTTCTTCCGTCGTTGCTTCCCCTTTCGGCAAATAGATCTGATCCCGTGTGCGCGACAGCTCGGTGAAAATGTTGAATGAGAATCCCTTGAACAGGCGGATGTTCGTCCCGCCAAATGCGGAAATGCTGTACTTGCTCGGCGCGGTCAGGTACTGCGAAAAGTCGACAGACCCCGATGCGGTTCCCCAAGGCTGACGCAGGCTCAGCGACGTCGTCAGCTTGTGATCAAGTAATTTCTCTTCTGTCTTCTCATAGATCGTTTCTTCTCGATAGTTGTGAGAATCGAACCCGACGGTGTATTGGAATGTCAGCATCCGCCGGGTCGATTGCGAATACGGAAAGATGTCGTACTCGAGTCCAGAGGCGATGCGTGCGCGGAGGTCGTAGTTGAGAAACGTCGACGACTGCGCGGTGCCAAGCAGTCCGGCGGACCAGTGTTGTGAGAGGCTCTTCACGATTGTCGCGTCGCCTCCCGAGTTGCGCGAGACAGTGAGAAATGTTTCGGTTTCGCTCAATTGGAATTTTTCCGACCGGTAGTTCGCGTTTGCCGCAAAGCTCAAACGCCAGTCGTCGGTGGTGCGATTGGCCGATGCCGACCCGCGGATCGAGCGATTCGTATTCGATTGTTCGCCGTTGAAGCTTCCGCCGACGTTCGTCCGGAACACCCACAGGTTCCATGGATCCTTCTGGGCCGCAGGCTTCGCCGCACCTTCTTCCGGCGAGAACGTCACCTTGAGGCGCGGCGCCTGTGGCGACTCCGACACGTATCTCACCAGCCCCTGTTTGATCACTTCCGCGATTGCTTTGCGCCTTTCGTCGGCCGTCGAGGTCTGGGGCGCTGAGTAGCGGAGGGTCTGCTCGACTCCGGCAAATGAACCAAGCCCGATGAACTTCAAGGTGTATTCGGTTCCGCCGCCGCCCGTCTCCTGAGTCGTGACGAGGACGTGAACGTCTGCGTCGCGTCGATCCCGCATGTAATCGACAAAGGTGATTTCACGCTTGAGAAAGTCTTCGTCGCAGAAAAAGCCGCAGTCCAGGAAGATCCGGATCGGAGTGGTCCTCGCCGCTGATGTGTTCTGCTGCTGGCCGGCGGCAGTGCCGGCGGTCAGGAGCAGGCAGGCGAGTACGGAAGGGACGGCGCGAAGCGCCCGAATCATTCCACTCTTAGACACCAAACATGACGTCATGGTTTGACTTTCCTCACTCCGACCGGCGAACACGAACCTCACAAACCACGACGATGATAGACTCTGGCGCCGTCGCGTCGCGGTTTTCGACCCGGAGGAGTGCATGCGGTTCGCTCGTTTGACGCTGTTTGGCTTCTGCGCGCTGTTCGCAATTCTCCCGGGCCAGGTTCGGACGGCCTCCGGCGTTCCTTCGTATCAGCAGTTTCTAAGTCCGGCGTCACCACTTGAGATAGTTTCGGCACGAAAGGTCGATCGCCTTGCGTGGACCGCGTTCGAGGAGGGCCGGCGCAACGTCTACACCGCGACGGCACCCGCGTTCACGCCCGTGCGCCTGACCAATTTCATGAAGGACGACGGCGTCGACGTCTCCGGGGTCCGCATATCGGACGACGGATCGACGGTGGTATTCGTCCGCGGCAGTGCACCGAATCGCGACGGCTGGATCGCCAACCCGAGCGCCAATCCAGACGGCCCGGAGAGGGCGGTATGGGCGGCGCGAACCGCCGGGGGTTCTGCCTTCCGAGTGGCGGAAGGTTCGAATCCTGAACTCGCTCCCGACGGGAGTTCAATTCTTTTCATCAAGGACGGACAGATTCATCGGGCGAAAGTGACGGCCGTGAAGCCCGCGTCCGACATGGATCGCGGTGAACGACCGTTCATAAAGGAGTGGGGAGTCCAGAGTGCACCACAGTGGTCGCCGGACGGAAAGAAGGTGGCCTTCGTCAGCACGCGTACCGACCACAGCTTCGTCGCTGTATACGACGTGGCGACGCGAATCGTGAAGTACATGGCGCCAAGTGTCGACTTCGACACCAGTCCGATGTGGACCGGCGACGGCAAGAGCATCGTCTTCATGCGTCGGCCGGGTCTTGCCTTTGCGCAGCAGGCGCAGCAGGGAAGCGGCGCGCTCGGTCTACCAAATGGACCAGCATTTCAGGCTTTTGTGGGTGGCAGGGGTGTCGAGGGTGCCAGGGGTGCCCAGGGTGCCGAGGGTGCCAGGGGTGCCCAGGGTGCCAGGGGTGCCGAGGGTGCCAGGGGTGCCAGGGGTGCCCAGGGTGCGGCGAGTGCCGAGGGTACCACGAGTGCGGAGGGTGGGACCGGCACCGAGCCACGAATCGCCGACGTGCCCGGGTTACAAAGAGCGACGTTCAGAGGCGGCTACACCATTTCAGTCATGAAGGCGGATGTGGCCACCGGTGAAGCCCTCGAGGTGTGGCACAACCAGCCGAACGATCGAATTGCAAGCAACCTGACCAACGTTCGACTTGCCGGCGACTATCTTGTATTCCCGAATCTTGCCGGTGGTGGACGAGGCGGGCGCGGCACGCGAGGTGCCGCACCCAGTGATCAACCCGCCGCGCCCAGCGGTCCTGTGGACGAATGGGATCGATACTACTCGCTCAATATCGCCGGAACGGACGCGCGTCCGATTCTTCTGACCACGACCAACGGGGTCATCGAAGACCAGACGTCGATCGCACTCGCCAGCGACAACAAGACACTGTACTACTGCACCAATGCTTCTGACATCGAGCGGCGGCACATCTGGGCTGTGCCGGTGTCAGGCGGCACGCCGCGACAGGTGACTACAGGGGCAGGAATCGAGACGTCGCCGACGCCGCTCGCGTCGGGAAAGATACTGGCGACGCTCAGCGCGGACTGGAAGATGCCGCAGTCGCTCGGATTGTGGTCGCTCAAGTCGCCAATTCCAGAGGGGCAGCGCATTGCGTTTCCAACGTCGCGAAAAGCATTTCCGACCGACGCCCATGTCGAACCCCAGCTGATCCTGACGAGAGCGCCGGATGGACTCGAGATCCACAATCAGCTTTTTCTTCCGAAGGATCTCAGAGCCGGAGAACGCCGTCCTGCGATCGTCTTCGTTCATGGTGGCCCGGTGCGTCAGATGCTGCTCGGCTATCACTACATGCAGTTCTATCACTGGGCCTACGGGATCAACGAATGGCTGGCGAGCCAGGGGTACGTCGTGATGTCGGTGAACTACCGCAGCGGAATCGGCTACGGCCGATCCTTCCGAACCGCGGCAAACACGGGCGGCAGCGGCAACGCGGAGTATCAGGATGTTCTTGCGGCGGGCAAGTATCTGCAGACACGAGCAGACGTCGATCCGGCTCGCATCGGCATCTGGGGTCTCTCCTACGGCGGCGTGTTGACGTCCCAGGCACTCGCGCGCAACTCCGACATCTTCAAAGCCGGTGTCGATCTCGCCGGCGTGCATCTGTGGGGCAGCTCGCTCGATCCCGAGGCGGTGTCGTTCAAGTCGTCAACGATTGGTGCCATCGATGGGTGGAAGTCTCCGGTGCTGCTCGTGCACGGCGACGACGACCGCAACGTCGCGTTTCAGCAGACGACCGGCCTCGTGCAGCTTCTGCGGCAGCGCGACGTCTATTTTGAATTGATCGTGTTTCCCGACGACACACACGAATCCATGCTGCACAGTCGCTGGATGTACACCCTGGGGCGGATGGAGACGTTCTTCAGGAAATTCCTCGGCCCGGATCGGAAGATGACGACGCAGTGATTGGCGCGGTCTGAAGACCGCCCGACATTCAGAATTCAGCATTCAGAATCAGCAGTTCAAGTCGTCAGCACCACTTTCCCTATATTCGACCGGCTCTGAATAAACCGATGCGCGTCGGCGGCGCGTTCGAGCGGGAAGGTGCGGGCGACGATCGGTGTGAGCCGTCCAGCCGAGAGCTCGCTGATCAACATGTCCATCAACGGCGCGAGCTGGCGACGTTCATCCCACAGATGTCCGATGTGAAGGCCAAAGACGCCCCGGTTGCGATTGATCATCGACATCGGGTTGAAGCGAGGCGTCGACATCCACGCCTGGAACGCGCGCCACGTACTGCGACGTTCTCCGGGGGCAGCCGCCGACAGTCCGAAAATGATTAATCGCCCCAGCGGCGCGAGCATCCGATAGCTCTCGGTGAAACTGCGTCCACCGATCGGATCGAGAATCACATCCACGCCCCGGCCGCGTGTGATCTTCTTCACTTCATCGGCGACATTCGCGTGCCGGTAGTCGATCGCGTGATCGACACCAAAGCTGCGCAGCGCGTCGTGTTTGAACGCCGATGCAGTGCCGATCACGGTGGCGCGACGCAGCCGCGCGAGCTGCGTCGCCGCGATGCCCACGCCGCCGCCCGCGTTGTGCACGAGGACCGTCTCTCCGGGCGCGAGCGCGGCCATGCGATAGAGCGCCAGCGAAGCGGTCAGATAGTTCACCGGCACTGCCGCCGCCTCTGAATCACTGAGCTCCTCGGGGAAGCGAAATGCCTGGCTGACCGGGACGACCACCGTGTCGGCGTAGCCGCCGAAGCGGGTCAGCGCGATCACCCGATCGCCCGGCGCAAATGCGACGACGTCACGACCGACGGCGTCGACTTTGCCGGCCACTTCGTAGCCAACCACCATCGGTGGTTTGGGAGCGTCAGGATAGAGACCGAGCCGCGCGAGAATGTCAGCGAAGTTGATACCGGCGGCGCGGATCCGGATCCGGATATCGCCGCTTCCAGGTGAGGGATCCGGGCACTCGCGCACTTCCAGCACATCGGGCGCGCCGAACCGCGGGATGACGACCTGACGCATGGCAGGTCCCGCAGCCTACCATATCCAGATCAGGCGCGCGCGAGCATCGCGAGAAGAGCTTTTTGGACGTGCAGGCGATTCTCCGCCTGGTCAAAGATGACCGAGGCGCTTGCATCGATCACGTCGGACGTGACTTCCTGGCCGCGATGCGCAGGCAGGCAGTGCATGAAGAGCGCATCAGGACGGGCGTGAGACATGAGACTGGCGTTCACCTGATATGGCGCAAAGATTCGATGGCGGGTCTCGGTCTCGCGTTCTTGCCCCATCGACGTCCAGACGTCGGTATAGACGGCATCGGCCCCCGTGACCGCCGTGACGGGATCGGTGAACTGATCCACGGTGGCGCCGCCTCGTGCGATGCGCGCGACATCGTCGAGCACGTGATCGGGCAATTCATAGCCACGGGGGGATGCGATGCGCACGTGCGCGCCGAGCATGACGGCTGCGTGCGCGAGCGAGGTCGCGACGTTGTTTCCGTCGCCGACAAAGGCGATGGTGCGTCCGCGCAGGCTGCTCCACGCTTCCTGCAATGTGAGACAGTCCGCGAGCGCCTGACAGGGATGCTCCTCGTTGGTGAGCGCGTTCAGCACGCGCAGTCGCGGTGCCGCATCGGCGAATTCCCGCAGTCGGTCCTGCGCGTAGGTGCGGACGACAGCGGCAAATACCCATCGTTCCAGGTTCCGCGCCACATCTGCGATTGACTCCCGGCCGCCAAGCGCGACGTCGTTCCCCGGTTCGATGATGTCGCCGCCGAGCTCCCGCACGGCGATCTGAAACGTCGATCGCGTGCGCAGTGAGGGTTTCTCGAACAGCAGTGCGACATGTCGTCGCGCGAGCACCGGCTCGTCGGTCACGCCGGCAACGCGAGCCGCCTTGTATTCGGCCGCGCGTTGGAGACACGCGCTGAGCGCCTCGTGATCGAAATCGAGGATCGACAGAAACCGCGCGGGAATCGCTGTAGCGCTCTCCATGGTCAAGGTCCAGTCCTCTTATTTCATGCGCGTAGGGGCCCACCCACGCGCGCTCGGCCGCAGGCGCTGAGCCCTAAGTCCGATACTCCGCATTAATTCGTACGTACTCGGCGCTGAGATCGCACGTCCACATCTGCGACGCGCCCGATCCACCTGTTCCCATGTCGACCGTGACGACGAGATCCTTCCCCTTCAAGTACTCGGCAGCTTCTGATGCGCGCTCGTCGTGCGGCGTCCCATCACTGAAGAGTTCGATCGGTCCAATCCGCACCGCGGCGGAATCCAGCATGAAGACAGATCCCGATCGCCCTGCAACCGCAACCAGGCGACCCCAGTTTGGATCACCGCCATGGATCGCTGTCTTCACGAGCGGTGAATTGGCAATCGCTCGCGCCGCCTGTCGTGCCTCTGCGTCGGATGCGGCGCCGGTCACCCGAACCGTGACCAGTTTGGTCGCCCCCTCGCCGCCGCGGACAATGCCAATCGCAAGTGGCTCGCAGACCTGGCGCAACGCGTCAACCAGTACCGAGTAATCGTCGTCGCCGAGCTTTACGCCGCTTGCCCCGTTGGCGAGGACGAACACGCAGTCGTTGGTCGAGCACTCGCCGTCGACCGTGATCGCATTGAACGTGTCGTTGACGACAGCTTTGAGGGCACGGTGCAGCAGGGCGGGTTCGACGGCCGCATCGGTCGTCAAGAAGGCGAGCATTGTCGCCATGTTCGGTTCGATCATGCCGGAGCCCTTCGCAATCCCTCCGACCCGGAACGATCCGGCCCCGGTAGTGATCTCAGCGGATGCGCTCTTTGGAAATGGGTCCGTGGTCATGATGGCCCGCGCGGCGTCTTCACCTCCCGACGGGGCGAGTGCTGCGGTCGCGGCAGTGATGCCGCGCGTGACCTTCTCCATGTCGAGCTTTACGCCGATGACTCCGGTCGACGCGACCAGGACGTCGGGAACATTGCAGCCGATCGACGAGGCCGTCCGCGCAGCCATGGCCTCGGCATGACGCATGCCCTCGATGCCGGTGCATGCGTTTGCGCAGCCGCTGTTCACAACGATTGCTCTCGCGCGCCCTGACGACACAGACAGATTGCGACGCGACACCGTGACGGGCGCCGCCTGCGCGCGATTGATGGTGAATACGCCGGCGGCAGAGGCCGTGGTCTCGGAAACGATCAGCGCGAGGTCGAGTCCAGACGCTTTGATCCCACACGACACGCCGGCGGCACGGAACCCCTTCGGCGTGGTGACGCTGCCCTCGACCGGGACAGCCGAGATGCTGCTCAGGATGCCGCTCATGCAGGCACCGCGTGTTGGTCAGCGTCGGCAAAGACCGGAACCGGGTCGAGGTGCAGCCGTTCGACGGTCGGTCGTCGCGCCGCAACCGACCGGCCGCCATAGATCACTGCCGCCGGCTGCTCTGGCCGGATCTTCACCCCGACTCGCAGCGGGAGGGTCACCGCATACTGGCCGCAGCGCCGGAACAGCGGGCACGACGTGCAGTCGTGACCGATTTTCTCCGGCACCCACATGTGCGGAACGATCGTGAACCCCATTTTCACGAAATGCGACGGCTGGTGCGTGAAGGCGCACAGTGTTGCAAAACCACGCGCCGCGGCTCCTGCCGCCAGCTCGGTGACGAGGCGTGGCCCGATGTGATTCCCACGCGCGCGTTGAGCGACGACCAGCGACCGAACCTCCGCAACCGTCTTGCTCAACGGGGCAAGCTCGGCGCACGCGATCACACGGCCTTCGCATTGCGCGACGATGAATCGCGTGGCGTGGGTCACGACGTCGTCGATCGTGCGGGGCAACAGGTGACCGACTTCGAGATTGTCGGAAATCAGCGCGTGAATCGCTGACGCATCTGAAGTGGTTGCCTGTCTGAACGTCACCATGCTCATCGTTGTTGTCCCCCGAATGCCGCAACGAACGCGGCGTCCAGCAGTCCAATCCCCTCGTCGAGTTCCTCGTTGGTGATGATGTACGGCGGCAGCAGCCGAACGACGGTGTCGGCCGTGCGGTTCACCAGGAGTCCCTGCTGGATTGCGGCGTCGACAATCGGCGCCGCAGGACGATCGAGATCCAGCCCCCACATCAATCCCTCACCGCGCACGTCCTGGATCATTGGATGACGCGATTGAAGGTGGTTCAACAGCACACTCAGGTGTTCACCAGCGCGAGCGACGTGCGTCATCAGACCGCCCGACTCCAACTCGTCGAGAAACACCAGCGCGGCGCGGCAGGCGAGAAGGTTGCCCCCGTAGGTGCTGCCGTGATCGCCGAACGCCGCTGCCGCGGCCACCCGCTCGCTGAACAACGCGGCGGCGATTGGAACCCCCGCGCCAAGCGACTTTCCGATCGCCATCAGGTCGGGTTCCACTCCAATCACCGGCGAGTAGAACGCTCGCCCCGTCCGGCCCAGTCCGCACTGCACCTCGTCAGCGATAACGAGGGCTCCAGTTGCCCGCGCCGCGTCCATAATCGCGGCTCCCATCGCGTTGCCGAGCGGCCGGATGCCACCTTCCCCTTGTATCGGCTCGACGATGATTGCGGCTGTATGCTCCGTCACCGCAGCTCTCAACGCAGCGACGTCGTCTGCCGGCACGAAGGTGACATTGGGCACGAGCGGTTGAAAGGGCGCCCGGTAATGGTCGTCCCAGGTCACCGAGACGGCACCCATCGTTCTGCCATGGAACGATCGGTCGAATGCGACAAATCCGCTCCGCGGCTTGCCTTGCGCGAACCAGTAGCGCCGCGCAAATTTGAGCGTCGCCTCGACCGCTTCTGCGCCGCTGTTGCAGAAGAACGCTCGCGGAAGCCCGGACAGCTTCGCAAGACGTGTTGCCAGCTCTCCCTGGAGCGGGTGAAAGAACAGGTTCGACGTATGCACCAACCGTTGCGCCTGATCCGCGACGGCGGCTGCGAGTTTTGGATGCGCGTGCCCGAGCGAGGCGACACCGACGCCCGAAATCAAATCGAGATACCCGCGCCCGTTCGTGTCAAAGAGTCGGCACCCGCGGCCGCGATCGAAGACCACCGATCCGCGGCGGTAAACCTGGAGCAGGTGTTCCTTTTCAACAGAAATAACGTCAGTAACGGTATTCATTCAGCTATTCCTTGTGATTACGACGCGCGCCCGGCTGCCGACGCTGGGAGCCCGATCCGAGTGCCATCCGCTACGTCGAAGTCGGAGACCCCCCGGCCGGATACGACGGCGACCTCGGTGACTCCTCCGTCAAGCGCGCGACGGCATGCCGCGAGCTTGGCAATCATTCCTGAGTGCGCCTCGCCCGACGCCGTCATGCGATCGATGTCCTCAGGCGTGAGGAAAGCGATCGTTTGCCCGTCAGCAGCGAGCACGCCCCTTGTTGCGCCGGCGATGATGAGTCGCTGTGCGGCGAGAGCAGCGGCGAGATGTCCGGCGAGCGTGTCGGCATTCACGTTGAGTAGCTCCCCGGAGCCGCTGATCCCAACGCTCGCGATCACCGGGATGTATCCGAGGCCCACGAGATCGCGCAGCAGTGCGACATCAGGCGTATCCGGCCGACCTACGAGCCCGAGGTCGACGCGTTC
>Ga0310906_10000282_pt1 | contig 12617 bp, 16 predicted proteins | sample C48D3metaG_FD_203749 | JGI IMG/M metagenome (GOLD analysis project Ga0310906, IMG submission 203749) | Lab incubated soil microbial communities from West Virginia University Organic Research Farm, Morgantown, WV, United States - C48D3 | ecosystem: Environmental > Terrestrial > Soil >...
GCCGCCCTTGCGCAGGCCGACGGTCACCTTGATCCCGGAGTCGTTCAGGTTCTGCGCGTGCGCATGCCCCTGCGAGCCGTAGCCGACGATCGTGACCTTCTTGCCCTTGACGAGCGAGAGGTCGGCGTCCTTCTCGTAGTACACCTTCATGGTCTATCCCCTGCGTGGTGGCTTCGTTGGAACGAAAGGCGGTGATGGGCGATGGGCGATAGGCGATGGGGAAACCGGTGCTCGACCCCTGCGATGCGACAACGCGCAGGCGAGCGCTGCCTTCCTGTCGCCCATCGCCCATCGCCGACACTTCAGATCTTCAGGATTCTTTCCCCCCGCCCGATCCCCGACGCCCCCGTGCGCACGGTCTCGAGGATCACGCCCGGCTCGATCGCGGTCAGGAACGCGTCGAGCTTCTCGCCGGTGCCGGTGAGCTCGATCGTGTAGCTCTTGTCGGTGACGTCGAGGACGCGGCCGCGGAAGATGTCGGCGAGACGCTTCATCTCCTCGCGGTCCTTGCCGGCGGCACGCACCTTCACGAGCATCAGCTCGCGCTCGATGTGGTTGCCGTCGGTGAGGTCCACGACCTTGACGACCTCGATCAGCTTGTTGAGCTGCTTGGTGATCTGCTCGATCACGTCGTCGGAGCCGGTGGTGACGATGGTGAACCGCGACATCGTCGGGTCCTCGGTCGGCGCGACGGTCAGCGAGTCGATGTTGTAGCCGCGGGCGGAGAACAGCCCGGAGATGCGCGACAGCGCCCCGGATTCGTTCTCCGCGAGGATCGAGAGGATGTGCCTCATGGGTCAGTCTCCCCCCGAAAACGCTGCGCGATCTCCCCACTCGGGGGGGCGAGCGCCGATGACGATCCCCCGAAGCTCGCTTCGCTCGCGGCCCCCCGAGGGGGCTGCCGCGTCCTTGGGGCGGCCCGGCGGACGCGGCGACGGCCCGGCGGCGCTCACAGCTCCTCCGCGAGGATCATCTCGGTGAGCCCCTTGCCGCCGGGCACCATCGGGAACACGTTCTCGGTCTGGTCGGTGATGAAGTCGAGGAAGACGAGGCGCTCCTTCTGCGCGAACGCCTCCTTGAGCGCCCCCTCGACGTCGCCCGGCTTCTCGATCTTGAGCCCCACGTGGCCGTACGCCTCGGCGAGCTTCACGAAGTCGGGCAGCGCATCCATGTACGACTCCGCGTAGCGGTTGCCGTAGAAGAACTCCTGCCACTGGCGCACCATGCCCATGTAGCGGTTGTTCAGGTTCACGATCTTGATCGGCAGGTGGTACTGCTTGCAGGTCGACAGCTCCTGGATGCACATCTGGATCGACGCCTCGCCGGTGACGCAGGCGACCGTCGCGTTCGGGTTGACGAGCTGCACACCCATCGCGGCCGGCAGCCCGAAGCCCATCGTGCCCAGACCCCCCGAGTTGATCCAGCGGCGCGGCTTGTCGAACTTGTAGTACTGCGCCGCCCACATCTGGTGCTGGCCGACGTCGGAGGTGATGAACGCATCGCCGCCGGTCACCTTGTAGAGCGCCTCGATCACCGCCTGCGGCTTGATCAGCGGCGAGGCCTTGTCGTAGCGCAGGCAATCGCGGCGCTGCCATTCCTTGATCTCGCCCCACCAGGCCTTGAGCGCCGCGGGGTCAGGCCGCGTCGGCGATCCCTCGATCAGCTTCAGCATCTCCTCGAGCACGTCGCCGACGTAGCCGACGATCGGCACGTCGACCTTGACGCGCTTGGAGATCGACGAGGGGTCGATGTCGATGTGGATGATCTTGCGGTCGGCGCGGTAGAAGTGCTGCGGGTTGCCGATGACGCGGTCGTCGAAGCGCGCTCCGACGGCGAGCAGCACGTCGCAGTTCTGCATCGCCATGTTGGTCTCGAACGTGCCGTGCATCCCGGGCATGCCGGTGAACTGCGGATCGGTGCCGGGAAACGCGCCCAGCCCCATCAGCGTGTTCGTGCACGGGAAGCCCAGCAGGCGCACCAGGCGCGTGAGCTGCGGTCCTGCGTCGTTCAGGATCACGCCGCCGCCCGAGTAGACCATCGGGCGCTTGGCGTCGAGCAAGAGCTGCACCGCCTTCTTGATCTGGCCGCTGTGACCCTTGGTGACCGGGTTGTACGAGCGCAGCGTGATCGTCTTCGGGTAGGCGTAGTCCGCCTTGGCCTGCGTGACGTCCTTGGGGATGTCGACCAGCACCGGGCCGGGCCGGCCGGTCGCGGCGAGGTAGAACGCCTTCTTGATCGTCGTCGCCAGGTCCTTGACGTCCTTGACCAGGAAGTTGTGCTTGACGCAGGGACGCGTGATCCCGACGGTGTCGCACTCCTGGAACGCGTCCTGCCCGATCGCGTGCGTCGGCACCTGGCCGGTCAGCACGACCATCGGCACCGAGTCCATGTACGCGGTCGCGATGCCGGTCACCGCGTTGGTGACGCCCGGCCCCGACGTGACCAGCGCGACGCCGATCTTGCGGCTCGACCGCGAGTAGCCGTCGGCGGCGTGCACGGCGCCCTGCTCGTGGCGCACCAGCACGTGCTTGACCTTCTCCTGCTTGAACAGCTCGTCGTAGATGTTGAGGACCGCGCCGCCCGGATAGCCGAAGACGTAGTCGACGCCTTCGTCCTGGAGGCAGCGGACGACGATCTCCGCGCCGCTGAGTTGCATGTTCATGTGACCGCCCTGGTGGAAAGTCCGACGACGCCCGCGCGCGAACGGACGCGCTCCGGGAACTTCAACCACTGCAGTGCGCCTGAGGGTGGGCGCGGGGGGCGAGGCCTGGTGTAGCCGGTTCCGCCGCCTTCCTGGGAGGCTCCGGTTGCGCTCGTGACGCGGCCGGAGGGAGGGCGGACAGCCGTTTTTTGCAGCACAGCAGCGGGGGCTTCCCGCAACCTTTGACAGTAGCGCGCCGGCGTCCGACGGTCAAGGCCTGGTCGCAATGCACAATGGCCGCCTGGCGATTCTGCCTATAATCCGCGCGAGCGCCCCGATGGCGCCCGATTCCTTCCCCTGGCGACCCCGCAGGAAATCTCGGCCTTCCTGGCCGAAGTCGAGCGCCGCGCGTTCAAGCACGCGATGTTCGCCGTGCGCGACGAGGATGCAGCCCTCGACGTCGTGCAGGACGCCATGCTCAAGCTGACCGAGAACTATGCCGCGCGCCCGGCGGGCGAGCTGCCGCTCTTGTTCCAGCGCATCCTGCAGAATACGATCCACGATCACTTCCGCCGGCAGAAGGTCCGGTCGACCTGGACCACGGTTCTCTCGGCGCTCGGGAAAGGTGACGAAAAGGACGACGATTTCGACCCGCTGGAGACTTTGCCGGCGAAAGCCGACACGAACATCCCGGCCGAGCCCGGCGCGCAGCTGCAGCAGAAGCAGATCGTCGGAATCATCGAGCAGGCGCTCTCGCGGCTCCCGGCACGTCAACGCGAGGCTTTTCTCCTGCGTTACTGGGAGGAGCTCGACGTGGCGGAAACCGCGGCCGCGATGGGGTGCTCCGAGGGAAGCGTCAAGACCCATTGCTCGCGTGCCGTCCATGCTTTGGCCGCGATGCTTGCGGCCCAGGGGGTGAAACCATGACCACCCAAGACAACGATTTCGCCAAAAAAATAACGACTTACCTGGACGCCGCCAGCCGCGACCTCAAGAGCGGCACGGCCTACCGGCTGCAGCAGGCGCGTGCGGCGGCCCTCGCTCGCTTGGCCGAGCCGCGGCGCGCGAGCGAGCTCGCCGTCGCGGGCGCCGGCGGGACGATCGCCGGCCCGCGGCCGTTCTACACCCAACTGCGGTTCTGGATCGGCGTGCTGCTGATCGCGTTCGCCGGCTTCGGCTGGCAGCAATGGCAGGCGTTCCAGACCGTCAAGGAGGCCGAGGAGATCGACGCGGAACTCCTGACCTCCGACCTGCCGATCGACGCCTACCTAGACCGGGGATTCCAGGTTTGGCTCAAGACCGGCGCGCAGCGCTGACGGCGGTCCTCGCGGCGGCCGTGCTGCTGGCGCTCGCGCCGGGGCCGCTTTCCGCGCAGATCACGCTCAAGTCGCCCAAGTGGACCGAGCTCTCGCCGCAGGAGCGCGAGGTCCTCGCGCCGCTCGCTCCCGACTGGGACGCCCTCGACGCCCAGCGCAAGACCAAGTGGCGCGGCATCGCGCAGCGTTACCCGACGATGAAGCCGGACGAGCAGGCGCGCATCCAGGAGCAGATGCGCCCGTGGGCGCACCTCACGCCCGACGAGCGCCGCAAGGCGCGCGAGCAGTACAAGTCGATCGCCAAGCTCCCCCCCGAGCAGAAGAGCGACGTGAAGCAGAAGTGGGAGCAGTACCAGAGCCTTCCGCCCGAGCAGAAGCGCGAGCTCGCGGCTCGCCCGTCGAACGGCAAGATCCCCGCGCCGACGGCGGCCCCGCCCGCCAACAAGCCGGCCGGCGCGACCGGCCAGCGCTGACCCCGGCGAGCGCGTGAGCGACGGCGCGCGGATCCCGCGATCCGCCCCGCTCGCCCGCCGGCTCGCCTCCCTCGTCTACGAGCTGCTGATCGCCTCTGCGATCGTCCTCGTCGCCGGCTTCGCGCTCACGCCGCTGATGTCGCCGGTCGCCGGTCCCGACCATGCGTTGGTGACACCGGCCCCGTGGGCGCGCATCGCGGGCTTCGTGGCGCTGGTCGCACTGCTCGGCGCCTATGGCGCGGTCGGCTGGAGCGGCGGACGGCGCACGCTTCCGATGAAGACCTGGCGGCTCGCCCTGGTCGACGTCGCAGGCGCCCCGCCGACGCCGTCGCGCGCGCTGGTGCGCTATGCCGCAGCGTGGATCGGGCCGCTCGTCGCGCTCGCCTCATACGCGACGACGCACTCGCGGTGGGCCGCGCTCGCGGTCGCGCTGAACTACGCGTGGGCGCTCATCGATCGCGACCGCCAGTTCCTGCACGATCGCCTCGCGGGCACGCGCCTGGTCGACGATCGCGAACGGCCCTAGTCCGGCAACGCCGGCGCGCTCGCCCGCGCGAGCGCGACACCGACCGCGATCAACACCATGCCGCCAAGCGCGAGCGCATCGAGCGTCTCGCCGAACAGCAGCCATGCCAGGAGCGCCGTGACCGGCGGCACGAGGTAGAACAGGGCCGCGACGTTCGCGGCGGCGCCGTGGCGCAGCAGCACGTAGAGCAAGCTGATGGCGCCGACCGACAGCACGAGCACCGACCACGCGAGCGCGAAGGCGAACGACGGGGTCCAGCGGATCGCGACCGGCTCCAGCCAGTGCGCGAGGGGCACGAACACCACGGCGCAGACGGCGTACTGGATCGCCGCGCCGGCGCGCAGGTCCACGTGGGTGACGAAGCGCTTCTGGTAGAGCGTGCCGACGCTGATGCCCGCGAGCGCGACCACGGCGGGCAACAGCCCCTGCAGGTCCCCGGAGAAGCCGAGCTTGTGGCGCACGACCAGCGCGACGCCCGCCAGGCCGAGGGTCAGGCCCACCCACTGGCGCGCGACGACGGTCTCGCCGAGCCAGACACGGGCGAAAAGCACCGTGACGATCGGCTGCAATCCGACGAGCATCGCGATGGTCCCCGCGGGCATGCCGCCTTCCATCGCCACGAACACGCCACCCAGGTACATCGCGTGCACCAGGATCGCCGCCACCGCGGCGTGCCCGGCATCGCGCCGCGACGGCCAGCGCGCGCCGGTGGCGAGCGCGACGGCGGCCATCAGCAGCGACACGACGACCATGCGCACCGCGAGGAAGCGGAACGGCGGCGCGTCGGGCAGCCCGAGCTTCGCGGCGATGAAGCCGGTGCTCCAGAGCAGGACGAACAGCGCCGGGAAGAACGCCGCGCCGCGCCACCGAGTCGCGCTCAGGAAGGCGCCTTCGTCGGCTTCGCGCCGCGCTTCGCGCGTTTGTAGCGGTTGATCGACTCGACGATCTCGCGGCGCGCGTCCTCGGCCTCGACCCAGATGCCCACGCGCACCCACTTGCCCGGCTCGAGGTCCTTGTAGTGCTCGAAGAAGTGCGCGATCTGGCGCGTCGTGATGTCGGGCAGGTCGCGCGGCGACTTGACGTCGCGATAGAGCGGCGAGAGCTTGTCGATGGGCACCGCGAGGATCTTCGCGTCGCCGCCGGCCTCGTCGTCGAGCTTGAGCATGCCGATCGGCCGGCAGCGCACGACCACGCCGGTGATGAGCGGCATCGGAGTCAGCACCAGCACGTCGCACGGGTCCCCGTCGCCGGACAGCGTCTGCGGGATGTACCCGTAGTTGCACGGGTAGTGCATCGCCGTCGACATGAACCGGTCGACGAACACCGCGCCCGTGGACTTGTCGATCTCGTACTTGATCGGGTCCGCGCGCATCGGGATCTCGACGATCACGTTGCAATCGTGCGGGACGTCCTTGCCGGCGGGGACGGACTCGAGGCTCATGGGAACGGACGCGAGAAGGGGCGCGACGGCGATTATAGTCGCCGGCCCGCCCGCCCCCGGGGCGCGACAACGCGCGCGAGGCGCGGCATACTGGCCGCCGCATCCGCCCACGCCGCAGCGTCCCCCAGAACGAGGTTCATCATGCGCCGCCTGTCCGTCACGACCTCCGCCTTCGTGCTCCTGTCCTTCGCCACAGCGCCGGCGGCGGTCGCGCAGAGTCCCGAGTTCAAGGATGCGGCCGCGATCCCGGTGTTCTCGGCCGGCAAGGTCGGCGCCCCCCTGCCGCCATGGGAGATCGTCAAGGTCAACGATCGCAAGAAGCTGACCGCGTTCGACCTGGTCGACGATGGCGGCAAGGTGGTGCTGCACGCCAAGTCGGAGGCCGGCGCGAGCGGCATCGGCGTGCGGACGAACATCGACCTCGCGAAGACGCCGTTGCTGACGTGGCGCTGGAAGGTCGCGGGGCTGATCGACGGCGCCGACAACTCGGTCGCCGGCAAGGAGGACTCGCCGGCGCGCCTCTCGCTCACGTTCGACGGCGACAAGAGCAAGCTCTCGTTCGGCGACCGCACGACGATGAGCCTGGCCTCCACCGCGTACGGGCAAGACCTGCCGTTCGCGACGCTCATGTATATCTGGTCGAGCAATGTGCCGGTCGGCACCGTGATCCCGAATCCGCACACCAAGCGCATCCAGATGATCGTGGTGTCGAGCGGCAAGGGCGGCGTCGGGCAGTGGCAGTCCCTGCGCCGGAACGTGCGCGAGGACTACAAGAAGGCGTTCGGCGAGGATCCCGGCCCGCTCAAGTCGCTCACCGCGTTCACCGACGCCGACAATACCGGCCTCAGCGCGGAGGCGTGGTACGGCGACATGGTGCTATCGGCTCAATGACCGCGACGGGATCGCTGTACGCGCTGGACGGGGAAAGCGTCAGGCTCGTCGGCGCTGGCCACTACGTCGCCCCCGGCGCGATCCTGATCGGACGCGTCGTGCTCGAGGATCGCGCGACCGTGTGGTTCGGCGCGATCCTGCGCGCCGACAACGAGCCGATCGTGGTCGGCCGCTCGTCCAACGTCCAGGACGGCGCGGTCCTGCATGCCGACCCGGGCTTCCCGCTCACGCTCGGCGACTACGTCACCGTGGGCCACCAGGCGATGCTGCACGGCTGCACGGTGGGCGACGGCTCGCTGGTCGGCATCAAGGCGGTGGTGCTGAACGGCGCGCGGATCGGCCGTGAATGCCTGATCGGCGCGAACGCGCTGATTCCCGAAGGGAAGGTCATTCCCGATCGATCGCTGGTGATCGGAAGCCCCGGCAAGGTGGTGCGCACGCTCACCGACGCCGACGTGGCCGGCCTGCGCCGCGCGGCGGACGTGTATGTCGCCAATGCGGAGCGCTACCGCGTGGGCCTGGATTCCCAACGGGTCGGGTCTCCCGCCTGACCCCAGGAGCCGGGTCGCGACCCGGTCCTCCGAAGGCGCGGCCCGCTTCGCACGCGTCGCCGCGGGCCGGAGCGGGAGGAAGCGCAGGTCCGCACCTTTCCCCCGCGCCGGGTGAATCCACACCCGGTCGCCGCCGCATCCAAGGGAAGTCCGTCCTCCGGAGGTCCCGTCATGCGCCGCTCCGCCCTGCCGATCCTGATCGTCGCCTGCACGGTCGTCGCCGCCATCCTCGCGTGGCTCGTGACGCAGCGGCTGTTCCACGGACCGGGCGCCGAGGAAACGAGCGGACCGGTGACGAGCGAGCTCCGCACGCCCGGCACGTTCACCAAGCTCGACATCTCCGGGCGCGCCGACATCGAGCTGGTCCAGGGCCCGCGCCACGAGGTGGCCGTCGAGGCGACACCGGGCCACCAGGACCGCATCCGCACGCGCGTCGAGGGCAGCACGCTCATCGTCTCGACCGACGGGCACAGCGGGTGGCGCCCGTTCCGCGGACCGGGCCGCACGCCCCGCATCGTGATCACGGCGCCGACGCTCGAGACCGTGGCGCTGGCCGGCGCCCTGCGCCTCAAGGCCGGCACCCTCGACGTGCCGGCGCTGCGCATTGCGGCATCGGGCGCGACCAACGTGAAGATCGACGCGCTGAAGACCGACGCGCTGCGCTTCGCCGGCTCCGGCGCGGTCAAGGCGGAACTCGCGGGCCAGGCGAGCGACCTGACGCTGAGCCTGTCCGGCGCGGGCGACGTGCGCGCCGCGCAGCTGCTGAGCGAGGCGGCGAAGGTCAGCGTGTCGGGCGCCGGCAAGGTGGTCGTCAACGCGAGCAAGACGCTGCGCGTGAGCCTGTCGGGCGCCGGCAGCGTCGAGTACCTCGGCAACCCGGAGGTCAAGCAGAGCGTGAGCGGCATCGGCCGCGTCAAGCGCCGCGACGGCGGCGACAGCGCGCCCGCGAAGACCGTCCTGCAGGTCGCCCTCGCCTAGCGGCGCGCCGCCTCGCCGCCCTCGGGACCGTAGAACATCACCCAGGTCGCGAAGTCGTCGCCGAAGTCCTCGAAGCGGTGCACGACGCCCGCGGGGACGAACAGCACGTCGCCGGCCGCGAAGCGATGGCGCGCCGGGCCGTTGACGAACGTCCCCGCACCCGCGATCACCATGTAGACCTCGTCGCGCGTGTGCGGCTGCTGCGGATCGCGGCCGCGCGGCGCGTAGTACTCGACGACGAGTGTTCCGTGCGCGAGCAACGCCGCGTAGCGCTCCCCGGCCGGGCCCGGCAGCCGCGCGACGCCATCCGCCGGCGTGAGGTGGCGCGGAGCGTCGCGCGTCGAAGGGGCCGCCATCGCTAATGCGCGACGACCTCGGCGCCCGGTGGCACCGAGTCCGGCTTGAACAGCAGCGTGAGGCCGGTCGCCGCATCGCGGTCCGGATGGACGCCCGCGAGCGTGCGCACGTCGCCGACGCGGCAATCGCGCACGAGCTGCTCGAGCATCGCCACGACCTCCGCGACGTTGTCGAGCGGCGTCAGCGGGCAGCGGAACCCCTGCGCCTCGCGCGGCTCGAGCGGCGAGGACAGCGACAGCCGGATCTCGCCGCCCGTGCCCGCCCCCTCGACGCGATGCGCGCTGATCACCGCCACGGGCTCGCCGACCGCGCCGCGCAGCCGGCGAATCGCGTCGCTCGCGAACAGCGCCGCGCTCGCGTCGCGCTGGACCGACCGTCCGGTCGCGACCGCCGCGGGCAGCGACTGCGGCGCACGCGGCAGCGCGACGATCGACGCGCCGCGCATGGACAGGGCACGCGACAGCGCGCGCGTCAGGGGCACGCCCCACGCGCCGACCGACGCGTCACGCGTTGGCGACGACGACGCCGCTGCGAGCGCCGACCCGACGAGGAAGCGCAGGTGCACGCGCTCGGCGCCCGGCAGCGCCACGAATGGCGCCGGCGCGAGGTCGACCGGCGCTGACGCCGCGCCCTCCGTCGCGGACGACGCCGCGGCATGCAGCAGCGCCGGCAGCGACGGCACGTCGATCGCCTGGGCCGCGCACAACGCGCCCGACAGCGCGAACTGCCGGTTGCCACCCAATGCGCCGTGCTCGACGAGGATCGCCGCGAGCTCGCCCGGGGCTGCCACGATCGCGTCGCTCGCGTGCTCGTCGGCATCGTCGGATGCGGCGACGATCACGACGGGCAGCGCGAACAGCACCGGGCCGAACGCCGCCGACTGCGCGCGATCGACCGCATCGACCAGTGCGCGCCACAGGTGGCGGTGGATCGCGGCGGACGGGCTCGACGCGAGCGCGCGCGCGAGGGCGGTGCCGTCGCGCGCTGCGAACAGGGCGTCGAGCCGCGCGTCGATGTCGTGGTCGACCGCTGCGGCGCGCGCGCGGACGCCGGCGGCGAGACTCCGCTGCGCGAGGTCGTGCAGCGCGTGCGACGCGCCATCGGCGTCGCCGGGCGCGGGGAACACGCGGGGGTCGGGAAGCATCGCGCGGACGATCGGACGAGGGACGGTGCATTTTCGCACGCGCGTCGCGTGCACCCGTCGCCCCGGGACGCGCTAGACGAAGCAGAACGGGCTGGCGCCCAGCGCATCGCTCGCGGTCAGGGCGCGCCACACGCCCACGAGCGCGAAGCCCGCGACGATCGCGCCGGCGGCCCAGCGCGCAGCGGGTGACGCGAACCAGCGTCGCGCGCGCGCGACGAGGACGCCGGCCGCGAGCAGGTTCGGCAGCGTGCCGAGCCCGAACGCGAGCATGATCGCCGCACCCTGCCACGCGCCGCCGGACAGGAGGGCGAGCGGGAGTACGCCATACACCAAGGCGCAAGGCGTGAGCCCCCACAGAACGCCGAGCCCGAGCCGCGCGCCGACGCCGTGTCCGCGCAGCGCGCGTCCGGCCGCCGGGGCGAGCGCCGCGTAGGCACGCGCGCCGACGGCCTCGAGCGCCGCTGGCGCCGTGCGGCCGCGGACGATCCCGACCGCCAGCGCGAGCAGCAGCAGGTTGGCGACGAGATAGAGCCCGCGCTGCAGCGGCGAAACCGACGTCGCCAGCGCGGTCCCGCCGGCGGCGCCGAGCAGCGCGCCGAGCGTGACGTAGGTCGCCAGACGCGCCGCGTGCGCCGCCGCGAGGTCGGCCACGATCGCGCGGCGCGGCCGCAGCGGGATCGGCCCCGACTGCGCCAGGGCCACGTATGCGCCGCACATGGCCAGGCAATGAAGCCCGCCCAGCAACCCCGCCGCGAGCGCCGCCAGCATCGCCGCGTGCGGCATCGCGCTAGCCCAGCGCCGAGCCAGCCGAGTCGCGGCCGGACCGTTTGATACACTGCTCCCATCGGGCGGACTGACGCCGTTCGGTGACGCCGTGCCGGAAACCCCTTCGCGACAACCGACTTCTGCGCACGAGGATGCCCGCCCGCATCCGGCGGTGTCGCTGCGCGAGCTCAAGACGCGCTGCTCCGCCTGCTCGATGCGCGAGCTGTGCCTGCCGGTCGGCCTGTCGCCGGACGAGCTGAACGCGCTCGACACGGCCGTGGGCAAGCGCTCGCGACTGCACAAAGGCGACGCGCTGTACCGCGCCGGCGACGCGTTCGGCGCGCTCTACGCGGTGCGACTCGGCACCTTCAAGACCACGGTGCTGGCCGAGGACGGGCGCGAGCAGATCGCCGGCTACCACCTGCAGGGCGACCTCCTCGGCCTCGACGGGCTCGGCACCGAGCGGCATGGCTGTGCCGCGATCGCGCTCGAGGACAGCGAGGTGTGCACCATCCCGTTCGCCGATCTCGAGGAGGTCGCGAGGAGCGTGCCGCCGCTGCAGCGCAACCTGCACCAGATCCTCGCGCGCGAGATCTCGCGCGATCACGGCGTCATGCTCCTGCTCGGCAGCATGCGCGCCGAGGAGCGCCTCGCGAGCTTCCTGCTGAGCCTGTCGGCGCGCTACCGCTCGCGCGGCTACTCGTCGAGCGAGTTCGTGCTGCGCATGACGCGCGAGGAGATCGGCAGCTACCTCGGCCTCAAGCTCGAGACGGTGAGCCGGCTGTTCTCGCGCTTCCAGGACGAGGGGCTGCTCGCCGTCGCCGGCCGCAGCATCAAGATCCGCGATCCCGCCGCGCTTCGTCGGCTCGCCGGCCGGCGCGATTGACCCTGCTGCGCCCGCCGGGCTCACGTTTCGCGTGAGGCGGGGGCGCATGCGTCCACCGTCAGGCCACCGCCATCCTCGCGCTTCGGACAGCCGGGCGGCCGCTCGCCCGGTGCGAGCGTGCAGCGGTTGACCTCGAACGGCGAGCGCTCGAGGAAGGCCGTGAGCGCGGAGGACGCGATGCCGAGACCCCAGAAGCCGAAGAAGCCCAGCGTATAGATGCCGCTGCGCGAGAAGTCGAGCGGCGCGCCGAAGAAGTGCAGGTCGAACGGGTCGAAGATCGTGAAGAACACCGCTTCGGCCACGCCGGCGACGAGGAAGGCCGGCCAGATCACCCACATGATCCGGTGCGCGAGATCGCTGTCGGGTCGCATTGCTCCCTCCTTCGCTGCTAACGCTTCGGCGCGTCCGACGCTTCGAGCCAAAGCCCGGACACCGGCACGCGCGACTCGACTCCCGGCAGGCGCCAGCGGTCGGTCTCGACGATCACGCGCCAGCGGCCGCCCTCCACCGGCGCGATGCGTCCGGTATAGCGACCCTGGCCCGCGGCGACCAGCACGGTTGAGCGGTCCTCGCCGGCGCGCGTCGGATGCGCGAGCCGCAGCCGCAGCGTCGGCGGAAGCGCGTCGGCTTCGCTCGACGTCGCGGCCA
>Ga0310906_10000284_pt1 | contig 12577 bp, 10 predicted proteins | sample C48D3metaG_FD_203749 | JGI IMG/M metagenome (GOLD analysis project Ga0310906, IMG submission 203749) | Lab incubated soil microbial communities from West Virginia University Organic Research Farm, Morgantown, WV, United States - C48D3 | ecosystem: Environmental > Terrestrial > Soil >...
GACCGGCACAAAGCCGTACCTGAGCATCAGGTCCGCGGGAATGGCGCGGAACAATTCGTGATCGATGCTGAACTGCGCCAGGTCGACGAACTCGAGCCGATAGCGCTCGGCAAGCCGCTTCGCGTGCGCCACCTCCGCCGTATGTTCGGCGTCGGTCGGTTCGACACCGGTCGCGTAGAGATCGGTGTCGGTCGTTGGCGGTTGAGTGTCCACGTCAGTTTCCAGTTTCCAGCTGCCAGCTACCAGCCATCTCGAGCGCCGCGTCGCGGCGGACCTTACTCAATTTTTGACTCGCCACCTTTAGCTGGACGACGGAAGCTGGCGGCTGGACGCTCATCATGAAATCATCGACGACAGGTTGAAGAGCGGCATGTACAGAGACAACAGGAGCGCGGCAATGATGATGCCCATGATCACGAGCAACACGGGTTCCACGATCGTGATGAACCTGGTCAGGCTCGTGTCGATCTCCTCGTCATAAAACTCCGACAGACTGTTGAGCATCTCCTGCAGCGCGCCGGTGGACTCCCCGACTTCCACCATCTTGATTGCCACGTCTGGAAAGGCTCCGCTCATCATCATCGCGGACGCGAGTGCTCTCCCCTCTCGTACCTGTTGCGCAGCGATGGTCAGCTCCTGTGCCAGGTGCTGATTGCCGATCGACCTGGCGGAGACATCGATCGCATTGACCAGCGGGATACCGCCGCCGAGGAGCGTCGCTAGCGTCCGCGCCGCCTGCGACGTCGCAAACTTCTGCGCGATCGGTCCAACGGTCGGAATACCAAGCAGCCACCGGTCGAACCGCCGGCGATTGCCGGGTCGGCGCACCCACGCGATTGCTGCGGCGACCACCCCGACGATCGCCAGCACACCGACGAAGAAATACGCGACGGCAAAGTTTGAAAACGACACGATGATCCGCGTCGAGAGTGGCAGTTCTCGTCCAAACTGCGCGTAGAACGCACCGAACTCGGGAACGACCCGCAGGACGATAATCGCCACGACGATGCACGACAGCAGAAGAAGAATTGATGGATACACCAGGGCTGAAACCGTCTTTCGCTTGACCGCCGAGATGACCTTTACATAGGCGACATACCGTCGAATAACCTGCTCGAGGCTGCCGCTCTTCTCACCCGCCAGCAACGATGCGGTGTAGACACCTGGAAAAAGCGTCCCCTGTGCCTCAAAGGCTTCCGACAACGAACTGCCCGCCCGCACCCGCTCGAACACGTCGTCGAGCACCGTCTTGAGGAGTGGGTTCGCAACCCGCTGGCGAAGAATGTCAAGGGACTGCACCAGCGGCATGCCGGCCTTGAGCAGCGTCGCCAGCTCCTGGTTGAACACCAGGAACTCGCGCGCGGAGATCCGGTTGCGTCGCGGGAGTTTGAACGAGCCGAGGGCGGCCCGCCCGGCGCGCTGGATGCCCAGGACGTACAGGCCCTTCTCCTCGAACTCGCGCCGGAGACGCGCTTCGTCTTCGGCGACGTAGATCCCCTCCACGATCTCCCCTCCGGGGGTGCCGAGCCTGCAGCGGAACTCCATTTGGTTATAGGCGCAAGACCCGCGAGTCCGCGCAAGATCTTGTCTGTGTGGGCATTATCGGCCGATCTGTCCGCAAATTATATATCACCCGGACCGGTGCACGACCGGGATCGTCCCCAAGTTTAGACAGCAGCAGATCACAACCGGCTGGGAGAAATGCACGCCGTAACACGTAAAAGGTGGCTGGCACCTTTCACGGAAAGGTGCCAGCCACCTTTTTCGAGATTCGTCGGTCGGCGTTACTTCAGGCCGGCCAGTGAGAGGATGCGACTGACGTAGTTGCGGGTTTCGCGGTACGGGGGAACGCCATTGAATTTCTCGACGGCCCCTGGCCCGGCGTTGTAAGCGGCCAGCCCGAGCTCGATCGAGGAGCCGAATCGATCGATCAGCGTTTTCAGGTGTTTGATACCCGCTTCGATGTTCGCCTTAGGCTCGAACGGGTTTCTGACGTTGTACTCGCGGGCAGTTGACGGCATCAACTGCATCAGCCCCATCGCCCCCTTGCGCGACCGGGCTGTGGGGCGAAACTTCGATTCGACCTGAATCAGCGCTCGGACGAGCATCGGATTTACGCCGTAAGCCTCCGAAGCCGATGCGATGATTTCGCCGTACGGTGTCTCGTCAAGCGACGGGTCGTCCTGCTCGCTGACGGCCGGCGTCGTCGGGGTTTCGACAAGCTTCGGCGCATCAGGGTCGATGTACGGGACCTCATCTGGCTCGATCTTCTCGATCAGGTCCTTGTTGCAGGTGACCTCGCCGCCGCTCCGGAGGGTCAGGACGATGTTGTCGCCGTCGAGACGGTGAGCCTTGACCGACAACGTCCGACCGGAACTCAGGAACACGATCTCCGCAGAAGCGGACGCCGCCCCACCCAGCAGGGCTAACAGCGCCACCGCTGGAAGAATCAGGCTCTTTGGTTTCATGCGAAGCATCATCCTAGCATCCGGCCCAAGGCTCTGTCCAGATTCAATACAGTTGAGCTTTTGGCCGGGCCCCTTAAAGGTGTATCGGCCCTCAACGCGACGGACCTGTAGGGGCCGCCTTGCTGTGATGCTGCCGGAGAAGAAGGCCGGTGCGCCTGAAGACCCGCCCTACTTGGGTTCGATGAACGCGTGGAACACCCGGATGCCGAGTTCCCGCACGTCCCCGCTGCCGGGACTGAACGTGCGATCGGTATCGATGACCAGCTCCGTCATGTCGCCGCCGCCCAGCTGTGCAGCCGTGACCGGGAACGTCAGGAGCTTGCGCTCGCGATTGTCCGCCGCGAACGTTGCAATCGTCTGGTCGCCGATCTTCAGCGTGACCTGCTGCGGGGGGGTGAACAGATCGGTTCGCGCGTCGAAGTCGAGATAGAACGTTGAATCCCTCTTCGGGTTCTTGAACGAGATGGTTGCAGTCTTTTTCGTCCACTGCCATTCCGATGCGGCGTTGTCGGTGGCAACTTCGGCTGGGTGCCAGCCATCTTTATAGATCAGGAAGATGTTTTCCGACTGCGGTTGCAGCTGAAACTTCGTGACGAGGTACTCCCTCCGCGACACCTGCTGCGCATTGAGCGGCAGTCGGTTCGACGTGGCCCGGTCGTACAGTCCCAACCGTATCAGCGCCTCGCCAATATATGGGTAGTTCGGCACGAACACGGTCCGCGTATACTCGACCGTCTGCCCGGGTTTCCACGTAGACGTCTGGGGGGACGGCAAGTGATCGTCGGTCCAGAGCAGTTCGCCAGTGGGATCGAGCACGTGAACGAACACCCAGTAATCGGTCGTGAACTTCGCATCCGAGGCGACCACGAACTTATAGGTGAGCTTCACGGGGCTGCCAATCGCGACTTTGTCGCGACTGAGCGTCACCGATGGCGTCGCGACAGGCGGTTCGTTGTCACTTTTTCGGCTGCAGGAAATCGACGCCGCGATCGCAATCGCCGCCGCGGTGGAAATGAGTACGGAAACTCTTCTCGACATGCACACTCGGTAAGCGTCAAAAGAGACCTGAAGGGTCGCCTCAGCCAGGATTACACAGAAGGCGAATGCTAACTTAGTTGTCCGAGCTACTGCAATATGTTACGTTCACTCGTTCACGAGGAGACTGATGCTCGAAGCGTTGGGAATGGTGGAAACCCGCGGACTGATTGGGTCTATTGAAGCGGCCGACGCAATGGTCAAGGCCGCCAACGTGGTGCTCGTTGGCAAGGAATACATCGGTGCCGGATATGTCACCGTCCTCGTCCGTGGCGACGTCGGCGCGGTCAAGGCGGCGACAGACGCGGGTGCCGCTGCCGCACGCCGCGTCGGGGAGTTGATCTCCGTGCATGTGATTCCGCGACCGCACGCGGAAGTGGAAAAGATTCTCCCGAAACTCAAGGACGCTAAGGCGTCGTAACCATCTCGTCTGGCACGCATGGCTCAGCCCACGGCCCAGACCGATCGCGATCTCAGCTCGATCAGCGAAGCCCGCTCGCTCGCACGACGCGCAAAGGCCGCGGCACCGGCGCTCGCGGAGTTCTCCCAGGAACAGATCGACAAGATCGTCGACGCCATGGCCGCCGCCGTGACGCCGCAGGCTGAAGCGCTCGCCCGGCTGGCGCACGAGGAGACCGGCTACGGCGTCGTCGCCGATAAGGTTCAGAAGAACCTGTTCTCATCTCAGAAGATCTACAACTTCATCCGGCCGATGAAGACGGTCGGCGTGATCAGGCGGATCGACGACAAGAAGGTCATCGAGATCGCCGAACCGTTCGGCGTCGTCGCGGCAATCGTTCCATCTACCAACCCGACGTCGACAGCGATCTACAAGATCCTGATCTCGATAAAGGCACGCTGCCCGATCGTCATCAGCCCTCATCCTGCGGCCGCACGCTGCATCACCCGGGTCGCGGAAATCATGAACGAGGCGGCACGGTCAGCGGGCATCCCGGAAGGTTCGATCAATTGGATGACGACCGTGACGCTCGAGGGTACCCAGGAATTGATGAAGGCGCGGGAAACGGCGGTCATTCTGGCAACCGGCGGGATGGGACTGGTTCGCGCGGCTTACAGCGCCGGAAAGCCCGCGTACGGTGTCGGTCCCGGAAACGCACCCGCTTACATCGAGTCTTCCGCCGATGTTCCGAAAGCAGTCCGCGACATCGTCACGGGCAAGACCTTTGACAATGGTCTCCTCTGTTCATCCGAGAACTCCGTGGTCTGCGACGCACCTCTTGTCGAGGAAGTGAAGCGTCAATTCGTCGCCAACGGTGCGCACTTCATGTCGGCCGCAGAGATCGACGCCGTGGGCCGGGCGCTCGTGACCCCGCAGCGGCTGCCAAATCCCAAGCTTGTCGGACGGCCGGCAATCGACATCGCTCGACAGGCGGGGATCTCGGTGCCCGCGACTACCCGCGTGCTCATCGCCGAGCTCGCCGGCGTCGGCCGGGACTTCCCGTTGTCGATCGAAAAATTGTGTCCGGTTCTCTCGTTCTATGTCGTCAACGACTGGCGCGACGGCTGCGAACGATGCAAGGAGATCCTGAGATATGGCGGCATGGGTCATACCATGTCGATCCACTCGCGCAATGACGAAGTCATTCTGCAATTCGGGTTGAAGAAGCCGGCCTACCGAATCGTCGTGAATACGCCGACGACGCACGGGTCGATCGGCCTGACGACGGGACTCGACCCATCGATGACGCTCGGCTGTGGCGGGTACGGCGGCAACATTACGTCCGATAACATCTCGCCGCGGCATTTGCTGAATATCAAACGGCTGGCGTACGAAATCACCCCGGCGGTGGTGCGGCGGGATGTTGCTCCAGCAGGCACCACCGGGGTATTGCCGAAGGGGCCGCAACCGCCGCGTGAGCCAGGCGGCATTGCGGCTGCCCCCCTTGCGCGGAGAATCGATGAATTCCTCGCGTCCCGGGGCTACACGCCGCCGCCAACGGTTCGACGCGACACGCCTGCGGCAGTCACCAGCCCGTCGGTCGTTGCCAACGAAGTCGCACCGCCGCCCCCGCCCAAGATTCAGTCGGCCCCGGAGCCAACAGTGCAAAAAGCGGCGGACTTCGTATGCGAAGACGACGTGCGGCAGGCCGTCCGACAGGGCCGCAAAATTGTGATTGGCGATCACACGATTATCACTCCGGCCGCTCGGGACCTCGCCGAAGAGCACCGCATCTTCGTCCAGGCGAGCTGGCCCCGCTGATCACAATTTTGGCTGGTTATTATTGAGCAGGTTGGAGTTAGGGTTGACCTTGGGCAGAGGTGGATGTTATTCTTTTTGCCCCAGCAATTCGTCAGGCTCCGCGGCTTACTGTTTTTGACCGGTTATCGCAAAAACGTGTGGCCGCAAGCGGGGGCGACCTCTTCAGGGCCCCCGGCTTGCAGTTCGGGTTCGCGCAAGTCCGGAAGTCCTTGAGGGAGCACCCAGTATGACGACGCGTACATGGTGGCCTGTAGCGGCAGTCGTAGTTCTTCTGGCACCGGCGTGCGGCTCGAACCCTAAGCCTAAGGCCCAGACTCCGGCACGTCCCGTACAGGTCAAGCCGTCGGCGCCCCCCGTTGCCGTTCCGCCTCCGGCCGACCCTATTGCTTCGCTGATCGCTACGTCCCAGTCGCATTTTGAGGCTGGCGAGCGTGAGCTGAACGTCGGCCATCTGGAACGGGCCCGGGCCGAGTTCGACCGCGCCATCGACATCCTCCTCGAGTCGCCCTACGGCGCCCGAACCGATGCCCGTTTGCGCGACCATTTCGATCGGCTTGTCGATCGGATCAACGCCTACGAAGTGACCGCGCTTCGACAGGGAGACGGCTTCGTCGAAAAGAAGGAAGAGCCAGCGTCGATCGACGTGCTGCTCGACATGGCAACCGTCGCCAAACCGGATGCGGCTCCGCACACGACCGAGGCCGTTAAAGAAGATCTCGCCGCCACCGAGCACGATATTCCCATTCCGCAGAACTCACGTGTGCTCCAGTACGTCGAGCTGTTCCAGGGCCGGTTACGCGAGTTTATTCAGGATGGCCTCACACGCGGCACTCAATACCTGCCGATGATTCAGGACGTTTTCCGCGCGGAAGGCCTCCCGCTCGATCTGGCGTACATCCCGATCATCGAAAGCGGTTTCAAACCGAACGCGGTGTCCAGAGCCAAGGCCAAAGGCCCCTGGCAGTTCATGAAAGCAACGGCGCTCGAAAACGGCCTGCACCACGATTGGTACATCGATGAGCGGTCCGATCCGGAAAAGGCCACGGTTGCGGCGGCGAAATATCTGAAGACGCTGAACAGACTGTTCGACGGTGACTGGAATCTCGTGCTGGCCGCCTACAACGGCGGGCCGGGCCGTGTGCAGCGGGCGATGAAGCGGTCCGGCAAGGAAGATTTCTGGGAGCTGACAAAGTCAACAAAGTATCTTCCTCGAGAGACGCGCGAATACGTGCCGCTCATTCTTGCCGCGATCATTGTCGCGAAGAATCCCGTCCAGTACGGATTCGAAATCGTGGCGAGCGAACCGGTGTCGTACGATAAGGTCGTCGTTCCGCGCGCAATCGATCTCAGGCGTGTCGCCGAGTGGACTGGCTCTTCGATCGACGAGATTCAGGCGCTGAATCCGCAGCTTCGGCGTTGGACCACGCCGGTGAAGTATCCGACGTTCGAACTGAAAGTGCCGGAAGGGACCGGCGACAAATTCGAGGCGCGCCTGGCAGATGCAACACCAGCCGACTTCAACGCGCTGAAGTGGTACACGGTCAAGAGCGGGGACACGCTGTTGACCATTGCCCGCAAGCTTGGCGTCAGCCGCACCGACCTCGCTGAGGCAAACAGCCTGTCGGTGAAGTCACGTGTTCGTGGGGGACAGGACCTCATCATTCCTCGCGCACCCGCGACATTGCTCGCATCCCGTACGGAACGAACGGCTCCCGTGGAACTCGCCTCACGTCCCGTCAGTGGCACGGCAACCATTACCGACGCCCCTGCGCATAGCCGGACGATCGTTTACAAAGTCAAACGGGGCGACACACTGTTTTCGATCGCCGAACTGTTCGACACGACCGTCGCAAAGCTCAAGAGCTGGAATCAACTGCGTACCAACTCGCTGTCGATCGGCACGCGGTTGAAGATCGTCAAATAGCGCGTTTCTAGTTCCGCTCGCGGTTTCTGCGATTCGGCGCTCGCGGCCGCGTCGCAGAAACCTCGATCCTGCACGCACCTCTCGCGAAATCTCCAGCAAAACCACCCGTCGTCGCACTTGCAGTGCGTTGACGATCGATGCTTGCCTGTGTGCGGACGGCTGCGGTGTTCGGCATCGACGCATCAACCGTCAACGTCGAAGTAGACGTGTCGTTCGGCCTCCCAGGCTTCACCATGGTTGGCCTCCCCGACGCCTCGGTGCGCGAAAGCCGCGATCGTGTGCGCAGCGCCATCCGCAATTCCGGTTTCGACTTTCCCGGACACCGGATTACGGTGAACCTCGCGCCGGCAGATATCCGAAAAGCCGGCTCCTCGTTCGACCTGCCGATTGCCCTCGGCGTCCTGGCGGCAAGCGGCGTCGTCACCCGACGCAATGTCGACGACGTGTTGCTGCTCGGAGAACTGTCTCTCGACGGGGGCATCCATTCAGCACGAGGCGTGCTGCCGATCGCCGCCGCAGCTCGTCGACATCGCTTCAACGGGCTGCTCCTTCCCCGCCCGAATCGCGCCGAAGCGTCGGTCGTCGAGGGGCTGCAGTTGTATGCGGTGACGTCCCTGGACGAGGCGGTCGGTGCACTGAACGATCCCGCGGCATTTCGCGCGCGCCGCGATTGCGACGGGGATCGGCCGCCCCCGCTTCATCCGCCGCGGCAAGATGGGGACTTCGCCGACGTCCACGGTCAGGCGCTTGCGCGTCGCGCGCTGGAGATCGCTGCCGCCGGCGGCCATAACACGTTGATGATTGGTCCACCCGGCTCGGGCAAGACAATGATGGCGCGGCGTGTGTCAGGCATTCTGCCCGCGCTCGTCTTCGATGAAGCTCTTGAAGTCACGTCGATTCACTCGGTCGCGGGGCTGGTCGGCGCCGGGCACGGCCTGATGACGGAGCGTCCGTTTCGCGCGCCGCATCACACCATCTCAGATGTGGCCTTGGTTGGCGGCGGACCGACTCCTCGTCCAGGTGAAATCAGCCTCGCGCATCAGGGCGTTCTGTTTCTCGACGAGATGGCAGAGTTCAGCCGGAGTGTTCTCGAAGTGTTGCGGCAGCCTCTCGAGGAAGGCACCGTCCGGATCGCGCGTGCATTGAGGACCGTCTCGTTTCCAGCACGCTTCATGTTGATTGGCGCGATGAATCCATGCCCATGCGGCTTTCACGGCGACGAGTCACGCGCTTGCCGGTGCAGTCCCCTGCAGATCGGCCGCTATGCATCACGGTTGTCTGGGCCCTTGCGAGACCGCATGGACCTGACGGTAGCGGTCGCCGCCCTCCCCGCGCGCGAACTCTCGGCTGCCGCGGCCAGCGAAGCGTCGGCCGCGATTCGCGCCCGTGTCGAAGCAGCGCGACGCCGCCAGATGTCGCGTGATGGAAAGTTGAACGCGCGGCTACAGGGACGCCTGCTACGCAGCCGGACTTCGCTCGATGGCAACGCGCGGCGGATGTTCGATGCGGCGCTGACGCGTCTGGCGCTCACCGCGCGTGGTCACGATCGTGTCTTACGGGTGGCGCGCACGATTGCGGACCTGGAGGGTTCCGATGCCCTCCGCGCCGATCACATCGGCGAAGCGCTTCAATTCCGGGGGGAGTAAATGAACGCGTTTCCAAGGGGTCGTTTCATATCAGCGATTAGCGTTCAGGGATTCGTCCAGCGCCTTACGCGCATCGTCGGCGCCATTGAAGTCAGACTTCAGTGCGAGCGCCCGCTTGAGAGACGCCCGCCCCTGGGCGTCGTTTCCCTGTTTCATCTGTGCAAGACCGAGATGGTATTGGTACACGGGATTATTGGGCGATTTGTTCGCCGCGCGCTCGAACGCACCAATTGCGTGCTGCACGAGTCCTTTGCGGTAGTAGACCCAGCCGAGCGTATCTTCTGCCTCGGGGCGCTTGAGTTGTGCCTGCGCCACTGTCGCCAGTTTCAGCGCTTCTTCGAGGCGGCCGTCCTCGGCGTATATCCACGCGAGGTTGTTGGCGGCAACACCGGCATTCGGATCCAGACTCACCACTCGCTCGTACTGCTGCTGCGCACCGTCACGATCGCCACGCGCCTCGCGAATCATCCCGACGAGAGTCAGCGCTCCGGCCGGCGCGGGCGATCGATCTGCCAGCGCCTGGTACTCCGAAAGCGCCCGATCGAGATGACCGTTCGCCATTGCAATTCGCCCGAGGAGATCGTACGCATCCAACTGCGATGGATCCGCCGTAACAACGGCGCGCAGCGTCTGCTCGGCTTCGGCGTTCTGACCAGCCGCGAGCGCGACCTGCGCCGAGAGGATCTTCAATCGCGCATCGCTGGGCGATTGCTGCTGCCGTGCGGCCACCCGCGCCCGCGCCGCAGCGGTGTCCCGCTGCGCAATATCAAGGGTGACCAGCCCGACGAGCGGGTCATACGCGTCAGGCGCGAGCCGAGCGGCGTCTTCAAAAGACTTTCGCGCCGCGGGCAGCTGATTGCTCTGAAGCGCCAGCCATCCACGTTCAACATGAAGAGGGACCGCCTTGGGATTGCGCGACATGCGCGCGGTCAATTCCTGTTCGGCACGCGCCAGGTTACCCTGGGCCCGAAGGCTCCGCGACATCAGCACGGCGGCATCGATGTCGTCCGGACGCTCCCGTGAAACCTCCTCCGCTGATTCGAGCGCTGCGGCGGTTTCGCCGCGGGCGAACTGAAGGCGAGCCAGTTGCAGTCGCGCGGCGGCGGCGCGAGGATTGAGTTTGAGGACACTCTCGAAGGCTGCCTCCGCCGCGCTGTGATCGTTTCGCGCTAAAGCCGTCAACCCAAGCGTGTACTGCGCGGCCACGGAGCCGGCGGCGAGCTTCACCGCCTCCTGCGCCTCCCTGCCAGCCTCGTCAGGTTTGCTGTCCATCAGAAGCATGCGCGCGCGCGCGATCCGCGCTTCCGCAAACTTCGGGCTCTCCTGAATGGCTCGATCGACGATGCTGTATGCCTGGGGTTTGTGGCCAAGCGAATATTCGATCGCCGCGATTCGGAGAGTTGCGGCGCGGGCGTCGATCTTTTCGGATCCAGACTCGACAGCACGCAATACCGCCAGCGCCTTGTCACGATTTCCCGTACCCGTGTAATAGTCGGCGAGCGCCAGTTGCCCTCCAGGTTCGTCGGTGAGGGCTTTGAAATGCGGTTCCGCTTCGGCGAGACGACGCGTGGAGAGATACAGAAGGGCGAGAGAGCGATGGATGTCGCTATTCTTGTTTTCGATCGTCAGCGCAGCCTTCAGAGTCCGTTCAGCCGCACTCGTGTCGCCACTGGCCCACTCATAATTCGCCAGCGCAAGACGCGCGTCAACGGACCGCGGGGCGAGATCGACCGCTTTCTGAAACGCCGCGGCGGCTTCGGCACGAGTCCCGGCCCGGAATTGCACCGCCCCCAGAGCGGTCCACGCCGGCGCGTACGACGGATCGAGACTGATCGCCTGCTCGATCTGCTTCATCGCCTTTTCGGTTTCGTTCAATCCCGCCAGCGCGTTTCCCATCAGAATGTTCGCTGTGGCATTCCCGGGCGCATTCGTCAGCGCCAGTTCGGCGCGCTTTCGTGCTGCCTCGAATTCGCCTGCGGCAAGAAGAAACATACCGGCCTTGACTTGCGCGTCAGTGTTCGACAAGTCGAGATCGCCGGTCCGCGCGTACTCGCGATAGGCATTGATGGCATCGTCCTGCCGCTCGTAGGCCTTGGCAAGTTTGTAGTGCGCCTCGGCCCACTCGGGTCTCGCCTGCACCGCACGTTTGTATTCGATCAAGCCGCGTCGGGGGTCGTGTTTCGCCATGTAGGCATCGCCGCGAGCGACGTACTTCTGGGCTTTTGCCTGCGGATCACGCGTGCACGCGCCAACCCACAGCAGCGTGATTACGGCGATGCACGTCAATGCCCTCGCAAGCTGTCTCATGGCAAATGCCTCTCGAGATGTGGGAAAAGCGCCGTCGCGAACCCAGACACTACCGCCTGCGCCTCGCCAACGGTCGTCGTAACCGGAGCGATCAAGCGGACCAGGCCCCCATTGGTGCGATGAATCCGCGCCGCATCGAGCATGAGGAGGGCCTTGTTCCTGTACTCGTTTGCAACCACGCGTCCCCGTCCTTGATACCAGTAGAGAACAACCTGGCGATCGAGTCCTTTCTGGATCAGGAACCGATTCACGGGCACACTGCGCGCGCCGAGTCGGAGGTCGACTACGCCCGTTTCAACCGGCTGCCATCCCGCGCCGGGAAGGCAGTTCTGCGGTGAATGAATGGTGTCGCCCTGACGCTGGGAGGCGTAGTAGCCGACGTAGAGGCCGACAGGGACTCCGGCTGCGTTGCCGTACTCGCGATTGACGTAGTCGTCCACACCCAACTGCCCCAGCACGTCGTCTGCAAACGGCGGCGCGTCGTGCCCGTTCCACTCACCCACGGCGAGCGGCAAAGCGGAGAGTGGTTCCCGGAACACCGGCGCTTCAGCCGAGACGGCATGAACGCTGTACAACCGGGTCGCGACGAGCAGCGCGACGACAATGGCGGCGCGCGGAACCATCACGCTTCCACCTGACGAGCGTGGACTCCGGCTTCAGCGGGCGCATCCCCGGGCATTCCCGCGAGCGCGCGTTGCACGGCGACCAGACCGATAAAGGCGACGACGAACAGTAGCCATCCCGAGAAGGTATGAAGAAAACCCTCGGCTGCCGCCGGGCTGATCAGTTCAGACGCGAGACCGGTCCCTGCCACGCGAGCGGCATTGGCCAGTATGGCAATCGGTATTGCGGCCAGCGTGATGAGAATCCGGCGGCCAGTTCTGCGTTCGGTGAAATGGCCGAGAACGATCGCGAGCATGATGAGCGACACGAGCGATCGGATGCCGCTGCATGCTTCGGCGACTTCGAGCGTCCG
>Ga0310906_10000289_pt1 | contig 12510 bp, 12 predicted proteins | sample C48D3metaG_FD_203749 | JGI IMG/M metagenome (GOLD analysis project Ga0310906, IMG submission 203749) | Lab incubated soil microbial communities from West Virginia University Organic Research Farm, Morgantown, WV, United States - C48D3 | ecosystem: Environmental > Terrestrial > Soil >...
CCGCGCACCCTCCGCGAGCGCCAAGGTCAGCTGGCTGGGGTCGATGTAGCCGTCGGTCGGCAGGTACGCGGCACCGAGCACGCCGTCGATCGACATCGGCGGGAAGAGCTCCCGCGCCTCCTCCGCCGAGACGAGCTCGAGCGGGAGCCCGAACGTCTTGGCCCAGCCGGCCTGGCGCGCGATCTCCTCCATCCGCTCCTCCGACGACGCGAGGCGGAGCGAGCCGACCTCCCGCCAGCCGGTCTCGAGCTCGACCTCCGTGCCGAGCGTCCGATAGAGCTCGACGCTCTCCATCATCATCTTCGTGAGCGAGAGCGACGACCGGAGCTGACCCACGAGGCCGGCGGAGTGGAAGGTCGAGCCGCTCGTCAGGTCGGCGCGCTCGACGAGCACGACGTCCGACCACCCGAGGCGGGCGAGCCAGTAGAGGATCGCGCAGCCGCCGACGCCGCCGCCGATCACGACCGCCCTCGCCCGCTCCTTCACGCCGCGCTCCTCGTCTCGCCCTCGCGATTGCTGGACGGCAACCTACTCGGCCCGCGGCGGTCTCAGCCCATCCACGCGCCACCGTTCTGGTCGATCGCCTGACCGACCATGCCCCGCGCGTCCGGCGAGAGGAGCCAGGCAACCGTCCCCGCGATGTCCTCGGGCCGCCCCATCCGCCCGGTCGGCACGAGCAGCATCGCGTCGCGGTAGGCCTCCTCGCGCGTGCTGCCCGTCGCCCGAGCGGCCGCGTCCAGCCCGGTCCACGCCATCTCGGTGTCGACCCATCCCGGGCAGATCGCGTTCACCTGGATGCCCAGAGGCGCGAGCTCGGCGGCGAAGGAGCGGACGAGGCCGAGCAGGCCCGCCTTCGAGGCGCTGTAGCCCGTGTACCCAGGGACGGCGATTCGCGCGAGGATGGACGAGAGCACGACCACGTGCCGCGGGTCCGGCCCGGGTGCGAGGTGGCGGAGCGCGGCGCGGGTGCAGTAGTAGGTTCCGTTCAGGTTCGTCGCGACGATGTCGTCGAACCGGTCGCCCCCCTCGTCGTCCTCCCCGTTCGGCCCCCCGATCCCGCTCACCGCGACGAGCGCGTGGATCGGCCCGAGCGCACCCGCCGCGCGCGCGAACGCTCGGTCGACGGCCGAGCGCTTCCGGATGTCGCAGGGCGCGAGGTGGACCGGACCGTCGAGACCGGCGGCCGTCTCCCGCAGGCGCCCCTCGCTCCGCGCGACCAGCGTGACCGCGGCGCCGTCGCGGGCGGCTCGCTGCGCGATCGCGCGCCCGATTCCCGTTCCCGCACCGGTGACCACGACGTGCTTGCCCGTCATCTGACCCCTCTCGTTCGCAAATTGCGCGGTTTCCGTCGACAGATCCCCTTGCGAGGGCCGCGAGTCAAGCGTAGATTGCCGCTGCGCCGAGCACGGGACGCGACTAGGACGAAGCCCTCCCGGGAGGCCGTACGCGGAAGCGGAAGGTCAGCCGGGGAGGTGGACGAAAGCGCACCCGGCTCGGCGAAACCTTGGTCCCGTTTAGTCAGAGCACAGGCGTCGAGACGCAATATTGTGCTACTTGTAAAGAAAAGTTCGCAAACTGCGGTTTTTGTGATCGGTTCCGACTTGACGGCGCATGAACCGCGCCGTAGTGTCCCGTTTGCACCGAGGACGGAGCGCCTGAGGTTGATGGCCCTCCGACAGGCAGTCGCTTCGGCGGCGGTCAGTTGGGAGGTCGGACGAGGGAGCCACCGCCTCGGTGTGCTCTTGCGTGGACCGAATTTCTCGAGCGAATCCCAAGAGAAACACGATTGTCGCACTTTGCGACACATTGTCGCGAACGGGTGCTTGACGCCGGCCAAATCGGGCAGTAGGTTTCCGAGTGCACCGAGCACGGAGCGCCCGAGGTTGAAGGCTCTCCCGCCCGGCAGTCGCTTCGGCGAAGGTCGATCGGGTGAGCTGGACGGAGGCGAGACCGACTCGGTGCGCTTTCTTTGGTCCCGCAAGCCCTGAAGCCGGCCGCTCGCGGCCGGGCGGCCCGCTCGCCTCATGGGCTCGTGTCCCGTCGGGGCGGGCGAGTTACCCTTGGCGAGCTCTTAGCTTCCGTCTGGGTAACCGCCCCGGTGGAGGACCATCGGGTAACGCGGCAGAGCCGACACGGGGTCCGCCAGAACGGCCTCGGTTCGTGTCCGGTATGGGTTGCGCGCGGCCCTCCAGCCGTCCGGATAGGGCTGTAGGCCGAGCGCAAGTTGCCGGCCGGTGACGAGCGCCTTGCTCAGTCGGTCGAAGTCGGCGCCGAGGCGCTTTCGCCACCGGCGCTCGACTGTCTTCCCGAGTCGGGCGTGCTCAGCCTGTGCCGCCAGGCCCTGGTCGGTCAGCCTGACGAGCTTGGCGGCACTGGCGGGGTCGAGCTCGATGGCGACGTACCCGCTCCGCTGGAGGAAGCCGACCGCCGCCGTGATCGCCTCCTTCGAGACGCCTGACCGGGCCGGCAGGTCGCGCACCGGAACACCCTCGACAGAGAGGACCCGCACCACATCGGCGCTCAGCGCCAGCGAGAGGTCGGACTCGTCCTCGTATTCGAGAGTGAAGGCGAGTAGCGCCTGTGAGAGCAATGCGGCGAGGTCCTCGGCCACTTCGCCGGGCGCGCCGCGGACATGGTCCGCACGCATGCCGTCGGCGTAGCCGAGCACGGGCAGGTACAGCGGAAGCGCAGGATCGGCGACGATCGAGAGAGCCTGGCGAAGCTCGTCGACCGCGCCGTTGCCGTACCGCTCGCGCCATCGCTCCTCGATCTCGGCGGCGAGGGGCCGCCATACCTCTTGCGCGCGCCGGCCGCCGGGCGTGGCATGGACAGTCTTGTCCGCTGGCTCGACGCGGATATACCCCCAGCGCTGCAGGCCGTCGAGGTTCGTGATCCGGCCGTTTGCCGCGACCGCCCTCAAGGGCACGCCGACGCTCGGGATCACCCGCATGAAGTTCGACCACATCACCATCGACGTGAGCCACACCCCGCTTCCCTTCCTGTTGCCGGTGTGGTGTTCGACCCGGTGCTCGAACTCGTTGTCGAACTCGATCGTGAACGCGATCAGGGCCTGCGACAACGCGGTCGGAAGCGAAGGTGGCCCTGGGGCGCGAGCCATCCTGGAACCCTATGCGCGGCGAGCTTCAGCATGCGGTCGCGGGTCCCCACTCCCCCTCACGATCGTTTGCCCGGGAGCCTGGTCGCGGGGGGTTACCGCGAGCGCGCACCCCTTCCTATTGCGCGCACGCGCGCGACTCGAGGTCAGACGCCACGGGCCCCCGTATCCTCGGCGAATGCGCCGCATCGTCGCCCTCACCGGCACCGTCGTGTTCCTCGACGCGATGCTGTTCGGGGCGATCATCCCGCTCCTCCCCCACTTCGCGGACACGTACGACCTGTCCAAGTTCGAGGCGGGGCTTCTTCTCGGTGCCTATGGGGCGGGGTCGCTGCTCGGCGGGATCCCCGGCGGCCTGCTCGTCGGGCGCATCGGGCCGAAGCGCGGAGTTCTGGCCGGCCTGACCGTGCTCGTGCTCGCGAGCGTCGCCTTCGCGCTGTCCGGCGGGCCGGTGGCCCTCGGCCTGTCACGCTTCGTCCAGGGGATCTCGAGCGCGACCACCTGGGCGGGCGCGCTGGCCTGGGTGGCGGTCAGCGTGCCGCGCGAGCGGCGCGGCCAGGCGCTCGGCACCGTGTTCGGGCTTGCGGTCCTCGGCTTCGTGATGGGCCCCATGTTCGGCGGTTTCGCCGACCTTGTCGGGATCAGGGGCTCGTTCGTGACCGTCGCCCTGGTGGCCGCCGGTCTCGTCCTCGCACTCGCGCGCGTCAGCCCCCCGCCCAACGAGGCGCCGAGTCCGGGCGCGATCGGAAGGGCGCTCCGCGACCGGGCCTTCGTCGGCGGTCTCTGGCTCAACACGCTGCCCGCGATGTTCTTCGGGGTGCTCGACGTGCTCGTGCCGTTGCGCTTCGACGACGCCGGGTACGGCGCGCTCGCGATCGCCGCGGTCTTCGTCGTCGCCGGGCTCGTCGAGGTCGTGGTCAATCCGGTGATCGGAAAGATCTCCGATCGCCACGGCCGCCTCTATCCCGTGCGCATCGCCCTGATCGCATCGATCGCCGTCGCAGGTGCAATCGCGTTCGCTACCGAGCCCGCGGTGATCGCGCTGCTCGTCGTCGCCGCCTCGGTGTCGTTCGGCGGCTTCTACACGCCGGGCATGGCGCTCGTCGCCGACCGCTCGGAGCGGGCCCGCCTGCCACAGGGAATCGGGTTCGGCGTGACGAACACGGCCTGGGCGGTCGGCGCGCTCATCGGGCCCGCGATCGGCGGCGCGCTCGCCCAGGCGCTCGGCGACCCGGTCCCGTACCTCGCGTGCGCGGCGCTCTGCGCTCTGACGCTCGTCGTCGCGTCGCGGGGCGCGACCCGCCTTCGCACCGCCTGACGACGGCGTCAGGCGGCGGCCGAGCCCTCGCCGAGAGCCGTCGGGTACCGGGCGAGGATCCACTCGGCGTCGAGTGGCCTGAGGCGGTAGTCGCGCCCGTTCACGAGCACGAAGTCGCCGCGTCGCGGGTCCATCGGCAGGCGCGACTCGACCGGATACCAGCGGTTGTGCCGCTCGATCATGTCGTTGACCTCGTCGAAGCTCCACCCTTCGGCGACCGCCTGCCATGCGGCGGCGAAGCGCTCGGCGGGGACCGAGCTCGCGAGCCGCTCGCGTGCAGCCGCCAGCTCGCGCTCGTGGTCCGCGGTCATCGTCTCGATCTCGCGGAGCCGAAGCATGTAGTGCCGAGGCCCGCCGAGCGACGCGAGATACCCGTCCGCCTCGGCACGGAAGTTCCGGAGGCGGAGCGGGAGCGGGAAGCCACGCAGCGGGCTCGAGCGAAGGTCCTCGTGGAGGTTCTCGAGCTCGCGACGCTCGCGGGCCGTCTGCGCCCGCGGCGCGTCCTCGCGGAGGATCGACTCCCGCTCGTCCTGCCTCACGTCTTCAGTACAGCAGAGGGCTCCCCGCCCACGCCACGCCGCACCCCGACGAGCGCGAGCCCGCCGAGCGCCGCCGCGGCGACGCCGAGCGGCGCGACGACGTCGCCCGCAGATCAGGCGTACGAATCCCCACGACGTGCATCGGCGCGCCACATTGGTCATCGCGGCTCGAAGGGCTACCGGCCTGCGAACCGGGAGAGCCAGCCGCGGCGTGCCGGAGGCTCGTCCTCGTGCTCGTCCGGAGCCGCGTCCGCGGACGGCTCCGCAGGCAGCTCGGCAGGCTCCTCGTGTGCGACGGACGGCGCCGTCTCGACGACGGGCGGCTCCTCGTCCGGCTCGGCTTCGTCCTGCGGGACGAGCGCTGCGGAGACGCCCCGCGCCCGCAGGCGCTCGAAGTCGCCGCGAAGCGCGGCGGACATCTCCGCCTTGTGGCTCTGCTCCTTCACCCGCCCGGCGGATTCCCCGCCGTCGGGGCGACTCCTTCCTCCGCCTTGCCCGGCCCGAGCCAGCGCCAGGCGCCGATCGTGGCGAGCCCGAGTAGGAGCGTCGGCACGATCGTGAAGAGCCGGTAGAGCAGCACTGCGGCGACCACCTCGGCGTTCGCGCCGCCGAAGCCGACGAGGATCGCGGTCAGGCCGAGCTCGACCGGGCCGACCCCACCCGGCGTGAGCGGGATCAGCTGGAGCGCGCGGGCGAGCGACCAGCCCGCGAACGCCTCGATCGCGGTCACCTCGTTCGACTCGACGCCGACCGCCCGCAACGAGACGAGGAGCACCGCGAAGACCGTGAGATTCCCCGCGATCGCCGCCAGGGTCAGCCAGTGCCACCTGCGCCGGATGAGGTCGACCGTCTCGCGCCGGAACCTGACGAACGCGTCGGGCCAGCCGGCCACGGGCCGGCGCCTGATCGCCCGGAGCAGCCGGCTGACGACTCGCCCCGCCAGGTCGCCGACGGCCCGCGCGAAGTTGTCCGTCCAGAGGACGATTGCGAGGAGGCCGACCGCCACGGTGAAGACGGCCGCGCCGACGAGCGCCACCGTCGTGAGGAACGCGCTGCTGTCGTCCCCCTCGATCCCGAGGAGCATCACGGCGATCACCGGGAGGAGGAGGTTCGCGAGCTGGTTCCAGATGCCCGTGACCGTCACCGCGCGCGCGACGTCGTTCGAGGCGAAGCCCCACATGCGGAGGAGGCCGTACGACCCTGCCATCCCGACGATCCCGCCACCCGGCGCGATGTACGTGAAGGCCGTCGAGGCCTGCGTGAACGGCAGCGCCTGCCGGAACCGGAGCCCGGGCAGCGCGAGCATCCAAGGTGGCGCGTACGTCACGATGTTGAGGACGACCGTCACGCCGAGCGCGAGCAGCCAGGTCTCGTCGAGCGTCCGCACCGCCTCCCAGACGTCGCGGTAGCTCGCGATCCGCGGCAGCACCACCGCGAACGTGACGAACACGACCACGAGCCCGAGCGCGCCGAACAGTAGGTTCCGCGTCCGGGCGGTCATCGGGCCGAACCCTACGCTGACTCAGCCCAGAAGCGACGAGCCACGCCGGAGCAGGTCGAGCAGGAGCCCGAGCGGCAGGTGCTCGGCCGCGAATCGCAGGGCGCCGGCGGTGGTGTCGCCGATCAGGCCCTCGTCCTCGGACTGCCCGACCGCGCGGACGAGCCCGTCGCGGAGCGCCTCCTCGAGCTCGTCCCGCGACTTGCCCTTCTCGGCGGCGAGCTGGTCGAGCTCGTCCGTCGAGCGGAGCGCGAGCACGAGCTCCTCGCGCGAGACGCCGAGCCGGCACGCGGCCGCGTCCGCTGCGGCGAGGACGACGAGCTGGAGCCGCTCGTCGGTCCCGTTCGGCTCACGGTGTGCGCGCGGCGCGCAGGGATTCCCGACGGGGGTCGGCTCGTACGACGTGCCGCCGAGCGCGACGTACGTCGCCACCAGCGCCACGGCGACCACGCACGACACGAGGAACGTCGCCGCCTTCACACGCTCACCCGCCCCCGCGACCACGCGATCGGCACGAGCGCCGCCAGCGCCAGCAGCGCGGCGAGGAGGAACGGCCGCGCGAAGGCAGCCGTGACCGCGCGGTCGAGCTCCGAGACGAGCGTCGACTCGAGGCTGCGGTACTCCTCGTCGTCCGGCCTGTCGACGAACGCCTCGCGGACGTCCGGCACCTCGCGGTCGGAGGCGCGCACGATCGCGAGCACGTCCTGCGCGAGCCCGAGCTTGTCGAGCGGGGGGATCGAGCTGTCGAGCACCGCCGCCGCGCCCGCCCGGAGCGCGCGATCCTCGTTCGTGTCGAGCGCCGTCGTAAAGACCGGCGTCAGGAGGAGCAACCCGACGACGACGCCTGCGTGCCGCGCCGCGATCGTCCAGCCACCGTGCACCGCCTGGGGGGAGCGACCCTCCAGCGCCCGCTCGGTGAGTGCCGACAGCGAGAGGCCGAGACCGGCGCCGACGAGAACCTGCGGGGCGAGCGTCCACAGCCACGACGAGCCGGGCAGGACGCCGAGCGCCCCGAGCCCGCCCGCGATCAGCACGGCCCCCGATGCCGCCCGCGCCCGGGGACTCCCGAGGCGGTGGGCTATCCGGCCCGTCGCGATCGCGGCGATCGGCAGCACGGTGACGATCACGCCCGCCGCCGCCGGATTGATCCGCCACCCGTCGACCAGCAACAGGACGAGCAAGAAGAGCGCCGCTGTGAGCGCCCCGGAGATCAGGAGCAACGCGAGGTTCGCGGGGATGTGCGGACGGCCGGCGGGCCCTCGGATCGGGCGCGCCTCCAGGCCGACCAGCGCGAGGATGGTGAGGAGCGCGAGAGGCGCCTGCACGAGGAAGATCGACTCCCAGCCGAGCGTCTCGGTCAGGATGCCGCCGGCGGCAGGGCCGAGCGCCGCTCCGATAACGCCTGCTGCGGCCCAGGTTCGCACCGAGCGCGCATCGGAGCCGTCGATCGCGGTGAGGAGGTCGAGCGCTGCGCAGACGAGCAGCGCGCCACCGACTGCCTGGACGCAGCGCGCGCCGACCAGCACGCCGAACGACGGCGCCAGCCCGCACACGAGCGAGGCCGCGGCGAAGACGAGCGTGCCGGCCGCAAATGCCGGGCGCGGGCGCCGGCGTGCGGCATAGGCGGCGGGCACGGCCGCGAGCGCGAGGCCGAGGTTGTACGACGTCAGCACCCAGGCGACCTGCGGGATCTCGACGTCGAACCGGCGGAGGATGTCCGGCAGCGCGAGCGTGACGACGGACGAGTCCGCGAGCGCGAGTCCGATCCCGAGGCCCACGAGAGCCCGCCGCCGACCCCTGTTCATCGGGCGAACTGTAGGTGCCCGGTGCGACCACGCCCGTGCCGACCCGCGGGTACGATCGCGCGGTGCCGTTCTGGACCTGGATCCCGCTCATCATCCTGCTCGTCCTGCTGCTGCTCCTCGGCAGCATCGTCGTCCTCGGACGCGTCCGAAACGGCCGCTACCTGCGGCCCGTCGTCACGTTCCTCTCACGCGTCCCGCTCTTCAAGCGCTGGTTCCAGAAAGCTTCGATCGCGGCGCTCGAGCGGCAGAACCCCGAGCTCGCAGGCGCGATGAGGAAGATCCAGGCGTTCGGCGAACCGAAGACGCCCGAGCAGGCGCAGCGGATGCTCAACCTCCTGACCCCGAGCGAGCGGCGGGCCTACATGGCCGCGGTCGGCGAGGAGAACCAGATGCCGGAGGCGACCAACCGGCAGCTGCGACGGCGGATGGAGCACGGCGGGGCAGGCATGCCGGTCAGTGCCAAGCAGGTCTCGCAGCGCCCCGGCGCGGCCGGCCGCAAGACCGGCAAGAAGAAGAAGTAGCGCTCAGGACGCCTGCGCGGCGATCGTCCTTCCCGCCTCGCGCACGAGCGCCACGAGCGCGCGCACGTCGTCGTCCGTCGTGCGGTAGTTGACGATGCACGGGCGCAGGCAGATCTTGTCGTCGACGGTCGCGGGCGCGACCCAGACGTCACCCGTCTCCTGGAGCGCCGCGACGAGGCGGAGGTTGTGCGCATCGACGTCGGCCACGCCCGGCGGGACGTGGCGGAACGGGACGATCGACAGCTGCGGCTCGGCGCAGAGGAGCTCGAGGTCGTCGCAGCCGGACACCTCCTCGTAGAGGAGCCGCGCCTGCCGGAGGTTTCGCTCGATCGCATCGCGGATCGCGTCGGCGCCGTGGGCACGGAACGCGAGCCAGAGCTTGAGCGCCCGGAACGGCCGGGAGTACTCGAGCGTGATGTCGACCATGTGGTGGTCGGGCCGGTCGTGCGGGACGTAGTCCTCCTCGTGCGCGAGTGCGCCGTGAAGATCCTCGCGGCGGCGGACGAGGACGACCCCGCAGGCCTTCGGCAGGAACAGCCACTTGTGCGCGTCGAGCGTCACCGAGTCCGCGCGATCGAGCCCGACGAACAGGTCGCCCGCCGAGGGCGTCGTCGCGGCGGCGACCCCGTACGCGCCGTCGACGTGCAGCCAGGTGCCACGCTCCGCGCAGACGTCGGCGAGGACGTCGATCGCGTCGACCGCGCCGGTGAGCGTCGTTCCGGCAGTCGCTACGACCGCGATCGGCGCGATCCCCGCGGCCAGGTCGCGGTCGATCGCCTCGGCCACCGCTTCCGGGCTCACGCGCCGCAGGTCGCCCAGCGGGAGCGCGCGCACCTGGTCGGCGCCGATCCCGAGCAGCTCCGCCGAGCGGACGACCGAGTAGTGGGCTTCACGTGAGCAATACAGTGCGCCGCGCTGTGTGTCGCGCAGCCCGGTTCTCCTGGTGCCTGGCAGCGCGCGCTCCCTCGCCGCGGCGAGCGCGGTCACGTTCGAGATCGTCCCGCCGCTCGTGAACGCGCCGGCGGCAGCGGGAAAGCCGATGAACTCGCTCACCCAGCGGACGGCCTGCTCCTCCACCTCCGACGCGGCGCCGGCCCACAGCGCGAGGTTGACGTCGAAGCAGGACGCAAGCAGGTCGCCGAGGACGCCGATCTCGAGACCCGACGAGCCGACGAAGGCGAAGAACCGCGGCCGCGGCTGCGCGAGCGACGTGTCGAGGATCCGGGCGGCGTCCTCGAGCGCCCCGATCGCGCTCGAGCCTTCGGCGGGAAGCGCCGAATGGAGCAGCTCGCCCAACCGCTCGTCGATGGACGGCTGGCCCGGGCGCGGCCGGTCGAAGCTTCGCCAGGCCTCCGCCACGATCGACGAGGCGCGCTCGAGCGCCTCTTCGCGCGACGCGTCGAGGCGGAGCGACGGGAGCTCGGAGGCGGTGCTCACCGGCCGCGAGTCTAGAGCGGCTACGCGTCGAGCAGCGCGCGGGCGGCGCGCAGCTTGCGCGGCTCGTCGACGACGAGCACGGCGACGGGCTCGCCCGTTGCGTCGCGGCCGACGTGGAGCCCGTCCTCCTCCCCCCACTCCGTCGCCGCATCCGCCCAGCCGACCTCGGCGAACGTGCGGGGCCCGATGTCGGTCCACCAGTACGGCAGCCGGTCGAGCTCGCTGGCGATCCCCGCGATCTCGTCGGCCGCGCGATCGCCCGTCGCGATCGCCATGTCCCAGTGGGGAAAGCGAATCGGGCCGAAGCGGGCGTGCGGCGCGAGGATCAGATCCCCCACCGCGTGGACGCGGTCGAGGCCGGGCACGCGGAGGTCGGGGCCGACGGTGAGCGGCAGCTCCGAGACGTCGACGCCGAGCCCCGGCGGGACGAACGGCCGCCCGCCGGTCGCCGCCACGACGACGTCCGCGGTCAGCGATCCGTCCTTGCAACACAGTGTCACGAGGTCGTTGTCGCCGACGCGCACCCCGACGAGCTCCGCACCACCCCGGAAGCGGGCGCCGGTCGCCGCGAGCGCCTCGGCGCCGAGAGTCGGCAGCGGCTCGTGGAGGCGGTCGAGCGGCCGCTCGAGCACGTCGATGGCCGTCACGTCGTGGCCGGCCACGGCGAGCGTCGCGGAGGTCTCCGTCCCGATCAGCCCCGCGCCCACCACGACGACCCGCTTCGGGCCACCGGCGAGCGCGTCCACGAGCCGCGTCATCCCGCGCGGCATCGCGTTCACGTGCGCTGCCTCGAGGCCGGGGATGCGCGGCGGCCGGTACGCGAGGCCGGTGGCGAGCACGATCGTCTCGACGTCGATCTCGATGCCGCCTGCGACGAGCCGACCGGCGACGAGGTCGGCCTCGTCGACCATCGCGTCGAGGCGGTCTATCCCCAGGGTTGCGAGGCGGTCCTCGTCCGCGAGGAGCACGGGTGCGCCCCGTGCGAGCCCCTGCTTCGTGAGCGGCGGCCGGTCGACCACCGCACCGGGGCCGATCAGCAGCGGCCTGATCCCGTGTCGCGCGAGCCTCGCGGCGCAGGCGTAGCCCGCGACGCCGTTCCCGACGATCGCGACCTCGGTGCTCACCGCCTCACGCCGTGGTTCCCTCGAGGATCTGCAGCGTCTTCAGATCGGAGTAGAAGTCGAGTGCGTAGTCGCCGCCCTCGCGGCCGATCCCGGAGATCCCGACCCCGCCGAACGGCGCGGTCAGGTCCCGGACGAGGAACGTGTTGACCCACACCGTCCCGGCGCGCACGGCGCGCCCGACCCGCGCCGCGCGCTCCTCCGAGCCGGTGTAGACGATCCCGGACAGGCCGTAGCGGGTCGAGTTCGCGAGCGCGACCGCCTCGTCCTCGTCGGCAAAGGTCTGGAACGTGAGCACCGGGCCGAACACCTCGCGCTGCACGATCTCCGAGTCGTTCGAGCGGGGAACGACGAGCGTCGGGTCGTAGAAGAGCGGGCCGACGTCCTCGCGGCGCCGGCCGCCCCGCACGATCTCGTCGCCGTTGGCGCGCGCCCGCTCGACGAAGCCCTCCACACGCGCGAGGTGGTCGGGGTGGATCAACGGGGAGACCGTGGTCGCGTCGTCGCGCGGGTCGCCGAGCACGTGCTCCTCGGTGAAGCGGTCGAACAGCTCGAGGAAGTCGTCCTCGACCGTCTTCTCGACGATGAGCCGCGTGCCGGCGAGGCAGACCTGACCCGCGTCGTCGTACTGGCCGGCCGCCTTCCGCGCGGCCGCCTCGAGGTCGCTGTCGGCGAAGACGAGCAGCGGGCCCTTCCCGCCGAGCTCGCCGGTGAACGGGACGACGTTTCGTGCTGCCGCCGTGCCGATGTGGACGGCGGTCTCGGGAGAGCCCGTGAACGAGATCCGGCGCACGCCGGGGTGCTGCGTGAGCGCGGCGCCGGCCTCCTCGCCGATCCCCTGCACGACGTTGAAGACACCCGGGGGAAAGCCGGCCTCCGCGACGAGGTCGCAGAGCAGCGAGCAGGAGAGCGGCGACCACTCCGCGGGCTTGAGCACGACGGTGCCCCCCGCCGCGAGCGCCGGCGCCGTCTTCCAGGTCGAGAGCATGAACGGCGCGTTCCACGGCGTGATCACGACCGCCGGCCCGCTCGGCATGCGGACGACGCGGTTGCGCGTCCCGTTCGACTCCCAGACGCGTTCCTGGTGCGTCACGGCGAGGTCGGCGTAGGCGCGGAAGTTTCGCGCGCCGCGCGAGATGACCCGGGCGCGGAGCGA
>Ga0310906_10000300_pt1 | contig 12404 bp, 11 predicted proteins | sample C48D3metaG_FD_203749 | JGI IMG/M metagenome (GOLD analysis project Ga0310906, IMG submission 203749) | Lab incubated soil microbial communities from West Virginia University Organic Research Farm, Morgantown, WV, United States - C48D3 | ecosystem: Environmental > Terrestrial > Soil >...
TGGCGCCGGCCACTGCCACGCGAATCAGCTTCTTTTGGGCCCGCTGGTCCCCTTCCGTTTCGGTCACAACTTGCATGTTCATCGCTGTTTCTCAGGTCGCTCCCCGACCATTGGACGCAATTGCGTTTCGAAAAACTATGCGCCCAGAAGAATAGTTATACATGCATAACTTTCCGCCTGTCAACAGACAATCTCATGTTTCTTATGCATATTGATGTATACTGATTCACTCGGACGTATAAATATGAAAGCCCGAAGACAGTCAGCCCTACTCGACGTCGTGGAGCACGAAGCCGTGCGGAGCCAGGAGCAGCTGCGGCAGCGCCTGTCGTCCCGGGGCTTCGACGTGACGCAGGCCACGCTCTCGAGAGACATCAAGGAGCTCGGTCTCCTCAAGCGATCGTCGGACGGCGCGTATCAGCCGGCCGGCGCCGATTCGACCTCGCACGCCAGCGCGCTCGACACGCTCGGCCGCGCGCTGTCGGAGTATCTCGTCAACATCGAGCCGGTACAGCAGCTCGTCGTGCTCAAGACCGGTGCGGGCCAGGCGCAGCTGCTGGGCCTGGCCATCGATCGATCGCGACTCCCGGAGGTCGCCGGCACGCTCGCCGGCGACGATACGATTCTGATCATCGCCCGCGACGCCAAGAGCGCGCAGGCCGTCGTCAAGCAGCTGAGGGACCTCGCCAGTTGAAACCTATCGTCGTGCTCGCGTATTCGGGCGGCGCCCGTTCGAACGCCGCCATTCCATGGCTCGCGGATCGGCATCGCGCTGAAGTCGTCACGGTCACGCTCGACCTCGGGCAGTCGGGCGACATGAACGAGATCCGAACGCAGGCGCTGTCGGCCGGCGCCGCGCGCGCCCACGTGATCGACGCGCGCGACGAATTCGCGCGCGACATCGTGCTGCCGTCGCTCAAGGCGGGCGCCCTTTCGGACACGCGGTATCCGATGGCGACCGCGCTGACGCGCCCGGTGATCGCGAAGACGCTCGTCTCGATCGCCGCGATCGAAGACGCGGCGCAGGTGGCCCACGGCGCGATCGGGCGCGATCGACGCCGCCTCGCGCAGCCGATTTCGACGCTCAATCCGACGCTGAAGGAAATCGCGTGCGCGGAGGAGATGGGCTTCGTCGCGACGGCGGGCGAGGCCGCGCCGGCCAATCGCATCGACGACAACCTCTGGGGCCGGACCATCGGCCGCCGCGGCGACGATGGATCGCGGGAGGCGGACGAGTCGCTGTTCAAGATCACGCGCCGCCTCGACGAGGCGCCGGTGAAGCCCGCGCACGTCGAGATCGAGTTCGAGCGCGGCGCCGCCGTCGGCATCAATGGCGTGACGATGCGCCTCGGAGAATTGATCGAGAGCCTGAAGACGATCGCCGGCGAACACGGCGTCGGCCGTCTCGATCGCATCAAGGTGAAACCGGACGGCAGCCGCTCGCGCGCGTTTTACGAATCGCCGGCCGCCGTCGTGCTGCATCTCGCGCACGCCGAGCTCTGGCGCTATGTCTCGTCGGAATCGCAGCAGCGCTTCGATACGGCCGTCTCGGCCGCCTACGTCGAAGCGATCGATCGCGGCGAGTGGTTCGATCCGCTGCGCACCGGCCTCGATGCCTACGTCAACGCGACGTCGGAGCAGATGACCGGCACGATTCGGGTGCGGCTGCTGAAGGGCGGCGCGCAGGTCGTCGGAAGAAAGACTCAGCATGTCTAAGCCGTTGTGGTCGGGACGTTTTGACTCCGCGCCGGATCCGGCCGCGTTTGATTTCGGCGTGTCGTTCCCGTTCGATCGCCGCCTCTTCGAAGACGACGTCACGGGCAGCCTGGCGTGGGCCGAGGCGCTGACGCGAGCCGGAGTGCTCGACGCGAAGGACAGCAAGGCGATTCGCGAAGGGCTCACCGCGATCCTCGAGCAGGGCCGCAAAGATCCTTCGTGGGTGAACGGCGACGACGAAGACGTGCATTCGTTCGTCGAGCGGCAGCTCGTGTCGCGCATTGGCGACGCCGGCCGTCGCCTGCACACGGGCCGCTCGCGCAACGAGCAAGTGTCGGTCGATCTCCGTTTGTATCTGCGACGCCGCATCCCGCTGCTGCAGGCAAAGCTGCGCGCAGCCATCACCGCGTTTGCCGACCAGGCGGAGAAGGCGGGCGATGCGTTGATGCCGTCGTACACGCACCTGCGGCGCGCCATGCCGGTGCTCGTCTCACATTTTCTGTTGAGCCACGCCGCCGCGCTGCGCCGCGATCACGCGCGGCTCGAAGCGGCCCGGGAGGAAGCGAATGCGCTGCCGCTCGGATCGGGCGCGATCGCCGGCACCGGCTACGCGATCGACACGACGTTCCTCGCCGACACGCTGGGCTTCAGCCGCGTCGTCACCAACAGCATGGATTCCTCATCGGATCGCGATTTCGCGGCGACGTTCCTGCACGCGGTGTCGCTGTCGATGGTGCACCTGTCGCGCGTCGCCGAGGATTTCATCCTGATGACGGGCGAGGAGTTCGGCTTTTTCGAGCTGGCGGATTCGTCGGCGACCGGCAGCAGCATGATGCCGCAGAAGAAGAATCCCGATCCGCTCGAGCTCGTGCGCGGCAAGGCCGGGCGCGCCATCGGGCATCTCACGGGATTCCTCATCACGATGAAGGGCCTGCCCACTGGCTACAACAAGGATCTCCAGGAAGACAAAGAACCGTTGTTCGACTCGGAGGACACGCTGGCCGTGTCGCTCGACGCGACCGCGGCCGTGATCAGGAACATCACTCTCCATCCAGATCGTACCGGCCGTGCCGCTGCTGGCCTCCTGCTTGCCACGGATGTGGCCGATTACCTCGTGTCGCGCGGCATGCCGTTCCGCCAGGCGCACGAGGTGGTCGGTGCGATGGTGCGCCAGTTGCTGGCGCAAAAGCGCGACTTCGAATCGTTGTCACTCGACGAATGGCGCAAATCCAGCGAGCTGTTTGGCGACGATGTGCAGCAGCATGTGACGGCCGCAGCCTCGGTCCGGGTCAAAAAGACGCCGCAATCGACCCATCCTGAGGCCGTGGGCGCCGCGCTGAAGGAGCTGCGGGGCTGGCTTGCCCGCGGCACGGGCGTCTGATATATTCCGACTGCCCTGCGCCCTGGGTCTGTCGGCCCACAAGCGCTTCCCGCACTCACAAACCTTCGGCCGCTCAGTAAGGAAGATCTGACCGGACGGCCCTTGGACCACGGTTCGAAGCAGTAGATAGACCAGTACCGATGCGGCTTGGCGGGAGGCCGATTTCGGTTTTCGGGGGAGTTGCATGCAAGACCGCCGGTATCGGCCCGGCGACGTGTTGGACGATTATTGTCCGCGCGAGCGCCGCATCACCGATCACGCGATTGTCGCGATGATCGACGATGAAATCAGACGAACGCGTTGTGGAATCTGCGACGCGGAACACGAATATAAGGAAGGCAAGGTCCCGACGCCGCGTCGCAAGACGCAGCCGCCCGCCCTGTTCACCCAGGTGCTGGATACGATGAACGGGCCTGTGCCGCAGGCACCCGCGCCGCCTCCCGCGGCGGCGGCCGTCATCGACCCGGAGCCGGTGATGATGGCAGAGGCCGTCGTCCCCGAGCCGCCCGCGGCTGTTGCCGCACCGAAACCCGCTCAGGACACTCCCGAGAATCAGGTCACGCCTGACAATCAGGACTCCTCTGACAATCAGGAAGCCGGCGAGAATCCAGAGCCCGAGCTCGAAGGTGGTTTCCGCCGATCGCTGATACGCGCGACGTTCCCGCGGCCGGACGGACAGGCCCCGCCGCCCCGCGCGCTTCCTGAGTTCACGATTCAATCCCTGAATAATCGACGCAACAACAACGGCCAGAGGCACGCCGGCGGCGCGAACAAGTTCCGCGGCGGACGCCGGCGCCCCGGGGCCGGAGGCGGCAGCCAGGACAACCTCGGGCCGATGCGCTTCCGCGATCACGGTTCGCAACAAGGCGACCGGCCGCAGGGCCAGGGACAGGGCGGCGGACGCCGCCGGCGCGGCGGCAAGAAGAATCGCTGATGGCCGACTTCACGGGAAAAGTTGGCTTGATCGTCGGCGTGGCGAACCATCGCTCGCTCGCGTGGGCGATCGCACAGGCGACGTCGAAGGGCGGCGCCAATCTCATTCTCACGTATCAGGGCCGTTTCGAAGAGCACGTCGGCGAACTGGCGGCGACACTTACGCCGCCGGCGATGGTGCTGCCGCTCGACGTCACCAATGACGACGAAATCGCGGCCGTCTACAAGAAGATCCAGGAGACGCACGGCGGGCTCGACTTCGTCGTGCACGGCGCCGCGTTCGCGTCGCGCGAGGAGATCACCGGCCGGTTCCTGAACACGTCGCGCGAGGGATTCAAGCAGGCGCTCGACATCAGCGCCTACTCGATGATCGCGCTCGCGCGCGGCGCACAGCCGCTGATGGTGGCGCGCGGCGGCGGCAGCGTGCTCACGCTCACGTTCCTCGGCAGCGATCGCGTGTTCCCGAACTACAACGTGATGGGCGTCGCGAAGGCCGCGCTCGAATCGTCGGTCCGCTATCTCGCCGCGGATCTGGGTCCGGAGAATATTCGCGTCAACGCGATCTCGGCGGGCCCGGTGAAGACGCTGGCGGCCGCCGGCATCGGCGGCTTCTCGACCATCCTCGGCGTCGTTCGCGAAAAAGCTCCGCTCCGTCGCGCCATCGAAACGTCGGAAGTCGGCGATGCGGCGGCGTTCCTGCTGAGCGATGCGGGACGCGGCGTGACCGGTGAAGTGCTGATGGTCGACGCCGGCTTCCACGTGCTCGGTATGTGATCACCGTACCCGTCCGACAGATCACCCGCGCCACTCCGCGCATCCGGATTCTGAATCTCGATTTGCGCGCCACGAACTTCTCGTTCGCGGCCGGCCAGGCCGTGATGCTTGGCCTCGGCGGATCGCCACTGCGCAAGCCGTATTCAATCGCATCCGCGCCCTGGGAAGTCGTGAAGTCCGGCATCATGCAGGTGCTCGTCCAGGTGGAAGACAGCGGCGGCCTCGATCCCCATCTCGAGCTGGCGTCGCCCGGAACGATGCTGGATCTCGACGGGCCGTTCGGCTCGTTTGGATTGCCGGAGCGCGTCGATCGTCCGCTGTTGTTCGTCGCCGGCGGTACGGGGATCGCGCCGCTGCGCTCGATGTTGATCGAACACCTGTCGCGGCCGACCAGGCACCCGGCGGCATTGATCTACAGCGCGCGTTCGGTCGATGAGTTCGCGTTTCGCCCCGAGCTCGCCGCGCTCGAGTCGACGGGAAGAATCTCGTCCTACTTCACGGTCACGCGGGAAGAGAATTCCGAATGGCAGGGTCGACGAGGCCGGATCAGCGAAGCGTTATTGAGGGAAGCGCTGCCCTCGACCGGGAGCATTTGCCTGGTCTGTGGCCCGCCACCGCTCGTGAACGACACGCGATCGCTGCTGACGCAGCTTGGCGTCAGCGAAGAAAACATTCTGATCGAGAAGTACTGACGACGCGCACGCCCGTAGCCCGTAAGACCTACAACACTCCGAAACCGGCGCGCTGGATATCGATCTCGGTGATCTCCGGCGGCGGCTGCTGCAGCGGCACTGAGATGGCGGGCAGGCCGTCGGTGCCGGTTGCCGCGGGCTGCACCTGCACGCGCTGCTTGCGGCGGGTCTTGTCGCGATACATGCGACTATCGGCGGTGGCCAGCAGCGACTCGTAGGAATCGCCGTCCTGCGGATAGATCGCCGCGCCGACGCTGATCGCGAGCGGCAGGCGGCGGCCGGGCCGCGCCTCGAACAACACCTCATCGACCGTGTTCTGCAGCTCGACGCGCTTGCGCTCGGCTTCGTCGGCGCCGCATCCCGACAGCACCACGATGAATTCGTCGCCGGCGTAGCGCACGCAGATGTCGTACGGCCGGATGCCGGAGCGCAGCACCCCCGCGACCTCGCGCAACGCGCGGTCGCCGACGTGGTGGCCGTGGTTGTCGTTGATCTCCTTGAAGTTGTCGAGGTCCATGACCAGCAGGGCGACCTCGGCCTTCAGGCGCTCGGCGCGCGCCAGCTCGCGCGTCAGGTGCATGAACATGAAGCGCGTGTTCGGCAGTCCGGTGAGCGGATCGGTCAACGAGTCTTCCTGGGTCTGCTCGAACACGATCGAGTTATGGATGACGGCGGAGGCCTGTTCGCTGACGCGATCGAGCAGGCGGCGGTGGTCATCCGTATAAAAATCGCTCTTCGTCGAATAGACCGCGAGCGTGCCGATGAATCGATCGCTGAACACGAGCGGCGCGACGAGCGCCGACTGCAGCGTCGTCGACTTGGCGAGGCCCGCGGCTTCGAATTCCGCACTCGGGCGCGCGTTGACGAGCGGGCGCCGGTTGCGCGCGACCCACCCGGCCAGGCCCTGTCCGGCGCGCACCGTCATGGTGCCGATCATGTCCGCTTCGACGCCGGTCGCGAAGCGGCAGCGCAGCGTGTCGGCTTCCTCGTCGAAGAGGAAGAGCGCGCACGCCGAGAACGGCACGAGGTTCGAGAGCTTCGACGAGATCAGCGCCATGGTGTCGGCGACGCCTAGGCTGGTGCCCATCGTCTGCGCGATTTCATACAGCGCGTAGATTTCACGATGCGCGAGCGCGATGTCTTCGAACACCGTGCTGCTCTTCGTCGATTCGGGCTGGAAGCCGACGGCGGGACGGCCGAGCTCGTTGGTCGGCTCGAGCGACAGGCGCCGCGGCGTCGCCGATTCGATCGTGTCCGCGGCCGCTTCCAACTCGGCCGACATCGTCACGAACATCTGCACGACCGCCGGATCGAGCGCGCGGCTCGCTTCCTGCTGCAGGAGCGCGAGCGCCGCTTCCGGCGTCATCGCCTTGTGATACGGACGATCGGACGTCAGCGCGTCGTAGTAGTCGACGACGGAGAGGATTCGCGCCCCCAGCGGAATCTCTTCGCCCTTCAACCCCTGCGGATAGCCCTTGCCGTCCCAGCGTTCGTGGTGGCTGAGAATCAGCGGCGCGACCGGATACGGGAACGGCACGGCGCTGATGATCTCGGCGCCGACCTGCGGATGGACGCGGATCTTCTGGAACTCTTCCTGCGTCAGCGGGCCGGGCTTCGACAGGATGTGTTCCGGCACGGCGAGCTTGCCGATGTCATGCAGCAGCGCGGCGGTCTTGACGCCCTGAATCTCGGTGTCGGACATGCCGAGGCCGCGCGCGATGCTGGTGGCATAGACCTGGACTCGCCGGATGTGCGACTGCGCGGTCTGATCCTTCGCGTCGATGGCGAGCGCGAGCGCTTCGATCGTCGCGAGGTGCAAGTCCGCCATCTCCTCGACGTGGCGGCGCTCGTCGTCGATGCGGCCCAGGTACACCTTATAGGTGCGATACGTCACGTAGAGCGGCGCGATCAGCAGCACCGCAAGCCACATGCCCGACGTCATCACCGCCCACGTCGCCAGCGCCGCGACGAGTGCGCCGACGAAATAGCTCGGCCCGCTCCAGAGGAAGTTCTGGTTCCACACGGCGATGAACGGCTGCCTGGTGGCGAGCGACACGGCCACGGCGATCAGGCAGGTGTTGAAAATGAAATAGGTGGTCGCCGCGGCGACGAGCGGGCGCGCGACGCCGGCGACGTCCTGTGCGAGCGTGCCGGGCACGCCGCCGAACGCCTCGTGTGCCAGGCCTGATGCCTGCACCGTGATGGCGAGGCAGGCCATGCTGAACATCGTCCGGTAGACCGGGTTCTTGGCCTTCATCCGGAACGTGCACTGGCTCCACGCGCTCGTGACGGCGACGAGCATGGTCTCGTTGGGACCGAGCAGCAGGAGCGCCGCGAAGTCCACGGCGTACGAGACGGACATCGTCGAGCCGCCCTTGGCGAGCGGCAGGCTCACCTTGAACGCGGACGTGAGGGCGGAAATGACGAGGAGGACGACGAAGAGCGTCGGATCAGCGAAGGTCGAACGCGGGCCGAGCGACACCACCAGCAGGGCGCCGACTGCGATCGTGGCGCCGACATACAGGCGTGCTGGCAACGGCAGGGAGCGCATGTGCGCGGCGTTTTCTTATGAGCCCCACACCGCCTTGGAGCGCGTGACCACAACCGCAAATGGCCAGAGCGAACCACGACACGCATTAATGGGGCGCTTGGGAGTGCGAATTTTCAAGACTGACGGAGCATAACTGACCAAAGAGTCCTATGCAACTTATTTTTAGATTTGGCCGTGGCCCGCGGCCGGGGTGGTGTCAATAAGGCATTTATTTATGCGTATTTACAATGAATGCCTTCGGTGACTATTCTGTGCAAAAGCGGCTACGGCGACGCAACCATATGACTTTAGAGTGCAATATGGCACAGCCTATTGTCCCGTTGGCCGGCCCCTGCGGCGCGCACTCCCTGCGGCGGGTTCGAGCCCGTATTCCTCGATCTTCCGATAGAGCGTGCCGCGGCTGATATCGAGGACCTTGGCGGCCTCGAGCTTGTTCCAATCGGTGGCTTCGAGGACGCGGATGATGTGCGCGCGTTCGGCGTCGCGGAGCGACGGCAACCGCGTCGAGCTTTCTTCCGGGCGGGGCATCGCGTGGCCGTGGAGGAACTCGATGTCGGCGGCGCGGATCGATCGGCCGGGCGCCGAGAGCGCGGCGCGCGACACGGTGCTCTCGAGCTCGCGGATGTTGCCGGGCCAGTGATACGACGCCAGGAGCTCCTGCGATTCGGTCGAGAACTGCTTCGCGTCGAGCGGCAGTCCGTTCGCGGCGCAGTAGCGCGCGAGGAAGCGGTTCGCGAGTACCGGGATATCGACGGCGCGCTCGCGCAGCGACGGCAACCGAATCGCGAACGCGTTGATGCGGTAGTACAGATCTTCGCGGAAGCGGCTCTCGCGCACGAACATGTCGAGCGGGCGATTGGTCGCGGAGATCAACCGGAAGTCGACGTGGATCGATCGGTTGCCGCCGAGGCGCTCGAACCGGCGCTCCTCGAGGACGCGCAGCAGCTTCGCCTGCGCCATCAGCGACATGTCGCCGACTTCGTCGAGGAACAGCGTGCCACCGTTGGCGAGCTCCAGTCGTCCGGGCTTGCGATCGTGCGCGCCGGTGAAGGCGCCTTTCTCATAGCCGAAGATTTCCGATTCGAAGAGGCTGTCCGGCAGCGCCGCGCAGTTCACGGCCTGGAAGTTTTCGGGACCGCGGCGCGACAACTCGTGGATCATGCGCGCCACGACTTCCTTGCCGGCGCCGGTCGGGCCGAGGATCAGCACCGAGATGTCGGACTTCGCGGCGGTGCGGATCCACTCGAAGATCGCGAGCATCTTCTCGTCCCGCCCGATCATTTCGCGGAAGCGCTGCACCGACGGCGACGACTCCTCGATGCCGAGATTGGCGCGGCCTTCGAGGAAGATGTCGAGCAGCTTGGCGATCGCCTCATGTTCGGGCTTGATCGCCTCGTAGGTCGGCGGATCGCCGGCCGTTTTCTTGACGATGCCGAAGTCGACGAGCTCGTTGACGCAATTGTCGACGTCCTGCCGCATGCGACCGAACGCCTGCATGATCGCTTCGGTGGCGAACGCTTCGCCGGGCCGCGCGGTCAGGAAGCGCAGGATGCCGGCGCGCAGGGGTGACTGGACGAGCGACTTGAAGCGCGTCTCGAGGTCGGGCGCCGCCTCGGGCCGCTGGCCGCTCGTGGCGCGCCGCGCGGCAAAGGTCACGTCATCCACGCGCCACCTCGAGCTGTCCGCCTTCGCCGCCGGCTCCGGCGGGACTGCGCTTGTTGCCGGCCGTGCGGTAAATCGCCGTCTGATACTCCTCGATCAATTGCTTCATCCGGACCGCGTCGGCCTTCCGATGCCCGTGGCAGGTCACCGGCGTCGTGCCGCCGCTCGTCTCGATAAGGACGTCCGAGAAGAACAGGTTGGTGTCGATGCTGACGGAGGCCACATGGACAATATGGATCGAATGCTCTTTTCGGCCGAAGACCTCGGGAGTGTAGTGAACCACCGAAGTCGGGGTGACCAGCACCTGGGTCGGAAAGAAGCGGTTGCCGCGCGAGAACCGGCTCGCGCGAAACACCGCGCCCTCGGCGAACGGCTGCCCCTTCCACCAGAAGAAGAGCGCGAACGCCACGACGATGGCGGCCAACACGCCCGCCGCCGGAATCCAGAGGCCGTCAGCCACGCCCAGATGCTACCCTAAACCCGATCACCATGACTCAGCTCTAGCCGGCGGGCGTCGATTAAGCCCCCGACTGAGTTACGCTTAGAGGCAGATGCCGTATCGGTCTCCGGGCGCGCCCAAAGGCGCCAAGTCCTACCTCACAGGCAAGCCAATTCGTTACTACCGTCCGAAGGGCAGCGCCGCGGTGCGCACCCTGATCGACGAAGGCTTCCAGGCGTTCAACGCCGCGCGTCTCGGCGAAGCGTGCCGCATCTTCGGCGACAAGATGCTCGCGAAGCAGCACGACACGACGATCGCGCTGACCATCGCCGGCGCGATGACGCCGGCCGGGCTCGGCGGCTGCGTGATCGAGCTGATGGAGCGCGGCCTGATCGACTTCGTGATCAGCACCGGCGCGAACCTGTATCACGATCTGCATTACGCCCTGAACTTCACGCTGCGCCGCGGCTCGCCGTTCGTCGACGATCGCAAGCTGTACGAAGAGGGCGTGATCCGCATCTACGACGTGTTGTTTCCGGCGCAGGTGCTGCTCGATACCGACACCTTCATTCGCGAGTTTCTCGTGAAGAGCGGCATGGAAGGTCCGGTGTCGAGCGCGGAGCTTCACGAGGCGCTCGGCAGGCACCTGCTGAAAGTGCGTCCCGGCTGCGCGAAGTACTCGGTCGTGGCGTCGGCCGCGAAATTCGGCGTACCGATTTATACCTCGTCACCCGGCGACAGCTCGATCGGCATGAACATCGCCTATCACGAGCTGATCAACCGCAGCACGCTGCAGGTCGATCCCAACAAGGACGTCAACGAGGTCTGCGCGATCATCCGGGCGGCCGAGAAGAACGGCTGCGTGATTCTTGGCGGCGGATCGCCGAAGAACTTCTACCTGCAGGGGCAGCCGACGTTGTGGGAGGTCTACGGCATCCTCAAGGGCGGCAACGACTATTTCATCCAGATCACGACCGACTCGGTGGTGTGGGGCGGCTTGTCCGGAGCGACGCCGGCCGAAGCGGTCAGCTGGGGCAAGGTCAATCCGAGCGTGCTGCCCGACACCGCGGTGGCCTATTGCGACTCGACGATTGCGTTTCCGTTGTTCTGCGAGTACGCGGTGGGCCACAAGAACGGCAGGCGCCCGCGCAAGGCGCTGCTGTCGAAGCGGGTCGAACTGGTGAACGAGCTCGAGCGCGAGGCGCGGAAGAAAATAAAATCACGGAAGTAGATCCGAAATCCGAGATCCGAGATCCGAGATCATATGGGAACCCTGTGGAGTGAGCTGGGCCCAGTCGCCGATGCCGTGACTGACCGGCCGCGCGTGTATGCCGATGCGAACGTGCCCGCGGGCATCGTCGCCTACATGCGCGAGCAGCTGCGATGGGACGTGCTGAGCGTGATGGATCATCCCGACCTGCGCCGCGCGCGCGATACCGAGCACTATCGGCTGGCGCGGCAGTTGCGGCGCACGTTGATCACGCTCGATCGCGACTACCTCGACGATCGCAAGTTCCCGCCGCTGCAGGGCTCGGGTGTGCTGGTCATCGCCGCGCCCGACGAGCGCGGGCTCGCCAAGCTGCTGGCCCGCCTCGACGCGTACCTGTTTGCCGCGGCCCCCTTGCCTCTTGACGGACGCAAGCTGCACGCGCACTCTGATTGGGCCGCAGATGGCGCAGAAAGCGCTGACAAAGCACGTTCATGAGTGATCTCACCCTCGGTGTCGACGTCTCAGATGTGATCGCCCGCCTCGCCATCGTCAGCAACAGCGAGGTCGTGACGCAGGGCATCGTCGCGTCGATTCGTCCGGCCGCCATCAAGGACGCGGCGAAGAAAGCCATTGCCAGCGCGAAAGGCAACGTGACCGGGGTGGCCGTGGCGTTGTCAGGCGCCGACCAGGCGGTGCCTCCGGATCTCGCGGCGGCGCTGGCCGGCATCGGCAACGGCGCGCCGAGCGCGATCGGCGCCGGCACCGCGGCCGCGATCGCCGAGCAGTGGCTGGGCGCCGCGCGCGGCGCCAAGCACGTGATCGCGTTTTCGATCGCCGAGCACGTCACTGCCGGCATCCTCATCGGCGGCGTGCCGTTCTCGGGCGCGCACGGACTGGCGTCGTCGGTCGGCTGGCTCGCGCTCAATCCGGTCGAGCGTGAAGACTATCGGCGCTTCGGCGGCCTCGAAGCCGAGGTCGCGTCGGCCGGTATCGTCCGGCGATTCGTCTGGCGGATTAAGTCCGGCGATGAATCGAAGGTCGCCAAC
>Ga0310906_10000308_pt1 | contig 12295 bp, 14 predicted proteins | sample C48D3metaG_FD_203749 | JGI IMG/M metagenome (GOLD analysis project Ga0310906, IMG submission 203749) | Lab incubated soil microbial communities from West Virginia University Organic Research Farm, Morgantown, WV, United States - C48D3 | ecosystem: Environmental > Terrestrial > Soil >...
TCTCCCGCTTTTTTTTTTTTTTTGGTGTGGTGTTGTGGGGGTGGGGGGGGGGCTTGGGTAGGGAGGAGTTGTAGGAATGTGAGAACCAGGCAAGAGACGGATGAGGAACAATAACCAGTGTCAGAGTAATTATTCAAAAATGAGAATAGGCTTTTGACAAATGTAACAAAAAAATTGGCCGTGCTATGATAACTAAAAAAGGTTGCTAATCTGGACAGTAAATATGAGACTCGGACAGTATTTTCCTTATCTGTGTAAAAACTTGATTAAGATATTATAATAATAGAATTATTTAGTATTATTATGATATATAAATAAGTTATATACAAATCTTTAAAAATAGTAATATTATATATTATTGTTTAAAAATATACGGGTAAAAGTTTGCAGATTAAGCATCGTTTAAAAACATCTGTAATGATATCAACGATTTTACTACTAGCTGTAACCTCATTTTCTTTCTTAGGATCAATGGAACAAAGTGCATATGGAAAAAAGGATTTTGATCAATCTCAAGATAATAAACAAAACTCAAACTGCGAGGCAGGAGAGGATAACAACAATTCATGCAATAACATAAGCATATCCAAACATGATGGTGGTAATGACGGAGGAAATCAGGTTCAAGTATCTAAACAAAACTCAAACTGCGAGGCAGGAGAGGATAACAACAATTCATGCAATAACATAAGCATATCCAAACATGATGGTGGTAATGACGGTAGTGGAAGCGCTAGCAGCAGTGGTAATGACGGAGGAAATCAGGTTCAAGTATCTAAACAAAACTCAAACTGCGAGGCAGGAGAGGATAACAACAATTCATGCAATAACTTTGACCTTAAAGAAATGATTAGTGATAGACTTAAAATGTTAAAACAAACTTGAACAGGTATTCGTTCTTTTGATTTGTTTATGATATATTATTTTTGAATTCTATTTTTGATAATTTTCAGATCTCCAAAGATATTCGTAGCCATGAGTGTAAATATCGATTATGTTTCCAAACGGATCTTCACACGATACTACCTTGAAAGGTTTTCCGTTCGTTAACTCCCATATTTGAGTTCTCTGTTTACCACCATTGTCAACAATCCTTTCTGTGGTTTCTTCGATATTGGGATCAGTTATGCAAATATGAAAGAAACCGGTCTTCCAATACTCAAAATTGTCCTCCCTTTTCTCTTCTTTAGGTTCAATGAATTGAAAAACTTCGAACCCAATTTGATTCCCAAAGCTTAAGTGAGCAATCTTTAGTTTCTTAAAGTCCTTGCCAAAAACATCTTGAAAAATCTTCCCTATGTGAGTGTCGTCCGCAACGGCTTCGAAAATTGGCTTTACAACATTAAAACCTAAAACTGCTGTGTACCACGCTATTACTTCGTCAATATTAGTCACACTTACGGCAATGTGGTTTAAATTACTAGGATAAGGATATAATTTTGATTTATTGGCGGGTATTTCATTGGAAGGCAAGGTCATTATTATAGCAAATATTTTTCCCCATTGTTTAAATTTGTTGCTGAGTAGATTAAATTCTCCATTATACGCTATTCAAAGACATTCCTGGTGGGAACATACCTTCATTAATTCTAAATCATTTTTGCAATTTCATAAAATTTTTGACATATTAGTTGCATGATGCATCCTTGCGATCCTCCATCGATTTGATATGATTAGGGTACACACCTTACGCTATAAGACTGCCATTCAATGATAAAACTAATTGATCTTCTAAATTAGTTTCCACAATCAGTTTTTTATAGAAACGGCATAATCACATTTGTAGCCATAACACTACATTTGTTTCTTAACAAGAATAATGTTAGAATGTATTTAGGCTTTATGACCTGATATTTCAAAAACCTCATCAAATATCAAATATATAATGTGAAAGAAGGCATCATCATTCTAGTCCTTCGCATTTAGTAATAAAAAGCTCCAAACATTTCATCTAATCCTGTCTTATTAGTATTGTTGGCATAATATTGAAAAAGAGTTTATTACTATGTGGAAAAAAATATAGCTACCGCTTATGGGTAACACTAGTTCATATCAGATTAGATATTAGGCGCTATTTTTTTCGTCGTTAATTAATTCCGTTGAGATAGTTATCTTACCATCTACCTTCCACTTTGCACCCCCAAGTTGTCGACCATCAGGGCCGTAAGCTTTTGGGATCTCGATTTCCAAATTATCAAAAGAGTAAGTAACTTGCAAATCCTTGCCGGTCAATTTGTCTATGATTCTTGAAATTAATTCAGACCATTCTGAAATGTGATCATCAGATGAGTGCTTCGATCGGTCAGAATTCTTATTTGCATTCTCATTTCCACTATTATTAGAAAGTTCGCTCATATCTATTCATACTTATTAAGCTTTAAATAGATATCACTACAGGGCGACGTTCACAATCTAGTAGCCCCATTTTTGGTTGTTTTAAAATTAAGGGAAAAGTAGTCTTTTTTGATTTTTGAAAGACAATAATCGATGGAATTTGGAGTTCAAATCAACAAGCGCATCATATGATCATAACGAAATATAGAGGTGATGTATGATGTAAATTTTGCCTAATCAACTGGCCGTACTAGAAGCATTTATCATTTGTTCACGTGTAAGTCTTACTGGTAATACTCTGCCCGGTTTCGATTGGTATGATGGAATTCCTAATCCTATAGCAATCAATGTTTCCTTTTGTTTAGAATGAGGAGAGAAAAATTCAGTCACTTCATTATCATAAAAAGTGGAACCTGATGCTCCCAAGCCACTAGAATAAGATAAAAGATAAATTTTTCCTGCAGTAATTCCTGCTTCCATCTGTACGGCTCTGTAACCCCTATTACCCAATATATCAAGTACATGTTTTAGATCAGTCATCATAAATATCACAACACTTGCATCTGCAAAAAGAGATTGATCTAAGCAAAGATGACCGGAGATATTATGACCAGGCTTATACCTTATCAAATCTATAGAATTATTCCTTGGATTAAAAAAATATCCACCCTATTTAAGCCCATCAACTGAATTAACTACAAGATATAAATCAATAAAACTATCTGAATCATTTTTGTAATCCATCGGAATTCCTTTTGTTGAATTCAAAAGAATATTAGATAAAGTCAAAAAAGAGATAGGTAGTCTTGAAAATTGTCTTGTAGAACCCCTTTTTAAAATGGTGTTTCCAATATCAGGGCCATTGTAATCCACATATGGCTTGGGCAAAGAATATTGTCTCAAAGTACCAGGATTAGAATTATCTTTTTTATCTAGTTTGTCAACCTCTCCATTCCTCTTGTGACTAATCCACTTGGACACCTGAGCACTGTCGAATAATTTAGAGCTGTTGTAAGCTTTCCAAATTTCAGGATAATCAATTTCTTCTGACGAAAGGGGGTAAACTTTTGGAGCAGGTGAATCAAGAATCTTTTCGTGCATTGATTGCTCTTGGCTAGTATTGTTTTTCATCGAGTCTACATCAAGGGCTGCAATCAATATAGAAGCCTCCTTTTGATCCTCTAGTCCCAGTAATCTGTTAAGTTGGTCGTCCATAAATCCCATGATTAATCTGGGATAAAGATGCATGGAACCAGCAACGGCCAGTAGGTTAGAAACTATAACCCCAGCGTCCCAGAACCAATGCCTATACGATCGTGACTGATACTTCCATGCATTTCTCCATGCATAAGACGTAAATATTAAGGATACAGGAGATGTTGTAACATCGGTATTGTTACCAGCAATAGGTCCTAGAAAGTTTCTATGGTCACCTTTATGGATAGCAATAAGACTAAATTCACCCGGATTAAAATGATACACCCCTGCGTCTAACTCAGAACCTAGACCTTTAGTAACCACATAGATTTCTATTGGATAAAGAGCTCCTGTTGCAGAAGCAGCACGCATATAATAATCAACAGAATTAAAACGCATCACGCGTGTTATACCACAGGAATAAAACAACAGGGATGACAGATCAGATAATGTAGTAATTTTAGAAACATCCTTTGATGAGGATAATGAAGAAGTAATTTGGATCTTGTTATCAAGTGACTCATTGTCGATTGATAAATTACTTACTGCTGTAATAGCATTCAACGTGGGATGAGGAAAATCTATTGGAAGAGGAAAAGAGGGTAGATCTTTATATACTTTAAAGGGTTTGGGTCGATTGCTCCAATCCAGATAGTAATTTGAATTCATGACACTAAATTCAGAATGCTTTGTCATTTCATGATAGTTAATTGAATACAAGATATCACTATTCATATGTTAAAAAGTTTAACAATAACAGCATATTTAAGTTAGAAAATACAAATGATAAATTCAAAATTCGACCAGACCACCAACATTCCTGTTTGCTCTCTCGAGATACTTCATAAATAAAATAAAAGGCAAGATATCAAATTTTCTAAAAGAATGGTTCAAGTACAATGATACTAATCGTGAATACGCTTCCCTACTTCAAATACAAACTCATACTAGAGGAAGTATAAATGAAACAGTTGATCCTTGTCCATCAGTATTATTCTGGGCCCAAATTAAACCACCATGAGACTCTATAATATATTTTGAAACATACAATCCTAAACCTATGTGATTATCAACTGTAGAGACAAATTTGTTAAATAGCTTTGAAAGAACATATTTATCTATTCCTTTTCCATCATCCTTTATTTGGACCAAAATGAATTTGTCATTTTCGTGGTTGTCATCATGCTTTTCTAAACTTTTGTAGTCATGACTTTTAATTTGGTTTATTTCGCCTAGATAATGTCTATCCACTACAATAATTTGTGCTGTAATCGTACCAATGGATTGAATGAATTCCACCGAATTATTGAACAGATTTGTCAGCACTTCATAAATTCGAATTCTATCTACATCGGCCCTTACCGATTTCTCAGAACTTTCAGATACCTCAAATTGAATATTCTTATTTTTGAAATTATCATCTGTTTTAATAACATACCTATAATCGTTTACTGCTTCAGAAACTATATCATAAATGTTGCATACTTCTTTATTTAGATTGAAAGTGGTATTGTCTATTTTAGCAACATTTAGTATGTTCATTACGATAGAGTTTAATCTATTAGCGTTTCGTATAATAGAATCAAAATAATGTTTGTAGTATTGACCACCCTCCTCATTGTTATCAATATCTATCGTTGCCATCTCCGAATATCCCAATATTGCTTGTGTAGGAGTTCGTAACTCATGAGCTATAGTATCAATCAAATTCCTTTGCATTATGTCTTGGATATACAGTCTCTCTGCTAATTCTGCTCTACCCCATTGTACATCAAACAACAATTTGTATTTATTGATAGAGTCTAATTGAGTGGTATAAAAATAAGAATAATCGTCTTTATGAATAACATCGTTTGATGGATGTTTATCATTAAGGTGAGGATTTACAATGAGCAGATGATATTTATCTACGATTAGGATCAATGATTCAAGATCGATATCATCGCCTCTTGGTAAAGGCCTAAACAAAAAGTTCGACTCCTCTTGTTGTTCCATTGTGCCTAATTCTAAAATTATATGTTTTAATTGATTTGACTGCAGTACTGAAAGAGGGGGAATAATGAATTTGACTTTTATCTTGTTTTTTAAAACCACATTTTTTAAGAGCCCAAAAAGATCTTTTGATATAAAGTTATTGCTCCCCCACAAGGTAGAAGTATAGAACAAGACTTCATGTTTTGATGAATTTATTAATTTTTCAACAAACTGTTTTATGCCCTTCTTGTCAACTTCACGCATAGCATCGGCCAGATCAATATCAGTTTGTAGACGTTGTATTTTCTTTGTTGTGTCTATCCCAAAATACCATAGCTGTTCAAATATTAACTTGTATTGTTCTATTATTCCGCTATTTTTATTAATAACAGAATTCAAGACGTCGCTTAGCAAGTCATTGCCATTATTGGATTTGTGAAGAAACACGCAGGCTGACTCATTGACCATAAACTTTAAATTCAAATTGTCAACATGGCGTATATCTGCAAATGTTAAAAGTTCTTTTATCTCGCGTACATTAGACAGAGTGACTTTTGTTAAAATCTTGATATCAATCTGTTCTTCCTTAAGATCCGACAATAATTTGCGGAAGGAATCATGACTGATTCTAAGTGATTTAGAAAATGATGAATAAGGCCCACAAAAAAAGATGTATTTAGAAGTAATTCTGCAGATATCTAGGTATCTATTCGGATCTGAAGATATGTCATTCAATTATTTGAATACACCCCTAGATAAGAATAGTTATGAAAGGTAATATGAGGTTTGAGTGTATTAAATAAGCATTTATTTATTTTATTTGAGATTCGACAGGCTTCTTCATCAATAACATGCTTATCTTTTCTACGACAGTAGTTGGACTGATGGGTTTTACCGCAAATTCATCTGCACCGTAATCTAAGACTCTGGTCTTACTGTTTTCGTTTTCAGCAAGTGCAAAAATCTTTACATCGAGATTCAATTTTCGTATATTTACAATTAACATGGGGCCTCTATCGGCAGCTATCGTGCCGTTTATTAGTATTATATCAACCCTATTATTCAATTCCTTCAGCTTTGCTAGACATTCTATAGCACTGGCTGTCTTGTATACCTTAAACTTGGCCAAATTGAAATGACCTGCTAAAATATTAGAGACATCAATATCATCCTCTACTAATATAATAGAATGTTTATTATCTACAGTGGATTCGGTCAGCAACTATATAGATAGACCACATCTCAGATAAATTAATCTTTCCAGAATTACGAAACTTTACATATGTACTGATTTGTTGCTTGGTGGATTAATTGGTTAACACCCTCAAATAAATCAAATTCAAAAATAAAAAAGGTCGAACGGATTTCTAATCAGAATCTAGATCGAGTGCGGGAGCTGGAACAATTACCACTGGTTTACCTATCGCCTTAATCAATGTATTTTGAATTTGAACCAGGTTTTGCTGTATGGCAGTTTCATTGTCGTCATTTAATGCCAAAATAGCGTCATTTGTATAATTTAATAATCTTTCTTTCATTATTAAATCTGAAGAACCGGATGTAGAATTAGTTTGGTTTGTCTGTGATTGTATTAGTGGTTCTGTTTGGCTAATGTTTGCTTGGACAGGTTGACTTACATTTTGGTTGGTTTGGTTACTAAAGTCAGGGGCAGTGGTATTAGCAATAGGAGTGGTATTTGCTACCAGTTGACCATAACCGCTATTGCTTGTCGTACTTAAAATCATCATCAAGCTTAGGGACATGATAACTGGAACAACTATTTTCATAAATGATTCCATCATCATTTCTAGGTCAACAATATTTATATAAATGATTGGAACAATAATCGCAACTTTTCAATACCTATTAGTATTATATATAATAACGTTATAGTTTAAGGTTCAATATCAAAAGGATTGTTAATGATATCAAAAGGATATTGACTTGACCAGTGCTATTAACTCAATCTACCTAATTCAAACTTGTGAGAATAATCAAATGAGGCCTATGAACAAGCCATATATTATTGCTTAATCAAGTCGAAAGTCATCGTTAGAAAGCTTATTTTTGATGAATTTAGACAAAGCAAGGTTGAATATATTATCGAATATAAAATCGCATTAAAACTAAAAACAATTCTCTCGATTAGTCATTATCATAATATTTTCTAGAAATTTGTAACATGTTTAACTAAGGTATGATTAAATTTTTTAATAAATGAAAAATAGAGACTAAAAATAGTCTAGTTCTAGATTACTGCAGAGGATTGAAATCTCTCACTGTGTGTTGTTTGCTGATGATAAAGCATTGCTTTGATTTTCAGGTTCTACATACTGTTCCTGTTCCATTCCTTGTCCTAGTGAGGTATTACCACCTGAGAGGGATGTATTATTACTCATGATTTCTTGATTTCCCGATGTTAAGTTCTGTAATTCTTGAAAGGATCCAACATCTTGTGTTGTTTGGTTGGCTGAACCAGTGCTTGAAGCATTGCCAGATGTTTGGTTGGCTGAACCAGTGCTTGAAGCATTGCCAGATGTTTCATTACCACCCATCATTCCCGAGGTCAAATTATTAAAGGCTTGACCAATTTCCTCTACAATATTTTGTGCATGTGCCACCTGAACTACTGGTATAAACAATACTGAAAGTAGCAATAATGATAAATATTTCATTAATGATTTTAGTTCATCATGATTTAAATAGTTGTACCCATTTATAAAATTCGAAAATATCTACAAGATACTAGTATACTTGAGTCTATCAAAGCCGATTTGCTTTGTTTTTGACATTGAAATTAGATATTTTGTTCGAATCTCAACATATATTTTGAGACAAATTTCCAAAAACAATGTAAAATAAGTGTAATCATCGAGATTGACGGAACGAGAAAAACATATAACGCCTCTCTATTCGGAAACATTTTTTTGAGCAATAATTTTGATTGGTTTTATTTTTATGATGCATTCTCCTTTGACGGCGTTTCTCTTGCCGTATTTTTCAGCATTCTCTTTTCCCATGTATCGTTCAGCTATGCGGCTGGTTAAACGTAAAAGTTCGTCATGACTGGGGTGTTGATCTATTTCGGCTATTCCATAGAGTATTATAAAAGAAAATGGAGGTTTTTGATCATCCACACTTAAACATATTTTAGGATTAGATATCAAATGTCTCGCCTTTACTGAATTATGAAAAGTTGTAAAAATTACTGTAAAATCCTTATTACCGCTACTACTAGGATCATGATCAACAACAAACCAAACTGGAGCTACATGAGGAATACCATCTAAAGATGCTGTTGAAACTTTAGCGGTCATTGTGCCAAGATTTAAAAAGTTCATGACTTCTTGAGGATTCATTTCTGTCAAGTTTCTTAAATAACAATATTAGAGTTATCATTTAAAAACTTGAAATCCATTTCAAGTGAAATAATACTTGATATTCTTAAAAATTCAACTAGAAAAACAAAAAGATTGCTAAATCGGCTATGCATACCTTAATCCTTAAGTTTGTCTCGTAGTTGATGATTTAATTCACAAGTAAGCTAAGATAATAATTTCTCTTTTTGTACAGTATCATCATATATAATTATCTACAATAGTAACAATATATCAAATAATATCGAAATCAATTTTCATTACAAACTAAGAGCAAATATATCCATAAAAATAATACAGAAATGAGTATCACAACCATGATATATCAAAATTCAGTTATAGATTTAGATAATAATGAGTAACATAACAAAAAACTATAAGGTTGGACTTTTCGCAATGTTTATCGCAGCTGCCCTAATTGGTTCAGTAGTAGCATTTGGCGACAACATGGCATATGCAGGTGGAAAACACAAAAAATCTAATGACGCAGAACAAGCAATTGAACAAGACCAAGAAAACGAGCAAAATGCACAATGTGTATCCGGTGAATTTACCTTAGCATCATGCAACAACTTAGGCTTCCTTTTCCAGAACAACGAAGGTAACTTAGCCTTAGGTCAACAATAAACCTCCTCTTTTTTTTACCAATATATTAAATTCAATCAAATTAAAATAAGAATAAACTTTTTTAACAAGTGGTCAAAATCCAATATATATACATTTATTCAAACAATATTTCATTCCCATTTTGTGATATTGTTTAAATTTCAAATGGTCTTGTTGTAGATATCTTTGAACGTTAATCTTTAAGAAAATACCCGACCTAGTTTAATAGGCTTAAATCGAAAGACAGTGTATGTTATTAGATAATAATCAAAAAAAGATTGGACCGTACTTTGGATTACCAAATAAAATGGTATTGTTTAACTAATTATTGGTAAAGATATTATAAAGCTCGCCATCAGTATGATTGGCGTAATTCCAAATTTCAGTATTAGTTTTCAATTGTCTAAATGAGTCTTTATCTTTGATATCTAATTGATCATATAATTTTTGACCAATTACAATATGGTCGGCCTCCGCAAGTGATGTCATCTTAACCGCCACACTTATGGTGTATCCTATTAGGTCCAAATGAGGAGTTTTTAGTATTGTTTTTTCAAATTCGTAAATATCAATTCCGTACTGCACAACAGCAACTTCCCCATAATCAATTCCTACCCTTACTTTGAGCTCAGGATAGTCATATTGATTCAAAATTGGATTGATACCTTCTTTAATAACCTTGATCATGGTCAAGGCGCAACTAATACCGTTACTAAATTGAAGAGCTGCGAAACTATTGTTGGGTCCTGATTCCCCTTCCGAATCATTCATCTTGTTTATGTATTGTTCATCCCTAGTAGTATCTTCTATAACAAAAAAAGCCAAAACTGCATCTCCAATATATTTTAAAACATAACCTCCATACAACGATATTATGCTTGTCATTTCCTGAGCAAATGATCTGATGATGGTTGTCAATCGATCTATAGGTATAGTTAAGGCCATTTTCGTAGAGCCAACTAGGTCAATATGCAGCATTACTAATCTCAATTTAGATTCTGCGTTTTGTTCCAAAATACTCTGGGTTTCTTTTACTATGATATTTAATTCAGGTTTTGCTTTCAGCGCATTCCATGTCCTAAATTGTGCTTCTTTTACGACTGAATTGACGTCTATAATAGCATCGAGATAGAATTTGTTCAAAAGGTAATTTGATAAATTATTTTTAGTATTTCCTCCCTCCATTTTATTCTCATTTTTAATAATATCTCTTATGATGTCTTCATTAATATCTAATTCAAGTGAAATTATTTCCGGTTCAATTCCAGAATTATATAAGTTAAGTATAGTTCTTTTTTGATCTGAAGCTTCAGGCGATTTATTCACCAATACATCATTAAATTTTTGCATTAGATATAAAGGTGATATCTGAATAACAAATCTATTTTTTCATTATTTTCTATTTGCCAAATTCTATTTACTAAAACCATTTCAAGATTAACTTTCTAAATCTTTTCACATGGAATATGATTCTTTGAAACGGGGAAGGGGTGACGAAGAGGGAAGCTGTCGAAGTTGGATAAACAGCCCGAATTAGTTTTATCGTGTATTAAAACAATAATACATCGTTTGATTAGACTACTTCTATATTACTTCTAACTAATTGGATAAAATAAGTTTAATGCCGGAAATCGTTTCATAATCTGATCCGTCCATAATTTGTCTATATTTAATATTTCCAGTCTTCTGAAACTCCATTCCACCACGATCTATTTTCCATGATATCTTTTCCAATTTCCTCCTTTATTCTTATCTCTACCGAATAGAACATGTTTTCCATTGCATCAGTTCCACCATCATTGTACAATTCTGTTCCAATTTCCTTAACACGTTGCTTCTTTGTTTCCAAATCAGAGGCGTTTGGGTTTTGCAAGTAGTATGTGAACAAATCAATTAATTCTTCTTCTAAATATGCATCCAATCACTTATTCTATGTTTTTCTAGTATTTTATTATTTTCTTGATAGGCAATTGAGTAATGATGTAAATGATCTGGAGTCTATTTTGGTGGGCATCTTTATCTTTGTTGTCATGATGACTTTATCTTCAATCGAATACCCTGTTTACACCCTATGTCTGTCTGAGTAAAATAATACTAACGGCATATACTGATTTGAAGATAAAAGTAAACCTAAATCATATTTTGTACAAGAATTCTTTGCTACGAAAAATGATCGGATGCATTTGAGTGAGAAACATGCAGTTAGTATTTTATAAAAAAACGATCTTCAAATTGATTCATAGGCCTCTTTAATTTCTGGTTCAATACTTTGAATCTCCTGAGTATTACTAACTACATATTCTTTAGTTGGGTCCTTCCTGTTCTTTCTAATCCCAATTATGAGATCATTATTCTTAGGATAAATATCTAGGAAATACCTGAAAGTCAATGACTTCGCATAGACTATCCTATGAGGTCTAACTTCTTCAATCACATTATCTCCTAAAGATAAAACAAATTCTCTGAGATTGACCAATAGTATCTCTATATCTTTACCCAAATTTACTAAATGACTTTCAAATGAAATATTTGCTTTGTCTGTTAGAAATCCAAATTTGTTCATAAATAAATATTTAATTAGTTTTTCAACCTATTTATTAGTTTAAGATTCTTTTAAGTTTAAACACATAGCATTCGCAATTAGCTAATGTACATGCTTTGAAGATTAATTCAAATTTTTTAGACCGATTGTCTGATTCTAAAACTGCTAGAATATTAGTTTATTGCAATCAGTTAGCAAATCCATTATATTTTTTCTATTGTATCAAAGGTATGAATAAAACAAATATTCACTACAAAAACAACAA
>Ga0310906_10000310_pt1 | contig 12279 bp, 9 predicted proteins | sample C48D3metaG_FD_203749 | JGI IMG/M metagenome (GOLD analysis project Ga0310906, IMG submission 203749) | Lab incubated soil microbial communities from West Virginia University Organic Research Farm, Morgantown, WV, United States - C48D3 | ecosystem: Environmental > Terrestrial > Soil >...
GATCGTTGGCGTAACAGGGCCAGAACACGCCCATCTCGCGCTCGATCTTTTCATACGTCACACCCGAGTAGTCGGCGACGCCGCCCTTGCTGGCGATGCGCAGCTCTTCGAAGATTGCGCGCGGTGCCTCGAACGTGAAGCCGTGCGGCCGGCCGAGGGCCGCCGCGATGTCCTGGATGATGCGCCAGTCCTGGCGCGCCTCCCCGGGACAGTCGACCGCCTTGTTGACCTTGATGATGCGGCCTTCGACCTGCGTGACCGTGCCTTCGTCTTCCTCGTGCAGGCTGCCGGGCAGGACCATGTCGGCGTGAAGGGCGGTGTCGTTGAGGAAGAAATCGATCGCGACGTAGAACTCGAGCTTCTCGAGGCAGCGCGTGACGAACGAGTTGTCGGGCAGCGACACCTTCGGGTTGAAACAAATCGAGATCAGGCCCTTGATTTCACCGGCATCAATCTTCCGGAACATCTCGTAGGCGTCGACCCCGGGCCCCGGCAACTCGCGCTCGTCGATGCCCCAGACACCCGCAATGTACTTGCGATGTTCGGGATTGGAGATGTCGCGCAATCCGGGCAACTGATCGCACTTCTGGCCGTGCTCGCGGCCGCCCTGGCCGTTGGCCTGGCCGACGATGGTGCCGTAGCCGCAGTGCGGGCGGCCAATGCGGCCGGTGGCCAGCACCAGGTTGATCGAGCCGAGCACGTTCTGCACGCCGTTCGAGTGATGCTCGATGCCGCGCGCATGCAGCATGAATCCTGATGGCGAGCGGCCCCACAGCGCCGCGGCTTTCTCGATCGACGCCGCCGGCACGCCGGTCGTCGCCGCGGTCTTGTCGAGCGTCCACTGCGAGCAGTACTCGGCAACCTGATCGAAGCCGGTGGTGTGGGCGTCGATGAACGCGCGATCGATCCAGCCGTTGCCGATCATCAGCTGCAGCACGCCGGCAAACAGCGCCGCGTCACGGCCGGGGCGCACCGGGAGAAACAGATCGCAGGTGCGGGCGATCGGCGTCAGGCGCGGATCCTGGATGATGATCTTCGCGCCCTGCTCGCGGGCCTGCCACAGGTAGTTGGTGGTGATCGGCGAGCACTCGGCGACGTTCGAGCCGGCGACCCAGATCACCGCGCTGCCGATCATGTCGGCCCACGGGTTGGTGACGCGGTCGATGCCGAATGCCTTCTTGTTCCCGGCGCCGGCGCTGACCATGCAGAGCCTGCCGTTGTAGTCGATGAACGGCGTCTTGAGGCAGACGCGCGCGAACTTGCCGAGCAGATAGGTCTTCTCCGTCGTCAGGCTGGCGCCGCTGAGCACGCCGATCGATCCCGCGCCGTGGGCGGACTGGAGCCGCGCGATCTCAGAGGCCACGCGTGCGATCGCGTCTTCGTACGGCATCTCGGCGAATCCGCCGGGCGCGGACGGATCGCGCCGCAGCGCCGTGAGCAGCCGATCGGGATGCGAGCCTTGCAGGTATCGCTTGACGCCCTTCGGGCAGAGCATGCCTCGATTGAACGGGAACTCTTCCCACGGTTCGAAGCCGATCACCTGGTTATCGCGAACCTTGAGTTGAATGCCGCACTGTTGTCCGCAGAAGCAGCAGTGCGTCTTGACCAGCGTCTCCGGCTCGACGCTCGTCGACAGCCGCGTGCCGGTCATCGCCGACAGGTGCGGGCCGAATCGGTTGATGATCGCGAGCTCGTCTACGGGGATCGTTGCCACAGCGCTCCTTGGGCGAGCCCGAACAGTGCGCGGCGGCACTTCGGGCAGACCTCCTGATAATGACCACCCTGCGCGAGCTCGTACGCGAACCCGAGCTCGCGTTCGACGGTGGTGAGATCGCGGACCATCATCGCGGGCGCGAATGGTTGATTGCATCGCCGGCACATCGCCTGCTCACCACGTGCGCCGAGATCCTGGTAGAAACCGACACCGAGCTGCGCGGGCCTCTGGAAGATGTGAAACAGCTTGCCGAACGGCAGCCACACCAGCGTGACGATCACCGTGATCGCGTGCAGCAGGGCGAGGAATTCGTAGCCGTAACCTCGCATCCACGTATAACTCGCCGTCAGCATCAGCCCTGTGACGCTGATGGCAAACAACAACAGCAGCGGCAGGATGTCCTGCGCGAACTGCTGCGTGGCCGCGGCGCCGTGATCGATCATGCGGCGCCGGAACGCGAGCATGACACCGGCGATGACCAGGAACGACGCCCACACCAGACCGTGGAAGATCAGGAACGCGAGCAGCGAATCAACCGGAAAATCCTGGACCGGAAGGCCGAACACGAACGTGCGATACCGGTCGATGCGATCCGGCACCGTTTCGAAGTGAACCCATCCCCAGACCAGCGGGAACGTGATCGCGGCGGCGATGATGCAGCCCCACATGATCAGCCAGTGCGCGACACCGCGCAGCCGCGATCGCATGAAGATGAACCGGTTGCCGGCGACGTCAACAGCGCCGCGGCGCCCGAGCCGCGCGAGATTGCCGGCGATGCCGCCGTCACGAAACGCCTGCCAGCCGCGCTTCCAATACATCCGCGTCGGCGGGCGCTCGAGCCACATCGCATAGCGGTAACTGATACCGAACGTGGCAAACAGCGTCGCGAACGTGTATCCGACCAGCGCCGCATCGAAGTGCGCGAGATTCCGCGATCCGACGACGATCGCCGCCGCCAGCAGCGCCGTCACCGCGGCGGCCCAGGCGCCGGCGCGGATCCGATCGACGGACTGCCGATCCGCGGCCGACAGGCCGGCGCGCCACGACACGTCGGCGGGATGGAAGACGCGCTGGTTGGCCGCGCGCAACACCAGCGCCGTGATCGACAGTAGAAGGAAACCCGGCCATGTCACACCCAAGTTGTCGCGGAAGGTGCCGAGAAGCAGCGGCGGAAAGAAGCCGCCAAGGCCGCCAAGCGCGCCGACCAGGCCGGTCACGGTTCCGGTGTCGCGCGGGAACCGTTCGGGGACGAGCTTGAACACCGCGCCGTTCCCGAGTCCGAGAAGCGCCGCGCACGCCAGCGCGCCCACCGTGAACGGAATCATCGACGGCCACGCGAGCAGCGGCGAGAAGATCGCCACGCCGCCGAAGACCCATGACAGCACTTGCGCGCCGCCGATGCGATCGGCGAGCCACCCGCCGATCGGGCGCGTCAGTGTTGCCAGGACGACGAAGCCCGCCGCGCGGAATCCCGCATCACCTGGTGTGAGACCGAACTGCGATCGCAAGAGCGTCGGCAGATAGATCGAGAAGGCGACGAAGCCGCCGAAGGTCAGGAAGTAGAACGCGCCGAGCCACCAGGCGATCGGCTCTGACCGCAGCACGCGAAGCATGGCGCCGACGCCGGCGGGCCGCGCCGCATTGGGAGCGTTTCGAGCCAGGGCAAAAAAGATCGCGGCCCAGACCGCGAGCCCGATGGCGACGCCCTGGAACACCGCCGCCCATCCGAACGCGCCGGCCGCCACCGCGCCGCCGAACACCGCGAGCGATTGGCCCAACAGGCCGAGGCCAAATACACCGAGCGCCGTGCCCTGAATCGCCGCGGGCGTCCAGCGGGACACGAACGCGGCGCCGATCGAAAACGACGATCCGGCGAGGCCGATGAAAAACGCCGATGCGACCAGCGACGTGTAACTCGAAGTCAGCGACACGACCCACGCCGCGACGGCAGACACGAGCAGAAGCGCCGTGAACATTGCGCGGCCGCCAAAGCGATCGGTGAGCATGCCCATCGGCAGGCGCGCAAGCGAGCCGAGCAGCACCGGTACGGCAACAAGTAGCGCGGTTTGCGAAGCCGATAGTTGATAGAGATCGGCGAAGACCGGCGCCAACCCGCCGACCAGCCCCCAGGCCGCGAATGACACCGCGAATGAGATCGTCGCGAGAGTAAGAGCGCGCCAGTTCATCTGTAGCTCAGGACCGATCGCACGGGCTCGATTATCACGGAACGCACCGCCGCGCGCTGTCCAATGATGCATGCTGTGCGGATGGGCACCATTCCATCCGCCGAGGCGCTGCGCCTCGTCGATCTGATCGCGCCGGCCGAGCGCGGTATCGCCAGCCGCGTGCTCGCCAAAACCAGCGGCGGCAACGTGACCCTGTTCGCGTTCGATCGCGGCGAGGGTTTGAGCGAGCACACGACGCCGTTCGATGCGCTCGCGCTGGTCGTCGACGGATCACTGACGATGACGATCGGCGGGCAGCCGGTCGTCGCGGCCGCCGGCACGATCGTCAGGCTGCCGGCGAATGTTCCACATGCCGTCGATGCCGTGGAATCGGCGCGCATGCTGCTGATCATGCTGCGCGATACGAAGGGGTGACGGCGACGATTGGGCGCTACCACAGCAGCAGCGCCCCGGCGCCGGCAGCGGCCATGGCCACGAGCGCGACGCCGGCCTGCCAGCCGAAGCGCCGCGTGCCGATGGCGAACGCGATGATCGCCTTCATGATCGAGTTGGCAATGATGCCCATGAGGATCGCGCGGCACGCCGTCTCGATCGCAATCCCCGTGGCCACGCTGCGTGTCATCGACAACGTCAGCGCATCGACGTCGGTCAATCCGAGCACAAAGCCCGTCGCCATCAAGCCCGCGTCGCCGACCCACTGGCGCACGTAATAGACGACGTAGAGCACGACCTGAAACAACAGCGTCAGTTCGACCGCGCTTTTCAGCTGAAGAGGATTCGTCACGCCGCCGCCCTCAGCGCGCGAACCGCGCAACGATCGCCAGCCGAGCGCCACCGCCGCAAGTCCGGCGATGAATGGCGCGGCAAGATAGCGCGCCAGCACCGGCAGCAGCGTCGCGTCGAGGACCGCGACCGCGACCGCGACGCGCAGAAACAGCACCGTGCTGGCGGCGACCGCGCCCGTCGCCAGCGGCGCATCCTGCTGTTGGTGCGTCTTGCTCAGGCGCGCGAAATTCAAGGTGACGCTCGTCGACGACACGAGCCCGCCCAGGAGTCCGGTCAGCGGATATCCCGCCGCTCCGCTCAGGCGCTGCGCGATGAAGCCGACGAAGCTCATGCCCGAAAACAGCAGCACGAGCATCCACAGATCGCGCGGTTTGATCCCCGGGCCCGGACCGAACGGTCCCTCGGGCAGCAGCGGCAGGATCACGATCGACATCACCGCGAACCGCGCCGCCGCGACCATCGTCGGCTCATCGAGTCGCGCGACCAGCCCATGCAGCCGCGGTTTTTCGGCGAGCAGCAACACCGTGATCGTCGTCAGCGCCGCCGAGAGGCGAAGTTGGCCAAGGCCGGCAAGGATGCCGGCGCCGATCACGACGAGCGCCGCGACTTCCGTGGTCGCGTCGATATCGTTCTTGCTGGCGCGGACGTAGCCCGCGACGACGAGCGCGAGCGCGCCGGAGACGAGCAGCGCCGCGGGAATCGGCAGGCCGGACTCAGTGAGGTAGCCGGCGATGCCGGCCAATGTCCCGAGCAGCGTGAACGTCCTGATGCCGCCCAGCCGGGCGTCGGGCCCCGACGCATGTCCGGACCGCTGGCGCTCGACACCGACTGCGGCGCCGCCAAGAATGGCGACGATCAGCGCGACCATGTTGTCGAAGTCGAAACTCACCTCCGGCAGGATATCGCGACCGGACCGGACCACTCGAGATCCACTGTTACGCCGCGTGCCGCCCCGGCGCGTCCGATGCGCGAAGCGCGGCGTACAACGCGTCCCTGAGAGCGATATCACGCGGGTCTCCTGATAGCCTCGCCCCCATGCGGTTCATGACATACGCATAGCCCACACCAGCGGCCGGATCGGCGAAGCCCATTGAGCCTCCCGCGCCCGGCGAACCAAACGAGCTGGCGCTGCCGAACGGCAATGCGGCGCTTGGCTTCATGAAGCCGAGCGAGAATTGCACCTCTCCCTTCAGGCACTCATCGAAGAATCCGCGCGCTGGAGGAATCGCCGGGGCCGCCAGCAGTTCGAGCGTCTTCGGCAGCAGCCCCAGTTCCCTTCCGCCGGCCGCGAACACGCTGTAGGCGCGTGCCAGGCCGCGCGCCGTTGTCACGGCGCCGCCGGACGGCGCCTCGAGGTTGCGCGCGTAAATCCGATCGGGATCCGTGTAGACCGACGCGCCGGGATTCACGATCAGCGCGCGGTAGATATTGGAGCGATGGTTCAACGTGTCGAGCGCCAGGCGGAGCGGAAATCCGGTCAGCATCGAGAGCAATGCCGGCGCGGTCATCGTTGCCAGGCGGGAATTCGGAATGTCGTCCGGAAGGTTGATGTAGGTGTCGATGCCGAGAGGCGTGGCGATCTCGTCCTGGAAAAACCGGCCCAGGCTGCGGCGCCGCGGATCGACTCGACGCAGCAGCTCGCCTTCGTAGAATCCCAGGCTCATCGCATGGTAGGCCTGGCGCGTGCCCGGCTCCCACGCAGGTTTCTGGCGCGCCAGAATGACGGCGAGTCGATCGAGATCGGCGACCACGCTGCGATCGACCGGCTCATCGATCGCAAACAATCCGGCCTGGTGCGCCAGCAGCTGCCGCACCGTAATTCGCTCCTTGCCCTGTTGCGCGAACTCGGGCCAGTAGGTGCAGACGCGTTCTTCGTAATCGAGCCAGCCGCGCGAGTGCGCGATCGCCAGCGTCATCGCCGCCAGGCCTTTGGTGGCCGAATGCACGACCACCATCGTGTCGCGCTTCCAGGGCTCGCCGGTTTGCTGGTTGCGGATGCCACCCCAGACGTCGATGACCTCTCTGCCACCCTGATAGGCGCAGCAAGCGCCGCCAAGCTCGCGGCGTCGGGCGAAGTTGTCGGCGAATGCGGCGCGCACGGATTGGAATCCGTCGGCGACGAATCCGCTTATCTGGGGTGATGGAAATCTGGACATACTGCCTCCAGATCTTCGAGAGGCAAATCACATGCCTTGCAGATTCGGCCTGTTTGATTCAGGCCGGCGGTTCGAGTGGGGAAATCCTTCGCACCGCCTGGGGAAATAACCACTCCAGCATCGGGCCGACGCGCTCGGACCACGCCTGCTCTGAATGCGTCGCGCCTTCGTACTCGGCGTAATGCAGATCGCCGCCTTCAACGAATCCCAGGCCGACCAACGCCGCTTTCAGGAGCCGGGCATCATCGAGACCGCGCCTGCCCTCCCCCGTACCCATGTCGACCCACAATCGCGATTTGGGTTTCGACCGCACTTCGCGAATCGTTTTCAGGATCGCTTTTCGATCCCACCACACCGACGGCGAGAGCGCGGCGACGCGGCCGAACACCGCCGGGTGACTGAAGCCAAGGTGCAGGGAGACGAGGCCGCCGAGCGACGAGCCGGCAATGCCGGTGCTCTCGCGATTGGTGTGCGTGCGATAAGTGCCGTCGACGAGCGGTTTCAGCTCCTCGATGATCATGCGGCCGTAGTCGTCGGCATGGCCGCCGCCAAGCTTGTGATCCGCGGTCGGCGTGTATTCATCCAGGCGCATCTCGCCGGTGTTGTAGATGCCGACGATGATCAGCGGCGCGATGCGGCCCGCCTCGATCAACTCCGTTGCGGTCTCGCCGACCTTCCAGTGCTCGCCCTTTTGAAACGCCGTCTCCGGCTCGAACAAGTTCTGCCCATCATGCATATACAAAACGGGGTAGCGCCGCGAACCCTCGTGAAGAACCTTCGTCGAGAACGTCTGCGCAGAACCCTCGTGCAGAACCTCCTCATAACCGGGGGGGAGCCAGACGAGCACGTCCCGATCGTGTTCGAGATATTCAGAGTGAAATTGTTCGTGACGGCGGAGCTGGCTATCGGACGAGTGCATCTGCGGGTGCTCTCAGTATAGGCTTCGGGGGTGCGTCCCTTTGCGCCCTTGGACCGATGACTCGCGACCACCATAAGTGGTTTTCCCGCTCGCTGAACCGCGACATGGAGCTGCTGGCGTTCGGTCACGCCGGCCCGCCGGTGATCGTGTTCCCGACCTCGATGGGCGCGTTCTTCGAGTACGAGGATCGCGGCATGATCATGGCGCTCGCCGAGAAGCTGGAGCAGGGGAAGCTCCGGCTGTTCTGCCTCTCGTCGGTCGACAGCGAGAGCTGGTACTGCAAGAAGATCCATCCGCGGCATCGCGTCGAGCGGCACCTGCACTATGAGGACTACGTGCTGAACGAAGCGGTCCCGCTCATCAAGCACCTGACGCGCCAGGACGCGATCGGCGTCACCGGCTGCAGTTTCGGCGCCTATCACGCGATGTCGCTGGCCCTTCGCAATCCCTACGTCTTCAACTGGTGCGTGACGATGGGCGGCGCGTTCGACGTGTCGCAGTTCCTCGACGGCTACTTCGACGAAGACTGCTATTTCCTGAACCCGCCGTCGTTCCTGCCGAACCTGGCCGACCCGTATTACCTGGATCAATTCCGGCGCAACAAGTGGGTCCTGGTCACCGGCGATCACGACATCTGCCGCGCCCCCAACGAACAGTTCTCGGCGCTGCTCCGGGCAAAGGGGATCCACCACAGCCTGCACGTCTGGAACGACTCGAAACACGACTGGCCGTACTGGCGGCCGATGGCGGCTGCTTACCTCCCATGATTGAGATAGAGTGCTGAACGTGAAGAAGATTGGTGTCCTCTTCGGCATGGAGAACACGTTCCCCGCGGCGCTGGTCGAGCGCATCAACGGGATGAACGTGGCGGGAATCACCGCCGAATTCGTGCAGATCGGCGATGTGCGGATGGCGGAAGGCTGCGGCTACGACGTCATCGTCGATCGCATCTCGCACGACATCCCGTTCTACCGCGCCTGGCTCAAGAACTCGGCGCTCTGCGGCACCAAGGTGATCAACAACCCCTTCTGGTGGAGCGCCGACGACAAGTTCTTCAACTACGCGCTGGCGACCAAGCTCGGCGTCGCGATTCCGCCGACGGCGCTCCTGCCGCACAAGGAACATCCCACCGGCACGACCGAGCGGTCGATGCGCAACCTGCACTACCCGCTCGATTGGGAATCGATCTTCGAGTACGTCGGCTTCCCCGCGTTCCTGAAGCCGTTCGACGGCGGCGGCTGGCGCGACGTCTACAAGATCAACAACCGCGAGGAGTTTTTCAGCGCCTACGATCAGACGCGCACGCTCTGCATGACGCTGCAACGCGCCGTGAACTTCAAGGAGTACTTCCGCTGCTACGTCGTCGGGCAGGAGCAGGTGCACATCATGCCCTACGATCCGCGCGCGCCGTTCCACGAGCGCTACGTGCGGACTCCTCCCGAGTATCCGAAGGAGCTGCTCGCGCGCGTGAAGAAGGATGCGCAGACGTTGTGCCGGGCGCTCGGCTACGACCTCAACACCGTCGAGTTCGCGTGCGAGGACGGCATTCCCTACGCGATCGACTTCATGAATCCCGCGCCCGATGCGGATCTGCATTCCGTCGGGCAGGAGAACTTCGACTGGATCGTCAAGGCGGTCGCTGAACTGGCCGTGAAGAAGGCGACCGAGCCCGCCGCGGCCGCGACCTATCGCTGGGACGCTTTTCTTCGTGGGTAAATGAAGCCTTCCTTCTCGATCGGGATCGAAGAGGAATACCAGACCATCGATCCGACCAGCTTCGATCTGCGCTCGCACATCAACGCCGAGATCATCTCGAAGGGCAAGCGGCAGCTGGACGAGCGCATCAAGGCCGAGATGCACCAGTCGGTGGTGGAGGTCGGCACCGGCGTCTGCCGCAACATGAGGGAAGCGCGCGCCGACATCCTCAACCTGCGCCGCGCCATGGTGAAGCTGGCGCGGGAAAACGGCCTGGTGCTGTGCGCCGGCGCGACGCACCCGTTCGCCGACTGGCGCGAGCAGGACATCTATCCTGATGAGCGCTACCTGCAGGTCGTCGAAGACATGCAGCTCGTCGCGCGATCGAATTTGATCTTCGGGCTGCACGTGCACATCGGCATCGAGGATCGCGAAGTGGCGATCCACCTGATGAACCAGATGCGCTACTTCCTGCCGCATCTGCTCGCGTTGTCCGCGAACTCGCCGTTCTGGATCGGCCTCAAGACCGGCCTCAAGTCGTATCGCTGCAAGGTGTTCGACAAGTTTCCGCGCACCAACATTCCCGACACGTTCACGAGCTGGGCCGACTACGAGAGCTTCGTCAACCTGCTGGTCAAGACCAACAGCATGGACAACGCCAAGAAGATCTGGTGGGACGTGCGGCCGCACCCGTTCTTCTCCACCGTCGAAGTGCGGATTTGCGACATCCCGATGCGCGCCGACGAATCGCTCGCTCTCGCCGCGCTGATCCAGGCGACGATGGCGAAGTTGTACAAGCTGCATTCGCGCAACCAGGGCTTCCGCATGTACAGCCGCGCGCTGATCATGGAGAACAAGTGGCGCGCCGCGCGCTACGGGCTCGAAGGCAAGCTGATCGACTTCGGCCGCGAGCAGGAATGCCCCGCCAAGGAGCTGATGCTCGAGTATCTCGACTTCGTCGACGACGTCCTCGACGAGCTCGATAGCCGCACGGAAGTGGAATACATCCGCACCATCCTGGAACGGGGCAACGGCGCCGAGCGACAACTCGAGGTTTTTGCGAAGACCCGCGACCTGAAGCAGGTCGTCCAATATATGGTCGCCGAAACGCAAGCGGGACTATAGAATTTAGAGAGATGACCACCGCGTTCGATACCAGCTTGTCGCCCGGCGCCAGAAACGCCATCCGGGTCTGCCTCAATGTGCAGCCTCACGAGCGTGTGACGGTGATCGCCGACCGCGACTGCGAGGACATCGCCGCCAGCCTGGTTCACGAGATCGAGGAAGTCGGGGCACCCTACAAGGCGTTCATCCTCGAAGAGGTCGCCGAGCGGCCGCTGCTCGATCTGCCGAAGGCGATCGCCGAGGACATGGAGCAGAGCCAGGTCAGCATCCTGGCCGTGCACGTGCAGCGCAACGAGCTGCGCTCACGCATGCAGCTCACCGACATCGTCAATCGCCGGAAGATGCGCCATGGCCACATGGTCAACATCAACCGCCAGATGATGCTCGAGGGCATGCGCGCCGATTTCCACAAGGTCGATCGCCTCAGCTCGAAGGTCATCGACATCGTCCGCAACGCGAAGGTCGTGCGCGCGACGACCAAGGGCGGCAGCGCCTTCACCGCGACGCTCAATCCAAATTACAAGTGGCTCAAGACGAGCGGCTTGATCAGCCCCGACAAGTGGGGCAACCTGCCCGGCGGCGAGGTGTTCACCACGCCCGGCAACGTCGACGGCACGCTGGTGATCGACGGCGTGGTCGGCGATTTCCTGTGCGAGAAGTTCGGATCGCTGGCGGACTCGCCGTTGACGCTGCGCGTCAAGGACAACCGCCTCGTCGAGGCGCATAGCGAGAACAAAGAGCTCGAGGACGATTTCTGGAAATACACGCATACCGATGCGAACTCCGATCGGGTCGGTGAATTCGCGATCGGCACCAACATCGAGCTCACACAGGTGATCGGCCACATCCTGCAGGACGAAAAGTTCCCCGGCATCCACGTCGCGTTCGGCGATCCGTACGGCGCGCACACCGGCGCCGACTGGACGTCGACGACGCACATCGACGTCGTGGCGACGCGGTTCGACATCTGGGTCGACGATCGCCAGATCATGCGCGACGGTAAATTCCTGATTGAGTAGGTCCTAGGGTCTTAGGTCCTAGGGTCTTAGGCCTTGATCACATCCCTCCGGCAGTCATTCAACGCGTCGTGGACCGAGGAGAAATACCGAGACCTCGTCCGGCGACTCGAGACGCGGACCGGGGCGACGCTCGGTTTCCCGATTAGCGAAACACCCTGTTTCTTCCCGCGGTCGTTGATGGCGTCGCTGGCAGCGACGGGCATCGATCTCGTCAACCAGATTCTCGACAGTTCCGATGCGATGGCCGCGGCGATGGCGGCGGTGCCGGAACGCTTCAATGGACCCGGGGCCGAAACGCTGCCGACGTTCTTGCAGGTGGATTTCGGATTGGTTCGTAACGCGGACGGATCGATCCAGCCGAAGCTCGTGGAGCTGCAAGCGTTTGCGTCGTTGTACGGCTTTCAGCTCGCCGTGGCCGAAGCGTATCGAGACGCGTTCGGCCTGCCGTCCTCCCTCCACCTGTTTCTCGATGCTCTCGACCACGCGACTTACCACGCGCTCGTGAAGGACGCCATCGTCGGCGACCACGATCCCGCCGAAGTCGTGCTGATGGAGATCGAGCCGCGCAAGCAGAAGACCTGGCCCGACTTCGTCGTCACGGAACAGATGTGGGGCGTGCGCGCGATCGATGTGTCGGAGGTGCGTCGCGAGGGCCGTCGGCTGTATTACCGCCGCGACG
>Ga0310906_10000325_pt1 | contig 12126 bp, 10 predicted proteins | sample C48D3metaG_FD_203749 | JGI IMG/M metagenome (GOLD analysis project Ga0310906, IMG submission 203749) | Lab incubated soil microbial communities from West Virginia University Organic Research Farm, Morgantown, WV, United States - C48D3 | ecosystem: Environmental > Terrestrial > Soil >...
GAGGACGTAGTCGCGTCCCTCGATCTCGCTGTCGGCGATCGCGCGCTTCAAGACCGGAAGCGTCAGCGCCTCGATTGCGGAGCTGGCGACCGGCCCGTAGCTCAGGTGCCAGGGCTCGACGCCGGCACCGCCGCGGTCCAGGCCGTAGGGCCGATGAAATCCGAATCGGTGCATGTTGTCGTTGAGCCATGATGTCAGGCGCGAGAAGACTCCGCCCTGCGCGTATTCCGCCGGCATGAGCTGCACCTGGTAGCCTGGCGGCATAGCCGCGGCGTCGATCACGTCGATATCGGTGCCCCAGTGATGACGGCTGCCGCCCGGCACGGCCGACCAGCACAGGATTGCATCGACCAGCTCGGGCTCGCGGAGCGTCGCATGATCGAGCAGGCGCCCGGAGCGGTCATACAGCGGACGCTCGCCGCGCCACTTTCGATTCCAGAGCCCCACCTGCCGATCGAAGTCGCGGAAACTGGAGACCGGGACAAGGTCGATGCCCTCGCGCGCTGCCGCGTCGCGCATCGCGAGCAGCGAGGCGACCACCGCGAAATGCAGCGCGCAGCGCGGTTGCTCGAGATCGATGATGTGGCTTCGGGCGCGCCCGGTCAGCTCGAGTTCGTTCATTCAGTCCTCTGGCACCCGCAATATACCGCAGCGTCCCCGCCGCCCACGGAGGTCACAGCAAGACCCACAAAGGTGGCAGCAAAACCCACGGTGCCGGCGGATCGAGCCATTTCTGCTGCTTTAATGGAAAAATCTGCGCAGCCGCGGTCACCGACTGCCGTTATGATAGTGGTTGGGATCAGGACAACGGGTTCATGAGCCCGCTCATCGCGGTCCCGGAAGCCCACATGCAAGGCAAGAGCCTTAAGACGCGTTATGTCCTCACGGTGCTGGTCGTGGGCATCCTGCTCACCGCGTCCGTGGCGCTGGCGCTGTATTTCGAGGGGCGGCTCACCCTCGTCATCGGCGTCGGTCTAGCACTGTCGCTGCTCGCGGCTGGGATCACCGCGGCCCTGCTCGCGCGTATCGATCGCGCGATGATCGCGATGATCACCGGAGCCGACCGCATCGGTCGGGGGCGGCACACCGAGCCGCTTCCGCGCAGCGGCGTGCCCGAGATGCGGGCCCTCGAGGACGCGCTCGACCGGATGCGCGATGAGCTGACCCGCACAACGATCTCGCGCGATTACCTCGAGACACTCCTCAACAGCATGGGCGATGCGGTGCTGGTGGCCTCGGCGGAGGGTCACATCCGCACCACCAATGCCGCCGCGCAGCGGCTGTTCGACCGCACACCCGGCGAGCTCGAGGGGGTCGACTTCGGCTCGCTGATCGCACCGGAGCACCTGGCGGCGTTCAGCGTCGCGAAAATCCTCGAGGCGCCCGGTGAGACGGTGGTGCGCACGGGCCGGGGGCAGACCATCCCGGCGGCGGTGAGCGCCTCAGTGATCTCGAGCGCCGACCCCGGCTTCCAGGGGCACATCTTCGTCCTGCGCGACATCACGGACCGCAAGCGGGCCGAACGACGCATCCGCTATCTCGCGCGCTTCGACACGCTCACGAAGATCCCCAACCGCATGCAGCTGCAGCATCTGCTGCAGCAGGCGATCGCGCGCGCAACGCGCCAGGGGCGCGGGCTGGTGCTGCTGTACATAGACCTCGACAACTTCAAGGACATCAACGACACGTTCGGTCACGAAGCGGGCGACCGCATCCTCGAAACCATGAGCGAGCGGCTGTCGCGCGCCCTGCCGCCCGAAGCGGTGTTCGGCCGCCATGCGGGCGATGAGTTCGCGATCTTCACCGAGAGCGGCGACGACGCGGAGGAGCGCCACGAGCAGGCGAGTTCGCTCGCGCGGTTGGTGCTGGGAGAGATCGCGCGCCCGCTGCACATCGGCGACCACGAGATGGAGATCACGGCCAGCATCGGCATCGCGACCTGCCCGGAGCACGCGGACAACGTCATCGATCTGATACGCAACGCGGATGCGGCGATGTACCACGCCAAGCGGGCCGGTCGTAACTGTCATGTGCACTACGCGCCGGAGATGAACGCCGCCGCGGTCGAGCGGCTCATGCTCAAGAGCAAGCTGCGACGCGCGCTCGACCGCAACGAGTTCTTCGTCCGCTACCAGCCCAAGGTGGATCTTGCGAGCGGCCGCGTAGTGGGTGCCGAAGCGCTGCTGCGCTGGCGTCTGCCTGGCCACGGCGACATCGCACCGGCGCAGTTCATCCCGCTGGCGGAGGAAACGCGCCTCATCCTCGACATCGGCGCGTGGGTGCTGAACCAGGTATGCAGCGACTACGCCGTGTGGCAGAAGAGCGTCGCGGATCCCGGCCGTGTGGCGATCAACCTGTCGCTCAAGGAACTGAGCCAGGCGAGCTTCATCCCCCACTGCCGATCGGTGTTCGAGGAGCACGGCGTCTCGCCCTCGCGCGTCGAGCTCGAAATCACCGAGACCACGCTGATGCTGGATGCCGCGAAGACGCTGCCGCTGCTCGACGAGCTGCGGGCCATGGGCGTACACCTGTCGATCGACGACTTCGGCACCGGCTACTCGAGCCTGAGCGCGCTGCAGCAGTTCCCGATCGGCGCGCTCAAGATCGACCAGTCCTTCGTGCGCACCGCCGCGGGCGACCCGGATGACGCCACGATCGTCCGAACCATTATCGAGATGGGCCGCAGTCTCGGTCTGCAGGTCGTGGCCGAGGGCATCGAAACGGACGAGCAGCGGGAGTTCCTCGTGCGCAGCGGCTGTCAGTTCGGCCAGGGCCGGTTGTTCGGCGACCCGATCGCATCCGACGATTTCCTCGAGATGATGGTGCGTCAGGCGACCGGGCGGCACCCGGTACTGCGGTTACCGGCCTGATCCGGCCGCGGTAGCTGCTCGCCGCTCGGCCTGGCTGCTGCTCGCCGGCGCGTAGACGCGGTGGTATCCCAGCCGCGAAGCACGCCTCCGTGCCCGCAGTTGGACGTCGCGGCCCACTCTGAGCGAAAGACTGCCCCGACGATTCCGCGATACCACCGACTGTTCGGCATGCTGCGACACCGTGTGCGGGGCACCCATCCGCAGCGCTGCAACGACCCTCGATCGTGGTACGCGGCTGCGGATACACCGCGGCCGCACGCCGGCGAACGGCCACTAGGACCGGGCGCCGACAACAAGCAAGCGGCGAGTCAGCACCGAGGGCAGCCGCGCTCAGGTAGCTGCGCTGCGCGTCGCGGCAACGATCGAGGAGATCACCTGACGCGTGGCCGAGTCAAAGGCGGACATCACATCGGCACGCCGATCCGCTTCTGCGGCTACCGAGGCTGTCGCCGGGAAGCTCGCAAGCCGCGTACCGCGCCGCCCGTCCAGCAGGGTCACCTGCATCTCGACCCTCACCACCGGCGGGCCCTGTCCGTTGCTCTCCGCCTCGAAGCGTCGCAGCTCGATCTCGAGCTGGTAATCGCTCGGCACCCGGCTCGGCACCGAGACCACGGTCGCGAACCGACCATCGGCTGCGAGCGCCTGGACCAGTAGATGCTGCAGCATCAGCGGTGCCGGCTCCGCCCAGCGCACACCGGCGTAGTAGTCGAAGTGCGTCGCCGGGCCCGCGACGGCGATACGCTCGGTGTCGAGCGAAACGGGAGCCCGCGGACGGCCCACCGCGAGCGCGCGCGGCAGCGCCGCGCCAGCGTCAGTGGTCTCCGGCATCGTCAGCCGGAATACCTCGGGTTCCTCGCGCTTCGACTCGAGTGCGGATCCCACGCAGCTCGAGCACATCGCGACCGCGGCGAGCAACACGATCATCCGAATCATTGCGGAAGCTCCACGCCCCTATCCTGCCGCTCGCGCAACAGCGCAGACGGATTCTCGCGCAGCTGTCTCGCGAGCGCGCGCACCTCAGCACTGGTGTCGCGGACCTCGAGGAGCAGCTGTTGCAGATCGGCGCCGCCGGAGCCTGCGAACTGGGACAGCGCGCCTTCGTTACCCGAAACGATGCGCTCGATGCTCGCGGCCGTATTGTTGGACAATCGCTCCGTTGCCGATCGCACGCTGCCGAGAGCCGTCGCAAAGTCGGGCCGCGACTCGTCGACCACTGCGCGCAGCTGCTGCGACAGCGCCCTGACCTCGACCGCGGTCCCCTGCAGTTCGGTCGCAAGCGTCGAGGCGTTGCGCGACAGTGCGGGAAGCTCGCCGGTGGCCTCGCGGATGCTGGCAAGCGAAGCCCGCACAGCATCGATGTTTTCCTGGCTGAGCACTCTCTCGACGCGCTCCATCACCTTGGCGGCGCGTCCGACCGCGTCCGGCAGCCGCTCCATGAACGCCTCGATGTCGCCCTTGCGGGAACGAATCACGGGATAGCGGTCGCCCTGTACCAGGGGGGTGGAAGCGGTGCGCCGAGGATCCTCCCGCAGATCGATGAAGAGCAGACCGGTCAGACCCAGCAGCCCAAGCCGCGCCTCGGTCGCGCCCGAGATCGGCGCGGTCGCATCGATCTGGACAACACCCTTTACGCGCCTCGGATTGTCGGGGTCGACCTGCAGTCGCTCGACGCGGCCCACGTCGACGCCGAGGTAGCGGACCGGACTGCCCTCCGCGAGCCCGCTCACCGTGCCGAAGAAGTGGATCTCGTAGCGCGCATATTCGCGCCGGTCGCTGACGTCGGAGTACCACCAGACGAAGCCGAACGCGAGCACGATCGCCGCGAGCGCGAACAGGCCCACGACGGCGTAGCGGGCCTCACGCTCCACCGCTTCCTCCCGCCCCCGCTTTCCGCTGGCCACGCGGGCCGTGGAAGTATTCGCGTATCCAGGGATGCTCGTGATTCTTTATGCGCGGCAGCGTATCCACGATCACCCTGCGGTCGACCAGCACGGCCACACGGTCGCATGTCCTCGACAGGGTGTCCAGATCGTGCGTCACCATCACGATCGTGAGCTCGAGCGTGCGGCGTAAGTAGAGCACCAGCTCGTCGAACTCGGATGCCGCGATCGGATCCAGCCCGGCAGTCGGCTCGTCGAGAAAGAGCAGCACGGGGTCGAGCGCGATTGCGCGAGCGACCGCGACGCGTTTCACCATGCCGCCCGAGAGCTGTGCGGGAAACTTCGCCGCAGTATCGAAGGGCAAGCCGACCATCCGCAGCCGCAGCCTGACCAGCGCTGCGTAGTCCTCCTCCTCGAGATCCATCGCCTCGGCGACCGGGAGCGTCAGGTTCTCGGCTACGGAAAGCGAGGAAAAAAGTGCACCCTGCTGGAACGCCACGCCGTAACGACGCTTGACCTCGCGCAGTTCCGCGGGCGTCATGGAGGTGACGTCGCGACCCTCGACTTCCACGGTCCCGGCGTCGGGGCGACGAAGTCCGAGTATGGTGCGCAGCAGCACCGACTTGCCGCTGCCCGACCCACCCACGATGCCGAAGATCTCGCCCTTGTGCACCTCGAGGCTCACGCCGTCGTGCACGACCTGCGCACCGAAGCGATTGACCACGCCGCGGACCGCGACGACTGTCTCCATGGAGTTCAAAAGTCGATCTCGAGGAAGAAGATCGCGAACACCGCGTCGGCGAAGATGACCAGAAAGATCGACTGCACGACTGCGACGGTCGTGAGCCGGCCGAGCTCGCGCGACGATTCGCGCACCTGCAGCCCCCGCATCGTGCCGGTAAGCGCGATAAGGACGCCAAAGACGGGCGCCTTGATCAGGCCGGCCCAGAACGTCGTATCGCTGAGGGCGGTGTCGAGCCGCGCCAGGAACTGCGACCAGGACAGGTCGATCAGCAGGCCGGTGAGCAGCGCACCGCCGGCGAGCCCCATCGCGTCCGCGACGATCGTGAGCAGCGGCATCGCGATCACCAGGCCGAGCACGCGTGGCAGCACCAGCACCTCGAAAGGATCGAGCCCGAGCGACTCGAGCGCGTCCACCTCGTCGTTGAGTTTCATCACGCCGAGCTCCGCCGCATAGGCGCTTCCGGTGCGCCCCGCGACCATGATCGCCGTGAGCAGCACCCCGAGCTCACGCAGCACACCGATGGCCACGAGATCGACCGTGAAGATCTCGGCGCCGAACGGGCGCAGCTGCTGCAACCCGATGTACGCGAGGATGATGCTGATCAGGAAGGCGATCACCGCGACGACGGGAATCGCCTGAACACCCGTCTCGTAGGCATGGCGCACGACCGAGGGCAACCGCAGCCGCCGCAGGCTCATCCAGGCCGTCCCCGCGGTGACGAGCGTGCGGCCCCCGAAGCCGAGTGCGGTGATGGTGCTCGCGAGCCGGGTGTCGATCGCCCTGCCGAAGCGGATAAGCCAGCGTTCCTTCGGCGGTGTGGCGGCCGCGGGACCGGCGTCGGGCAGCTCATCGAAGAACGCGAAGTGACCGGGCGGCTTGCCTTCGATCGTGACCTTCCCGCCGGCGGCGCGCGCCTCGTCGAGCGCCGCACGAAGAAGCCACGCGGGCCCGATATCGAACTCGTCCGCGCGTGTAAGGTCGATCTGCAGCACGCCGGGCGCTGCGGCGCGTACCTTGGCGAGCGCTTCGCTGAGCACCGGCAGATCCGCCATGCGGCAATCGCCGGCAAGCCGGAGCCGGCCCGCCGCCGCATCGGTTTCAGCGACGAGCGCCATGCAGGGCCGGCACGGGAATCCCGGTCATCATCGGAATGCTAGCATCGGCCCGGGTCCGGGGTGGGGAGCGATGAGCGGCGAATTCCTGACGCAGATGCTGGTCCTGCTGGCGGGTTCCTTGCTGGTGCTCGCCCTTGTGCGCCGTTTCTCGCTGCCGCCGATCCTGGGCTACCTGGTCGTCGGGATGCTGCTCGGGCCGCACGCGTTCGGCGTGCTCGACGATGACGAGTCGATCCGCACGCTGGCGGACGTCGGCGTGGTGTTCCTGGTATTCACCCTCGGGCTCGAGTTCTCCTTCGCGCGCATGGTCGCGATGAAGTCCGAGGTGCTCGGCGTCGGTGGCCTGCAGGTCCTGCTCACCACCGTGGTGGTAGGTGCCGCCGCCTGGGCGCTCGGCGCCACGCTGCCGGTCGCGATCGTGCTGGGGGGCGCGGTCGCCATGTCCTCCACCGCTATCGTCATGCGCCAGCTCGGCGATCAGCTCGAGCTCGGGCGGACGCATTCCCGGCTCGCGCTGGGTATCGTGCTCTTCCAGGACCTGGCCTTCGCGCCGCTGCTCGCGCTCGCGACCTCGGTCGCAATCGCGGACGACGTGCTGTCCGCGAGCTGGCTCGTCGGGATGGTCGTGCGCGCGGTGCTCGCACTCGTGATCGTGCTGGCCGCCGGCCGCTGGCTGCTGCGGCCGCTGTTCCACGAGTTTGCGCGGCACCGCAGCACCGAGATCTTCACCCTCACGGTGATGTTCGTGGTGCTCGCCGGCGCCTGGGCGACCCACGCGCTCGGGCTGTCGATGGCGATCGGTGCGTTCCTCGCGGGCATGCTGCTCGCGGAGACCGAGTTCCGCTACCAGACCGAGGCGGTCATCAAGCCCTTCCAGGACATCCTGCTCGGGCTCTTCTTCGTCTTCGTCGGGATGATGCTCGACCTGCGGCTCCTGGTGACCCAGCTGCCGTTGGTGCTGCTGCTGCTCGCGGCGCTGCTCGTGGTCAAGGCGGCGATCGTCGCTGCGATCGTGCGCGCCTTCATCCACAACACCTGGAAAGCGCTTCGCACCGGGATCACGGTGTGCATGGGCGGCGAGCTCGGCTTCGCGCTGCTCACGGTGCTGTTGAACAGCCGGCTGGTGCCGACGGAGCTCGTGCAGCCGCTGCTGACGGCGGTGGTGCTGTCGATGCTGGTCGGTCCGCTCCTGGTGCGTTACAACGGGCGAATCGCCGACCGCCTGCTCGGCCGCGAATCCACGCTGCCCTCCGACGGCGTGTTCGAAACCGTCGCGACGCGCGAGATCGCAAAGCGTGAGCACGTGATCATCTGCGGGTTCGGCCGCGTCGGGCAGAACCTCGCGCGTGTGCTGGAGAAGCGCGGTTTCGAATTCATCGCGCTCGACTTGGATCCGTTCCGCGTCAGGGACGCACGGCAGGCCGGCGACCCGGTCGTGTACGGCGACGCCACGCAGGTCGACGTGCTGCGGGCCCTCGGTCTCGACCACGCGAGCGTGGTCGTCATCTCGGTCGACGCGCTGGGACCCGCGCTCGGGATCGTGCGCGCGGTGCGCCAGCTGCGCCCGAATGTGCCCGTGCTGGTGCGCACCGAAGATGACAGCGGTCTCGAGCAGCTGCAGGCGGCCGGCGCGACCGAGGTCGTGCCGGAAATCTTCGAGACTGCGCTCTCGATCGTTTCGCACGTGCTGCTCTTCCTGGACGTGCCCCCAGAGGAGGTCGCCGAGACGACCGAGGACATCCGCCATGATCGCTACGCCCTGCTGCGCAGCGTCTTCCGCCGGCGTGATGCGCTCGACCCCGATCCTCAGCACGCACTCTTGCGCCAGCATCTGCGAACCGTGACCTTGCCGCCGGCCGCGTATGGCGTTGGCCGCACGTTAAAGGACCTGGGATTCGATAGCGGCAATGTCGCGGTCAACGCAGTGCGGCGGGATGGGATCGTCGGCCGCGACCCCGACCCGACGACCCTCCTCCGCGAGGGCGACGTTGTCGTGCTCTTCGGCACCGCCGAGGACCTGGAACGTGCGGAGTCCCGCCTTCTCATGGGCTGATGATGGGATAAGCCCAACAGGCGCACGAAGTGCGCTCCCTGCCAATCCTGCTCACATCGACGACGGCGATCGGTGGACTACTGCCGCTCGCGGTCCAGGGTTCGGGACTCAGCCGGCTGGTCACGCCGGTGATGTACAAGATGCTGCCGCCGGCGGTGCTGCGAAGGCCGATGCAAGCGACGCCGGTGCCGGCCTAGCGCGGGTTGCGCCTCAGGCGCCGGACTTGCGCTTGAGGCTCGCCCCGCGCAGCAGCTCGGCGGGGTCGAGACCGAGTCGGTCGATGGTGGCGAGCACGCGCGGCCACTCCTGCTCGAGGAAGCGCTGGCGTTCGCCACGCATGAGCTGCCCGCGGCTGCCCTCGGTAACGAACATACCCCGGCCCCGCCGCTTCTCGACGAGCCCCTCGTCCACGAGCTGCTGGTATCCCTTGAGTACGGTGAGCGGGTTCAAGGTGAACTCCGCTGCGACACTCCGGACCGATGGCAGCGCATCACCGTCGGTGAGCTGACCCTCCAGGATCATGGCGACTACCTTGTCGCGAAGCTGCCGATAAATGGGCTGGCTGTCGTTCCAGGTAGGATCCATGCGGCCGGGCGCTCCGGTGCGTCGCTGCACTACTGTAGCAGAACACCCGGACCCCATTGCCCGGGGAGGTGGTCATTGCTCGCAGTACGCGGCGCTTACATCCCTGCCGATCGGTGTACTGACACGGGGCGCCAGTGACTCCGAAGCGATCATCACACCCGCCAGAACCCAGATTGCCCAGGCCAAGGCGGCCGCTGCGAGTTTGCTTGCCGAGCGCATCGTCGTGCCCTCGATTCAGCCATCCCTATTGGTGTTGTAGTGAACTACAACACCACACGGAAATCAAGCACTTTTTCGTGACCCGCCTCCCATTCCCAGGCGCTGAGGTCGACGGCCGGGGCGCTGCTAGTATCTGCGCCTCGCCGGGGCGGGTGCCGGCCCGGTGGGGTCGCCTATGACCGGCCTTGGAGAAAGCCATGAAAACTCCCGTCAACGTCGCGATCACCGGTGCCGCGGGCCAGATCGGCTATGCCCTCGCCTTCCGCGTGGCATCCGGCCAGATGCTCGGGCCTGACCAGCCGGTCAACCTGCAGCTGCTCGAAATCACCGCGGCGCTCCCCGCGCTCTCGGGCGTTGTCATGGAGCTGAACGACTGCGCCTTCCCGACCCTGAACCGCGTTGTCGCGACTGATGATGCCCGCGCGGCCTTTCAGGATTGCCATGTGGCACTCCTGGTGGGTGCGCGACCCCGCGGGCCCGGGATGGAGCGCAAGGACTTGCTGCTCGCCAATGCGCAGATCTTCTCGGCCCAGGGCAAGGCGCTCGATGCCGTCGCGGACCGCGGCGTGCGCGTGCTGGTGGTCGGTAATCCGGCCAATACGAACGCGCTGATCGCGATGAAGAATGCCCCGGCCCTGGCGCCCGGGAACTTCACGGCCATGGTGCGGCTCGATCACAACCGTGCGCTGTCGCAGCTCGCCGAGAAGACCGGCTCGCACGTGACGAAGCTCAAGCGGCTGACGGTATGGGGGAACCACTCCTCGACCCAGTACCCCGATCTTCACCACGCGACCGTGGATGGCAAACCGGCGCTCTCGCTGGTCGACCAGGCCTGGTATCGGGAGCAGTTCATCCCGGTCGTGCAGCAGCGCGGCGCCGCGATCATCAAGGCGCGCGGCGCGTCCTCCGCCGCATCGGCAGCCTCCTCCGCGATCGACCATATCCGCGACTGGGTGCTGGGCACGCCCGAAGGTGACTGGGTCAGCATGGCGGTGCCGGCGGACGGCAGCTACGGTATCCCCGCCGGCGTCATTTACGGCTTTCCAGTCACCTGTGCGAACGGCAGCTACCAGATCGTGCAGGGACTGGCGATCAACGAATTCAGCCGCGGCCGCATGGGTGCAACGCACCGTGAGCTCACCGAGGAGCGCGATGGCGTCAGGGAGCTGCTCTAGGTCACGGTGCCATCGACCGCACCGGCGGGTTTTGACGCACCGCAGCAAATCTGCGGTATAGTCGATTCGGACCCTGATGTAGTCCGATGGACCCGAGGATTACCACGATGTTGGCATTGCTCTGGTTCCTGCTCGTCGTCGCGGGCGCGCTCGTGCTTGCCTATCAGAGGGTGTCGCTCCGGACCGCGACGATTGCCGCCGGGGCCGCGCTTGCCGCCTACAGTGTTGTCGGCGACGGGCCGCTCGGCTGGATGCTCCTGCTGTGGCTCGGCTTCGCCGGGCTGGTGGCGCTAAACGTCGATCCACTTCGCAAGCGCTGGATCACGCGACCATTCCTGCTCACCTACCGCCGGCTGTTGCCCACGATGTCGGACACCGAGCGGGAAGCACTGGAAGCGGGGACCGTTTGGTGGGATGGCGAGCTGTTTACGGGCGAGCCCGCCTGGTCGAAGCTCGCCGGCGCGCAGCCGCCGCGTCTTTCGGCTGAGGAACAGGCGTTCCTCGACGGCCCGTGCGAGGAGCTCTGCCGCATGCTCGACGACTGGGACATCACCCATGTCAGAGCCGACCTGCCACCGCAGGTCTGGGAGTTTCTCAAGAGGAAGGGCTTCTTCGCGATGATCATCCCGAAGAAATACGGCGGCCTCGAGTTCTCCGCGTATGCGCATTCGTGCGTGCTGGTGAAGATCGCGAGCCGAAGCGGAGTCTGCTCCTCGACCGTGGCCGTGCCGAACTCGCTCGGACCCGGCGAACTTCTGCTCCACTACGGGACCGAGGAGCAGAAGAACCACTACCTGCCGCGGCTCGCGCGCGGCGAGGACATCCCGTGCTTCGCACTCACGGCGCCTCGCGCCGGCTCCGACGCGGCATCCATCCCCGACACCGGCGTCGTCTGCCGCGGCAATTACGAGGGTCGCGAGGTGATCGGGATCAGGCTCGATTTCTCGAAGCGCTACATCACTCTCGCGCCGGTCGCCACCGTGATAGGCCTCGCATTCCGCCTGCGGGACCCCGACAAGCTGCTGGGCGGCGAGCAGACGGACTACGGGATCACCTGTGCGCTGATCCCGCGCGCCACGCCCGGTGTCACGGTCGGGCGGCGTCATTTCCCGCTCAACGTCCCGTTCCAGAACGGTCCAGTGTCGGGGAAGGACGTGTTCGTGCCGCTCGACAGCATCATCGGCGGGCCGAAGATGGCCGGCCAGGGCTGGCGCATGCTGGTCGAGCAGCTCTCGGTCGGCCGCTGTATCTCGCTGCCGTCGAACTCGACCGGCGGATCGAAGGCCGGCATTTATGCCTCGAGTGCGTACGCCCGGATCCGCCGCCAGTTCAACCAGCCGGTAGGGCGGTTCGAGGGGGTCGAAGCTGCGCTCGCGCGCATGGCCGGTTCGACATACATCATGGACGCCGCGCGCTCGGTAACGATCGCGGCGATCGACGGTGGCGAGCGGCCGGCGGTCCCGGCCGCAATTCTCAAATATCAC
>Ga0310906_10000331_pt1 | contig 12059 bp, 10 predicted proteins | sample C48D3metaG_FD_203749 | JGI IMG/M metagenome (GOLD analysis project Ga0310906, IMG submission 203749) | Lab incubated soil microbial communities from West Virginia University Organic Research Farm, Morgantown, WV, United States - C48D3 | ecosystem: Environmental > Terrestrial > Soil >...
GGCGTTGAGCGCTGTCTGACCGCCGAGGGTCGGCAGGATCGCGTCGGGCTTCTCCTTCGCGATGATCGTCTCGATCACCCGCCAGTTGATCGGCTCGATGTAGGTCGCGTCGGCGAAGTCCGGGTCGGTCATGATCGTCGCCGGGTTGGAGTTCACGAGGATGACGCGGACGCCCTCGTCACGGAGCACGCGGCAGGCCTGCGTGCCGGAGTAGTCGAACTCGCACGCCTGACCGATGACGATCGGGCCGGAGCCGATGACGAGGACGGAGTTGATGTCGTCGCGCTTGGGCATTACTTCGCGGCCTTCTTCTCGAGGTTCGCGACGACCAGGTCGCGGAAGCGGTCGAACAGGTAGTTGGCGTCGTGGGGTCCCGCGGCGGCCTCGGGGTGGTACTGCACCGAGAACGCCGGGATGTCGAGCGCACGCAGGCCCTCGACCACCTGGTCGTTGAGGCCGACGTGGCTGACCTCGACCTTGCCGTAGCCGTTCGGGCTGTCGAACGAGCCCTCGACGGGTGCGTCGACGGCGAAGCCGTGGTTGTGCGCGGTGATCTCGACGCGGCCGGTGGCCTTGTCGAGGACCGGCTGGTTGATGCCGCGGTGGCCGAACGGGAGCTTGTACGTGCCCAGGCCGAGCGCGCGGCCGAGCAGCTGGTTGCCGAAGCAGATGCCGAAGAACGGCAGGCCGTCGTCGAGCACGCCGCGCAGCAGGTCGACGTGGTCGCCCGATGCCGCAGGGTCGCCGGGGCCGTTCGAGTAGAACACCGCGACCGGGTCGATCGCGCGGATGCCGTCGATCGTGACGTCCTGCGGGAGCACGTGCACCTCGAAGCCGCGGGCGGCGAGGTTGTCGACCGTCGCCTGCTTCACGCCCAGGTCGAGCACGGCGAGGTTGCCGATGCGCTCGCCCTGCGCCGGCGTGATCTCGGCCGCGGCCACCGAGACCTGCGCCGAGAGGTTCCGGCCGGCCATCTCGGGGGCCTCGCGCACCAGCCGCAGCTGCTCGTCCGGGTCGATCGTCGCGGCCTCGCCGGAGAAGATCGCGCCGCGCATGCTGCCGGCCGAGCGGATGTGACGCGTGATCGCGCGCGTGTCGATGCCGCTGATGCCGATCACGCCGTCGTTCACGAGCGCGTCGTCGAGCGACTCGTCGGCACGCCAGTTCGACACCACGCGGGAGGGGTCGCGGACGATGTAGCCCGACACCCAGATGCGGCGCGACTCGGGGTCCTCGTCGTTCATGCCGGTGTTGCCGATGTGGGGTGCGGTCTGGAGCACGATCTGGCCCGCGTACGAGGGATCGGTGAGGGTCTCCTGGTAGCCGGTCATGCCGGTGGCGAAGACCACTTCGCCGATGGTCGTGCCGAGGGCGCCGTAGGCGCGTCCGACGTGGCGGGTCCCGTCCTCGAGCACGAGGACGGCCGGGTCGGTCTGGAACAGGGAGGTCATGCGTCGGTTCCCGTCTGGGTCGGGGGAAGGATGCCGGCCACGGCGTCCGCGAGGGCACGGGCCGAGGCATCCTGGGGTCGGAGATAGGAGTCGACGACGGTGCCGTCGTCGAGGCGCCACGCGAGGCGCACGAGGCCGTCGGGCTCGACGACGCGGTCGATCGCGACCGTCGCCTGTGCGACGTCCTCGATGCGCTCGGACGCCAGGAACACGCGGGGCTTGCCGGTGAGATCGAGGGCGACGCCGGCATCGGTGACCGTCACGTCGGAGCGCGAGCGGAAGGCGAGGCCGCCGATGGCGAGACGCTCGAGCGGCTCGCCGTGACGCGTCGTCGCGACGTAGAGCGTCGGGAACGCCGAGAGCGTCGCGGCGCCCGCGGGGATCTCGCCGACGGGCGCGACCAGCGCGGCGTCGCGCCGCGTTCGTCGCCACCAGGCCCACACCAGCACGCCGAGCAGCGCGATGGTGACCGCGACCATGACGCCGAGCGCGGCCTCGCGGGTCATGCGCGCACCCCCGGAGTGTCGAGCAGCGCGCCGTCGGCGACCGTGACGGTGCCCTGGTGCAGGGTCCACCGCACGTCGCCGGGCAGCTCGCGTCCGAGGTACGGCGAGTTCGTGCTGCGGCCGCGCAGGTCGTCGGTCGTGAAGGTGCGGCGCGGCGACGGGTCGTAGAACGCCAGGGACGCCGGCTGGCCCTCTGTGAGCGGGGTGCCGTGGCCGGTGAGCCGGCCGATGCGGGCGGGCTCGCGCGACATGACGCGTGCGACGTCGCCCCACGTGATGAGGCCCGTGTCGAGCATCGACTGCTGCACGACGCGCAGCGCGCTCTCGAGGCCGACCATGCCGTTCGCGGCCGCGTGCCACTCGCACGCCTTGGCCTCGGCGGGGTGCGGCGCGTGGTCGGTGGCCACGATGTCGATCGTGCCGTCGGCGAGGCCCTCGCGCACGGCGAGCACGTCCTCCTGACGGCGCAGCGGCGGGTTGACCTTGAAGCGGGCGTCGTAGTCGCGCACCAGCTCGTCGGTGAGGAGCAGGTGGTGGGGGGTGACCTCCGCCGTGACGTTCACGCCGCGGCGCTTGGCCCAGCGGATGATCTCGACCGACCCGGCGGTCGAGAGGTGGCACACGTGCAGGCGCGAGCCGACGTGCTCGGCCAGGAGCACGTCGCGCGCGATGATCGACTCCTCCGCGACCGCAGGCCAGCCGGCCAGGCCGAGCTCGGCCGACACGGCGCCTTCGTTCATCTGCGCGCCCTCGGTGAGGCGGGGGTCCTGGGCGTGCTGCGCGATGACGCCGTCGAACGCCTTCACGTACTCCAGCGCTCGCCGCATGATCAGCGGGTCCCACACGCAGAAGCCGTCGTCGCTGAAGACGCGGACCCGCGCGCGCGAGTCGGCCATGGCGCCGAGCTCGGCGAGCCGCTCGCCCTTCTGGCCCACGGTGACGGCGCCGATCGGCTGCACCGTCACGAACCCGGCGGCCTCGCCCAGCGCGAGCTCCTGCTCGACGACGCCTGCGGTGTCGGCGACCGGGGAGGTGTTCGGCATCGCGAACACGGCGGTGTACCCGCCGGCCGCGGCGGCGCGAGAGCCGGTGAGGATCGTCTCGGATGCCTCGTACCCGGGCTCGCGCAGGTGCGTGTGGAGATCGACCAGACCGGGCAGCAGCACCAGGCCGTCGACGTCGATCTCGGTGGCGCCGGCGCGGCTGATGCCGCCGCCGATGGCGGCGATGACGCCGTCCTCGACGAGGACGTCGGCGGCGGTCGATCCTTCGACCAGCGCCCCGCGGAAGAGAAGGGTCTCGCTCATCGGGTGTTCTCCTTCGCTGTGCCGTCCGCGGCGGCGGCATCCGCCGTGGACGTGGTCTCGGCCGGGGTGCGCTCCGCGCCCGCCAGCAGCAGGTAGAGCGCGGCCATGCGCACCGAGACGCCGTTGGCGACCTGCTCGAGCACGGTCGAGCGCGGCGAGTCAGCGGCTTCTGCGGAGATCTCCAGGCCCCGGTTCATGGGTCCGGGGTGCATGACAATGCTATCCGCTCCCAGTCCCTGAAGTCGGCGTGCGTCGAGGCCCCAGCGGCGCGAATACTCCCGTTCAGTGGGGAAATACGCCGCATTCATGCGCTCCAGCTGGATGCGCAGCATCATGAGCGCGTCGGGGCCGGCGGCGATGGCCTCGTCGAGGTCGTACAGCACCTCGACCGGCCAGCCCGACATGTCCTGGGGCACGAGCGTGGGCGGCGACACCAGGGTGACGCTGGCGCCGAGCGTGCTCAGCAGCCACACGTTCGAGCGCGCGACCCGCGAGTGCAGCACGTCGCCGACGATCGTGACCTTGACGCCGGCAAGGTCACGCCCGCGACTGTCGTCGCGGAAACGGCGCTTGCGGATGGTGAACGCGTCGAGCAGGGCCTGCGTCGGGTGCTCATGCGTCCCGTCGCCGGCGTTGACGACGCCCGCACTGATCCAGCCGCTGGTGGCGAGGGTGCGCGGCGCACCGGAGGCGCCGTGGCGGATGACGACGGCATCCGCGCCCATCGCCTGCAGCGTCTGCGCGGTGTCCTGGAGGGACTCGCCCTTCGAGACGCTCGAGCCCTTCGCGGAGAAGTTGATGACGTCGGCCGACAGGCGCTTCGCGGCCGCCTCGAACGAGATGCGCGTGCGCGTGGAGTCCTCGAAGAACAGGTTGACGACGGTCTTGCCGCGCAGCGTCGGGAGCTTCTTGACCTCGCGCTGCTGCGTGTCGGCCATGTCCTCTGCGACGTCGAGGATGCGCAGGGCGTCCTCGCGGGAGAGGGTCTGGGTGTCGAGCAGGTGCCTCATGACTCGATCGTCACCTCCTCGACGCCGTCGGTCTCGGCGAGGCGCACGTTCACGCGCTCGTCGCGCGAGCTCGGCAGGTTCTTGCCGACGAAGTCCGGTCGGATGGGCAGTTCGCGGTGGCCGCGGTCGACCAGCGTCGCCAACCGGACGGCGGCGGGGCGGCCGATGTCCTGCAGGGCGTCGAGGGCGGCACGGATGCTGCGGCCCGAGAAGAGCACGTCGTCCACGAGGACGACGACCTTCCCGTCGATGCCGCCGGCCGGGATCTGCGTCGGCTGCGGCGCGCGGGTCGGATTGCGGTGCAGGTCGTCGCGGTACATCGTGACGTCGAGCGATCCGACCGGGATGGGGGCGCCGCCGAACTCGGCGACGAGCGCGCCGACGCGGTGGGCGAGGGTGACGCCGCGGGTGGGGATGCCGAGGAGGACCAGTCCTTCGGGGCCTTTGTTGGACTCGAGGATCTCGTGGGAGATCCGAGTCAGGGCCCGGGCGATGTCGGCCTCGTGCAGCACGGTTCGCGTGCTCATCCGCCGCTCCCTTCTCCGCCTCACGGGACGGTGTTAAAGGTTGCTGTGATCGCCGTCCAGTCTACGACACGGCGAAGGCCGGGCCCGAATCGGGTCCGGCCTTCGCCGAGTCGTGCGCGGCGGGTCAGCGGCGCGCGGGTCCGCGCAGCACGCGGGAGGCCACGACGAGCGCTGCCGCGATCAGCACCACGTTCTTGAAGATGTACTGGCCGGTGAGCGTCGGGCCGACCGGGCCGAAGACCTCTGCCGGCAGCAGCACGATCGGCGACAGGATGCCCACGAATGCGAGCGCGAGGACGACGAGGCCGACGCGGGCGAAGGCGCCGCCGGCGATGAGGAGCGCACCTGCGGCGACCTCGATGACCGCCGTGGCGACGAGCGCGGCCTGCCCGTTCACCAGGCCGAACGTGAGCTTCTCCCACGTGCGGCTGACGAGGGCCTCGACCGGGCTCGCGCCGGGGAAGAGCTTGAGGGCCCCGAAGACGAGGAACACCGCGCCGAGGGCGACGCGCAGCGCCGGGATGCTCCAGCGCTGCAGCGAGGCCTTCACGGCGGCCTCGGCGCGGGCCTCCCACTCGAGGAGGGAGTTGAGCGGGTTCGGGCGAGCGGTGGACGCGGGGACGACGCCGCCGGCGCCGTGGATGGGAACGGTGGTCATGGCGTGATTCCTTCGGGTTCTGATCGCCCGCGATCGCGGGCACGGTGATCAGGACCCGCCGCAGACACGGGGTGATACGAACCGGCGCAGATCAGCGCCCACCCCACACAAGACCCGACGGGAGAACGCCGGCCCGTTGTAGAGGATCTACAACGAGCCGGCGTTGCGGGTTCGTCAGGCCGCGGGGGTCGTCGCCGCGCGGTACAGGTCGTCCTCGACCTGGGACGCCCGGATCGGGTGCCCCTGGCTCGTCAGGCACTTCCCGCTCGCGAGGTCCCACTTCCAGTCGTGCAGCGAGCACGTGAGCACGCCGTCCTCGATCTTCCCCGTCTTGGTGAGATCGGCGCGCAGGTGCGGACAGCGGCGCTGCACGATCCAGTCGCCGAGCTGGGCGTCCTCGGTCTGGTCGGTCTGCTCGGCGTACCAGTTCTCGACGTACTCGATGCGGTCCCGCGAGAGGCACTTGAGGAAGGTGGTGAGGAACTCGTTGAACTTGCCGCTGCGGCCGACGGCGAACTGCATCGACAGGAAGATCGAGTTGGACCAGTCGATCTCGTGGTCGGCGATGTTGGTCGAGACCAGATCTGCGGGGATCGTGTACCAGTAGATGCACTCGTCGCCGTCGGCGTACTCGCGCACCTTGGCCTTCGGAAAGTCCACGACCATGTCGAGCTCGCCGATGCGGAAGCGCACCACACCGCCCACGCCGCTGCGGATCGTGCGGGCGCGGCGCAGCAGCGGCTCCCACCACTCCTTGATCGCGGCGAGCATCTCGTCGGGCGCGAGCACGGCCGCGCGCGAGGCCTCCTCAGCGCGGATCTCATCCTGGCGGGAGTCGCGCTGCTCGGCCAGGTACGCCCACTTGTCGTCGAAGATGCGATCGATCTCGGCCTGCGTGTAGAGCGTCTGCGTGACCGAGATCTCGCCGCCGTTCAGCTCCACGACCGTGCCCGGCACGAACTCGTAGCCCTTCTGCTCGGGACGCAGCTGCGCCATGTGCGCGAGGAACTGCCGCTGGTCGGTGAAGATCGAGTCGTCGTCGATGCCGTAGCCGTTGTACTTGAAGAGCTCTTCGCGCAGGAACATCGGCGGCCCCGCCATCGGGAAGACGTGCTCGGCGTCGACCTTCTCGATGTAGTACATCGCGCGCTTGTTCTGCGCGTCGCGCTTGAGCTTGGCGAAGTTCTGCTTGGCATCCTGAGGGAGGTCGTAGACCATCGGCCACCAGATCGCGCCCGACACCTGCGTGAAGTACGCCTCGGGCTTGGAGAACGACATCAGCTTCTCGAGGTCGAGCGGGTGCGAGTCGTTCTGGTTCAGGATGCTGGCGGTGCCGTCGTCGACCGACAGCGACGAATCGCCGATCGGCCCGTCGCTCGGCGCCCGCAGCGGCGTGACCATGACCTTGAGGTCGCCGAACTCCAGCGGCACGCCGGCCTGCGTGTAGACGATGTTGTCGTAGCCGAGGCGGCGAAGATCCTGCTCGAGGTCGTCCGTCGGGTAGTCCGGCAGCAGCACTTTGATGGTCTTCGGCACATGCTTCTGCATGAGCGCCGGGTCGAAGTGGTCGCGGTGGCGGTGGGAGATGTAGAGGAAGTCGGCCTTGCCGTAGGTCGACCAGTCGAGCGCCCGGTTGTCGGGGAACGGGAACCACGACCCGAAGAAGGTCGGCCCGATGACCGGGTCGCAGAGGATGCTTCCTCCCGCCGTCTCGATGAACATTCCGGCGTGGCCGAGGCCCGTGATGCGCATGGGGTTGCCCTCCTGTCGAACCAGACGAGTCTAGGTGAGGCTCGCGGGGCGCACCGGACCGCCCGCCGTGCAAAACCGGATCCGGTCCGCGGGGCGTTGCGGGATCAGTCGTCGAAGAGCCCGCGGATGTCGTCGGCGGTGAGCGCCTGCCCGAACAGCGCGTCGTCGTCCATCACCGAGCGGAACAGCCGCGCCTTGCGCTGCTGCAGCGCCATGACCTTCTCCTCGATCGTGCCGTTCGCGATGAGCCGGTACACCATCACGCTGCGGTGCTGGCCGATGCGGTGCGCGCGGCCTGTGGCCTGCGCCTCGGCGGCGGGGTTCCACCACGGGTCGAGCAGGAACACGTAGTCCGCCTCGGTCAGCGTCAGACCGAACCCGCCGGCCTTGAGGCTGATGAGGAACACCGGCGCCTCTCCCCCGCGGAACGCGGCGACGGCGGCGTCGCGGTCGCGCGTCGATCCGTCGAGGTACGCGTACGGGATGCCGCGTGCCTCGAGTTCCTTGGCGACCAGGCCCAGGAACGACGTGAACTGGCTGAAGACGAGGGCGCGGTGCCCCTCGGCCAGTGCCTCGTCGAGCTGTTCGAAGAGCGCGGCGAGCTTGCTCGGGGCGATGCTCGCGTGCGCCGGGTCGACGAGCTCGGGTGCCAGGCTCAGCATGCGCAGGAGCGTCAGGGATCGGAAGACGATGAACCGGTTGCGGTCGAGGTCGTCGAGGAGTCCGAGCACCTTCTGGCGTTCGCGCTGCAGCACGGTGTCGTACAGGGCGCGATGGGCGGCGCCCAGCTCGATGCGCACCTCCTGCTCCTGCTTGGCGGGGAGGTCGGCGGCGACGAGCTCCTTCGTGCGCCGCAGCACGAGCGGACGGATGCGGCGCCGCAGTCGCGCCAGGCGACCGGCGCGGTACTCGCCTCCCTCCTGGTTCTCGGGGACCTTGCCCTTCTCGATCGGCCCCACGTACTCCTCGCGGAACCGCCGGCTCGAGGCGAACAGCCCCGGCGCCGTGAGCGACAGCAGCGCCCACAGCTCGGTGAGGCTGTTCTCGAGCGGCGTGCCGGTCACGGCGAACACGACGTCCGCGGACAGATCCCGCGCGGCGCGATACGCCTTGGTCTGGCTGTTCTTCACGAACTGCGCCTCGTCGAGGATGAGACCCGCCCACGGCACCGCGGCGAACTCGCGCTCGTCGAGGCGGAGCAGGGCGTACGACGTGACGACGATGTCGGCCGAGGCCGCGGCATCCGTCACCGTCGTTCCGCGCTTGGCGCGCGTCGCGTCGACGACCGCGACCCGCAGATCGGGCGTGAAGCGGGCAGCCTCGCTGCGCCAGGTCGAGAGCACCGACGTCGGCGCCACGACGAGGAACGGCCGCGCCTCGCCGGACTCTCGGGCATGGGCGATCAGGGCGAGCAGCTGGAGCGTCTTGCCGAGTCCCATGTCGTCGGCGAGGATGCCGCCCAGGCGGTGCTCCCAGAGGAAGGCGAGCCAGTCGTACCCCGCCCGCTGGTAGGGGCGCAGCTCGGCGTGGAGCGCCGACGGCAGAGGGGTTGCGGGCACACCGTCGGCGTCGCGCAGCGCCTCCACCGTCGCGCGCCAGGACACCGCAGGCTGGGCCTCGTCGGCGAGGTCTTCGAAGTCCGCCCAGAGTGCCGTCTGGTAGCGGCTGATGCGCGGCCCGGTCTCCCACTCCTCGAGCTCGCCGGCTTCGTCGATGAGGTCGCGCAGGCGCTGCAGCGAGGGATGTGAGAGCGAGAAGTACGCGCCGTCGCTCAGCAGGATCTTCTTGCGCCCCCGCGACAGCGCCGTGAACAGCGTGCCGAACGGGATGCGGCGGCCGTCGATCGTCACCACGACACCCAGGTCGAACCAGTCCGGATCGTTCGTCTCGACCGTCGTCACGTCGATGCGCGGGTCGCCGGCGAGCTCCCGGTACTGCGGCCGCTCCCCCGAGATCTCGACGCTCACGTCGGCGTCCGCTTCGAGGAGCGGCAACAGGCGCGCCGCGAACTCCGCCGCGTCGAGGCCCGTCAGCGTGTCGGCGGAGGCGAAGTCGGCGGGCGCGTGCCCCTGCCACAGCGACTCGACGCGGCCGCGGATCGCCGTCTCGGCCGCGGCGTCACGATCCGCTCCGGTCGAGTCGAGTCCGAGGGGATCGCCGTCGCCGTACCGCCATGAGAGCGTGTAGACGAGCCGGTGGTTCGGCTCGAAATGCACACGTGCGACGAGCCGCGGCCGAGGCGGCGGGGCGATGTCGAGGCCGGGCGCATCGATCTCGACCCGGCGCGCGATCCGCGGCAGATGGTCGCGGACGAACTCCTCGGCCTCCGGCCCCGGCACGACGACGGCTTCACGCGCCGTGAGGAGCGCGGGAACCGGGTCCGGCAGTTCCACTGCGGCGAGGACGAGGGTGATGCGCTCGCGCTCGGCGGAGAACCGGTACACGCCGGTGCGTCCGACCGGGCGCAGGGCGGCGGCATCCGCGCGCTCGCCGTCGATCGTGACGACGGGCGCGATCTCGAGCCCGCGGCCGGTGCGGTGCGCCTGCACGGTCACCGCCGCCGACGTCGCGAGGGCGACCGCCGCGGTGCGCTTGGTGGGAACGAGCGGCACGCCGCGATCCGCCGCCGCGGCCAGATGCGGCCAGAGCAGGCTCGACTCGATGTCGTCGAGGGTCAGCCACTCCGAGACGTCGGAGAACGCGCCGAACGAGCGGACGTCGCGGCCGATGCTGTGCAGCTCCGCGAACCAGCGCGCCTGCGCGGGGTCGTAGGCGGTGGTCGGCCGGCGCAGCGCGTCCCACGAGACGCCGCCTTTGATCCACGTGTCGGAGCGGGCCGAGCGCTCGAGCGGGCGCAGGCCGACGAGCACGTCCGCCCCGTGCTGGTGCAGGCTCCGCGGCGTCGCCGACTCGACGCGCGCCGGCGCCCAGGTCGACGCGCCGCGCCGAATGCGCTGCCGGAGCTCGACGCCGAGGGCGAGCGCGGTGCGGGCCCGGTCCGCCGGTGCGGCAGGGGTGAACACGTCGCGCCATGACGAGCCGCGGTCGGCGGCAGGTGCGGCGGAGGCGAGGCGGTTGCCCGCGAGAAGGGTCGCGACCGTGTGCTTGCAGTCGAACTGCACCGGGCACGTGCAGGATGTCGCCGCGATGGGGTGATCGACGCGTTGCGGGTCGAGCCGCACGCGGCAGCGGTACGTCCGGCCACCGCTGCCGGCCACCACCGCCTCGATGACCGACGTGAGCGGGTCCCACTCGAGGCGCTCGACGGCGCCGTCGGCGAAGTAGCCGACGCCGCGCTCGTACGTGCCGCTGTCGACGAACCGGCGGATGTGCCCGGGGTCGACGAACGGAGGGGGTCCGACAGGCGGCGGGGTCACGGCATCCATCCTGCCCGCTCCCGCCGACACCCGGACGGGCGCCCGCTCGTCGTCAGCTCGCGCGCGCGATGCGGGCGAGGACGCCGTGCACGAAGGGGCCCGACTCGTCGGACGAGAACTCCTTGACCAGCTCGACCGCCTCGTCGATCGCGACAGCGGTGGGCACCTCGTCGTTGTAGAGGATCTCCCACGCGCCGATGCGCAGCACGGCACGGTCGACCGCGGGCATGCGGGCGAGCGTCCAGTCCTTCGCGAACGTCGTGATCTGCTCGTCGATGGCGTCCTGGTTGTCGATCACGCCGTCGACGATCTCGCGCGCGTAGAGCCACGAGGCCTGACGTGCGGGCTCGTTCGCCGCGCGCTGGGCTTCGGCGGCGAGGACGGTCGCCGGCGTGTCGCCGCGGACGTCGGCCTGGAACAGGATGTCGAGCGCGCGCTTGCGCGCCTTCGTACGGGCACTCATCTGTCAGCGACCGCCGACGTCAGTTGACGCGGCCGAGGTAGTCGCCCGTGCGGGTGTCGACCTTGACCTTGGTGCCGGTCTCGACGAACAGGGGAACCTGGATCTCGTAGCCGGTCTCGACGGTGGCGGCCTTGGTGCCGGCCGACGAGCGGTCGCCCTGCAGACCCGGCTCGGTGTAGGTGATCTCGAGGACGACGGATGCCGGGAGCTCGACGTACAGCGGGTTGCCGTTGTTGAGAGCGATCTGCACCTGCTGGTTCTCGAGCAGGAAGTGGGCCGCGTCGCCGACCGTCGCCGCGCCGACGTTGATCTGGTCGTAGTCCGCGACGTCCATGAACACGAAGTTGTCGCCGTCGTTGTAGAGGTAGGTGAAGTCGCGGCGGTCGACGTTCTCGATGTCGATCTTCGCGCCGGCGTTGTAGGTGCGGTCGACGACCTTGCCCGAGACGACGTTCTTGAGCTTCGTGCGGACGAAGGCGCCGCCCTTGCCCGGCTTGACGTGCTGGAACTCGATGACGTTCCAGAGCTGTCCGTCGATCGACAGGACGACGCCGTTCTTGATGTCTGCGGTGGAAGCCATGAGGGTACGAATCCGTTTCGTTGAAGTGCGTGGAGGCGATCGCTGCCCCGTGAACGAGATCAGGGGTCGGAAATGCCGACGTTCGATTCTACGGGATGCCTGGTCCCCGGCCGATTCGTCAGCCCTCGGCCTGCCCGGTGAGGATGTCGATGAGGCGCGCGACCGCCGTCGCATAGCCGGGCACACCCTCTCCGATCACGTGGACCACGGCGACATCGGCGACGTACGAGTGGTGGCGGAACTCCTCGCGCGCCCTCACATCCGAGATGTGCACCTCGGCCACCGGCAGGGCGACGCCCGCGAGGGCGTCGCGCAGCACGACGGAGGTGTGGGTCAGACCGCCGGGGTTGATGACGATGCCGGCGCAGTCCTGTCGCGCGTCGTGGATCGCGTCGAGGAGGACCCCCTCGTGGTTGCTCTGGACGGCC
>Ga0310906_10000335_pt1 | contig 12006 bp, 11 predicted proteins | sample C48D3metaG_FD_203749 | JGI IMG/M metagenome (GOLD analysis project Ga0310906, IMG submission 203749) | Lab incubated soil microbial communities from West Virginia University Organic Research Farm, Morgantown, WV, United States - C48D3 | ecosystem: Environmental > Terrestrial > Soil >...
CACTGATCGCGGCCGTGCTGGCCTGGCTGTTGCCCGAACGAGGCGCGCACCACGTCGAGCCCGAAGTGGATGCGCTGCCCTGACCCCTGACCCCTGATCCCTGATCCCTGATCCCTGATCCCTGATCCCTGACCCCTGATCCCTGATCCCTGATCCCTGATCCCTGATCCCTGATCCCTGATCCCTGATCCCTGATCCCTGATCCCTGATCTCGTATTACGATCTCCCTCGTGGCACGATATCCCTCCGGCGTCGGTTATTCGTTCGGGCCTGGCGGCATCACGCCCGCCGTCAAGATCCTGATCATCACGAACGTCGTCTTGTTCGCGTTGAACGTGATCGTCGGCGAAGCCATGACGATCAGCCTCGGCCTGACGCCGCAAGCGGTAGTCGAGCAGTTCGCGTTGTGGCAGCCGCTGACTTACATGTTCCTCCACAGCACAGGGGGCTTAGGCCACATCCTGTTCAACATGCTGGCGCTGTGGATGATCGGGACCGACCTTGAGCGCACCTGGGGCACGCGTTTCTTCGTCAAGTACTACTTCGTGACCGGCATCGGGGCCGGGGCTGCGAGCCTGCTGCTGTCAATCTTCTCCGAAACTGTTTACTACACGCCCATGGTTGGTGCGTCGGGCGCGATCTACGGCCTGCTGCTCGCGTATGCGATGTACTTCCCGAACCGGATGTTGGTCCTGTTCATCTTCCCGGTGCCGGCCCGCATCGCCGTAACGATTCTCGGCGCGATCGCATTTGTCTCATCGATGGGCGGTCCCGGCGGCGGCGTCGCCCACTCGGCTCACCTTGGCGGGCTGATCGTCGGTTACCTGTATTTGAAGTCGCTGCGCGCGCGGCCGATGGACGAACTGAAGTACCGCTACCTGAAATGGAAGATGGGACGTGCCCGCAGCAAGTTCGACGTCTACTCAGGCGGCCGCACTCCAGACGATGACTGGAAGAGCGACTGGAAGAAACACATTCACTAACTGATACTTGAAGGTGGCAGTTCACCAGTTGGCAGTTACCAGTTAGCGCGTGAATGTTCTCTTTACGCTCGCCGTGTTCGCAGTCGCCGCCGCGTGGGCGCTAATGGTTTATCGACGCCTGGTGTGGCTGCGAAATCAAGTGAAGCTGGCTTGGACGCGTCTGGACGCAGATCAATCGAACGAAGCGATCAGGACCGTCTATAACAAGCACGTCGTGATGTACAACGACGCGCTCGAGAGCTTTCCCGCGAACATCGTCGCGATGGTGGCTGGTCTCAAGCCGGCACGACGTTTTTAGAACCGCCAACGGCCAACTGACGCGGTCACGCCTTGTTGGTCGGCTTATCGTGAAAGTACTTATCGGAGCCGTCCAGCCAGTCGTGGCGGATCGGGCTGAAGATGTCCATCTCGAACGTATCGTCGATCGCCTCGGCCTGGTGCGGCACCCACGACGGGATGTGCAGCACTTCGCCTTCGCGCACGGTGATCTCTTCACCGTTGATCAGGAAACGCAGGCCGCCCTGCAGCACGTAGGTCATCTGCTCGCTCTCGTGCGAGTGCATCGGCACGATCGCGCCGCGCTTCAAATAGATCTGCGTCACCATCTCGCGCTCGCCGGTGATGATCTTGCGCGAGATCATTTCGGTGACTTTTTCGAGTGCAATTTCATCCCAGCGATAAAGACGGACGGGCCGCTTGGTTTGACTTGAATCAAAGGTTGTCATCGCTTTTTCCGAATGGTTTGGCGCGGATTATAGCATCCGGCCGAATGGTATAATTTTGCCCAGATGAAGGCTTCGACGCTCGCATCCAGGCCCGACACCGGCGCGGCAACCGCCACCGGCTCGAGCGCACGTTGGGAAGGCCTCACGGCGGACGATGTGCTGCGGGCGTATCGCACGATGCTCCTGTCGCGGCGCCTCGACGACAAAGAAATACAACTCAAGAACCAGAGCCTGATCTTTTTCCAGATCAGCGGCGCCGGGCACGAAGCGGTGTTGACCGCGGCGGGCATGCACCTGCGGCCGGGCTACGACTGGTTCTATCCCTACTATCGCGATCGCGCGTTGTGCCTGACGCTCGGCATGACGTCGCACGAGATGCTCCTCGCCGCCGTCGGCGCGAAGGACGACCCGAATTCGGGCGGCCGCCAGATGCCGTCGCACTGGGGACACAAGAAACTCAACATCCCGTCGCAGGGCAGCCCGACCGGCACGCAGTGCCTCCACGCGGTCGGCGCCGGCGAAGCCGGCCTGATCTACGAGCGCGTCACCGCGATCGACGATCGCAGCGAGCGGTTCCATTCCGACGAGATCACCTATCTGTCGATCGGCGAAGGCGCGACGAGCGAGGGCGAGTTCTGGGAATCGCTGAACACCGCCTGCACGCGCCCGGTGCCGGTGCTGTACCTCGTCGAAGACAACGGCTACGCGATCTCGGTCCCGGTGGAAGTGCAGACACCCGGCGGCGACATCTCGCGCCTCGTCGAATCGTTCCCGAACCTGAAGGTGATGCGCTGCGACGGCACCGACTTCATCGAGAGCTATCGCACGCTCGGCGAAGCCGCGGCGTACGTGCGGCGCGAGCGCAAGCCGGCGTTCGTGCATGCGAAGGTGATTCGCCCCTACTCGCACTCGCTCTCGGATGACGAGCGCCTCTATAAAACGCCTGACGAACGCAAGTCCGAAGCGCTGCGCGATCCGCTGACGAAGATGCGCGCCTTCCTGCTGAAAGAGGCGATCGCGACCGAGGCGGATCTCGACGCCGTGCTTCAGTCGGTCGATCGCGAGGTCGCGGAATCGACGGAGCTTGCGCTCAAGGCGCCGAAGCCGTCGGTCGATTCGGCCGCGTCGTTCGTATTCTCACCGACGGTCGATCCCACGTCGACCAGGTTCCTCAGCACCGCCCAGCCCGAAGGCAAGCCCGACACGATGGTCGGCGCGATCAATCGCACGCTCAAGGACGAAATGGCGAAGAACCCGCGCATTGTCGTCTTCGGCGAGGACGTGGCGGATGCCAGCAAGGCCTCGGCGCTGCCGCACGTGCCCGGCAAGGGCGGCGTGTTCAAGGTCACGCATGGCTTGCAGAAGGCCTACGGCGCCGATCGCGTGTTCAATTCGCCGCTCGCCGAAGCCAACATCGTCGGCCGGGCCGTCGGCATGGCGACGCGCGGGCTGAAGCCGGTCGTCGAGATCCAGTTCTTCGACTACATCTGGCCGGCGATGATGCAGCTGAAGGATGAGATGTCGATGCTGCGCTATCGATCGAGCAACAACTGGTCGTGCCCGATGGTCGTGCGCGTGCCGATCGGCGGCTACCTGCGCGGCGGCGCGCCGTACCACAGCCAGTCCGGCGTCAGCATTTTCGCGCACTGCCCCGGCGTGCGCATCGCATTCCCGAGCAACGCCATCGACGCCGCCGGCTTGCTGCGCACGTCGATTCGCTGCGACGACCCGGTGCTGTATCTCGAGCACAAGCACCTCTACCGCCAGACTTACAACAAGGGCATCTATCCCGGCGCCGACTACATGATTCCGTTCGGCAAGGGCTCGCTGCGCCGTGACGGCACCGACATGGTGGTGCTGACGTGGGGCGCCCTGGTGCAGCGGTCGCTGCTCGCCGCCCAGCAGGCGGAGAAAGACGGCATCAGCGTCGCGGTGTTCGACCTGCGCACGATCATTCCGTACGACTGGGAAGGCATCGCTTCGCTGGTCCAGAAGACGAACAAGGTCATCGTCGCCCACGAGGACACGCTGACCTGCGGCTTTGGGGCCGAGATCGCGGCGCGCATCGGCGAAGAGCTGTTCGACTACCTCGATGCCCCGGTCAAGCGCGTCGCCGCGCTCGACTGCCCGGTCGCGTATTGCCCCGATCTCGAAGAGAAGATCCTTCCCCAATCTTCTGACGTGCTCGCGGCCATCAAGAAGCTCGCGGCTTATTAGTAGCCGGTAGCCAGTAGCCGGTAGCCAGACGTGAAGACCGGCATTTTCGTTCTGGCTGCTGGCTACTGGCTACTGGCTACGACCGTTCAGCCGACTCCAGGGAACATTGAGGTCCTCAAGTCCGTCAGCGCCCTCGCCCCGCATGTGGCCGGACTCTTTCGCGAGCCGATCGGATTCAAGCAAACCGCCAACGGCGACTACTACGTGTTCGATCGGCGCGGGCACACCGTGTACCGGGTCGATCCATCGGGCGCAAATGCCACGAAGCTGGTCCAAATCGGAGCCGAAGAGGGGCGACTGATCGAGCCGAGCGCGTTTGACGTGGCGAGCAGCGGCAGCTTCGCCGTCGCGGATGGCCCGAATGGCCGTGAGCGCGTCTCGATCTTCAATCCCGCAGGCGGGTGGACCGGGGGATTCTTTCTTCCGGGCCGCGGCGCGGCGCGCGTGGTGTTCGGATCGTTAGCACTCAACGGTGTCGGAACGCTCTCCTTTAACGGGCGATCGCTGCTGATGAGTCATCCTGAAACAGGATGGTTGATGACGGAGTACGGATCGGCCGGCACGCCGATCCGATCGATCGGACAGCTGCGCAAGACCGGTCATGAATCCGATCGCGATCTTCATCTCGCGTGGAATTCGGGGATCCCGATCGCCGATCCGGACGGCGGGTTTTTCTTCGTCTTCATGGCCGGCGCGCCGGCGTTCCGCAAGTACGACGAGAATGGCGCGCTGGTCTACGAGCGCGTGGTCCAGGGCCGCGAGATCGATCCGCTGGTCGCGGCGATTCCCGATCGGTGGCCGCGGCGTAACGGCGGCGAGCTTCCGCTCGTGGCGCCGCTCGTGAGAACTGCGGCCGTAGATCGCGCCGGCAGGTTGTGGATCTCCTTCGTCATTCCGGTCTCGTATGTGTACGACTCGGGCGGCGAAAAAATCAGGACCGTCCAGTTTCGAGGCGCGGGAATCATTGCGCCGTCCAGCCTGTTTTTCAACGAAAAGGGCCGAATTCTGGTCACACCGGGGTGTTATGAGTTTGCGCCCGGGTGACGATAAGGAGACGTACGGTAAGATCGTTAGTTCATATCTATGAGTTTTGTGAAGTATTGGGCACTCTGGTCCGCTCTGGCGGTCACGCTGGCGCTGGGCGCCGCGTGTAGCTCTCCCACCACGCCGACGCCACCGCCGCCGCCGCCCGTCGCGGCTCCTCCGACGCTGACCTGCGAGGAGGGAGTCTCACGCGCCACCGTCAACGCGTCCGGCATGGCCGTCAGCTTCGACACGCCGCCCGTGAAGGATGGGCAGGGCTCCGTCAGCGTCGAGTGCGCGCCCCCGTCCGGAGAAACGTTCCCCATCGGGACGACGGAAGTGAAATGCACGGCGACTGATTCCCTGAACCGTAAAGGCGAGTGCTCGTTCAACGTCACGGTTTCGAAACTGGCGCAGCTCTCGAAGACACGCTACCTCGCGTTTGGCGACAGCATCACCGCGGGCGAGGTCACCTTCCCGGTCGGCTCAACGCAGTTTGGCGCCGCCGCGATCACCAAGCAGGTCGTGGTGCCGTCCGCGGCGTATCCGACGATCCTGCTCAAGACGCTGCAGGGACGTTACGCCTCGCAGGCGGACGCGATGATCGTCGCCAACTACGGTCTCGGCGGTGAGAAGGCCGTCAACGCGCGCGATCGATTCTTTCAGGCGCTGAACATCGTGCGGCCGGAAGTGGTGCTGCTGCTGGATGGGCACAACGACATTCCGGGCGGCATGGACGGCGCCGCCAGCAGCGCTGCCAGCGAGATGAACATCATGGCCGCGGAGGCGCGCAACCGCGGCATGCGCGTGTTCGTCGCGACCGCGTCACCGCCGCGACCCGGCGGCAATCGCACCATCGCTCAGGTTTTTATCGACGACTGGAACAACCGTATGCGGGCACTCGCGGCCAACCAGGGCGCGGTGCTGGTCGATATCTACTCCGCGATGCTGCCTGACGTGACGCGCTACATTGGCGTCGACGGCCTGCACCCCAACGAGGCCGGCTACGCCAAGATCGCCGACGTCTTCTTCCAGGCCATCCAGGCCAACTTCGAAGTGCGATAGCCTTTCCCCCGTCGCCAAGGCTTCGGGAGACAGGCGCCAGTGCTTATATCGGAACATCTCACTCGCGTTTTCGACCAGCGTGTCGCCGTACGCGACGTGTCGCTGTCGGTCAACCGCGGCGAGATCGTCACGCTGCTCGGTCCCAACGGCGCCGGCAAGACGACGACGATGAGGATGCTGGCGGGGTTGATCCTGCCGACGGCCGGCCGCATTTCGATCGATGGCGTCGAACTTTCGACGGCGACCGCCGCGCAAGCGCGCGGCAATGTCGGCCTGCTCACCGAGGCGCCGGGACTCTGGGAACGGCTGTCCGTCCGCATCAACCTGCTGACGTATGCGCGATTGCAGGGCGTGGTGGATCCCGCGGCCAGCGTCGATGAAGCGCTCCGGCACGTCGAGCTGTTCGATCGCGCGAGCGAAATCGCCGGCAAGCTTTCCAAGGGCCTCAAGCAGCGCGTGGCGATCGCGCGGGCGCTGATTCACAAGCCGCGAATCCTGCTGCTCGACGAGCCGACGTCGGGCCTCGATCCCGCCAGCGCGCGACACATTCGCGATCTGATTCTTGGATTGCGTTCGGAAGGCCGCGCCATCCTGGTCTCCACGCACAATCTTGGTGAAGCGGAAGAGCTCTCCGATCGCATCGCGGTGCTCAAGACGGACCTGCTCGCCTTCGACACGCCGGCGACGCTTCGCAAGGCGCAGGCCGGCAGCCGGGTGGTGATCGAGCTCGAGGGCGGCGAGCGGCGCGAATTCGCGATCGATGACGTCGCCGACATTCCGTCCATCGTCTCCAGGCTGGTTGGCGAAGGCGCGCGCATCATGCGCGTCACACCCGATCAGCGATCGCTCGAAGACGTCTATCTGGATCTGGTCGGAGCCGAGCGATGACTTTCTCCTGGCCGCGCGTGTTCGCGCTCGCCCGCAAGGACGCGAGCGAGTTGATGCGAAACCCGGGCGCCATCTTTCCGGCAGTCCTGATGGTCTTCGCGGCGCTCTTCCCGGTGCTCCTCATCATCGCGATCGTGCCGAGGGTCGTCGGCGAGACGCTGGAAGGGTCCGGCGATTTCACCGAACAGGCCGCCGCGGCCGCCGCGACGATTCCGGAGCTGGCGGGCCTGACGGGCAACGCCCTGATCCAGACGTTTCTGTTTCACCAGCTCGCGTTGCTGATGCTGCTCGTGCCGATCGTCGCCGCGATGGCGCTGGCCACGCACGCAGTGATCGGCGAGAAACAGTCGAAGGCGCTGGAGCCGCTGCTCGCCACGCCTATCTCGACGCTCGAGCTGCTGGCGGCGAAGACGCTGACGCCATTCCTGTTCTCACTCGGGCTGACGTGGTCCGCAGCGATCATCTACGTGCTGATCGCCGCCGCGCTCGGCGAACCGGGCGTCTGGCGAGCTGTGGCGGGCCCCAGATTGTTCATCATGTTCGGCCTGCTCGGCCCGCTGGTCGCCCTGGCCGCCTTGTTGATCTCGGTGATCGTGTCTTCGCGCGCCGGCGACCCGCGCTCCGCACAACAGATTAGCGGCCTGATGATCCTGCCGATCACGGCGGTGTTCGTTGCCCAGTTGTTGGGCCTCATGGTGGTCGGACCCACCGCGCTTCTGCTCGGATCGGTCGGATGCCTCGCGCTCAATGGGATCCTGCTGTGGATCGGCGTCAGGGTCTTTCAGCGCGAGACGATTCTGACTCGGTGGCGCTAGTTGACACCCGCCGCCTAAATGAATGACCATTCATTCAGTGGCGGTTCGGGCAACCTCGACCAATCGGCGACTGACCATCGTGCGCGCGGCGCCGGCCGGGGAGAAGCGTGATCTGATCCTGCGTGCCGCGACCAAGGTCTTCGCCCAGAACGGTTATTTTCAGTCGCAAGTGGCCGACGTCGCGCGGGTGGCGGGTGTGGCGGCCGGCACCGTCTACCTCTATTTCAAGAGCAAGGACGACCTGCTCGTCTCGATCTTCGAGCGCTCGATGAACGAGGTGCTCGCGGACGGCAAGGCGGCGGTCGCCGGGATCGACGATCCGGCCGAGCGGCTCAGCAAGCTCGCGCACCTGCATCTCGAGCGCCTCGGCCGCGACAAGGATCTCGCCGTCGTTTTCCAGGTCGAACTGCGACAGTCGGTGAAGTTCATGGAGCGCTTCTCCGAAACCTTCCTGCAGGATTACTTCAAGCTGATTCGGCAGGCGATCGCCGACGGCCAGCAGAGCGGCGCGTTCCGCAAGGACATCAGCGCGACCACCGCAACGAAGATTTTCTTCGGCGCCCTCGACGAGATGGCCACCAACTGGGTGCTGAGCCGGCGCAAGTACGACCTCAACGCCGAAGCGGATGCGGTCGTCAACCTCTTCATCCACGGAGTCAAACGCCGGTGATGGCCAGCGAAGCGCCTCAGAAGGCACAGATGACACAGATCGCGATCAACTCGGTCACGGTGCTGGGCGCCGGCACGATGGGCGCGCAGATCGCGCTGCACTGCGCGAACGCGGGGATCCCGGCGCTGCTCCTCGACCTGTCCGCCGACGTCGCGAAACAGGGACTCGAGAAGGCGCGCAAGCTCAAGCCGGATCCGCAGTTCACGCCCGACGCTTACAAGCTCGTCACGACCGGCGGCTTCGATACGCATCTCGATCTGATCGCCAGGACCGACTGGATCATGGAAGCGGTCGTCGAGCGCATCGACATCAAGCAGCAGCTGCTCGCGAAGGTCGACGAGAAGCGGCGGCCCGGATCGATCGTCAGCTCGAACACGTCCGGCATTCCGATCGCCGCGATCGCCGAAGGCCGCTCGGAGGATTTCCGCAAGCACTGGCTCGGCACGCATTTCTTCAATCCGCCCCGCTACCTGCGCCTGCTCGAAATCATTCCGACCGCCGACACCGATCCGGCCGTCGTGGCCGCGATGACGCGGTTCGGCGATCACGTCCTCGGCAAGGGCGTGGTCATTGCGAAGGACACCCCGAATTTCATCGCCAATCACGTCGGGCTGTACGGCATCGTGCGCACGCTCGATGTACTTGCGGGCGGGAAGTACACGATCGAAGAGATCGATGCGATCACCGGTCCGGCCCTCGGCCGTCCGGGCAGCGCGACATTTCGGACCTCGGACATCGCCGGCATCGACGTCATGGCGCACGTGCTGCGCAATCTTCATGAGCGTCTCGCGACCGAGGCGGATCGAAAAGCCTTTGCCGTGCCGGCGCTGGTCGAGCAGCTGATTGCCAAAGGCGCGCTCGGCGAAAAGACCGGCAAGGGCTTTTACGAGCGGCGCAAGGGCGCCGGCGGCGAAAGCGAAATCTGGACGCTCGATCCCGCGACGCTCGAATACCGGCAAAAGCAATCGGCGCGCATCGGCTCCATAGAGGCCGGCAAGTCGATTGAAGATGTCAGCGAGCGCGTGCGCATGCTGTTCAACAGCAAGGACAAGGCCGGCGAGTTCCTTCGCGCCACCCTCGCACCGACGCTGGTTTATACGGCGCGCATCACACCTGACGTCGCGCACTCGATCGACGACGTCGATCGCGCGATGCGGTGGGGATTCGGTTGGGACCTCGGTCCGTTCGAGTTGATCGACGCGATCGGCCTGAAGGACGTGCTCGCCGCCGCCGAAGGCACGCATGCCATGACCGGCGGGGTGCCGCCACTGATCGCCGACCTCCTGGCCAGCGGGAAGACGCGATTCCGCGACGGCCTCGTCAAGCCGTCGGCTCCGAATCTGCAGATCCTGCGCACGGCGAAGGAACAGAACCGCGTCATCAAGAAGAACGCGGGCGCCAGCCTCGTCGATCTCGGCGACGGCGTGATCGCCGTTGAATTCCATTCGAAGATGAACGCGATCGGCGGCGACACGATCCAGATGCTGCAGGCCGGCGTGAAAGAAGCCGCCAAGAACGGCCAGGCGCTGGTGATCGGCAACGACGCGCCGAATTTCTCCGCCGGCGCGAATCTGATGCTGGTCCTGCTCGAGGCGCAGGAAGGCAACTGGGACGAGATCGACATGATGATTCGCGCGTTCCAGGGCGCGACGATGGCGCTGCGGTATAGCCCGGTGCCCGTTGTCGCGGCGCCCGCCGGTCTCGCGCTTGGCGGCGGCACCGAGATTCCGCTGCACTGCGATCGCGTGCAGGCGGCCGCCGAAACCTACCTGGGCCTCGTCGAAGTCGGCGTCGGGTTGATCCCGGGCGGCGGCGGCACGAAGGAAATGCTGGTGCGCGCGATGGCGCAACTGCCGGCGCCGCAGAGCGATCCGTTGCCGTATGTGTCGAAGGCATTCGAGACCGTCGCGCTCGCGAAGGTGTCGGCAAGCGGACCCGACGCGCTTCGCATCGGCTACCTGGCGCCGACGGATGCGTTCACGATGAATCGCGAGCGGCTGATGGCGGATGCGAAGGCCAAGGCGCTCGAGCGCGTGCGCGAGGGCTATCACGTGCCCGCGCCGCGGCTCGCGCTGCCGGTCGGCGGCGAATCGGTGACGGCCGCGCTCAACCTCGGCGTGCACCTGATGTGGCGCGCCGGCCGCGCCAGCGATCACGACAAGCTGATCGGCCAGAAGCTCGCGCACATCTTCGGGGGCGGCAACGTGCCGCATGCGACCACGGTCACCGAGCAGTACTTGCTCGATCTCGAGCGCGAGGCATTCATGAGCCTGCTCGGCGAGCGAAAGACGCTCGAACGCATTCAGCACACGCTGAAAACCGGAAAGCCGTTGAGAAACTGATGATCGATCGCGGCAAAGGCACACCGATCGTCCTGATACCCGGCTTGCAGGGCCGCTGGGAATGGATGCGTCCGGCCGTCGCGGCGCTGGAGCGCAACAATCGCGTGATCAGCTTTTCGCTGTGCGATGAGCGGACGAGTCCCTTTCCCTGCGATCTGAATCGCGCCTTTGAGAATTACGTCTCGCAGGTCGAGCTCGCGCTCGATCGCGCCGGTCTCGAACGCGCGGTGATCGCCGGCGTGTCCTATGGTGGATTGATCGCGACGGAGTTTGCGGCGCGGCGGCCGGAGCGTGTCAGCGCGCTCGTGCTCGCGTCGGCGATACATGCCTCATGGGAACCCAATCAATACCAACGGCGATTCCTGGAGGCGCCGGTCCTGAGCACTCCGTTGCTGATGGCAACGGCGCCACAACGGATGCGTCCTGAGCTGGTCGCCGCCCTGCCGTCGATGGTCGAGCGGTGGCGTTTCAGCGCGGCGAACGGGGCTCGAGTGGTCCTCGCGCCCGCTTCGCCCGGGCGCATGGCGCGCCGGGTCTTGTGGGCAAAGTCACATCACTTCGCCGATCCGCGTCGCGTCAAGGCGCCGGCGCTCATTGTCACGGGAGAGCCAGGGCTCGATAGCGTCGTTCCGGTAGATGTGTCGCGGCGATACCTCGACGATCTGGATAACTCCGAGCATGTGGTGTTGAGGCGAACCGGCCACCTGGGCCTGGTGACGAAGCCCGACGAGTTCGCCAGGGTGCTCGAAAGGTTCATGAATGGCGCCAGACTTTCTGCGTGAGATTCCGGGCCCGGCCGGCCCGCTCGAAGCGCTGCTCGATGTGCCCGAGGGGGAGCCTCGTGCCGTCGCGGTGTTCGGCCATCCGCATCCGCTGCAGGGCGGCACCATGCACACGAAGGCGTTGTATCAGGCGGCCAAGGCGATGCCGCGCATCGGCGTCGCCGCGCTGCGCTTCAACTTCAGGGGCGTCGGCAGGAGCGGCGGAACGTTTGATTCGGGCCCCGGCGAGAAAGAGGACTTCAAGGCGGCGATCGACTTCGTCGGCGATCGCTTCCCGGACCTTCCCGTCTGGGCGGCCGGAATGTCGTTCGGATCGTGGATCGCCATGACGACGGGCGCGGAGGATCCGCGGGTGTCGCTGCTGCTCGCGATCGCGCCGCCGGTCGATCGCTACGACTTCGACGCGCTGCGCACGTGCACGCTCCCGAAGTTCATCATCCACGGCGAGGAAGACGAATTGATTTCGATCAAGGAGATTCGCAAGTTCTACTCGCAG
>Ga0310906_10000360_pt1 | contig 11682 bp, 10 predicted proteins | sample C48D3metaG_FD_203749 | JGI IMG/M metagenome (GOLD analysis project Ga0310906, IMG submission 203749) | Lab incubated soil microbial communities from West Virginia University Organic Research Farm, Morgantown, WV, United States - C48D3 | ecosystem: Environmental > Terrestrial > Soil >...
CGGGATAAGGTGGTCGCCGCGATCAAGGCCGATCATGACGCGTCGATCGACCGCCTGCGCAAATGGATCGCGCTTCCGACCATCGCCAATATGGGAATCAATCACAAGGAAGGCGCCGAATATATGCGCCAGCTGGCACTCGACGCGGGCTTCCAGCAGGCCAAGGTGATCAGCACCGACGGCGTCCCGGGCGTGTTCGCGACGCTCGATGCCGGAGCCAAGGATACGCTGGCGATCTACTTCATGTACGACGTCAAGCATTATGACCCGGCGGAATGGTCGTCGCCGCCGTTGGAAGGCCGGATCGTCGACCGGCAGGGCGAAGGAAAGGCGTTGATCGGCCGCGGCGCGGTCAACCAGAAGGGGCCGGAAACCGCCTTCCTGACCGCCCTCAGGGCTTTCAGGACGTCGGGAGTGAAGCTGCCGGTCAATTTGGTATTCGTTGCCGAAGGCGAGGAGGAAATAGGCTCGACGCACTTCTCGCAGGTCGTCACCCAGCCCGAAGTGCGCTCGGCGCTGGAAAAGTCGGTGGGAATCATCATTCCATCGGCCAGCCAGTCGGTCGACGGCGGAGTGACCTTGTCGCTCGGAGCCAAAGGCGTGATCGAACTGCAGCTGGTCTCGAGCGGCGAGAAATGGGGGCGCGGGCCGAACAAGGACATCCATTCAAGCCTCAAGGCCAACGTCGACAGCCCGGTGTGGCACTTGATCAAGGCGCTCAACACGCTGGTTTCGGAAGACGGCCAAACGCCGGCCATCGACGGCTGGTTCGAGAATGTGAAGCCGCTGACGGCGCGGCAGAAGGAGCTGATTGCCGCCGACGTCGCCGCCAACAACGAAGCCGACGACATGAAAGTGCTGGGCATCAAGCACTGGTACAAGGATGAGGATTATCTAACCTCACAATACCGGCTCGCCGAGCAGCCGACCGTCAACATTCAGGGCCTGGTCAGCGGCTATATGGGGCCTGGCGGCAAGACCGTCCTGCCGGGCCGGGCCGAAGCCAAGCTCGACCTGAGGCTGGTCCCGGACATGACCAGGGACGAAGCGGTGGCAAAGCTCAAGGCCCATCTCGCCAAGCGCGGATTCGGCGACATCGAGGTCAACGTCAGCGGCGGTTACAGCCCGACGCAAACCGATGAGAACAGCCGGCTGATCAATGCCGAACAGACGACGCTGGCCTCAGCCAAAATTCCAATGACGATGTCGGCGCGCTCGGCGGGAAGTTGGCCCGGCGTGGTGTTCACCGGTCCGCCGTTGCAGCTTGCGGCCGGCCAGTTCGGCGGCGGGCGCGGGGGCGGCGCGCATGCCCCCGACGAATGGCTGCTGGTCGACAGCAGCAATCCCAAAGTGCTCGGATTCGACGGCCAGGCGATCCTTTACGCCGACTTCCTCTACGAAGTGGCGCGGACGGCGAAGGCGAAGCGCTAGTTGGCAGGCGGCTCGGGCTGGGGCGGGCAGGGCTCGCCCCGCTCGGCCGCCTTCCTGCAGGCTTTTTCGCGTTCGCGCTCCTCGCGGCCGGCGCGTTCCTCGGCCTTGCGCAGTTCGCGGCCACGCTTTTCGTCGGCTTCGGACTGGCTGGTCGTCGCCGCATCGACGCCGGCCGACACGACTTTGACCGGCAGCGTCACAACATCGACCGCAGTGCTGGCGATGGTGGTGCAGCCGGCAAGGGCGAATGAAACGACAGGCAGGATGAGGGCGCGCATTCAGCAGTGGTAGCCTTCCGCAGCTTGAGGCAGAATGAATTAGTCTATGCGCATCGCTTCCTCGGCCAGCGCTTCGGCCTCGACCAGCAACGCTTCGTCGGCACTGCCTTCCGGCGCCGCTTCGCGGCCGACGATCACCATCAGCGGCACCGCCATCGGCGTGATCCGGTCGACCTCCACATGGACCATGGTCGCCGCCGCCCGGTCGACCAGTCTCACCAGCCGGCCGAGCTCGGTCATGCGGGTACGGGCATCGTCCCATGCGGCGCGGAGCAGCAAATGGTCGGGCTCGTACTTGCGCAACACGTCATAGATGAGGTCGGTCGAAAAGCTGACCTGCCGCCCGGTCTTGCGCTTGCCCGGGTGCTGACGCTCGACCAGCCCGCCGATCACCGCGACCTCGCGGAAGGCGTTCTTGAGCAGGTAGGAACGCTCGAGCCATTGGGTGAATTCCTGCTCCAGGATGTCAGGGGAAAATAGCGATTGCGGGTCGGTCACCGGCTCCAGCCCGTAGCAGGCGAGGCCATAGTCGTTGGCGACGAAGCCGAGCGGTTTAAGCCCGGCATTCTCCATCCGCTTGGTCAGCAGCATGCCGAGCGACTGGTGCGCGTTCCATCCTTCGAAGCTGTAGGCGACCATGTAGTGGCGGCCTTCGTGGGGGAAGGTTTCGACCAGCAGCTGGTGCGGTTCGGGCAGCAGCGAGCGCTCCGACTGCACCTCGAGCCATTCGCTGACGTCGTCGGGGAAGCGGTGCCAGTCGTTCCGGTCAGCCAGCATGGCGCGGACGCGGTTGGCGAGATGGGTCGACATCGACATGCGCTGTCCGCCATAGGTCACGATCCGCGCGGACTTTTTCGACGCCTGGACAATGATGTCGGTGTCCTTGAGCGACAGGACTTCGAGGCTGAGACCGGCAAAGAAGAAATGGTCGCCGGGAGTGAGGGTCGAGGCGAAGCCCTCCTCGACGGTACCGAGCCGGCGGCCGCCCTTGAAGCGAACGTCCATCAGCGGTTGCTCGACGATCACTCCGGCGTTCATCCGGTGCTGCTGGGCGATGGCCGGCCTCGCCAGCCGCCAGCGGCCGGGAGCATCTTCGACGATCCGGCGGAAGCGGTCGTAGGCGCGCAGGGCATAGCCGCCGGTAGCGACGAAATTGAGGATGTCGCGAAAGGTCTGGTTCTTGAGGCCGGCATAGGGCGCGGCGGAGCGGATTTCGGCGAGCAGCCCAGTCTCGTCGAATGGCCCGGCGCAGGCAACAGCCAGCACATGCTGGGCGAGCACGTCGAGCGTGCCGGGGCGGAAGACATCGGGATCGAGCTCCCCGTCATCGATCGCGTCGAGTGCGGCGCGGGCCTCCAGATATTCGAACCGGTTGCCGGGGACGATCATGCCCTTGCTCGGCTCGTCGAGCCGGTGGTTGGCGCGGCCGATCCGCTGCAGCAGGCGCGACGAGCCCTTGGGCGCGCCCATCTGGATGACGAGGTCGATGTCGCCCCAGTCGATGCCGAGGTCGAGGCTGGCTGTGGCGACCAGCGCGCGGACCTTGCCCTCGGCCATCGCCCCCTCGATCTTGCGGCGCGCCTCGACCGCCAGGCTGCCGTGGTGGATGCCGATCGGCAGCGACTGGTCGTTGATCAACCAGAGTTTCTGGAAGGTCAGTTCGGCAAGGCCGCGGGTGTTGCAGAAGACCAGCGTGATCCGGTGCTGCTCGATCAGGCGCATCACGTCGCGCGCGGCGTGGTAGCCGGAATGGCCGGCCCAGGGGATGTGATCTTCGGGGATCAGGATCGAAAGGTCGGGCTCGGCGCCGGGATCGCCCTTGACCAGCCGGACCAGGTCCATGTCGGCGTCGGGCGCAAGCCAGCTGCGATAGGCGTCGGGATCGGCGACGGTGGCGCTGAGGCCGACGCGGCGGTGCCCAGGGGCGAGCGCCAGCAGGCGGGAGAGGGAGAGGGCCAACAGGTCGCCGCGTTTGTCGCGGGCGAAAGCGTGGATCTCGTCGACCACGACGGTCTTGAGATTCTCGAACAGCAGGCTGCTGTCGGGATAGCTCAGGAGCAGGCTGAGGCTTTCCGGGGTGGTCAGCAGGATCTGAGGCGGGCGGATGCGCTGGCGAGCCTTGCGGTCGGATGGCGTATCGCCGGTGCGAGTCTCGACGCCGATATCGAGGCCCATCTCCTCGATCGGGGTCAGTAAGTTGCGCTGGACGTCGACCGCCAGGGCCTTGAGCGGCGAGATGTAAAGAGTGTGGAGGCCCTCGGCCGGATTCTCGACTAGGTCGACGATGGTGGGGAGAAAGCCCGCCAGCGTCTTGCCAGCGCCGGTCGCGGCGACCAGCAGCGCATGATCGCCCGCCCGCGCCGTGTCGAGCATCGCCAGCTGGTGCCGGCGCGGGTTCCAGCCGCGCGCGGCGAACCATTGCTCGACAATCGGGGGAAGGGCACTCACATGGGCGATATGGCGCGCCTCGGCAGCTGGATCGAGCCTTTTCCGGAAGGCATTCACGTGAAACCGGCGGATGCGTGGGTCGATCCGTCGCGGCCCAAGGATCGCGCGCTGATCACGCACGGCCATGCCGACCATGCCCGCGGGGGCCATGGCGAGGTATGGGCAACGCCCGAGACGCTGGCGATCATGGACGCGCGCTATGGCGAGCAGAGGGGCGTCGAGGTCGGCTATGGCGACACGGTGCGGATCGGCGAGGTGGACGTGAGTTTCGTCCCCGCCGGCCATGTGCTGGGCTCGGCGCAGATCTTGCTAGAACATGGCGGCGAGCGGGTCGTCGTGTCGGGCGACTACAAGCGGCGCGCGGACCCGACCTGCCCGCCCTTCGTGGTAACGCCCTGCGACATCTTCATCAGCGAGGCGACGTTTGGCCTGCCGGTGTTCCGTCATCCCGACACCGGCAGCGAGATCGACCGGCTGCTGCACCGCTTGCGGGCCGAGCCGGGCCGCTGCGTGCTGGTCGGCGCCTATGCGCTGGGGAAGGCGCAGCGGGTGATCATGGAGCTGCGCGGGCGCGGCTATGAGGAGCCGATCTACATCCATGGCGCGCTGGAGCGGCTGTGCAGCCTGTATGAGGAGCTAGGCGTGCCGCTCGGCGAGCTAAGGCTGGCGACGGGCGTCCCCAAGGCGGAGCTTCAGGACAAGATCATCTTGTGTCCGCCCGGCGCGCTCAACGACCGCTGGTCGCGGCGGCTACCCGACCCGATCACGGCGATGGCCTCGGGCTGGATGCGGATCCGCCAGCGCGCCCGGCAGCGCAATGTCGAGCTGCCGCTGGTCATTTCCGACCATGCCGACTGGGACGAGCTGACCCGGACGATCCGCGAGGTCTCGCCCAAGGAGGTGTGGATCACCCACGGCCGCGAGGATGCGCTGATGCACTGGTGCCAATTGCACCAGATCAAGGCGCGGGAATTGAACCTGGTGGGCTACGAGGACGAGGACGACTAGAAGTCCTCCGAGCCCGGATCTGCCATTTCGGAAATTTCATGAAGCGCTCGATGCGCCCGCTCACGGTCGATCACGAGCGCAGCAGTTTGGGTAATGAGATCGACAAGGGCGAGGTCGCTCACTTTCGGTTCGCGCGGTTCACGATGATACATGGCGAAGGTGCCCAGCACTCGACGGCCACGGGTGAGAATTGGAATCGACCAGCAGGCGCGAAGGCCGTGCGGCAGGGCGATCGCCTTATACTCTGCCCACAGCGGGTCATTGGCGATGTCTGAAACGAAAACCGGTGCGGCAGTGTAAGCAGCGGTACCGCAGGATCCCGCACATGGCCCTATTTCGGCGCCGTCGATCGCTTCCAAATATTCGCGGGGGAGGCTTGGGCCCGCGCCATGTCGAAGGTGCTTTCCATCAAGGTCGAGCAGCAGGATAGATCCCAAGACTTGGGTTTGCGACGTCGACTCGATGATCTTGATGAGTGCGCTCAATGTCTGTTCGAGCGGGCTATCGCCGATCGCAAGCTCGAGCACTCGATTGTGGGCCAAACGGAGATCTTCGCTCCGCTTATCTTCCGAAACATTGTGGCCAAGAATGAGAATACCGGAAACCCCACCGCCCGCATCCCGGAACGGCTGGAGCAGGAGGTCGACGAATTTCTCTTCGCACCAACCGCCTGGCAAGTTGATGCTTATCGACACTGCTCGGCCAACGAATGGCTCGCCCGAACCCTTGGCTTCGTCCACCAAATCGAAAAGGGCCTGCTCCACAATTTCCGGCACTGCCTCGATAAGGCTCTTGCCGACGATGTCGCTTCTCTCAACCAGCTCCTCGAACGCGCGGTTTGCGAAAGTAAAGCGGTGATCGCTGCCCTCGAGGATTGCCATGAATCCTGGCGCCTCCGCGAACATCTGCTGCAGCCAGTTACGCTCGACATCTCCGGCCATTTTGGCATTGGTCATGGCAAGCTGTTGAGGCATGAGTCGATCATAGCCAATCCGCCGGCTTTGGTCACGCCGTCTTCAATTACAGGCGGACGAAGCCCCTCGGCCAATGGTCATGGTCCACCTCATATTGTTCGATTGAGAAGCCGTCCGGCTCGTCGACGAACCCGGGTAATAGCCGCGAACGCTCCTCCGCCGCCTCGGCCAAAGACCTCGATGTGTAGATGCCGACGACCTTCACCCTTCCCGTCTCGGGAAGGCTGTGGAGCAGCACGAACAGAGGTTTCATTCTAGTGCGCCGCTTCGACCGCGGCGATGCCGCTCTTTTCCAGCTGGTCGTTGACCGTAGCCATCAACCGGTCGAGGCCGGCCTGGTCCTTCGCCTCGGCGCGGGCGACCAGCACGTCCTGGGTGTTCGAGGCGCGCAGCAGCCACCAGCCGTCGGCGGTCTTCACCCGAACGCCGTCGGTCGAATTGACCTCGGCGCCCTCCGTCGCGAGCCGCTCGGCGACCTCGCCGATCACCGCAAATTTGCGGCTTTCGTCGACCTGGAAACGAAGCTCCGGCGTCGCGACTGACACCGGCATCTCGTCCTTGAGCTCAGTCAGCGACTTGCCGCTGGCCGAGACGGCGCGGATCAGGCGGACCGCGGCGTAGAGCGCGTCGTCGAAACCGTACCAGAGATGCTTGAAGAAGATGTGGCCGCTCATCTCGCCGGCCAGCGGCGCCTGCGTTTCCTTCATCTTCGACTTGATCAGGCTGTGCCCGGTCTTCCACATCAGCGGCTTGCCGCCCATCTCGGCAATGCGGTCGAACAGGGTCTGGCTGGCCTTGACGTCGGCGATGATCGTCGCGCCTGGCTGATCCTTCAGCACGTCGGCTGCCAGGATGATCAGCAATTGGTCGCCCCAGATCACCCGGCCCTTGGCGTCGACCGCGCCGATCCGGTCGGCGTCGCCGTCGAAGGCAATGCCGAAATCGAGGTTCTTGTCGGCAACCAGCTTCTTGAGGTCGGCAAGGTTGGCCTCGACCGTCGGGTCGGGGTGGTGGTTGGGGAAGTTGCCATCGACCTCGGTGTAGAGGGTGTGGTGCTCGCCCGGCAGGCGCTTCACCAGCTCGTCGAGGATCGGTCCTCCGGCGCCATTTCCGGCGTCCCAGCCGATGCGGTAGGGCTTGCCATCGAATCCTTTGACCAGCGCGTCGACGTAGGCTTCGACGATGTCGGCCTCCTCGACCGTGCCCTGTCCCTCGCTCCAGTCACCCTCGGCGGCGCGTCGGCCCAGGTCCTGGATCTCGGCCCCGAACACCGAGCGGCCGTTCAGCAGCATCTTGAAGCCGTTATAGTCGGCCGGGTTGTGACTGCCGGTGACCTGGACCCCGCCATCGACGTCGAGCGTCGATACCGCGAAATAGAGCATCGGCGAGGGCCCCATGCCGATCCGGATCACGTCGAGTCCACCCTCGGTCAGGCCGCGGACCAGCGCCGCCTCCATTTCCGGCGAATGGGTGCGCCCGTCACGCCCGACGGCGACCCTCTTGGCGCCTTCCGACACGGCCAGAGCGGCATAGCTGCGGCCGAGTGCATAGGCGTCCTCGACGAAGAGGGTCTGCCCGACGACCCCGCGAACGTCATATTCGCGCAGGATGGTTCGATTGAAGCTGTGTGTCATCGAGAGGCCGAACACTCCAATATTGGAAATAGTTCAAGCCCGATTGCGCTATCCGGCTGCGGCTACCTTCACGTCCTCCTCGCCCGGAATGGCGAGTCCGGAGACCATCTCGCGCAACTCCTGACGGGCCGCGATGTGGCCCAGCCCCACCTCTCCAAGCTCGCTCAGGTCGAGCAGGGTAAGGCCCTTGGGGAATAGTTCGCGGTAGATGACGCGTTCGCCGAGGCCGGGGATGACGCGGTACCCGACCCGCCGGGCCAGTTCGTCGAGGGCGGCGCCGACACGCTGGAGGTTGTGCGACGTGATGTGCTGGAGGCGGTTCCGCAGCACCACCCAGTCGACGCCCTTGCCGGTCTCCTTGGCGCGCTGGGTGCGGCTGTTCCAGATCAGCTCGGCGTAGAAACTGGGCTTGGTGACCTTGAAGTTTTCGGGATGAACCTGGCCGATCAGGTCCAGGTCGACGAAGCTGTCGTTCATCGGCGTAACCAAGGTATCGGCCTTGAGGATCGCCGAACGGGCGATCGGATCGTCGCGGCCGGGCGTGTCGACCACGATCACGTCAGCCTGTTCGCCGAGGCGGCTGATGGCGGCCTCGAGCCCGGCCTCGCTCTGGTCTTCGAGCACCTCATAGGCGGCATAGGCCAGTTGCTTGTCGAGCCGGCGCATGGTCGCGTCGCGATTCTCTAGGTAGCGGGTCATGGTCCGCTGGCGCTGATCGAGGTCGAGCGCGCCGACCCTGTGGCCGGCAGCGGCAAGCGCTATTGCCGTATGGACCGCCGTGGTCGACTTGCCGGTGCCGCCCTTTTCATTGGCGAAGACGATGAAGTGCGGCTGGCCCATGGCCTGCTATTCCCCTTGTGAAACCCACAACCGCGTCATTATGTCGCGGCCCCCGCCATAGAGATACCGAAGGCCGGAATCGCATGCAAATCATTAGAAGGTTAAGCGATTTGTCTCCGGCTCTGGCGCCTTCGCGGACAGCCGGTGAAATAATCGCGCTGGTTCCGACCATGGGCGCGCTGCATGCCGGGCACCTGGCGCTGGTCGAGGCGGCGAAGGCCAGGGCGGACCGGGCGATCGCGTCGATCTTCGTCAATCCGCTGCAATTCAACGACCCGGGCGACCTGGCGCGCTATCCCCGGCAGGAGGCGGAAGATGCCGCCAAGCTGGAGGAAGCGGGCTGCGACTATTTGTGGATGCCGACGGCCGACCAGCTCTACCCGGCCGGATTCGCGACGACGGTCAGGGTGGCGGGGGTCAGCGATCGCTGGGAAGGGGAACATCGGCCCGGCCATTTCGACGGCGTCGCCACGATCGTCAGCAAGCTGTTCATTGCCACCATGCCGGATGTGGCGATCTTCGGCGAAAAGGATTGGCAGCAGATGGCCGTCATTCGCCGGATGAACGCCGACCTCGGCCTTCCGATCGAGATTATCGGCCATCCGACGATCCGCGAGGAAGACGGGCTGGCGATGTCTTCGCGCAATGCGTTGCTAAGCCGGGAAGAGCGGGAAACTGCTCCGGCACTGTTTCAGCTGATGGGCGAACTGGCCGGCGCGGTTGCCGGAGGCGCCAATCCGGTTGCCGAAATTGCCAGAGCGACCGGCAAGCTTCGTGAGGCCGGCTTCGGGCCAATCGATTATCTGGCCTATGTCGATGGAGACAGCCTCGAGCCGCTCGATCATTATCAGGAAGGCGGGCGCCTGATCGCCGCAGCCTACCTCGGCAGCGTCAGACTCATCGATAATATGCGTGTCATTTCGGACACAGTCTGAACAACAAGGTCATCAGCGCGTTAACCATTTGTTCGTCCCTTCGGCGCGAATTTCGCGTCGGACAAGAAACAGGGGACGTTTTTATGGCGATCAGTCAGAAGAGTGCCGACTTCTTCCTTCGCAGCCGGATGGCCGAAGCGGAGGCGGGAAGCGTCGAAGCGCTCTACGAGCTTGGCGTCACATTTTCGACCGGACGCGGCGGAATCGCCGTCGACCTGATCGAAGCGCATAAATGGTTCAACCTCGCCGCACTGTCGGGCGACACGCGCAGCCAGGCCTGCCGGGCCGAAATCTCGATCGAGATGACGGCCCGCGAAATCGCCGAGGCGCAACGCCAGGCGCGTGCCTGGCTCGGCCACGGCGGGCATCACCGGCACGCGGCGTAATAAGCCGAACCCGACACGCGTGAAGCGTGCCGGGTCGCCGATACGGCTCAGTTCAGCGGATAATCACCGTCACGGCGCGACGGTTCTGCGCCCAGGCTTCCTCATTCGAACCGGTCGCGACCGGGCGTTCCTTGCCCCAGCTGGTCGTCACCAGGCGAGACGCCGGTACCCCCTGAGACAGGAGATAGTCGCGCACCGCATTGGCGCGGCGCTCGCCCAGCGCCTGGTTATATTCGCGCGTTCCCCGCTCGTCGCAGTGGCCCTCGATCGAGGCGCGGACATTGGGGTTGGCCATCATCCAGCGGGCCTGCGCGGCAAGCGTCGTCTGGGTTGCCTGGTCGAGCGAATATTCGTCAGTGCCGAAATAGACGGTGTCGGATCCTGCCTTGGCGACCAGGTCTGCCTGCAGAGCCGGCAATTCGACCACTTCCAGGCTGTTGGGATCGGTCGAATTCGGGTTGGTCTCGGTCACCGGCGGCGGGGTCACGTCGGCCGGAGGCGGGGTACGCTTGGCGCAGGCACCGATGGTCAAGGCCAGGGTACTCATGCCGATCAAAATGGTCTTGTTCATGCTAACTCCTTGAATTTTATGTTCATTCAAACTTCAAAAGGCGGGTTGGTTGTGGGGCCATTAATTATTTAGGGGCGACCAGCTAGGGTCGGACCCGCCGACCGGCGTCGGCATCAGCCGCGCCGAACCGCCTTCAATCGGGACAGCGTATAGCCGGGCTGCCCCCGCGCCTTGGGGGGTCCGGTGGAACATCACGAACTGGCCATTGGGCGCCCAGCTTGGTCCTTCGTCCTGCCAGCCGTCCGTGAGAATTTTTTCGCCGCCGCCCGAGGGCGACATCACGCCAATGCGGAAGGGCCCGGCGATCTTGGTGAAGGCGATGAGGTTGCCGGTCGGGCTCCAACTCGGCGAGGCATAGCGCCCGCCGCCGAAGCTGATCCGGCGCTGGCCCGATCCGTCGGCGTCCATCATATAGAGCTGCTGGTTGCCCGATCGATCGCTTTCGAACACGATCCTGCGGCCGTCGGGCGAATAGCTGGGCGATGTGTCCGCGCCCGGGGTGGCGGTCAGCCGGCGCGGCGAACCGCCGCTGGCCGAGACGACATAAATGTCGGTGTTGCCGTTCTCGGCCATCGAATAGACGACGTCGCGGCCATCCGGCGAGAAGCGCGGGGCGAACGTGATGTGGTCGCCGGGGATTAAGAGCCGCTCCTGGCCGCTTGCGACATCGTAGAGCAGCACGCGCGGCTTGCGGCCGATGTAGCTGACATAGACCAGCCGGTCGCCGCGGGGCGAGAAGCGAGGAGTGACCACCGTGTTGCGGCCGATGGTCAGGTAGCGATGGTTGCTGCCGTCGCTGTCCATGATCGCGACGCGCTTCTGGCGGTTATTCTTGGGGCCCGTCTCGGCGACGTAGACGACGCGCGTGTCGAGATAGGGCTGCTGTCCCGACAGGCGCGAATAAACGAGGTCGGCGCATTTGTGCGCGGCCCGGCGCCAATCCGATCCTGTGACGGCAAATCCCTGGTGGACCAGCTCTCGGCCGGCGGTGACGTCGTGGAGGTAGCAGGCCAGCGTGATCCGTCCGTCGGGCCGCGGCTCGATATAGCCAGAGACCAACGCCGCGACGCCGGCGTTGCGCCAGCTCGGATAGGCCGGATTGCCGGCTTCCTCGACGGAATAGGAGGGGAGACCGCTTGGCCCCAACGGCGTGAACATGCCGGTCGAACGAAGGTCG
>Ga0310906_10000362_pt1 | contig 11631 bp, 9 predicted proteins | sample C48D3metaG_FD_203749 | JGI IMG/M metagenome (GOLD analysis project Ga0310906, IMG submission 203749) | Lab incubated soil microbial communities from West Virginia University Organic Research Farm, Morgantown, WV, United States - C48D3 | ecosystem: Environmental > Terrestrial > Soil >...
GATTTCAATTTCGCCCGGCAGGCCGTTCTTGGCGGCCCGACGCTCAATGTCGGCACGATCAAAGGTGGACTGAACATCAACTCGGTAACGGATCGCGCTGCGATCGGCATCGACATCCGCACGATTCCGGGACAGAGCCACGCCAAGATCCATGACCAGCTGGCAAGCTATCTCGGAGACGATGTTGCGCTCAGTACGCTGACTCGATGCGGAAAGCGTCTGGACCAGCCCAGACGATGCATGGATCGGCGACGTCTTCCGCATCACACACGACGTTGCCGGTTTCGGCGATAAGCCCGCCGCTGCGCCCTATTTTACCGATGCATCGGTTCTGACCCCGGCCATCGGATCGCCGCCGACAGCCATCATCGGGCCCGGCGAACTCGCATTGGCGCATCAGACGGACGAGTATTGCCTGGTCTCGCGAATCGAGCAGGCAACCGAGATCTATTCGCGGATGATACGGAGCTGGTGCGGCGTCTAGCGCCGCGGCCGATTACTCGGCCGCGATACGCACTTCCGGTGCCGCCGCCTTGATGTCCGGCGTCACGTGCTGCTCGAACTTGCCGAAATTCTTCTGGAACATCGCGACGAGATCGCGCGCGGTCCTGTCGAATTCGGCCTTGTCCTTCCATGTCTTGAACGGATTGAGCAGATGCGGCTCAACGCCCGGCACCGAGGTCGGCACGGAGAAACCGAAATACGGATCGGTGCGGAAGTCGGCATTCTTGAGCGAGCCGTTGAGCGCCGCAGTCAGAAGCGTACGCGTCGCGTTGATCGGCATGCGGCGGCCGACGCCGTATTTGCCGCCGGTCCAGCCGGAATTGACCAACCAGACATCGACTTTGTGCTTGTTGATGTAGTCGCGCAGCAGGTTCGCATAGACCGAGGGATGCCGCGGCAGGAACGGCGCGCCGAAGCAGGTCGAGAATTCCGGCTGCACGCCGACCAGCCCCTTTTCGGTGCCGGCGACTTTCGCCGTATAGCCTGACAGGAAGTGATACATCGCCTGCGTCGGCGTCAGCTTGGCGATCGGCGGCATCACGCCATAGGCATCCGCCGTAAGGAAGATGATGTTCTTCGGATGACCAGCGCGTCCGCTGCGCGAGGCATTCGGGATGAAATCGAGCGGATAGGCCGAACGCGTGTTCTCGGTCTTCGAGCCGTCATCGTAGTCGGGCACGCGCGTGACCGGATCGAACGCGACGTTTTCCAGCACCGCGCCGAAGCGGTTGGTGGCGTCCCAGATCATCGGCTCTGCTTCCTGCGAGAGCTTGATGGTCTTGGCGTAGCAGCCGCCTTCGAAATTGAAGATGCCATCCGGGCCCCAGCCGGTCTCGTCGTCGCCGATGAGAATGCGGTTCGGATCGGCCGACAGCGTCGTCTTGCCCGTTCCAGACAGGCCGAAGAACAGCGCGCTCTCGCCCTCGTGGCTGACATTGGCCGAGCAGTGCATCGGCACGACGTTCTGCGCAGGCAGATAGAAATTGAGAGTGGTGAATACCGACTTCTTCATCTCGCCCGCGTAGGACGAGCCGCAGATCAGAACGATCTTTCGCGTGAAGTCGATCGCGACCATTGTGTCCGAGCCCTCGCGGCCGCCGTGGCGTTTGGCGTCGGGCTTGAACGACGGGAAATCGACGATGGTGAGTTCGGGAACGAAGGCAGCGAGATCTTTGCGCTCGGGGCGGATCAACAGCTGGCGGATGAACAGCGAGTGCCAGGCGAGTTCGGTGAAGATACGAGTCTTGATCCGGTATTTGGGGTCGGCGCCACCATAAAGATCCTGCGCGAAAAGTTTCTTGCCCTCGGCATGTTTCAGGAAATCGGCGAGCAGGTTGTCGAAGTTCTCCTTCGACATCTTGCGATTGCCGTCCCACCAGAGCGAATCGCGGGTGAGGTCGTCAACGACGGTATGCTTGTCCTTGGGACTGCGGCCGGTGTGGTGACCCGTTTCCGCGCAGAGCGCGCCACCGGCGACGATCGAAGCTTCACCCGCCGCGGTCGCATACTCATACAGAGTCGGCTCGGTCAGGTTCCAGCGCAGCTCCACCAGATTTTTGAAACCGAACTTCTCGGCACCATAGGCACCGTTCCATACACCCTGCTCTTGCACGCGATTTTCTCCCAAACAGGCCGCTTTATTGCCAGAACCTCTTGCGGGGCTCTTTGTCCCCGCTGCGGCTATTAAGACGATTATAGCCCCTTGCCCAAAGGCGCGCGACCATAGTCAGAGCGCTTCCGAAAGCCAAGAAAAAATGGCATGCGAGGTCTGCAGGCCGCGTTGCGCTGCATCAATGTTTTCGAATAACGCCGGCCTACTCAACCAACCCCTTGTCCGTAAGCCACTTCTGAATCAGGTCGGAAACCTGGGCGTTGTTCTTGTCCATCATCAACATGTGGGAATTTCCCTTAATGCCAACGTCCGGCAGGTTAACCACATCGGCACTTCCACCCGCGGCACGGATCGCTTCCGCATAGTCGACGCCGATCTGCCGCATTTTTGGCCAGCGACTATCGAGCGGAATGTAATCGCCATAGACGACGAGGGTCGGGATGTTCTTCAGCCTGCCGGCCTGCGCCTTGTCCCCGGCCACAGCCGGTTCAACTGCAACGATCGCCTTTATCTTGTCGGGGCGTGCCTGCGCGACCGTGAAGCCGAACCCGCCCGCCTGACTGTGAAACAAAAGAACGCACGGGCAGACCTTGTCGACCAGCGCGGTATAGGCGGCGATGATCGCGTCATCGGTGTTGGTCCAGCGCGGCACGATCTGCTTGGTGAAGTTGTCGTAGGCCTCGACCGGGAATTGGCTACCGACATTCACTTTCATCTTGGCCGGATCGGCGTTCCATGAGCCAAGACCCTGGCCGATGCGGAAGCGCTCGAACGGATTGGCCTTCGTCAGGAAATTCGGTTCGCTGTTCCACACATCGGGCGGTGCGAAACCGGACCGGCCGCGTTCGACCGCGTCGGAATTGTAGACGTCCCAGCCTTTGCGGATGAACAGATTGAGCCAGCCTTCGCGGCCGTCGGGCGTGGTCTCGTAGGTCGCTCCGGTCAGCCCGCCCCCGTGCCACATCAGCAGCGGATATTTTCCCTTGCGATTTTGCGGCAGGAAGTACTGCACGTACATCTGTTCGACCTGATAGGGGCCGTTTGGATCGACTTTGGCTGGAACACCGCCCGCGCCGAAAACAATTTCCTTCACTGGCTTGCCGGAAATTTCCACGACACGTCCGCCGACATGGAAAGAGCCCATGTCTCGCAGCGTGATCGGTTCGCCGGCAAATGATGGATTGATCGCCGCGGCACTGAGCAGAATCGAGAACAGTGTCTTACGCATCGTTTCGCTCCCGGACATTTTATCGTTGCCGGCAGTCTGACTCATTCGGAACGGCTTGGCGATAAAGCATTCGTAAACGCCGGACAGATGTTGGGCCGCCGCCCGCGTCAGCTTGCCCGGGCCTGCTCGGCGAGCTGTCGCAAAATCGCACGCAGCGGACCCGGCGCGGTGATGCGCTGCGGAAACGGCAAGCGCAGCGCCGATCGTCCTTGCTGCAGTTCGAGACCGTCGGGATCGATTCCGACGCAACGCCAGTCGCCGTCGGGCGCTCCAAGCAATTTCGTCGCGTACAAGCGACAGGCATCGGCATGATCTTCATTCATGTGCGCGATCGCGCCGGGCTCGGCTTCGATCAGCGCCTGGGCATCCGATACATCGGCGAGCAGATCTTTCGCGTCGATGTCCACGATGCGTCCGAAGCCGGCAACCAGATGCGCACGCCCAATCTGCATCCGGTAAAATGCGAAGTCACCGAAGTTCGCAAACATCTCGGCCTCCGGGTGACGCCTCAAATAAGCGTCGGCCACCGAAGGGTCGGATATCGCGCACTTTCCCATCAGCATGATGCGTGCGCCCTCCAGCGGATCTCCCTCCTTGCGCTCGTCCAGCATCAACGACACGCGCGCATCCGCCAGGATGTTCTTGGTGTGCAGGGCCAGGTTCGACAGCAGGAGCAGCGGCGTGCCATCGATTGCCGTGGCCACGTTGACCAGGGAGCAATAGGGGTCACCTGAGCCAGGCATCAATGTTGCGAGGGCGGCGGAACGGCTCTCGCGCAGGAGCTTCTTGGCAGCCAGGCGCGCATCAAAGGCTTTATCGGGCTTCATTGAATGGTCGCTCGCACGATCACGATTTCGGCCCCCGCCATCAGTTTGTACGTCCTTGGGGTTGAAATCGCTACCGAATCACATAGTTGATGCAAAGAGGCCACATTTAGGACCCCGTTTGTGGGGTTCAAAAAGCGCGGGACATCACGGAAGAGGGGCACATGCCGACAATCGCTCTCGTCGACGATGACCGCAATATCCTGACTTCAGTGTCTATGGCTCTCGAGGCGGAGGGCTATCGGATCATGGCGTACACCGACGGCGCCTCGGCGCTCGACGGCTTCAAGTCGTCGCCGCCGGATCTTGCGATCCTCGACATCAAGATGCCGCGCATGGACGGAATGGAGACGCTGCGGCGCCTTCGGCAGAAAACCGACATCCCGGTGATCTTCCTCACGTCGAAGGACGAGGAGATCGACGAATTGTTCGGGCTCAAAATGGGGGCCGACGATTTTATCCGTAAGCCTTTCTCGCAGCGGCTTCTGGTCGAGCGCGTGAAGGCTGTGCTGCGCCGCTCAAGTCCGAAAGATGGCACTCCGCCAAAAGAGATCGATTCCGCCAAGGTCCTGGAACGCGGCCTGCTCCGTATGGACCCCGAGCGCCACACCTGCACCTGGAAGGGCGAGGCCGTGACGCTGACCGTCACCGAGTTCCTTATCCTTCAGGCGCTCGCCACCCGGCCCGGCGTGGTTAAGAGCCGCAATGCGCTGATGGACGCGGCCTATGACGACCAGGTTTACGTGGATGACCGCACCATCGACAGCCACATCAAGCGCTTGCGCAAGAAATTCAAGGTGGTTGACGACGATTTCGAGATGATCGAGACGCTTTATGGCGTCGGCTATCGTTTCAAGGAATGAAATAATCTTGATGACGCGGCCCGCCTGGGCGGCCTGACGAAGCGTCCCGGCTTGCGGTAAAATACCCCCGGGGCTCGGATCGCGCATGATCCCGAAGAGGCGCTGGCTTTTTCGGACGAGATTATGCGCCGGCAAACGGGCCCACGGTCAACCCGGCTGGATTGAACGAAGTGCTCGATCGAACCGCGGAAATTGTTGCGCAGAACGCTGAAGCCGAACCGACCGGCAAAGTAGCTGCGCGCCCGGAGTCCAGGCAGCAAAGCGGCGCCGTGCGGCGCATGCTGGGCTCGATCTGGCATTTCTTCGTATCGCAAAGTTTTTCCAGTCTCACCCGGCGCATCGTCTTCCTCAATCTTGCCGGCCTGGTCGCACTCGTCACCGGCGTCCTCTACCTGTCGCAGTTCCGCGCCGGACTGATCGACGCGCGCGTACAGAGCTTGCTGACGCAGAGCGAAATCATCGCCGGCGCCATTGCGGCATCGGCCACGGTCGAAACCGATTCCATCACGATCGATCCAGAACGTCTTCTTGAGCTGCAGGCCGGCGAAAGCTATGGACCCGCGGACGATTCTCTCTCAGGCATCGAATTCCCCATCAATCCGGAACGCGTTGCGCCGCTGTTGCGGCGCCTCGTCTCGCCAACCAAGACACGTGCGCGCATCTATGATCGCGATGGCGTCCTCATTCTCGACAGCCGAAATCTTTACGGGCGTGGCGACGTGCTGCGTTTCGACTTGCCGCCGCCGAGCGCTGAAAAGCCGGGTCTGATGGAGCGCACGTTCATTGCGATGCGCCGCTGGTTCGGTCGCGGCGATCTGCCTCTGTACAACGAACTCGGTCCGGAAAACGGAAAGGGCTACGAGGAAGTCACCCAGGCGCTCAACGGCGCACATGCCAGCATGGTCCGTGTCAACGACCGGGGTGAGGTCATCGTTTCCGTCGCAGTGCCCGTGCAGCGGTTTCGTGCCGTTCGTGGCGCGCTGATGTTGTCGACACAGGGCGCCGACATCGACGACATGGTGGAAGCCGAGCGGCTTGCGATCGTGAAAGTGTTCTTCGTCGCCGCCGGCGTCATGGTCGTGCTGTCGATGCTGCTCGCCGGCACCATCGCGGGTCCGGTGCGTCGTCTCGCCGACGGTGCCGAACGTGTTCGCCGCCGCATTCGCAGTCGCGTTGAAATTCCCGACTTCACGGGCCGACGCGACGAAATCGGAGAACTCTCGGGCGCGCTGCGTGACATGACCAACGCGCTCTATAGCCGCATTGAAGGGATCGAGAGTTTCGCCGCCGATGTCGCACACGAGCTGCGCAATCCCCTCACCTCGCTGCGCTCTGCTGTGGAAACGCTGCCCTTGGCCAAGACCGATCAAAGCCGACAACGCCTCCTCGCTGTGATCGAGCACGACGTCAAGAGACTCGACCGATTGATTTCGGACATATCCGACGCCAGCCGGCTCGACGCCGAATTGCAGCGGCAGGAAGCTGCCCCGGTCGATCTCGCGAAATTACTCGACGCCCTCGTCAAGGCGGCGAATGAAATCCGCAGCGACGATGTCAACGTGACGCTGACATTCGAAGGCAGTGCTCTTTCAAACTTCAAGGTTGCCGGACACGACTCGAGGCTCGGTCAGGTCGTCAGCAACCTGGTCGACAACGCGCGTTCGTTTTCACCGCCCGGCGGCACTGTGCGCATCACGTGCCGACGCTTGAAAGACGAAGTGGAAATCATGGTCGATGATGACGGGCCAGGGATCCGTCCCGAAGCACTCGAGAAAATTTTCGAGCGCTTTTACACGGACCGGCCGGAACACGGGTTCGGCCAGAATTCCGGCCTCGGTCTGTCGATTTCCAAGCAGATCATCGAAGCTCATGGCGGCAAGATCCGCGTCGAGAATCGCACCAGCGTCACAGGCGGCTACGATGAGCCACGCGTGCTGGGTGCCCGCTTCGTGGTGCGGCTGCCGGCAACCTGATGGCCCGGCCGGACGCAACGATCCACGCCAGCGCTGTGCTTGTCGGTCCGAAAGCCGTCCTGATCCGTGGCCCCTCCGGCTCCGGCAAATCACGGCTTGCATGGGACCTTCTGATCGCGGCCACACAGGGTCTTCTGCCTTTTGCGCGGCTTGTCGCGGACGATCGGGCCTATCTGGAAAACCACGCGGGACGCCTGGTCGTACGCGGGGCGCAGCCGTTGGCGGGCTTGATCGAGATCCGGGGCCTCGGCATCCGGAAAGTCGAGGTGGAGCCGCTGGCGGTTGTCGGCCTCGCCGTTGATCTCGACGCCGCGGACGCCGCACGCCACCCCGAGAAATCGGCCAGAACGACAGTCATCGATGGGGTTTCGCTGCCGCGGCTAGGGGTCGCAGCCGGGACGGCTGGCCTCCATTTGGTATTGGCTGCCATGCGCACCCCTCCTGCGGGTGATTGACCGGTCGCTGCCGCTTGGGGTACCCCCGCCGCCTATCGACCAATCGAGAAAATTAACCACAACGGGCCTAGGATCGCGCCGCCCAAAAGAGCACGCACCGAGCCCACCTTGGCACCGTCTTTCCGCAGTGCAACAGAGCGCTTATATAGCGAAAGAACCCCTTGCAATGGGGTTTCAGATGGGCGTGAATGTGCGCCCTTTCGTGCGGCGCAGCGTAGCGCCCGCGAGGAGTTAGGGATGATCGGCCTCGTACTTGTGACTCATGGGCGGCTCGCCATCGAGTTCCGCTCAGCGCTGGAGCATGTGGTCGGACCCCAGCGTCAGATCGAGGCAATAACCATTGGCCCCGACGATGACGTCGAGCAATGTCGCAAGAACATTCTCGAGGCGGTCAAGCGCGTCGACAGCGGCGAAGGCGTTGCAATTCTCACCGACATGTTCGGTGGCACGCCGTCCAATCTCGCCATCTCCGTGATGAGCCAGCCCAAGGTCGAGGTGCTGGCCGGTATCAATCTACCGATGCTTATCAAGCTCGCGAAGATCCGCGAGATTTGCCCGCTCCAGGATGCTGTTGCCGCAGCCCAGGAAGCGGGCCGCAAGTACTGCACCATCGCCAGCCGGGTCCTCAACGGTAAATGAGCCCGCGCGCGTCAGCGGACGACCCGCCCGTCGTTCGCAAGGTGGAGATCATCAACAAAAAGGGACTGCACGCCCGGGCCTCCGCCAAATTCGTGCAAACCGCCGAGAAATTCGACGCTGCCATTACCGTAACGCGGGGCCATGAAACCGTTGGCGGGACTTCGATTATGGGGCTCATGATGCTGGCCGCCGGTCCCGGCGCGAGCATCGTCATCAAGGCCATCGGCAAGGATGCCGCCATCGCGGTCGATACATTGGCCAAACTGGTGTGTGACGGGTTCGGCGAGGAAGACTGAGTCTCCTCTTCTACATAAAGAAATCTTTATATATGCGTTGCGAGGCTGTCGCCGGGCTGTTATAGGCACGCCCAGCCAAGCCACCCGCAAGTCACCCGTATGAGTCAGGAACCGTCATGACTGCTGCTGTAAAGCCGAAAACCCAAGCCGGCGACTACATCGTCAAGGACATTTCGCTCGCCGAATTCGGCCGCAAGGAAATCTCACTCGCCGAAACGGAAATGCCCGGCCTGATGGCGACCCGTGAGGAATACGGCCCCAAGAAGCCGCTCAAGGGAGCGCGCATCGCCGGCTCACTTCACATGACCATCCAGACCGCGGTGCTGATCGAGACTTTGGTGGCGCTTGGCGCCGACGTGCGCTGGGTCTCCTGCAACATCTATTCGACTCAGGACCATGCCGCCGCGGCGATCGCCGCCGCCGGCATTCCCGTGTTCGCGATCAAGGGCGAGAGCCTCAAGGACTACTGGGACTACACCGCCAAGCTGTTCGAGTGGCACGGCGGCGGTACACCCAACATGATCCTCGACGACGGCGGCGACGCTACCATGCTGGTGCACAACGGGTTGCGCGCCGAACAAGGAGACATCGCCTTCCTCGACAAGCCCACATCCGAGGAAGAGGAAGTTTTCTATGCGCTGATCAAAAGGCTTCTGAAGGAAAAGCCCAAGGGCTGGTTCGCCGAGATTGCCAAAAACATTAAGGGCGTCTCAGAGGAGACCACGACTGGTGTGCATCGCCTCTATCTGATGGAGAAGGCGGGAAAACTTCTTTTTCCAGCGATCAACGTCAACGACAGCGTCACCAAGTCCAAGTTCGACAATCTTTACGGCTGCCGCGAGTCGCTCGTCGACGGCATCCGCCGCGGCACGGACGTCATGATGTCGGGCAAGGTCGCGATGGTCGCGGGCTTCGGTGACGTCGGCAAAGGGTCCGCAGCATCGCTGCGTCAGGCCGGTTGCCGCGTGATGGTTTCCGAAATCGATCCGATCTGCGCGCTTCAGGCGGCGATGGAAGGCTATCAAGTTGTGACGATGGAGGATGCCGCGCCGATAGCCGACATCTTCGTCACCGCGACCGGCAACAAGGACATCATCACCATCGATCACATGCGGAAGATGAAAGATCGGGCCATTGTCTGCAACATTGGCCACTTCGACAACGAGATCCAGATCGCGCACCTGAAGAACCTGAAATGGACCAACATCAAGCCGCAGGTCGATGAGATCGAATTCCCCGATCGCCACCGCATCATCTTGTTGTCGGAAGGTCGGCTGGTGAACCTTGGCAACGCCATGGGTCATCCAAGCTTCGTGATGTCGGCATCGTTTACCAACCAGACGCTGGCGCAGATCGAGCTGTTCGCCAACCAAGGCAAGTACGAGAAGAAGGTCTATGTGCTGCCGAAGACGTTGGACGAAAAGGTAGCGCGGCTGCATCTTGCCAAGATCGGCGTGAAGCTGACCGAACTACGTGCCGATCAGGCCTCCTACATTGGTGTGCCGCAGACCGGTCCGTTCAAGAGCGATCACTACCGTTACTAAGCTTTGATACGGCGCTCGTTTCCGCATGCCCGGCTTACGCCGGGTATGCGCGTTTTTAGACCCAATGTTCTCGTAGAAAGACGGCTCTGGCGTGCTTGTAGGACCGCAGCCCTAATGTTATCTCGCCCGCAATGACGACGTCACCGATTCAGAACATCCGCAATTTCTCCATTGTCGCGCATATCGACCATGGCAAGTCGACGCTCGCCGACCGGCTGATCCAGCTGACCGGCGGGCTGGAGGAGCGCGAGATGAAGGAGCAGGTGCTCGATTCCATGGATATCGAGCGCGAGCGCGGAATTACCATTAAGGCGCAAACGGTGCGCCTCAACTACAAGGCGCGGGACGGCAAATCCTACGTGCTCAACCTGATCGACACGCCAGGCCACGTCGACTTCGCCTATGAGGTCAATCGTTCGCTCGCGGCCTGCGAAGGTTCCCTGCTGGTGGTGGATGCGAGCCAAGGGGTCGAAGCGCAGACGCTCGCCAACGTCTACCAGGCCATCGATAACGGCCACGAGATCGTGCCGGTACTCAACAAGGTCGATTTACCCGCTGCCGAGCCGGCAAAGGTCAAGCAACAGATCGAAGATGTCATCGGTCTGGATGCAAGCAATGCCATCGAGATTTCCGCCAAGACCGGCCTGAACGTCCCCGAAGTCTTGGAAGCCATCGTTACCCGACTGCCGCCGCCGAAGGGCGACCGCGACGCCCCACTCAAGGCCTTGCTGGTCGATAGCTGGTACGACCTCTATCTCGGTGTGGTCGTGCTCGTGCGCGTTGTCGATGGCGTGCTCAAGAAGGGCCAACGCATCCGCATGATCGGCATCGACGCTGCCTATGAAGTTGACCGTGTCGGCGTGTTCACGCCCAAGCTCGCGCAAGTCGACGAGCTTGGCCCCGGCGAGATCGGGATGCTCACCGCGTCGATCAAGGAAGTGGCCGACACCCGTGTCGGCGACACCATCACCGAGGAGCGCAATCCGGTAGACGAGCCGCTACCCGGCTTCAGGCCGGCGATCCCGGTCGTGTTCTGCGGCCTGTTCCCGGTCGATGCGGCGCAGTTCGAGGATTTACGCGCAGCGATGGGCCGGCTTCGGCTCAACGATGCCAGCTTCACCTACGAGATGGAGACTTCCGCTGCACTCGGTTTCGGCTTCCGTTGCGGCTTCCTTGGTCTGTTGCATCTCGAGATCATTCAGGAACGGTTGGCGCGCGAGTTCAATCTCGACCTGATTGCGACCGCACCGTCGGTCATTTACAAAATGGCGCTGCGCAACGGCAGCTCGCTCGAAATTCACAATCCGGTGGACATGCCGGACCCCACGCAAATTCTGGAAATGCAGGAGCCTTGGATCGAGGCAACGATTTTGACGCCGGACGAATATCTCGGCGCGGTACTCAAACTCTGCCAGGATCGCCGCGGGGTGCAAAAAGAGCTCACTTATGTGGGCAACCGCGCGATGGTGAAATACGACCTTCCGCTTAACGAGGTGGTGTTCGATTTCTACGATCGACTGAAATCGGTCTCGCGTGGCTACGCCTCCTTTGATTATCACCTCACCGACTACCGGGTGGCCGACCTGGTGAAATTGCAGATGCTGGTCAATGGCGACCCCGTCGATGCGCTTGCCATGCTTGTGCACCGGACGCGCGCTGAATCCCGTGGGCGCGCAATGGCAGAGAAGCTGAA
>Ga0310906_10000365_pt1 | contig 11542 bp, 7 predicted proteins | sample C48D3metaG_FD_203749 | JGI IMG/M metagenome (GOLD analysis project Ga0310906, IMG submission 203749) | Lab incubated soil microbial communities from West Virginia University Organic Research Farm, Morgantown, WV, United States - C48D3 | ecosystem: Environmental > Terrestrial > Soil >...
ATCATCAGAGATCGGCAGCCGGTCGACGATGGCAATCGTCTCGCGGATGTACATCGGTCCCTTCTCGGGATCGAATGGCGCGTCCGACGCAAAGAGCACCCTCGGGACCCCGTAGAAGTCCAGACCGCAGACCGTCGCGTCATACGCCCCGAACAGCGCGGTGTCGGCGTAGAACATCTTGAAGTAATCGAGCGGCCGTTTCTTGAGCCCCCTCAGCACCAGTGAGAGGTCACGATCGGAGGTGCGCGCGCCCAGTTGATCCCAACCCGGGCCGACGCGGCCGGCGAAGTAGGGCACCATGGCTCCCATGTGGTGCGCGATGATCTTGAGCGACGGCCAGCGGTCGAAGAGGCCGGCGAACACGATGCGCGCCATCGCGGCGCTGGTGTCGTAGGGCCACCCAAAGGTCCACCAGATCTCGAACTCGGACGCCTGCTCCTTCAGGTAGTCCGGGAAGTCCGCACCACGATAGGGGTGCAGCCAGATCGGCAAATCGTACTCCACCATCGCCCCGAAGATTGGGAGGAACTCAGGCGAGACGAGCGGCTTCCCGAGAACGTTGGAATAGACCTGGACGCCCTTGGCGTTGAGTTCGCTAACGGCACGGTGGGCTTCTTTCAGCGCAGCATCGGGCGCGTTCATCGGAAGCGCGGCTGCGAACCCGACGAAATGATCGGGGTGCTTCTCGACCAGCTCGGCCATGCTGTCGTTCGCAATTTTGGCGAGGTCCACCGCCTGATCCGGTGTGGTAAAGAGCTCGATTGGCGGAGTGGGCAGCGACAGGACCTGCTGGTACTCGGGGAAGTTTTCCATCACCCGAAACCGGACATCGAGGTCGTGCAGCATCGGCACGCCACGCGTCCGCTTGCCGATGTCCTTGAGACCGCCCGCGATTTTTTCGACGCCCTCGGAATAGCCCGGCGGGGAAATATGAGTAAAGACGTCGATCTTGCGCATCAGCCTCCTGCCCTTCGACTCGCGTGGCTCGCCCGGTCGAGGAAAAGGGATTTTACCTGCAGTTCGCTTGTGTTGGCCTCTCGGCAACGTCGTTGCCGTCGGTTTGGCTGCTGGTCTTAACCGCGACCGACGCGGACAGCCTCAACACAAGCGAAAAGTAGAGTAACCCGTCACGTGGACGGAGGCGTGCGGCAGATCTGGCGGGGGCGCGTAAATCAGGAAACCTGGGGACGTTCGTCGGTCCCGGCGGCGCGCGCGCGCGCCTTCATCTCGATTTGACCGCGAAGGATCGAGCACCACTCCTTGTGCTCGGCGACCGGCATCCCGCACTCGACACACACACGAACGCGCTGTTTCGGTGGTTCGGACAGACCCAGCAATCGTTTGAGCAATGACATCCCTGTCCCTCCCCGGCGTTTGTCCAATGAAAGACATTACGTTGGACGAACAAACGGGGTTCACAGTTGGCTAACCGGGACCATAATGGGCCCGGCTCCTGGGAAAAGACACCGACGAGGAGGCAACTCGATGACCCGTTCTCGGTACTTGCGCCTGATGACTGCGTTCTCGACGCTGACCGCGGCGGCCGTCCTGGCCTCTGCGCAATCGGCGGCGAAGCTGCCTGCTGACCTCGATCCCGATTCGCGGGCGCGCCTGCCCTACCTCCAGCGCCGGCACATGGACGAAAAGGCACAGAAGATTTTCGACACGCTGCCCGGTCGCAGTCAGGAGGGCATCCTGCGCGGACCGCTTGCCTTCGCGGCGTATAACCCCGGTGTCGCGCAAGCGCTGTTCGCGCTGCATAACGCGGCCGTCGGCGAAGGGACGTTGGACGCGCACACGCGCGAGCTGGCAATCCTCGTCGCCTGTCGCGAAACCAACTACAGCCTCGAGTGGAACGCGCATTCCCCGAGCGCGCTCAAGGCGGGCGTCGATCAGAAGACGATTGACATCGTGCGACACAACGGCCCGCTCACCGGTGTCGACGAGAAGGATGCGACCGTGATCCGCTTCGGCCGCCAGCTGCTTCACGACGGCAAGATGGATTCCGCAACGTTCGCGAAAGCGACGCAGCTGTTCGGACGCCGCGGCGCGATGGACATGGTTGCGGTCATGAGCACGTACGCCGTGAGCGGATTCTTCGCGATCGCCGTAGACGAGCACATGCCGCCGGGCCGGCCCGATCTCGAGAGTGTGAACCGTTAGTCGTCGCGCCAGTTGAGCGGGCGACCGTCTCGATGCCACGGGAGGCGTCCGCTGGCCGTGTTGGCCATCGTGCGGCCGGGATTCGCCGCGAATCGCATGCCGATTCGCAGGATTGGGTTCTTGACACGGCGTTCGGCCCATTGGACGACATACCGATCGAGCGCGTCTTCTGCCACGATGAGCCCGAGTGCGCCGGCTGGCGTCACCACATAGTCAACCCAGCCCGTCGTTTCCGGCCGCATCCCGACGTTGCCGATCGAGGCTTCGCTCAGCGGACCGATCTCGAACTGAAGGCTGTAGACCGCGCTGAACGCAAAGGCGCGCATCCGAGATGACCAGTAGGCAGGGGTCGGGCGGAAGTCCGAAGGCGCCGCGGGGTCATGGTCAAGCCAGATGTACCCCGCTGCCGCGCCATGAATGGGATGGCCGACGTAGTTGATCAGGCCTGCGTCCGTGTCGCCCCACTGCCTGGGAAAACGAACCGAACGTCGATAGTCGGGCCAGAATTTGCCTTCCTCCAACGCCTGGCGTGTCTTTTCCTGGAGAGCGATGCGCGTGCCGTGCTCGATCAGGAGGAGTTTCAACGAATCGGAGACCGCGCCGAGAATATCGGTCTGCTGATGCTCCTGTCCCCCTGTCGCAAGCGCATTCTGTGCGGCAGCCTCATCGGCCAGGCACGGACCCGAGATGAACAGGGCAAGCAGGCACAATCCAGCGGGCCACTTCGGCATCGTTCAACCTCGCTCGTTCTGAGCTCCGCCGGGACGCTCCGACTTCGGGGATATAAGAGGCTACCATCACAGGCGATTTCGGCCATACCTTCGGATTCCAACAGTGCACGCTGCCGCGATTGCCAACTCTGATAGGATCCGCGCGGCGTTGCTGCCAAACCCATGCGCGCGAAACTCGCGGCAGTGGTCGCCTGGGTCGCATCCGTCACGACGCTATCGGTCGGTGTCGGATGGCTCGTGGACCACTTTCCCGCCGCGGTCGCACTGGCGCAAGTTGTCGGTCTTCCGTTTCCTGATCCGCCGCTCGGATCCCACTGCTCCTGCGAACGTGGTCTCTGTCCCCTCGACTCGAACGGCCGGCGCTGCTCGTGCGGGTGCGCAAAGAGAGCCGATGCGCAGCCGTTACAGAAACTCGATTCACTGATCGGAATCGCCTGTGCTGATGGTATGGCCGGAAGCTATCCATGCCGCGACATCGATCTCATGGCCTTCCTGCCGCACGGCGAGATGGGCGGAGGATCCGGGAACGACATCTGGGGTTGGACCGATCCATTGACGGGACGCGAGTACGCGCTGGTCGGGCGCTCCACCGGTACCGCGTTCGTCGACATCTCCAATCCGCGGGAGGCGGTCTATCTCGGAAACCTTCCCACCGAGACCGTCAGCTCGACTTGGCGCGGCATCAAGGTTTTTGCAGACCACGCGTTCATCGTGAGCGAGGCGGTCAATCACGGCATGCAGGTGTTCGACCTCACGCAGCTTCGCGGCGTCACCTCGCCACCGGTGACGTTCACGGAAACGGCACACTACGCAGGTTTCGGGTCGACGCACACGCTGGCGATGAACAGTCGCACTGGCTTCGCCTACGCGGTCGGCACGCGCACGTGTGAGGGCGGCCTACACGTTGTCGACGTGCGCAGGCCGACTTCACCCCGCGCCGCGGGCTGCTTCAGCCTCGACGGCTACACCCACGAAACGCAGTGCGTGATCTATTCGGGACCCGACAGCGTCTATCGCGACCGCGAAATCTGCTTCAACTCGAACGAAGACACGCTCACGATCGTCGATGCCAGCGACAAGCTCGACCAGGTCCAGCTTTCGCGCACCGGTTACGGCGGCAGCGCCTACACACATCAGGGATGGCTGACGGAGGATCAGCGTTTCTTCCTGGTCAACGACGAGGGTGACGAGCTCGCCTTCAAACACCCGACGCGAACATGGATCTGGGACGTGTCGGACCTCGATGCGCCGGTGCTCGCGAGCCAGTACGACGGCCTGACCCCATCCATCGATCACAACCTCTACATTCGCGGCGATCTCGTCTACGAGTCGAACTATCGAAGTGGCCTGCGCGTCCTCGACGCGAGCGAGGTCGCTCGCGGCGTGCTGCGCGAGGTGGGGTTTTTCGATATCTATCCTGCCGACGACACACCGGCGTACAACGGCGCGTGGTCGGTGTTTCCCTTCTTCGCCAGCGGATCGGTCATTGTGAACGGCATCGAGCAAGGCCTGTTCGTCGTCAAGCCACGGGTGACGCCCCGAGGCGAGCCGGCGGGGCTCACTGTCTCCATCGCCGGACCCGGCATTACCGCTTCAGTCGATGCCGACTGGTCCTTCGTCGTCATGGTCGACAACCGCGGCCCCGAAAGCCTTTCGCAGACCCGCGTCATCGAAATGCCACCGGGCCCGGCGCAACTCCTCTCGGCGCGACCGTCGCAAGGTCAGTGCTCGATCAGCTCGATCGCGACATGCGACCTCGGGAGTCTGGCGCCGGGATCGCAAGCCTTCGTGATCGTCACGATCCGCCCCACGGCTGAACACGATCTCGTCAGCACTGCGATTGCCAGCGCGAAAAGCGGGGACGGTTCATCACGCGAAACGTCCGCGCAGACAACCACGAGAGCTGTCAGGTACGAGCCGACGCTGGCACTGCGCCGGCCGTCGAGCGACGCCACCTTTTGGATCAACCGGAACAACACGATTCAATGGTCGCTGCGCGGAATCCCTGGTGGCGTCAGGATCGAACTATCGCGCGACGATGGTGCGACGTGGACGAGCGTGAGCGACGAAGCAGAGAACGTCGGATTTTACGACTGGACTGGGACAGGCGGCCTGACCGCTCGCGCACGGATTCGAGTGACCAGCCTTACGCGACCGGCGCTGACACAGACCTCGCCTGCGTTCACGATCGCCACGCGATAGACGCCGCGCGTCACGCTGACTCTTCGTTCTACTTGCTGTCCTGCACGACCGCCACAGTCTGCCCGGCAACGGTCAGCGAGCCTTCGCGCTTCTTGCCACTGTTCGCTGCAACGCTGAATCTCACCGCTCCGTTGCCACTACCGCTCGCACCGGCGGTAACCGTAATCCACGAGTCGTTGCTCTTCGCCGTCCACGCGCAGGTGCTTCCGGTCGAAACGTTGACGGATCCGGAACCCGCGTCCTCCTTGAATTTCACCTCGCCTGGCGAAACCGAGTAGTTACACGCGGGCGGCGGCGGCGGTGGGGGTGGTGGCTGGGGTGGCGGAGCTGCCGGTGCTGCCTGCGAAACGGTAAATGCCCGTCCGCCGATCGTCAGCGTTCCCGTGCGGGCGGCGCCGGTGTTGGCGGCGACACTGAATCCAACCGAGCCGTTTCCTGTACCACTCCCACCGGATGTCACGGTGATCCACGACGCACCGCTGGTGGCGGACCACCGGCATCCACCCTGCGTCGACAGCGCGACGGTCCCGGTCCCGCCCGATGCCGCGACATTCTGACTCGTGGGTGAGATCGCGAACGCGCAGGGCGCTGCGGCGCCAGCCTGCGTGACGATGGCCCTCTGGCCGGCGATCGTAATGGTGCCGGATCGCTCGTTACCTCCATTGCCGGCGACGGCGAACCCGACAGCACCGCTGCCGCTGCCAGATCGTGGCGGCTCCAGGCTGATCCAACCCACGTCAGTGGTCGCGCTCCAGGCGCACTCGGCCGACGTCGTCACGCTGACGTTGCCGTCGCTTGCGGCAGAGCCGACCGTTTGGTTCGGCGGAGACAGCTCGTATCGGCAGGGCGCGCGTTGCGTCACGTGCACGCTGCTGTTGTTGACGACGATGTCCCCTTCTCGCCCTGAACCACCGTCGTTGGCCGCGACACGAAATTGGACGTCGGCGTTACCCTGTCCCGCCGCCGGTGAGAACCCTGAAATCCAACCTGCGGCACTCGATGCCGTCCACGCGCATTCCGGTTGCGTCGCAACGGAGAATCCGGCGGTTCCACCGCCCGCATCGATGGCCGACAGGTTGGCGGCCAATGCCACCTGACACTTGACTGGGTCTGGACCGCTGGGGGTCGCGGTCGTGGTTGAGGACGCGCTGCACGCGGCTGTCGCAGCGGCAATCAGGCCAATGCCCGCCGCTAATGATGATCGGCGGCACACACGAACGAGATTCGACGCCAGCGCTCGAATCATTGCAAACACTCGTCTCTGACCAACCGTGCCGCCTGGGCGTCGGCTGAGCAAGAGCTATTCCAAGCAAAGTGGATCCTAGAGCAGGAGAGGAATCTCGACAAATCACCCTTGAGCGCGCTGCAGGGTCGCGGCGCGACTTGACGCTTTGCAATATTTGCATCGACGCGCGGGTGCCCACGCCGATCCCGAACCGGCCATCGTGGAGAATTGCCGAAAGCCCTCACACCACAAACACACGAGCAGAAACAAAACGCCATACAGGGTGTAACGGTGAAGGTTCTGGAACAGCAGAAGAAAGGTTCCGACGCGGTAGCGGTGACTGACGCAGGCAACCTGGAATGATCGTGTATTGTTGACGGCGGTCTTCCCGATTCTTCAGGACGGGTGCCTCAACTATGCGCCGCAATGCCTGGTCTCTGTTGTGGATAGTCGTCACCTGCGTGGTGGCAGACGTTTCGATGCGGGCTCAGTGGTTGAACCAACCCATGGCCGGCGCGCCGCGAACGCCTGACGGCAAGATCAACATGACGGGGCCCGTTCCGAGGGTGAACGGCAAACCGGATCTCTCTGGCATCTGGCAGGTGCAGGGCGACGCACGCGCTCCTAACGGACTCTTCGGCCTCGGTGAGTCGCTCAACTCGCGGTATTTCCGCGACATCTTGTCTGACTTCAAACCAGAAGAGCGGCCGCTCACACCGCTCGGCGTCGAGCGATTGCGCCAGCACACCCAGCCGGGAGCGTTCAACCCGACGTTGAACTGTCTTCCCGACGGCGTTCCGCACGGCGATCTGCTGCCCGAGCCGTTCAAGATCATGCATACGCCCGGCGTGATCGTGATGCTCTACGAAGTCGAGACCACGTTTCGTCAGATCTTCATGGACGGGCGCAAGCTGCCGGCAGACATGTCACCGACGTGGCAGGGATATTCGGTCGGGCGCTGGGACGGCGATACGCTGGTCATCGACTCGGCAGGCTTCAACGATCGCAGCTGGCTCGACGCGCGCGGCACTCCCCGCAGCACCGACATGCGCATCGAGGAGCGCTTCCGCCGCCGTGATTACGGCCACATGGATCTCACGATCACGATCACCGATCCCCAGATCTTCACGAAGCCGATCAGCTTCAGTGTCGTCGAAGAGCTCCTCCCCGACACGGATCTGCTGGAGCACTACTGCGTCGAGAACGAACGAGACGACGCGCACATGCCGGGCCGGGAGCGGAAATAACCCTCGTCATGGGGGCCGATGCAATCGTCCTCGGCGAAGCTGAAACCGCCGGCTCCAGGCTCGGCACTACAGCTTTCGTAGATACGCCAGCAACGCCGGCCGCTCGGCCGCCGTCACGAATCCGCGATCGATGAGCGTGCCGTTGGATGAAACAAATGGCGGAATGTTGGGCGGTGGATTCAACCGCGCGGCGCGTCTGAAGAGAGCGTCGTAGTGATCGAGCACTTCCTCCAGTGTCGCCGCCGAATTGTTTTGGAAGTACGGGGCGGTTCTACCGATTCCACGGAGTTGGGTGACGTCCATCACGCCGAGGTCGGCGGGTTGTCCCGTCAGCAGCAATCGTCCCGGGTCGGAGGTCGTGACCGTCTGGATGCTGCCGTTCGCGAGCGTAATTTGGTACGTGCGCGCGTTACGGTTCAGCCGCTCCGGACACGGCAAGAAGCCGTCGGTGGTGGGGCGAGGGCAGGCGGTCGCGATGGGATGATAGCGCGCGATGGGGCGCACGAGTGTTGCGTCGCCCGTCGACGTGCTCGGATGCAACGCGCCGCCGTGGCATTGAGCGCAAGCCCGGTTGAAAACCCTCTTTCCATCCTGCTCGAGCTGGTTCAGCTCGGGGTCCGGGTCAGGGATGCTCGAGCCGGAACGGATCGCGTCCGCCAGAGCCTCGACTCCTTGCGAAGAGAATAATGTCTCTTGGAATGCCGCGAGGTCGTCCAGCAGACCCGACGTGGGTTCCACCGTCACCTGCGCGTGCGCGAAGAGCGCGCCGCGGGCCTGCTCCTGCAACGTGGCGAAGCGCGCATCGTGCTGGTAGCCTCCCTGCCTGTTCGGGCCGTTGGGGTCCTGACCGAGGATGGGGAGACGCTGCTGCGCCGCCGGAGCCCAGAGCGGCAAGACGAAATCCGGTCCGGTGATCGCGACGTTGAGCACGGGCATCACCGCGCGCCAGAGATCCACCGAGGTGTCCCCCGAGGGCTGACCGGTAGCTGGATCGACGACCTTGACGTTCAGAGGCAGCGGCATGGTCACGCGCACGAGTCCGTTTTCGACCAGGTTCGAGAAGTCGCTCGCGTCGTCCCCGTTCACGCGGAAGTCGTCAGCGTCAACCGGCCGGAAGAGCGGATCGTCAGCGTTCTTGTTGCGTGCGCGCTTCGCCAACAGAGCCTCAAATCGGGCCCTGGCAACCGCCGGAGAGAGTTGGAACGAGTCCGACGGGATGTGGCAGTCGGCGCATGCGCGTCCGTTCCCACCGAGTTCGTTGAGATTGCGGTCATTGAACGCCGCACGACCCCGCGCCACGTCGTCGCATGGTGGGTTGCTGCAGTTGAGTTTCGTCGCGCCGTTTCCCTGGGCTATGGCCGGCCCGGTGTTGGCGCTCCAAAGAACGCTCACGACCACGAGCACACTGCCCGCTACAACGACATTACGCTGCCATGTCTTCATGCGCTGTCTCGCTACTGGTGAACCGGCGCCGAACTCGCAACCCGAATAGAACGGTTCGATTTCGGCCTTCGGTAAGGAGGCTGCGATTTCCGTTTTTTGGAGTCGCACAACTGCGAACGCTGTGTTGAGCAGCGCGACAGTATCGATTCGCACGTGTGGTGGCAGTTCAATACTGCACACCTGAAGATTCTTCTTTGGCGGTTTCAGCTACAAGTTCGGCGCGCGACGCGAGGCGATCCGGCGACCTTGATCGTGTCGCCGGCCTTCAGGTTCTCCGGCACCAGCTGGCGACAAGAGTCACCGCAGTACTCGACCGAATCTCAGGTAGAGCGTCGGGACGACAAACATATTCAACAGCGTTGACGTCGTCAGTCCGCACAGGATCACGATCGCCATCGGCGTCTGAATCTCGCTGCCGGATTGGCCGCTTCCAAGCGCCAGCGGAATCAGCGCCAGGCCGGCGGCCATGGCCGTCATCAGAATTGGCACCAGCCGCTCGCGTGCTCCCCGTTCGACCGCCTCACGCAGGTCCACCACCCCTTCCTCCTGCATCAGATGTTGAATGTGCGACACGAGCATGATGCCGTTGCGGGTCGCGATGCCGAAGAGCGTGATGAACCCAATCAGCGTCGCGACATTGAGGATCCCGCCAGACAGGAAGACGCCGACGACGCCGCCGATCAACGCGAGCGGCAGGTTGACCATGACGAGCAACGCGTCGCGAGCCCGGCCAAATGCGAGGACCAGCAGCATGAACAGCCCGGCGATCACCAGCACACCCAACGCGAGCAGGCGTTGCGTCGCGCGTTCCTCACTTTCGAACTGGCCGCCGTACTCGACGCGGTAGCCTACCGGCATCGGCACCGCCTGCGTGATTGCGGCCTGTACGTCGCGAACCACTCCGCCTAGATCGCGACCGGCGACATTGCACGAGATCACGATTCTGCGTTGTACGTTCTCGCGCAGCACCATGTTCGGCCCTTCCTCGCGCCGGACGTCGGCCAGCAGTCGGACGGGCACGACGGCTCCGGTGGGCGTGTCAATGGGCAGGTCGGCGACACGATCGAAATCAGCGCCGGTGGCTGGATCGAACTTCACGACGAGGTCGAACGACGTGCCACGATCGAAGATCCGGCCGACCGTTGCGCCGGCGAAGCTCGTTTCGATCGCCTCGGCAACGTCACCCGGGCGCAGCCCGTAGCGCGCGATCATCGGCCGGTTCAGCACGAACCTGACAAATGGCACGTCCATCTGCTGCTCGAGTGACAAGTCAGCGACACCAGGGACCGCCTGCATCGCCTTCCGCACGTTCTCACCCAGCCGCCGCAGCGTGCGCAGGTCGTCCCCGAACACCTTGACCGCGATGTTCGCCCGCGTGCCTGACAGCATGTGATCGATGCGATGTGAAATCGGCTGGCCGATAGTCACGTTGGTTCCCGGCAGCGTGGCGAACTGCCGGCGCAATTCGGCGAGCAGTTCGTCGCGGCGCCGGCCCGTCTCCTTGAGTCCCACATCGATCTCTGCCGCCTCCACTCCCTGCACATGCTCGTCGTACTCTGCGCGACCTGTTCTCCGCGCCGTGGCCACGACTTCCGGCTGCGAGAGCAGGATGCGCTCGACGCGCGTACCGATCTCGTCGGACTTGGCGAGCGAGGTTCCCGGCAGTGTGTTCGCCTGTACCGTCAGGCTCCCTTCGTGAAACTCGGGCAGGAAGGCCGTGCCCGCGCGCGTCAACGCGACGGCAGCGACGACCAGCAACACGACGGCGGCTCCCACGACGGGCACGGGGTGATTGAGCACTGGAGGCAACAATCGAGCGAATCGCGCCTTCAAAACGCGCGTCAGCCAGCCATCGTGACCGCGCTGAATCGAGGGGGACGAAGGCAGGAAGGCAAAACACAACGCCGGCGTTACCACAATGGCGACCGCCAGCGACGCAAGCAGGGCAACGATGTACGCGAAAGCCAGCGGCGACAGCAGACGCCCTTCGATGCCCTCCAGTCCGAAGACCGGCAGGAAGACCATCACGATGATGACCGTTGCAAAGACGATCGACGACCGAATCTCGAGGGTCGCCTCGCGCACGATCACCGATGCCGGGAGTTGCTCCGCCGGCGGCCGCGCGTGGTTTTCGCGCAGGCGCCTGACGACGTTCTCGACGTCGATGATGGCATCGTCGACCAGCGCGCCGATGGCGATGGCCATGCCGCCAAGCGTCATCGTGTTGATGCTCGCGCCGAAGGCACGCAGCGCGAGGACGGCAGCCGCCAGCGAGAGAGGCATGGCGGTCAGCGTGATCGCGCTGGCGCGCAGGTTGGCCAGAAAGATCAGCACGACGACGACCACGAGGATCCCGCCGTCGCGCAGCGCCTGAACCACATTGTCGATGGCGACTTCGATGAAATCGGATTGTCGGAAGATTCGGCGGTCGATCGTCGTTCCGCTCGGCAGTTCCTGTTGCAGCGTATCCAGTGCGCGATCGAGGCGTTCGGTCACCTCGATGGTGTTCGCGCCTGGCTGCTTCTGCACGC
>Ga0310906_10000367_pt1 | contig 11484 bp, 9 predicted proteins | sample C48D3metaG_FD_203749 | JGI IMG/M metagenome (GOLD analysis project Ga0310906, IMG submission 203749) | Lab incubated soil microbial communities from West Virginia University Organic Research Farm, Morgantown, WV, United States - C48D3 | ecosystem: Environmental > Terrestrial > Soil >...
CTGAAATTGGGGAGCCTCTGGAAAAAAAACTTCGAGCATTGGTCGTGCAATTAGTTTAGTCACAGCTCCATCTCTGGGATGTCTATCGTAATATCCTCTTGTCATATCATACCCTTCTTTAAGTATCGGAGCAACTAGCAGATCGACCCAATCTCTTGAAAGATTTTTGATATCAGAATCCAGAAAAAGGGCTAAATCATATGTGTTATGATTTTTAATATTGGCTTCGGAATCATTTGTATGACTTGTACTTTTGTTTGAATATTTGCCATACAATGCTTCCTCTAAACCGGCCCTCATAGCGATTCCCTTGCCTGGATATTTTTTTATAGGTTGCTGTATAACCGTTGTTCTTTCTAACCTTTTTGCGATTTTGATCGTATTATCGGTGGAAAAACCATCAACGACTATAACATCTGGATCATAATTGCTTTGTCTGACCTTTGATATCGCATTTTCGATGGTAGCCTCTGAGTTCTTTGCACAAAAAATTATTACTAATTTGGGATTAACCGACCTATCTTTAGGACTTATCTCTTGTTTTGATTTTTCTTCGGTCTTTGACATATTCTTTGATGAGTAAATGGATTGTTATAAGTTTCTGTACCTATTATATAATAGTCCCTGGTTTTGAATATGTAGAGTTATAAACTACAAGACCCTGAAAATGGAATAAATCTTGCACTAGATGTAAATAAGGTCACAAACATCTTTGTTGCTGAGCTTTTTCTATCAGTGTTATTAAATATTTAAGGAACACAACCTGTTAACAGTGGTCAAATGCTCAGAATTTGTTTTTATTCCATTCAATGATTTTCTCTACTCTAGCTATCTCTTCTTGTAATTTGTTGATCTTTAATTCATTGAATGGAATAACTGAATCGAGTTTCCCTCTTATTTCCTTTAATTCCATCAGATATGAATTTAAGATATCTTTTACTACGTTCTTTTCATAAATTTGAACATAATTATCACTATAACTTAATACAAAACTATCGTATACAGTATCTAATTTAGCCCAAGCCTCTGTGATTATTTCCTTGATAAAAGTCTTATCGGTTAATCGTTCAACCATTATTCTGGAAACCTCTTCTTTTTTAAAAAGAAAAGCGTTTTTGATTGATTCGTTATATTTATAATCATTGGAATTAGGTACAGACTTTTCGGTATCCTTAGTCATTGCCCTCCATATTTATCTTATTTTCACTTAAATACTTATTGTCTATGTTACGACTCCACTTCATATTTTGAAAATATAGTCTCTTTTTAAGTACCAGAAGTAGAGGCCTTTAGAGTTTAATTGGCTCTGCATTGTATTTGTAATATTCAGCTCTCGCGTGGGTAACCATCTGAAAAGATTATTTCAGTTATTTACTCGAGATCATATCTCCATCTGGAACCGGATTCACAAGTTGCAGTTAGTCTGAAGAAAAATTCCGAAGAATATTGTAGATAAGATTATTTAAAATTAGGAGCAGAGTATATTTGGCTCGAGGTTGTTATTGAGCCTGATGAGTGGCAAATTCTCATACTTACTATATTATAAGAAAATAAGATGTTTATTGTTGAAGAATTCATAGGAAACGAGAAATAATTACTGAATTTATTAGTTAATACCCAATGGTTCGGATATACTCAAATTAGGATCGTCATATCCATTCCTCCTATAAGAAATGAACAATCTGAAAAATTATTAGTATATCAAGGATAGAATGGAGAACCTTGATTTCTTCCCGTCTAAAATAAAAAGCCAAAAACTAAGATGAATGAAATTGTCTGCTGTTCTTTGTTGGGCCTCATTACAAGGGCATACAACCAATTAAATGAACAGACTGCTTTAGCTTCCTCAATATCTTCCAAGTATAACTTCTAATAGATAAATCAAATTTAGGGGCTTAAATTACTATGTAAAGATAAATTAGAGCAGTCCTCACAATTCCGATGTGCTCTGCAATAGACTTAGCCTTTATGATACGGAAAAATTCATGAATCTCATCCATCTTTGTGAAATACGCAATAATTTGAATTTGCTGTAAGTTAAATTTTTATATCATATCTACTGAAGGGGGACGTTCTCACAGGACTATTTTCAGTAACCTTGATTTGGTAATAAAGATAGATGATTATGATATTATTTATATATATATCATTAGTCATGAGTTTATTTGCATATATGATAAAATAGAATTGAAATGTATTCATCAACATTGAAGTAGTTAACTTAAAAAAACTTTACAATATAACCAATATTTTAATTCACTTACTAAATGTTTTGATAATAGTCCTTTTCATACAACTAGTTACAAATCTTTTCATTAAAGTTTTCTTTAATTAAATCCTTTCTATCTACTAGTCCAATAGTCTAATCATTATTTTTTCGTCGATTACTGGAATTATTTCAAAAACCTTCTTGGTGATTATCTTGAATGGTTCACAAGTCAATTTGTTGATTTATGGCTGCGGGATTTCTTGCCATCATATCCACTGTCTTTAATATATCAAGATTCTTAATTTCTTTAATTGCATAAAGTACAATGTTAATAGTAACCATACTTATTATCTTCCGCTTGTTATTTATGACTGGTATCGCATTAATTGAATTTAATACAATTCTTGTTCAAAATTCTAAGACGGTAGTATTTTCTTTAGCAACTTCATTATCTACCGACATTCAATCCACGGCTTTCACATCCTGATTGTTCACTTCAATAGATAAAATTATTATGGATTTATTAGATTCCTAATTTTAGAATTAGTTAGTTTTATCGTTCAATATCTTTTAGCACACAACTCTAATTTTTCTATATTAATAGAATATCGACAACGCGGGAACCAATTAGATCTGTAAAAATTTTCGATTAAAAAACCATCGGTAACAGATATCGCCATTATTATATATAAAATTTCATAGAATATGATAAAGATAAGTAGAATCCTAAAGAAATAAACAATAAATTTCCCTCACACCTTATTCAAGTAAATCTTATGTCCAATTAATTTTACCTTGAAAATAACAATTTGGCCTATTTATGAGATCGACAAATAAAAATACCATTATCTGCTTTATTACTTGTTTATGGCAAAGATAACAATTTCTGCAATCAAGGCAGATGTGGGATCTATAGGAGGACATACATGTCCCAGCGAGGCGCTAATTCAAAAGGTAAAAGATCTTGTAGAGTCCGAATCAAAAAATCTGTTAATAGATCATTACATTGGATATACGGGAGATGATATCCACATTCTTATGACTCATAGACATGGAATAAGTAGCAAAGATATACATAAAATTGCTTGGGATTCATTTACTGAAGGAACAAAGGTTGCAAAAGAACAAGGGCTATATGGAGCAGGACAGGATCTTCTCAAGGACGCTTTTTCAGGGAATGTTAAGGGAATGGGACCTGGAGTAGCAGAAATAGAATTAGAAGAAAGACCAAGTGAAGTCTTTTGTATTTTTGCAGCAGATAAAACTGAACCCGGTGCTTTTAACTTTCCTCTTTGGAGAATGTTTGTCGACGCAAGAAGCAATACTGGGCTAATAATCAATGAAGAACTAGCAAAAGGAGTGCATATGAAAATCATGGATGTGATAACAGGAAAGATTGCAGATCTAAAGCTATGGAATGATAAAGCAGAGGTTGAAGCAGCTCTTATGTACCCCGGCAGATATGTAGTCGATTCAGTCTTATCTCACAATGGAGAACAAATAGTATCTTGTTCTACCGATCGATTGCATAATATTGCAGGAACGTATGTTGGGAAAGACGATCCGATTGCTATTGTAAGAACACAAAAGAATTTTCCAGCAACCGAGGAAGTCGGTAGTGCTTTTAATAATCCTCATATAGTCGCAGGGAATACGAGGGGAAGTCATCACATGCCTTTAATGCCTGTAAAGTTAAATTCAGCGGCCAGTATCAATTACGCTATACCTATTGTTTCTTGTCTTGTATTTAGTATGCATAATGGAAAATTAGTAGGCCCCCATGACGGCTTTGGAACGGTGGATTGGGACTATCAGAGGATGTTAGCCTCTGAAAGGGCACAGATGATGAGAGTTCAAGGTTTTGTACATCCAGCGACACTTGTTCCAGAGGAATTAGAATATAACAAAGGCTATGAAGCAAGGATGGCAAGGCTTGGTGAAAAGTTCAAATAACTAATTTTTTGAATATTACCTTTGTCTATTAGTTTGAAAGTGCAACTTTATTATTTGTATCCGCATAATAAAGTTATGAATACGCTGTTTAGAGATCGAATAGATGCTGCACAGATGCTCGCCAGTAAAATAGAAAGTTATCTAAAATATGAGCATAAAAATATTGCTTTTTCATATAAGGAACTTGTAGTTTTGGCAATACCACGAGGAGGTATCATTCTTGCAAATGTAATTGCATCCTATTTTGATTGCGACCTCGATATAATAGTTTCAAGAAAAATTAGGCACGAATTAAACAAAGAATTGGCAATAGGAGCTGTAATGCCGGATGGAACGGTATTTATAAACGAACGAATCATAAAAATTGCCCCAATTTCTCAAAAATATATAGAACAGGAAATTGAGTTTCAAAAGAAGGAAATTACCCGACGACTAATTGAATTTAGAGGGACCACTTCTTATGCTGATAAATTAAATGACAAAATTGTGATCTTAGTAGACGATGGAATAGCAACGGGAGCGACCATTATTGCATCAGCTCAGTGGCTAAGAAAAAACTATCCTTATAAGAAATTAATTATAGCAGTTCCGGTAGCACCCGCTACATCTGATACTGTTAATGTTCTGAGCAGAATTGCAGATAAAATGATTATCTTGTATACTCCAGAAGAATTTTCAGCTGTTGGTCAATTCTATCAAAGATTTGATCAGGTAGATGACGAAGAGGTAAAAGAGATTATGAGAAAGTATCTTTTTGACGTATGATTTTACTATGTGTAGTGAGGGATCTAAAGAAGAACTCTTAAAGAAGATGCATTTGTCAATAAATTGAATAGCAAGGTTGATTTGCTAAATTTTATACCCTTTGTAAAATATCAGTCATTTTGAATATCTATAGGCGTAATTCACTTGATGATTTAGATTTGAAAATCTTTTGATAATATTAATTTTTGTTGTCAAAGAACAAAATGCAAATCATTGTTTAGCGCACAGAATAACTTTTACTAAAAAGTATATTTAAAAGAGCGTCATCTTGATAAATATGGGTGAGGAATACGATATCGGCGACAGTTGTCATCATTTTTGTCCCTCTCCTCCTGAAAAATGGAAGACTATGATATTTTATATATATCTCCATTCATCTTCACCTTCAGAAAAAAGGATTACAGGATTGACTACTTGTAATAACGATGAAAAGATAATCAAACCTATTAATTTATTCTCGAGTGACTTAAGAAAAATTGACGTTGAATTAAAAAACATGCACAGAACATGGAGTAATATTGACTAGTAATACTTCGCTATTACGTTTAAACATATCTTAATGCGAACATACGGGAAACAAGATATTGTTTGATTTAGATAATACTTATAACAATTACTCGAGTCTTAAAATAGTATCATAATAGTTCTCACTTAGCGAAAGAGGTAAAATCAAATATCTTAATTGGTTTTTTCTTGTTCTCTTTGTTTTCCTTATAAGTTTGTTAGTTCCCAATACAATATTAGGGATAATGGATGAGCATACAATTTGGTTATGATTCTTTGGAGAAACCAAAAGATATAGATTTCTTATTGGGTAGAATTGGTGATTCTGAATACGTTTTATTGGGGGAAGCATCTCATGGTACTTCGGAATTTTACCAATGGCGTAGTGAAATATCCAAACGATTGATTAAAGAAAAAGGATTTTCATTTATTGCAGTGGAAGGGGATTGGCCTGACTGTTATAAAGTAAACAAGTATGTAAAGGGTATTTCAGACATTTATAAAACTGCAAAAGACCTGCTCCATTCATTTAATAGATGGCCCACGTGGATGTGGGCAAATACAGAAATGGTAGAGTTAGTCGAATGGTTAAAGGCGTATAATAAAGGGATCATCCACGATGAGGATCAGAAGGCTGGGTTCTACGGATTGGACCTTTACAGTTTATGGGAATCGATGGAAGAAATAATTCAGTACCTTAAAAGAGTCGACCCTTTACTATTACAAGATGCCATAAAAGCGTATAATTGCTTTGAACCTTATAACAAAGAAGTTGAAGCGTATGCTCGAGCAACAGCATTTGTTCCTAAGAACTGTGAAAAGGAAGTTATTGATATGTTAGTAGCATTAAGAAACAAGCATACTTTACACTCTAAGAACCAAGCAAATAAGGAAGAATACTTTAATGCGGAACAAAATGCAATAACTGTAAAAGATGCCGAAAATTATTATAGAACAATGATTAGAGGAGATGTAAATTCCTGGAATTTAAGAGACACTCATATGATGGATACTTTAAAAAGATTAGTAGCTTATCATGCTAACGGAAGCAGTAAAAAGAAACCCAAAGCTATAGTTTGGGCTCATAATACCCATATTGGAGATGCAAGGTTTACTGACATGTCGCCTTCAGGGATGATAAATATTGGACAACTTGTCAGAGAAAAGAAGGGAATACAAAATACTGTTTTAATCGGGTTTAGTACCTATGAAGGCACAGTTATTGCAGCCAGAGAATGGGGAGCAAGAATGGAAATAATGAATGTTCCTCAAGCAAGGGAAGGAAGTTGGGATTACATTTTACATAATCTTAATGAGGAATTGAGTATTAAAAAAAGAGATAGAACAATCGTTTTTGATAGAAATTCTTATATTAACAGTCTCTTAAAAAAGACAAATGATAATCCTATTTATGATGAAAAGTATGAAAATCGAGGGCAAAGGGCCATAGGAGTAGTTTATAATCCTCAATATGAAAGATATGGAAATTATGTTCCAACTATATTATCTTTGAGATATGATGCGTTATTATTTATTGATAACACTAATGCTCTATATCCATTACATATTAAGCAGGTGGAGGATAAGGATCTTCCAGATACCTTTCCGAGAGGAGAATAAAAGAGAATACGTACCAAGTCGATTGTAATTAGCTCTCCATGACATAGATCCAAACACTAGTTTTAACTGCATAGTAACAAATATCGTTACTCACATTTCATCTGTCTATAATCGTTCCAGGCATTCCTAAAATATATAGGCTAATCAATTGCTTAAGATAATGCGATATGATGTCCTAAACCCTTTATTTAGGAGTAAAAGATCATCAAACGTTAAACAGCTATAGAACAAACAGGCTTACAAATTGTACCTCAAAATGAGAGATAGATGGCCATAAGTTTTTAGAAATAGCCAAAAGGGATAAAGTGTTATCCTGTTTGTTTTATAAAAAAGGAGGAATACAGGTTTGAGAATGATTACCCGGTATTTGCGAAAATATAAAGGGTAAAATATCTAATAACATATATATCAAGTAGATTAAGTTGTCACGTCATGCAATTTTAGTAATAGATATGCAGAATGATTTTGTCAAGGGTAAACTGAAGTGTGAAAGAGCATCAAAAATTATTCACAACATACAAACATTATTAACAGAGGCCAGAAAAAATGACATTCCAATATTCTATTGTATAGACGAACACCTACCAATAGATAACTATGAACTTGACCTGTGGGGACCTCATGCTATGAAAGGAACAGAAGGTCAGAAGATAATTGATGAACTTAACCCTACGGATATAGATTATGTTATTCCAAAAAGAACTTATAGTGCATTTGACGGAACCGGCCTTGATAGAGCTTTAAATGGATTATATGGAGGCAAAGGTGTTGACACGGTGATAATTACAGGATTGCATACAAATATCTGTGACAGGCATTCATCATACGACGCATTTACAAGAGGCTTGAAGATAATAGTAGCAGAAGATGGTGTAGAAGCATTTACAGAAGAGGAACATCTGTCAGGACTAGAATACATTAAAAGAATGTATGGCGCAGATATAAAAAAAATAAACGAGATTATCAAACTTTTCAAACAGACGGGTCAGGATCTAAAATAGAGAAATAGAAGGCGTAAATCATCTAAAGTAAATTTTGGAAAATTGTAATTCAACCCCTACCTCTATTATGATAACACCTTGCAATGAGATTCAATATTCTGAATTCAAGGATAGTAACAGTTCATTTATGTGCTCTAGAGCCTATGCCATAATACTTTCTATAATCAGGAAACGTAACTTAATATAATTAGACATCTATCACTTTAAATGGTGTATTCTCTCTCATTAATCTCCTTAGTCTTAGCACAGCATTATCTCAAAACACATAATATCTGACATCACAATAATGTCATTATGGACGATGGCGGAATCCTAAAAAGATATCCAAATAATCCCATACTTCTTCCCAATATTAATAATTGGTGGGAGAGTCGAGCTGTATTTAACTGTGCCGCTCTATATAACGGAAATAGGATTCATTTGTTGTATAGAGCCATCGGTGAATATGAGAATTATATATCAAGAATAGGATATGCTTCAAGTAGTGATGGCTACACCTTTAATAGACGCAATGAAATAGCTTTCGATCCGATTTTAGAATATGAACAATTTGGTATAGAGGATCCGCGATTATCTCAAATTGAAGGCCAAACTTATATCACATATGTTGTATTATCAGAACATCCCAAAGCAGGGCCAGGAGTATCAACTGCATTAGCAGCGGTATCCAAGGATTACTTGAATTTTGAAAGATTGGGTATAATTACAAGCGAAGAAATGGATAACAAAGATGTGGTTCTTTTTCCCGAGAGACTTTCTTCAAATTTAAACAAAGATGGTAAATCATACTTCTGTTTACATAGACCGAGTTCTTGGATTGGCAAAGCATATGGCATTGATAGGCCTAGTATTTGGCTTGGTGAATTATCAACTTTGACTAAACTAGAACACCACACTTTACTTATGAAACCAGAGTTTAAATGGGAAAATTTAAAGATAGGCGCTGGACCACCTCCTATAAAGACCAAAAAGGGTTGGTTAGTGATATACCATGGTGTGAGTATAGATAGGGTTTATAGTGCTGGCGCTGCACTTTTGGATTTAAATGATCCAGGTAAAATAATTTGCAGATGCAATAAGCCGATTTTGACACCTACTACAGAATATGAAAAATATGGTGATGTGAATAATGTAGTATTTCCAACCGGGTTGTGTAATATTGAAGGAGAATTATTCATTTATTACGGAGGGGCTGATAAGTTCTGTTGTCTTGCTACAGTCGAGCTTAACGATCTCTTAGAATACATCTTTCAAAACAGTTGACCATGCATTAGAGATGTGTTTGATAAAAGCATAGAAGGCAGGCCAATAGTAACATTAAAAAAGCTACGAAAGACTATCACTTTATTAAGAACCAATTTTGACCACTCTTTTCTGCTATCGTTATAGAAACTATTCACTTAATACAATAAATTTTTTGTAATTTTCAGGTTGTTTGTTTAAACTTTTTTTTTAATATAATTGTTTGGCTCATTCCATTTTCGGGCTCTGCTTACTTTAACAAACCTTTTAGCTTAGTGCTCCATCTATTTTTTTAATATCCAGAAATAAAACATTATCAGATATGTTGACTATGGATTACATTTGTCCTTTTCAGGATTACCTTTAAGAAGAGTCCAATAGACTAGCATGCATATTCAAGCGGAACCATAGTTCCATTTTACTAATGGATTTAAAAAATATAAACCTAATATAGTGAATAGAATAAAAAAGAATCAATTAGGTAGTCGAAATTTTGAGCAAAGTTGGTTTGAATTAAGTATGGATATATATAAACAGAGTCAGAAAACAGTCGAATTCTCGCACTAACTATATTAAAAGAAGTAAACAGGCTAATACCATAAATGTTCACCTCATACTTAGAAAGGATTCGTGCAAACCATCCGATTTCCACGGTTGCTGGAACATGGTACCCTCAAGCCTGCGAGTTTCTCAAAATAAATCAATAAATGTTATTCTTTTTTTCTGGGGAAAGGTATCATAGAAGAACTATGCTAGAACAAGTCAAAGATTTTCGATGATTTTTTCTTGCCGAAAAGAAAAGTGCAAATCAGAGATTGTCAAATAATAGATTAAGGTGCATCCCTATTATCATGTCAAAAACACTGGAACTTAACTTTACATAACCTGTTTGTAGTAACAGAATATTTTTTATCTCATACTCTAAATATTTTAGAACATTCAATATTAATCGATTAATTAAAAAAATATACAACTATAAATACAAAATTTGATATATTAAAAGTATGGCTACAGGTAAGCCTAGCATCTTGGTTCCCTATGACGCCACTGAACTTTCTATAAAGGCGTTAGACAAGGCCATCGAAATAGCATCGAGGATGGGTTATGAGATTCTTTTGTTGTATATTATAGACGATACTAGATTTTGTCCATCAAGAATGGAAAAGTTTATTTCAAACATCACTGACCTTGAGAAAACCAAAAAATATCTCGTAAATCTAATTAAAGAAGGCGCAGAGAAATGCATGACAGAAGTAGTAGGCAAAATTAAAGAAAAAGAGTTATTTGTCAAATACATTATCCGAGTGGGGCACCCCGATGATGAAATCCTTGAAGTTTCTAAGAACCCAAACATACACTTGATAGTAATGGGTTGCAGTGGATCATTCAAGAAAAGGCATAACAGAAGAGGGGTAGGAAGTATTTCTAGATGGATTTCAGAGGTAGCATCCTGTCCCGTGGTTTTAATGCGCTAAAAACATGAATTTCTAAAATACACCTGTGACCGTATCTATCTCTATCAAAAAAACACTTTGTACACCTTACTGTCTATTGTAATAAATGGAATTCATTTTAGTCAAATCCACAACAATTAAATTCAGAAGGCAGACTGAAGTTTTATTTTATTTGTGTACAAAGATGAAATTATTAACCAGTATATCCAATATTTAGATGTAATAGAAGGTTGTGAGCGCTGAATTGGATCCTAATGTGCTGATGATTTCTACTGAATATCCTCCAATTCCTGGTGGTGTGGGACGATATACAAGTAACTTAGTCAATAGCTTAAAAAAAATGGGAGTGGAAGTTTATGTTTTATGTAATGAGAAAGGTCATGGTGATTATTTTGGCCTTGATCCTTCAAATCAAAATAATTCACAGGTAATACTAAACGTTATTGACAAATTGAATCCGGATGTTGTGCACGTCCAATTAGAGCACGGTCTATATGGGTTAAAACAAAGATTTAGAAATAAGTCAAGCAAATCTATTACTAATATAGAATATTTCTATGAAAAATGTCCCATTCCTATAATAACCACGTTTCACTCTGCATACCCCTTTAGACAGTGGTTAAAACTATCAAAATTATTATACAATCAAGAAAATTATACAAATACGAATTCAATTAATCCTTTCAAGAAAATCAATGAATTCATGGTATCCCTGTCAACCTATTATGAGTTTAAG
>Ga0310906_10000372_pt1 | contig 11425 bp, 9 predicted proteins | sample C48D3metaG_FD_203749 | JGI IMG/M metagenome (GOLD analysis project Ga0310906, IMG submission 203749) | Lab incubated soil microbial communities from West Virginia University Organic Research Farm, Morgantown, WV, United States - C48D3 | ecosystem: Environmental > Terrestrial > Soil >...
CTATCCTTTTATTTCTTTCACCATTCATGAATGTTTGAATACAACAAATGTTCAAATGCCATTCATACTATACTAGTTGTTACGCTGAAGAATGTCACGTAGGGCTTGAACTAATTTAGAGAAAGTTTCACTCTTGGACGTGCCAGTAGAGTTCTTAATAATTTTATCTTCATTTGAATCATTTATTGTAGTAAGATTAGAATTAGTCGCGTTGTTTGTTGGAATGGTCTCGTTGGTTCCAGTATCTAATTCCTCTAATTCATCTGATGGATAGGTTAAATTCACAGATGAAGGCAACAGCAACTCGAAAGAGTCGATCATTTGCTTTGCAATAGGTAAGTATTTATCAAATTGTTTGTCTTCTCCAACAAAAGTAATATAGTATCCAGTATTGTTTACCAAAGTGCCTGTCTCATAGTTTTTAAGTTTAATAGGTTCTTGACCATCTTGGCCCTCAATGACTTGAGAATAACTAAGAGTATAAGCAGGGAGATTAGAAAGAGTACCTGAAGTTGAAGAATCGATTATAGTAAAGTTATTGGAAATATTTTGATAAGTATCAATCCCTTCTTGCAAATATTCATTTAAATCGGCTTCATAAAAAATTCCATCGTCCCTATACACCTCTACATATTCAGTATAATTATCATTATAAGTTTCATAGGGCGATACAAACGTAGCAATAAGGTCAACCCTGTCCGTAGCGTCCGGATCGGTTTCATTCACAGACCAGTTAGATGGATAATTAATTGATGCATTATAAATGGGATTAAAATAAAAATTCATACCTGTAGGCGCAGAACCATTTGAAGTTTCTTGAAATTGCCCTAATGCGTAGTCGTCACAAAGAGAGAAAAAGATAATCGCAGTAGACACCAACAATAAACTCATGACCATTAATTTGGGTATCATAATCTTCAATAAAGGATTAAGATGACTATGTTTAATAATCTTGTTATTTTTGAACATTATTTCGATTGAAATGAAATATGTAAGATATTTAGAAAGATGATCTTAATCCTGCTTTCATCTGCAAAATCGTAACATCTATACCAATGATAGTTATTACTTGCAATTTGGATTCGTAATATATCTATTACTAAACCCACCAGGCCTATTGTCTTTAACTGAACTATTCGTCCTAAGTTTGATTAATGTTATTGTTAGTCTAAAATTCTTAGAATTTGTTAGTTATTCTAAAATACTTTTTGTGAACATGAAGTTCATGTATTTTATAAATCATATCCAAAAGTACGAAATATCTATTTTTTATGCAAATAATATTGATAGTGGAAACAAAAAGAAGTTGAATAAGGAATGATGATCAAAAGTAATGTTGTGATAGCAGCTATTATGACTCTTTTGATGGCAGGGTTAGTTTCTAGTACAACTTTTGTATTTGCTGAAAGACCAGCCCCAGGATATTCTAATAGTGGTAATTGCTCATGGTCTGGACCTAATGATAAATATCAAACTTGTTGTTGGAGAGAAAAAATTAAAGGCAGTATCTTGGGAGAATCATTTTGTCAAAAGTGTGCGTGGGTAGAAGGCGAAGGTTATGTCAATTGCACCCAAAAGGAGCTTCAAATGCTTGATACACCACCAAATCCTCCACCATCCTCACCATCTGGTCCTGCGGCACCAATACAAGATGATGGAGTTTTCGAACAACCAGATAAACCAATTAAAGGCAGTGTTATGGATTTGCCAAATAGCAATGAGAGGACTTTAGAATAACTACAAACTTCTTTTGAATTCAAATGGATGGATAGTCGATACAGTCAATAATCAATAGAACCCACATTATAGGACTGATATCGTCCTGAAGCCCACCGGGCCCGGACCTTGATTAGTCAAGTGGTTTAAAGAGTAGGAGGCCCTTTTTTGTTGGAACCCACGTCCGAAAGACGTAGATTCGAGTCCCAAACCTCCTTTGTCTATTTGGATTACTTATCAATTCCTATGATGATCTTCAATGAAGACTAGAAAAATAGTACCAAATACTCTATCAATTAGGAATAGACATTCATTATAAAGATGGAAACGCCTCGAAAGCTCTTTCTTCACTTCATGGTCATATTACTTCTGAAATGGTGCAATCCGTCCCATTTTAAAGTCCCTCGGCTATACAGTCACTACCTATCTCGAAACTGAAATCATCTAGATAAACATTATCCATTAATTCATTACTTGATGCAATAGCAGACGAGAGTATTGGGAACGAGGAATCAGTAAAATGAATTCAAGCATGACATATCTAACTCCATTAAATATGCCCAATGTTTCTTAATACAAAACAAATTTTTTTATTAATAACATCACAAGGATCAGGAAAAATTCAAACTTTCAAACAATATTTTATAATACTTAGAATATTAACACAAGGTTTATTAGATAGGGGTTCAAAGCCATGGTACGACAAATAATATAAACCCTTTAATTCCTGTGTTGAGAATCATTCTGTTTATTAGTGCTATCTACTTTTATCCTTTTGATAATTACTCTTATTCGTCTTTAGCTACGACATACAACTCCTCAGAAATCAATAGAAGTTTTGTAACACTACAGGACAACGAAACTGGACATTTAAAGGGATGGAATCCTGATGGGAAAATTTCACAATTCGCCATCACTGATCAAAATATAAAAAATGACTCTGTTCTAACTAGCGTTGTAAATACGGTACCTTTCTCTGGATTAAAATTGGGACTAGGATCTGATGTTTCATTGGCTGAAGCTTCAAAGGGTGAATTGTTTATTATTCCATATGGATGGTCCCAATCATCAATATCTATACTCGATGAATTGTCTAATACATTATCTCCAATTAACATGACTGTTGACTCGGATTATCGTCCAACAGTAACCAAATTAGATAGTCTAAACGTCCTCCTATGTTGTGAGAATTCAAATATTCTTGTAATAAACCTTCCAACACTAACAATTACTGACAAAATTTACATTGGTCATAATGATTTCAACCAATTGTATGGACCATACTCTAATATGTTCTATTTTACTGACTGGACTACATCCGGGATTAAGGAATTAAACATTACTTCAAATACAATAAGTGAAACAATCTTTACCGGGTACAGACCAATAGAAGTTGGATACGAATATCCGCATACATTATACGTACTTAATAGTTACTATGAGTCCGGGACTAACGGAACTATCACTGTAATTAATGATACCGCTTATTGGGATAAGAATCAAATAATGATCGGTAATACACCTTCTGACATGATAGTGGACAACAGTAATCACAGAATATATGTAGCCAACGAAGGAAGCCCATACGCTTTCAAACCGAATGGAACCGTCTCCATAGTAGATACCGAAGCTGAAAAAGTCATAGATACAGTGAAGGTTGGAATTGGCCCTATTAGAATAATCCAGTCCATATCTCCTGATGGTCATACAAACCTAGTTTATGTACTCAATCAGGAAGGAACCATCTCGGTAATTAATGGTACTTCTAATGAAGTGATAACAACTATCAAGTTGAGTCAACACACGCCTTATTATATGGAACTAAATCAAGATACTAATACTCTTTATGCGGTAGATGATGACGGGATTTCAGTAGTTAATGCTACCTCTTTCAACATGATTAAGACCATTCCTCTTAAATTTGTCAAAGAACTGTTGATTAGCGACATGAATAAAATATACGCCACATATACGAATATTGATGACAATCACTGGATGAACTTTGTGTCAATAATAGATGGTTTGACTAATTCTTTAGTGCCTACGAACCTTGTTACCTGCGGTTTATCATCAATAGTTGATTCTGAGTACTTTTGGCTAAAGTGTAGTGGGCCACCGTCTGAAAACGCTAAACTGAATTATGCAATCGAAGGTCAGTAAATATAATAAAGGATCATTGTCCTATCCAGTGGCTAATAGAGATACATTGATAATTCATTTTCTTCAATCTTTTAATTGGAGATATTTTTCATTTTATTTGTCTCTTAGAGTATAACTACGGAGTTCAAATCCCTCTTCTGGTGCCTTAGATATATTGACTTTATCATTAGTAAATACTATATTAACCTGTAACCATCTAGCATGTAAACAAACCCATCTCCTACATCATAATAAACTCAATTTGTTAGATTCCCTGTTTTTATGACAGGGCTTCGAGTCCCAAACTTCGTCTATGTTTGTTATGTATCCATAGTAGCGTTCAATTCCACATTAAATGTACCACTATATCCGCCATCGGACTTGGATATGTTAAGGATTAAGTGATTTCCTGTATTATTTTTTATCAAACCATCAGTAGAAGGCCCAGTATAAATAAAATCTTGTTCATTTGTCATGGGGACAGGTCCATGGTCATTGTACGGAGGTTGTAAATGTACTTGTTCATTTATTGAATTAGGAAGATACAATTGAGAAGTCCATTCAAAGATTTTCTCTGGACCTTCAAAATCTCTAACTTTCAAGTGAATATGTATAGCTCTGTTTTCATACCATCCTGGATAAATTGTTTGAAATTTCACTGTTCCATTTTCATTAGTAATTTGGTTTCCCCGAAGGTAATCCAGTCCTTGAGTACCATCTTCTCTAACTCCAGAATATAGTCCTTGAGAATTTGCTTCCCAGATATCCACTATGGCACCACTAAAAGGAACACAAGTTTCTTTTCCATTTCCATCGCTGTCATCAACTCTATAGACATTGATAGTTATGTTCAAAGGAATTCCTTCTTGAATTGAGCCATCGGATGGTTCCACTCGGAGGTCAGAACGGTTGGGCATGCTATCAACAAAATATGGACCTTCAATCTGTTGAGGTGTACCTTCCACTTCGATTAATGAAGGAGTTATAATACATGTTTTGTTTGTCGATGTGGCTTTTTGTTGTTGAGGTAGTTCTTCAAATGGTGGTGTAGAAGTAGGTGGCAATCGTTCAGGAGAAGGGCTAATTTGAGCAAAAGATTGTTGATGTATTATAGTATTAATATCAAGAGGTATAGTAAATATAAAGGCAATAGTTAAAAGTAACATCAATTTTTCGTAAATCTTCATTTCACCTATGTATTTTTTATAGTATTTATAATAGATAGTTTTTTTTGTCTCAGACTGTTTATTGAATGACTAAAACATACTCTAATACTTTCAATATATATGCACATCGTCTGTTGAACATGATCCAAAAACCTTGAGTATTCAATAAGAGGGTCATGTATTAGCTGATCTAGTATAATTAAATTTGTATTAAATCTTATGCTCATACAAGCAGATGTGTTCATGATGAGAAACCAATATCACATTTTGATTAGATTCTAATTGTCAAGTCTCAATATTTAAGTATGGGGTATAAATGGAAGAGTAAACTCATAAATGCAATCAGCTAAATCTTCAGCAAGTTTTTGACGTTTATCCCTATCTGCTCGTATCTCATAAATGACTTCGATTTGAATTGCTGCTAATCTTTTTTTGAATTGAGAACTACCATACTTTTGTATAGTGTAACCACCATCAAGTATATGATTCTGGATTTCTAGATCTTTATTTGGAGGAAATACTGTTATGTTTTTCCCCTGCAGCCGTGGTATTAGACCCTTACCATCATGCCACCAAGCTTGCGAATCAATCTGTGTTAGTGCTTGAATAGACCTTTGTTCATCAGTTCCAATTAGCACTTGAAAAGGAAAATTTTGACCTTCAACTTGTATAGATTTTCGATCTGTACCATGAATATCGAATAAAAATGCCAAGCTATTCCCATTTTCTGGAACCATTTCTTCAATTATTTGTAATATCTCATTGTGATATTCTAAGTATGCTCGATTAGCTAAAAAGCTTGATAATTCAAACGCACATTCCTCACATCTATTGTAATCAACATACTTTCTGTGAAATTCCGCTACCTGATCATACGGTTTTTTTCCACTTTTTCTTTGTATATTATCTACGATACTTGCAGTTAGCTGTCGAGTAAATAAATCATTATCATCGCTAAATTTTTGACCCAGATCTTTCTTGCATGAATCAGGTAGATGATCTTTGACTCGTATACTCTGTCTATCCAGCCTCATTATCCCGTGGTGTGGACATGTAAATAAGATGGACAATTTGGTTTCATTACTCAAAGTCTAATCATTCTATATATAACCTGATATGATAATAATATATTCGTCATCCATTTAACGGGTTTTCCCTTCTAACATGTATCCAATTTTTTTGCATAATAAGTTTGTAGAAAGTCTCTATTTTTCAGTTTATAAATTGTAACGATAAGAGAAAATCGTAAAATGGAGATTACGGTGGTGGATAAATATTCCAACCAGGTAAGAAAACACGCAATAGTCGCCTTGCTATCATAGGAGCATTTTTACTTTCTCCTTCCCAATATTGTTCATAAATTAAGGTCCATTTAATTTTTGGATGACTTTGCTGAAGATTATGTAGAGTACGTCCGCACTTCTGGCACGGGCTATGAGAAATTTTAATAATCACTTCTCTAATATTTTTTGAATTGTAGCCACCTATTGTTATCAATTTACGAAATTGTATATCGAATTGTCCTTCTGCATGTGATTGTCCATTGAACAGGGATCTAGGATCCCCCGTATTAATAGATGCTCCTTCATAAATTCTTCCGTCATAGAAATAAATATTATATACAAGAACTACGTAAATCCCTTTTTTTCCTACTAATGATCTGGCTTTGAGGTACCTCTTTTCAAGGCTCATTCTATTCCGAAAAATTCCGAACAAATTTTCCTCATTTTTGATTGATCCTAACTCATAATTTTCATTTTCTGAATTACTTAAGGGAAATCTCCGCGAAGGAATTAGGACCATTCTATCCATATCTGTAATCGAGGTAATTTCTATGATTTTTGATTTTATGTAACACAACCTAGGAACAGTGTATGGATTTAAACTGGATGGATATAATCGATTCTGAAATCCCACATAAAATTTGAAACTTCGAATAGCATAATCATGATTAAGAAAATCATGTCGAATGTGATCTTGCAAGATTTCGATTGTAACGTTATCTCTATATTTCAGTTTCAGAATTTTTGGATTATTTGTTCGGTTCGATTTATAATTTTTATCATAATCAATTTCAACAAAATTATCTAGATAGCGTTCATTAGAGAAAATTGCAGGATCAGTATTTCTAATTAAGGGAAATCTATGAATGGACATAGTTTATTAATCTAGTAACAAGTATTTAAATAGCCAGGCATTTGAATTACACCCATTATTCTAATACATATTTATAGGTCTTGTAATATTTTAGAGGAGTACTTCAATAATACATTAATTCAAACTTATACTTCATATAAATAATAGTAACTTTCTCAAATTGAAATTGAATCATTTTAGAAAAACCATCGAAAAAGGTAACTAAATTTTCATAAAAATAATCACATATTAGTTATGTCTTAATATTCAAATCTTTGAATTATCATAATAAACTCTATTAACGTCTCTATAAAGCTATGGCACCAAAATGTTCTGTATTCTATATCTTTTTTGAAAGAAATAGAAAACAATCATATGTAAGTCGTATTTGTATAAGGTACTTTCTTGTATTTTTTCAGAAATACTACTATTGTCTGAGTATTGGATGCGCTAGGCAGTCTTTTGCAGCAAAGAAGTAGAATCAATATGACTTTTAACAAAATCATCTAATAGAAAAGCGTCTATTTTCCATACTTTAAGAATAAAAAAATTGATGCACTATTTTTGAAATACAGCTCATCACGAAAAGGATTATTTACTATACTCTAGTAAATGCGGTTTGTCTATTAGAGGGTGCTATAAACTGTACTTCCCGTTTAAAGTCTCTTTTTTCTACTACCTTATAAGCACTGAACAAAAGCTTAAAAAAGTTGTCACTAGAATACAAGGCTTCGGTGGAATCTACATTCCAATCTGTTCTTTCTATCTTCAACAAGAATGTATTCAGATAGTTAGCTAATTCGAACCTATAGAGAGTATCAACTGGAACGTTGACACCAAACTTAGCCCCAAGCGCTATGAGTATCTTATCTGGACCCACTTCCACTATACCCATTTTTTCTCTAATGAGTTTTCTATTGTTCAATATGGTAAAGAATCTATGAAAAATATTAACCCAATATCTATTTAACCATTCTATCGTATTTGTTTTAGAAGCCAGTAACATACTTTTTAAGTCGATAATTTGCTCATATAATGATGCTGGATCGTCTAACAATTGAAATGTACTTTTCTTACTCCAAATAGCCTGTGCTATATTTAGCAAGACCGAATCCTCCAATAAGCTCTTGAATCTAGAATTCGTGGTAGTAGATCGAGGATATTTCAGATTGGGGTTGTTAAAAAATCCAAATGTTCTGTGAAATGTATTAATAAGTAATTGTTCGTAGCCAAATTCACTGACGATTGTTGTTTTAGGGGATGAATAACCGTATTTCAGGGTTTCCAATAGTAATTGGATTTCCTCTTGATCTTCTACTGGAGTTAAGCTAAATTGGTTATTAGTAATTAGGAAGGTACGCAATACTCTTCTCATCACGTTGTAAATGTTGGTAGAGTAAACATAGTAAGTCCATATGGGGTGGACGGTACCCTGCGGAACCCCTATTTTCAGACTGGAGGTGTAAGAAGATTTGTTCAAATCAGCCACCTCCCTCCTTCATTCATCATAACTTTTTCTAGTTCACCAGACCGTTTCATCTTTTCTTCCTTGATTTTGATCCTCCTTTTATCGTTCTCAAAATCCAGATCAATGAGACTCTTGGAGTTTTCCAAAGCACTGCTTGAATCCAAGCTACCAGGAAAGACCGCCGCGGGAATTACCTTTAATCCACCTAGAGATTGGCTGCCCAAGCCGTAAGGATCCACGGCTGGATTAGATGCATATATAACATCATATGCAAACTTAAATAGTGTATTTAACTCTCTTTCTGCGGATAAAACCCATAAACAGTTAAACATGTACCCCAGCCTTCCAGTTAGATCACCATCTGGAGTCCATGTTGGATCCAATAATTTAGTCGCAGGTACAGGTTTGATTAGGCCGTCAGTCATCGCTCTTAAACTTCTAAACAAAACCACCGAATTTGCAGCAGTAGGCTTTTCAGAAATATTTTGCATCTCATCTAATCTTATTGATCTTATGGTTTTTTGCAAATAATCAATCATTAATCTCAAACAATTATAACGAAGATCTTGTTGGGATATTGACGGTGTAACAGTAGTCACGAATTTTTCGGAAATTTTAGGCAAGGTGGTTGTTAAGGTATTAATAATCACAGGTTGACTTTCGGTAAATAAGTGACCCCAATAATCCAATATAGAAGAAAAAATGTCGGAATTAACAATTCCTACAATATCATTAGGTAAATAAGCGTCAAAAATATTGATCACTTCTGTTAATCCAGCCAATCTGAAAATTTCTGTATATGTAGTCATATGGTTATCTAAGTTATTTTTAACTATCTCATTAGTGTTGGAATTTAACACGTCGGGTTGGAGGAGGGATACTGCTGGAATGGTAGGAAAGGGAAAAACGTTTGTCAATAATATCCGTTCTCTTTCTAGCTCGTCAACGACATAGTTCATATTATTTTGTAAAAGGTTTTCCAGATCTAGGTTAGATAAATCAGCTATAGATTCAATAAATTTTATTATTATTTCTTCATATTCGCCCTTCAATGGAGTTCCAGAATTTGATGTCTCGAGTTCCTCTTTAACATGACTATTCCTAATATCTCTATAATAATCGAGTATATCACTATCAATTTGATCAGTAGTCCCATAGGATTCTGATGTTCCAGAAATGTTTTCCAATTCTACATACTGTAGATCAACTATTCTTTGGGTATTGACAAGTACGTGTGAAAGGATCTGTTGCATTGAGATGGATATATAATAGTCTCTGAATACCCGCATAATCTCATCAGGATATGTATTGATACTACGGGGAAAACTAACATAGTTGGTTAGCTCAATTATCATATTTGAATCTAACTTGTATGGATTCTTTAAGAAATCGTTAGCACTATCGAATAGTGGGTCCGCAACATTAGGCAGTAAACCATCTACTATTGCTGCGGCCAGCACTTTAGATTGAATATGTATGCAATAGTCCAAAGCCACAAATTGTAATAACGCCTTTCTTCCTAGTCTTTGAATAGGATCTACATCTCCGATATTCAAATTTGATATTATGCCCTGAGCACTCATTGTAATTATTTCATCTCCTGTTCACCCAAAAAATTTAACCATTTTCCCATTTCAGATGTTACCCAGTAAGTGGATTTGCCTCCCATCATCTGCATAATTCCAAATGCAACTAATGTCTGAAAAGGATATCTTATTCTTGTTACCATATCTATGGAAAAGTTAGAGAGATCCAAGTTTAAAAGTTTTTTTATCATATTTGGTGACGATTTTTTCATTGGAAACATTTCTTCCAAGCTTTTTCCACCAAGAGACTTTAATTTGGTTAGGGATAGAGCTCTACATATGGAAGGTAGTAAAGCCTGAGACTCTTCTATGATCTTTAAGGAATTTGGAGATGCTAAATAGGTAGGATAAAGAATCTTAAATGATTCTTCAAAATCAATCCATGGACCCACACCGAATGCTTGTTTACAAGATTCGAGATTGGATAGAATTCTTAGATAACCCATCAAGTGTGGATCTCTAGGTATTACAAAAAACATTCTACCTGCAATACCAATAGTGCTACCCGATGATCCTGAATATATGTTGAACATGGTTAGCGCACCTATCCAATTAGTAAGCTGAGTTGCAATTTGATCGGCAATGATCTCAGTAGCACAAAATTTCCAATAATTTGCAAGTGCGACACTACCTCCTGAACTTCTTACCGTGTTAAACAATAATTCAGCCCCCTCTTTATTTAGACCCGTAATACTTCCGATTTGATGTCCTGCTTCATGAAATATTGATGATCTAGGAGTACAAATGTTACTTTGAGGCATTTTGATTACAGCACATGGATTTCTGTATCTATCCCATAGTGATACATCCGCTCGCATTATGGCTGCACCATCGCCAATTTGCTCCAAATAAACAATAACTGTAGGTATTTCATATCCTAATGGAGAAAGAAAGACCCTTAGTGTTTCTGTAGCAAGTACATCATATCCTTTTAGAATTCTTTCCACTCCACTTATGGCCCTGGTGTGAAGGAGATCAATATAATATCCAAAAACCATCTCACTTCTGAGATATTCATTCCTAACAGTTTCGAGTTTTAGTCGTATAAGATTGAGATTATTTAGGATTCTTAGATCAGGTTGTGATAATTCATGCTTTAGATCTGCGAGTAATCTTCTCAGATATACTGTCCTTAGTGAGAAGGAATTTTCAACAGCGATCCTCTGATTAAATCTTAGATGCATTCTTGCTTGTTCAGATATTTTTGATACTGG
>Ga0310906_10000381_pt1 | contig 11306 bp, 9 predicted proteins | sample C48D3metaG_FD_203749 | JGI IMG/M metagenome (GOLD analysis project Ga0310906, IMG submission 203749) | Lab incubated soil microbial communities from West Virginia University Organic Research Farm, Morgantown, WV, United States - C48D3 | ecosystem: Environmental > Terrestrial > Soil >...
GCCGGGCGATTTGCGTCGTTTACGTCAGGCCTTGCACACGGAAAGCCGTGAAGCCGGGCTACCAAAACGAAAATAGGCCAGCCAAATCAGTTGTTTGGCGCCTACCGTGATGCACAAAAACGTTACGGTGTCGTGAGAGCCCGGCCGCTATCTTTTACGCGGCCAGGCCGGTATGCTGCAGTCGCGATCGAGGGACTTTCGCGGTCGCAACATAGATGTGCCGTCGGCTCGGGGAGCGGCGGCGACAACCCGCCTGCCGATAACTCGGGGGCAAGTAAGGAGGGCGCTGTTATGGCCCGTACCGCCGCATTGCCGGCACTCAAGGCCGAATCCGGTCTTTCACAATATCTGGACGAGATCCGTCGGTTCCCAATGCTGGAGCCGCAGGAAGAATACATGTTGGCCCGCAGCTGGCGCGAACACGGCGACCGCGAGGCTGCGCACAAACTCGTCACCAGCCATCTTCGTCTCGTCGCCAAGATCGCGATGGGCTATCGCGGCTATGGCCTGCCGATCTCCGAAGTCGTTTCGGAAGGCAACGTCGGCTTGATGCAGGCCGTAAAGCGCTTCGAGCCCGAAAAAGGCTTCCGTCTGGCCACGTACGCCATGTGGTGGATCAAGGCGGCGATCCAGGAATACATCCTGCGTTCCTGGTCGCTCGTGAAGATGGGCACCACGGCCAACCAGAAGAAGCTGTTCTTCAATCTGCGAAAGGCGAAGAGCAAGATTTCCGCGCTTGAGGAAGGTGACCTGCGCCCCGAACAGGTGCAGGTGATCGCCAAGCGCCTCGGCGTCACCGAACAGGATGTGGTCGACATGAACCGCCGTCTCGGCGGTGATGCTTCGCTCAATGCTCCGATCCGCGACGACGGTGAAAGCGGAGAGTGGCAGGATTGGCTGGTCGATGACGCGCCAAGCCAGGAACGCATTCTTGCCGAGAGCGAAGAGAGCGACAATCGGCACAAGGCGCTGATCTCCGCTCTGGACGTTCTCAACGAGCGCGAGCGGCGCATCTTCGAAGCGCGCCGGTTAGCGGACGATCCGATCACGCTCGAGGAACTTGCGGCTGAGTTCGGTGTCTCGCGCGAGCGCGTACGGCAGATCGAAGTGCGCGCGTTCGAAAAGGTGCAGAAAGCGGTGAAGAACCGCATGGCTGCGATGGAACAACCAGCGGCAGAACAGGCAATCGCCGCGCACTGAGTTGCACGCGCAATAGTTCAAATAACAAGGCCGGGCCCCAAGCCCGGCCTTAGCTTTTTCAGCTTCACTCAGCGTGGACTATTGCCCCCAGGCGCGAAACGCTTCCTCGAAGACGCGCGTGCCCGGCGCGCCTTTTTCCATCGCAAGAATTGCGCGCTTGCCGCTTGTATAGACGACGGGAACGTCGAACCACTCGCGCTCCTTGAGCAACTGAATGTTGCGCTGTTGATCGGCCTCGACTGCCGACAAGCCGAGCAGGAAATAGCCGTTGGTGACTTTCACCGCCAACCCTGCGAGCGGCACGCCACGCGCCTGCTCGCTCTGTTTCATCAAAACGCCCGGCACGTTGCCGATCCCGCCTTCGGGAAAATCCGCGGGCAATGTAAACATGATCTCGATGGTATGGCTCGCCGGCAATGCCTTGTCGGAGTTGCGCCGCAGCGACCAGGTCATGCGCAATTTGCGCTCGGGTATCTCGATGTCGGCGCGCACGGCAAGCTCAGGCGCGAGCCCCGGCCCAGGCGACACGGTTTCCGTCCGCCACAAGGCAGAGCCGACGTAGCGCTTGCCCTGCGGGTCGTTCGGGTCCTCATCGTAGAGGACAACCTTCTGCGCTACGGCGGCGGCCGGCGCATTCGCTGCGTCCGGCGTAGTAGCCTGGGATTGTCCGATGCGGTCGGCAATCTTCGGACGGGTCGCAGGCTGCGCGGTATCCTTGGGCTTCGGCGCCGGCTGCGAACGGAAGCTCGCCACCATCGACGTGATGGCGTGTCGCTGCCAAAAGGCAACGCCCGCGCCTCCGGCCAAAATTGCGAGAATGACCGCCCATTTGATGATGCCGCCGTATGAGCGAGCGGGCCGCGTGTAGAGTTCTTCATCGTCATAAGGTGCCGGACCCGAGGAGGACGGCGCGTAGCTCTCTTGAAAAGACTCTTCACTGAGTTCGGGCTCTGAAACCCGGCTCGCCTCGGCGTTGTGATGTTCGAAGTTGCGCGGCGGTGCATCGGGCATCGCATCGTAGGTCGCGTGAGCCGCCCGCCTCGCCTGCGCCGCGGCACCCCCGAGACCCTCGGCTTCGGCAACGGTTTCGCGGAAATCCCGCAGGCCGCGGTCGCGAAGCGACGCCTCGGCAAAATCATTCTCGTGAACGTCGACGCGGACTCGCTTGGCCGTTTCCGCTTCCACCTTGCGGATTGCTTCCTCAAGCGCCAGACGTTCCCGCGTTATGTCGGTTTCGTCCAACGCCGGCTGGACGCCACGCAATTGAGAAACCAGCGCGGCACGCGCACGGTCATAGAGCGCGCGGCGGTGCTCGCCCGTGTTTTTATCAAGACCGCCAACGGCGCGGTCGATCAAAGCGTAGTAATCAGCCATTGCGCGCCATCGTGCTTGCCAGCACCCGTTCGAAAACCGGTCTCCACCCCCCGGACCTACTTGGCCCCGGTTCATGTCTTTTTTCGGCAATCATAGCTCAAACGGATTCTTCATGAGGATGGTGTCTTCGCGTTCCGGGCTGGTCGACAACAGGGTGACCGGACAACCGACGAGCTCCTCGACTCGACGCACGTATTTTATCGCTTGTGCGGGCAATTGCGCCCAGGAACGTGCACGCGCTGTGGGTTGTTTCCAACCCTCAATGGTCTCATAGACCGGCTCGACCCTGGCCTGCGCCTGCTCGCCCGCAGGCAGGTAGTCGATCTCACGGCCATCAAGACGATAACTGACGCAAACCTTGACCTCGTCGAACCCGTCGAGGATGTCCAGTTTTGTCAGCGCCAGACCGTCAATTCCGCATGTCCGCACGGTTTGCCGGACGAGTACTGCGTCGAACCAGCCGCAGCGACGCGCCCGCCCCGTAACCGTACCGAATTCAGCACCACGCTCGCCCAGCGTCTTCCCGATCGCATTGTCCATCTGGTCGGTCGGGAATGGCCCTAGGCCCACGCGAGTGGTGTAGGCCTTGCAAATGCCGAGCACGTAATCGATCGCGTTCGGGCCGAGGCCTGAACCGGTCGCGGCCTGAGCGGCCACTGTGTTCGAGGACGTGACATAAGGATATGTGCCGTGATCGATATCGAGCAACGCGCCTTGCGCACCTTCGAAAAGGATGCGCTTTCCCTCGCGGCGTTTGCTGTCGAGCAGCGACCAGACCGAATCCATGAACGGAAGGACTTTCGGCGCGATGGCGGCAAGGTGGTCATAGACCGCCGCCGACTCGATCTCGGGCAGGTTGTGGCCGCGGCGCAGCGCATTGTGATGCGCCAGCAGCCGATCGATCTTTCCGTGCAAAGCCGGCAGGTCGGCAAGATCCATGAAACGGATGGCGCGCCGCCCGATTTTATCCTCATAGGCGGGACCAATGCCGCGCTTGGTCGTGCCGATGCGCGTTGCGGCATCTTCAGCCTCGCGCAAAGCCTCAAGCTCGCGATGAAGCGGCAGAATCAACGTTGCGTTCTCGGCAATGCGCAGAGTATCGGGCGTCACGACGATGCCTTGCTTCTTCAATTGGGCAATTTCGTCGATCAGGGCCTGTGGGTCGATCACTACACCGTTGCCGATAACGGAAAGTTTGGCTTCCCGCACAACTCCGGACGGCAGCAATGACAGTTTGTAGGTCGAACCATCGATGACCAGGGTATGGCCGGCATTATGGCCACCCTGGAATCGCACGACGATGTCAGCCTGCTCAGATAGCCAGTCAACGATCTTGCCTTTGCCTTCGTCGCCCCACTGGGATCCGACAACCACCACATTCGCCATCAGAATCCCTTCCCTGTCCTAGCCCCCGGACACTTGAAGCCGGGAGCTGCCGGCCAGGTCCACCCTCGGATAAAGGATGCTCCCCTTGGAGGCAAGCGCCGGACGGCAGCGGCAATCGCTTGATTTTCCGAGAATTTTCAGAAGCGGAGAGGCTTGGCTGACTGTACCTGCGGCAAGGCGCGCACCTTGGCCAAAACCGACTCGGGCAACTCGCCGTCGATCTCGATCAGAGCCACCGCGTTGCCGCCGGGCGCATCGCGTCCAACATGGAAGGTCGCGATGTTGATCCCGGCCTCACCCAGGGTCGACGAAAATTTTCCGATAAAACCTGGCTTGTCGAGGTTGGTGATGTAGATCATCGAGGGTCCGAATTCGGCGTCCATCCGAATGCCCTTGATATTGACGATTCGGGGGCGGCCGTCGGCAAAAACGGTTCCCGAGACATGCCGCGACTGCCGCTCGGTCGTCACCGTGACGGTTATGAGGCTTTCGTAATCTTCGCGCATTTCGCGCGTGACCTCCTCGACCACAATGCCGCGCTCTTTTGCCACAACCGGCGCCGAGACGACGTTGACGTCGCCAAGCATCGGACGCAGCAGACCAGCGAGCGCCGCCGAGGTCAGAGCTTTGGTGTTCATCTGCGCAACGGCGCCTTCGTAGACGAGTTGGACCTTGCTGACGCCGGTTTCGGTCAGCTGTCCGGCGAAGGAGCCCAGCCTTTCGGCCAGCGCAATAAATGGTTTGAGCTTGGGCGCCTCTTCCGCGCTGATCGAGGGAAAGTTGATGGCGTTCGTGATCGCCCCGCGCAGCAGATAGTCCGACATCTGCTCGGCGATCTGGAGGGCAACATTCTCCTGCGCCTCCGAGGTCGATGCCCCAAGATGCGGCGTACACACAACGTTCGGTAGATTGAATAGTGGATTTTCGGTCGCCGGCTCGGTCGCGAAGACGTCGAAAGCCGCACCGGCAACGTGTCCGCTTTTCAGCGCCTCGTACAGCGCGGCCTCGTCGACCAATCCGCCGCGCGCGCAGTTCACGATTCGCACGCCTTTTTTCATCGTCTTGATCGCGGCAGCGTTGATGACGTTGCGGGTTTTCTCCGTCAGCGGCGTGTGCAGCGTTATGAAATCGGCTCGCCTGAAGAGTCCATCGAGCTCCACTTTCTCGACGCCCAGATTGGTCGCTCGTTCGGGCGCAAGAAACGGATCATAGGCGATCACCTTCATTTTCAGGCCGAGCGCACGATCCGCGACGATCGAACCGATATTGCCGCATCCGATCACCCCGAGCGTCTTGCTGAACATTTCGACGCCCATGAATTTGTTCTTTTCCCATTTTCCGGCGCGCGTGGAAGCATCGGCCTCCGGGATCTGCCTCGCCAATGCCAGCATGAGCGAGATCGCATGTTCGGCGGTGGTGATCGAATTGCCGAACGGCGTGTTCATGACGATGATGCCGCGCGAGGTTGCCGCCGGAATGTCGACGTTATCGACACCGATGCCCGCGCGGCCAATGACTTTCAGGTGTTTGGCCTGTTCAAGGATCTTCGACGTCACCTTGGTCGCCGAGCGAATAGCAAGGCCGTCAAAGTTCGCGACCGCGGCTGCGAGCTTCTCCTTGTCCTTGCCCAGTGCGGGCTGAAAATCCACGTCGATGCCGCGATCCTTGAAGATCTGCACGGCCGCCGGCGAGAGCGCGTCGGAAATGAGCACTTTGGGCATGGCTGGCCTCACGCTGCTTTGGTCAGCGAGGCCTTCGCCTCGGCAAACGCCCAATCGAGCCAGGGCGTCAGCGCCTGGATATCGTTCCGCTCGACGGTCGCACCGCACCAGATGCGCAGACCAGGCGGCGCATCGCGGTAATAAGCGATGTCGTAGGCAACGCCTTCCTTTTCGAGAAGACCAGCCAAGGTTTTGGCAAACACCGCCTGGTCATCGCCGGACAGCCGCACCACCGCCGAATCTACGACTTTCAGACACACCGACGTGTTGGATCGTTCGTTCGGATTTTTGGCGAGATGCCCTACCCACGGCGTGGCAGCAACCCAATCGGACAGCGCCTTCGCGTTCGCATCCGAGCGCGCAACGGTCGCGCTCAATCCGCCGAGCGATTTCGCCCATTGCAGAGCGTCGAGGTAGTCCTCCACGCAAAGCATCGATGGCGTGTTGATCGTTTCGCCTGCGAAAACGCCTTCGTTAAGCTTGCCACCTTTGGTCAGACGGAAAATTTTCGGCAGCGGCCAGGCCGGCTTGTATGTTTCGAGTCGCTCCACCGCGCGCGGCGAGAGGATGAGCATCCCATGTGCGCCTTCGCCGCCGAGCGCCTTCTGCCAGGAGAAGGTGACCACATCGAGCTTCGGCCAATCGAGTCGTTGCGCAAAAGCAGCAGACGTTGCGTCACAGATCGTCAGACCCTGTCGCTTTGACGAAATCCAACCGCCGTTCGGCACACGCACGCCTGACGTGGTGCCGTTCCAGGTGAACACGACATCGTTGGCGAAATCGACTTTGCCGAGGTCCGGCAGTTCGCCGTAAGGCGCCTTGATGACGGTGACGTCCTTGAGCTTGAGCTGCTTTTCTACGTCGGTCACCCAGCCTTCGCCGAACGACTCCCAAGCCAGCATCGTCACCGGGCGCGCGCCGAGCAACGACCAGAGCGCCAATTCCACGGCGCCCGTATCGGAGGCAGGCACGATGCCGATGCGGTAGTCCGCCGGCACTTCGAGCACCTCGCGCGTGAGATCGATGGCGCGCTTGAGCTTCGCGCGGCCGGCCTTTGACCGGTGCGAGCGTCCGAGGACTGCGTCAGTGAGGGTTTGGAGACTCCAGCCGGGGCGCTTCGCACACGGGCCGGATGAGAAGTGCGGGGTCACCGGCCGCACGCCAGGCTTGGTCGCTGTCATGGTCTATCCTTCCAGATAGGCGCCCCTCGTTGGGGAGGGGTGTCCCACTGGCGGGAATAGGCGACTTGTGCACCGAGGTCAACTCTGGCGGTTCAGGCAAAAGGTCGGAGACTGAAGATTGGCTAGAATTTCACGCCGATGGCGAGGTTGCCGGTGTTGAGCCGGGCCCGGGTGCCGTTCAGCGAAGCAAAGGCGGTGTATTCCCACTCGGCGCGGACGAAGACCCCGGGTGTGATCAGCCAATCCACCCCGAGTCCGCTTACGAACCCGCCATTGAAGGCATTGGTCTTGCCGGTGTTCGTGGTCGGGTCGAAGTAGTTGAAGCGGCCGATCGCTCCGCCGAGCAAGGCATATGGCAGGAAGGGCCCGACGGCATATCCGAAGCGTGCGCGGATCGGCACATAGTCGATGAGCTTGAACTGCGTGCTTATGCCGTCGTTGAAGTCGAGGACCGACGCATATTTGTAGCCGACGTCGAAACCGATGACGAGCTGGTCCCACTGCCAGTTGTAACCGAAGAATCCACCGAACGCCGGACCATTGGTGAAATTCCCGGACGACACCTGCATGTTGGTGTAGGCGCCCTCGATGCCGACTTGCCAGCCATCCCAACGGGCAAAGCTTGGCGCAATCGTGCCCCGCAGAGGAGGAGGATCAAGTGGCCAATCCGCCGAATGCGCCCTGTCCATGCCAGCAAACGTAGCGATTGCGGCCAGCGCGAAGCGCCTAAGAAACCGGTCAGCATGTGAGAAACGGCTGCGGCACACGAACAGTCGCCGCACCGAAGATCCGCAATTTAAGAAATCGTTTACAAGCCGCGCGACGTGTCTGAAATCAGGCGGCGATTTCGCTCAACGCCTCGACCACGTCATCAACGACCGATTCGACCAGAGTTCTGTCATCGCCCTCACCCATCACCCTGATAACCGGTTCCGTCCCCGATGGACGCACGATCAAGCGTCCACCGCGGCCCAGCTTCCGCTCGGCGCTCGCGATCACCGAACGCACCTGGTCGTCATCAAGTGGCTTGCCCTTCTGGTAGCGAACATTCTTGAGAATCTGCGGCAGCGGTTCGAACCGATGACAAAGCTCCGACACACGCTTGCCGCCGCGCTTGACCACTGCCAACAACTGCAACGCGGCGATCAAGCCGTCGCCCGTGGTCGTGTAGTCCGACAGAATAATATGGCCTGAAGGCTCGCCACCGACATTGTAGCCGTGCGTCCGCATGTGCTCGAGCACGTAGCGGTCGCCGACCGGCGTGCGCACTAGTTCAATACCCAAGCCGCCGAGGTGACGCTCGAGTCCGAGGTTGGACATCACGGTCGCAACCACGCCGGGACGCTGAAGCCGGCCATCTTCTTTCCAGCTTTCGGCAATGACGGCCAGCAGCTGGTCGCCGTCGACGACATGGCCGCGTTCATCCACGATCAAGACACGATCGGCGTCACCATCAAGCGCGATGCCGATATCGGCGCGCATCTCGCGTACCTTGCGGCAAATCGCGGCCAGATCGGTAGAGCCGCAATCCTTGTTGATATTGAAGCCATCGGGATCAACGCCAATGGAAATAACGTCGGCGCCGAGCTCCCAGAGTGTGCCAGGCGCAACTTTATATGCCGCGCCATTTGCGCAATCGATCACCACGCGGAGGCCTTCGAACGACACCGCCTTGGGCAAGGTCAGCTTGGCGAACTCGATATATCGATCCTGCACGCCATCGATGCGCTTGGCGCGCCCGAGGTCGTCGCTTTTGGCGAGCTGGTTGCCGAGATCGGAATCGATCATGTCCTCGATCTTGCTTTCCGTCTCGTCGCTGAGCTTGTAGCCGTCCGGCCCGAAGAGCTTGATCCCGTTGTCGTCGAACGGATTATGCGACGCCGAAATCATGACGCCGAGATCGGCGCGCATCGAGCGCGCGAGCATGCCGATCGCCGGCGTGGGAATCGGACCGGTGAGCAGAACGTCCATGCCGACCGACGTGAAGCCCGCCACCAGCGCCGTCTCGATCATGTAGCCGGACAGGCGCGTGTCCTTGCCGATCAGCACGCGATGCTTGTGATCGCCATTTCTGAAGATCAAACCGGCGGCCTGACCGACTTTCAACGCAAGCTCCGGGGTAATCACCCGGTTGGCCCGGCCGCGGATTCCGTCGGTGCCAAAATAACGACGCGCCATACAACTGATCCTAGACGCCTGCACTAAGGTTTGATGCCCCCGGCCGGCCAGATGCCGCGATCGGCCGGTCGCTTTAGCGGGCGCATAATAATGTCAGCGCGTTCAATTTGCCTCAAAAATCGTACGCGATCCTTGCTGCGCGCATTAACCCTAAAAGCAACCGAAAACCACCTATTTCGCCGCAAGCCGCCGCTGTGCTACCCGAATTGGAAACGATTGAACGGCCGGGCCACTTCCCATGAAGCCTATTACCTGCATCGAAGACCTGCGGCGCCTTGCCCGGCGCAGGGTTCCCAAAGCTTTCTTTGAGTATGCCGATGCCGGCTCCTACAACGAAGAGACGTTGCGCGCGAACCGTGCCGATCTCGAGAGGATCAAGCTGCGCCAGCGCGTGATGGTCGACGTTTCGCAGCGAAGCCTCGCCACCACCATCATCGGCCAGAAAGTCAACGCGCCAATTGCACTGGCACCGATCGGGCTGTGCGGTATGCAGCACGGCGACGGCGAAATCCTGTCCGCGCAGGCGGCGGAAGAGGCCAATATCCCCTTCACACTGTCGACCATGTCGATCAATTCGATCGAGCAGGTAGCGGAAGCCACCAAGAAGCCGTTCTGGTTTCAGCTCTACGTCATCCGCGATCGTGCCTTCTCGCGCGACATTCTCGCGCGCGCCGTCGCCGCCCGATGCAATGCGCTGGTGCTTACCGTCGATCTTCAGGTGCTCGGCCAGCGCCATCGCGACCTTCGCAACGGCATGACGGTGCCACCTGAAATTCGCCTGCGGAACGTCATCGACATTGCCACCAAGCCCGCCTGGGCCTTCAGCATCCTGCGCAGCAAGAGCAAGAACTTCGGCAATCTCGCAGGCCACGTGAAGGGCATGGAAGACGTCACCTCGCTGGCGCAATGGACCAACGAACAATTCGACCCGGCGCTGAACTGGAAAGACGTCGAATGGATCAAGAAAGTCTGGCCAGGCAAGCTCATCATCAAGGGCATTCTTGACGTCGAAGACGCGAAAACCGCGGTCAAGCTCGGCGCGGACGCCGTCGTCGTGTCGAACCATGGCGGGCGCCAGCTCGACGGCGCGCCGTCTTCCATCTCAGCGCTTCCCGCGATCGCGCAGGCCGTCGGCTCCGACACCGAAGTGATGTTCGATGGAGGCATCCGTACCGGCGCCGACGTATTGCGCGCGCTCGCGCTGGGCGCGCGTGCCTGCATGATCGGCCGCGCCTTCGTCTACGGGCTGGGTGCGCGCGGCAAGGAGGGCGTCGCCAAGGCGATCGACATCCTTGAGAAGGAGCTCAGCGTCGCGATGGCGCTCACCGGCACCACGCGCGTCGCCGATATCGGCCCGCAAGTGCTGGTGGACGGCGAAACGAAAAAGCCGGCGCGCAAGCGCAAAGCAAACGACGGCTAGTCTTCCTTCAGTCCGTAGGCCAGTGCGTTCCCTGTGGCGCCGTAATATTTGAACGGCAGGAACTTGCCGGTCATGTTGATCTTGACCCGGTCGCCTTTGGGGTCGGGCTGACGATCGATCGTCATGTCGAAGTCGATCGCCGACATGATGCCGTCGCCGAACTCTTCTTCGATCAGCGCTTTCCACGCCGGTCCGTTGACCATCACCAGTTCATAGAAACGATAGATCAGCGGATCGGTCGGCGGCATCGTCGTGCCGGTACCGCGCATCGGCACCTCGTTGAGCAGTGCCTGCTCGCTCTTGCTGAGGCCGAACAGTTTGGCGGCGGCAGCGGCCATCGGCTTGGTCATTTTCTGCTGACCAAGCACACCGCCCGTGATCATCACCGGCGACATGCCGCCGATCTGCTCGCAGATGTATTTCCACGTCCATCCCTTCTCGCGTTTGATGTCGAGAAGCTTTTCGGTGAGATCGGCCCTGTTCATGATGTTTCCTCCTCTACAAGGGATCAGTGCGCTGCAGCCTGCTGGCCGCGGCTCGGTTTCGCGGATGGATCCTGGGTCCTGGCAATCATAGGCTCCGGCAGCCCTGGGCGCACCACGGCCACGTTTCGCGGATCATACTTGCCGCCTGTGTCCTCGATGAAAGTGCGGCTGCGGCTGACCAGAAAATCGATGATGTGATTGCGCGTTGCGTAATAGAGCGGATGCTTGTGGAATTCGTTGCGGGTTCGCTCCCGCGGCAGGGGATTTTCCACGATCTCCGCCAGCACCGCGCCGGGCCCGTTGGTCATCAGCACGATCCTGTCGGCGAGATAGATGGCTTCGTCGACGTCGTGCGTGATCA
>Ga0310906_10000384_pt1 | contig 11290 bp, 7 predicted proteins | sample C48D3metaG_FD_203749 | JGI IMG/M metagenome (GOLD analysis project Ga0310906, IMG submission 203749) | Lab incubated soil microbial communities from West Virginia University Organic Research Farm, Morgantown, WV, United States - C48D3 | ecosystem: Environmental > Terrestrial > Soil >...
CATCATGATTTTTCTTTGGGGAGCGGTATAGGAAAATGGCTACCTGAGCCTGAGAACCTTTTTGGTTTGCAGAATTATCCAAATTACTCATAAGATTGGTAAAGTAATATGATATAAAAATAGTTAAGGGATCAAAAGTATATTGGTACTTGATAGATTATCTCAATGTTTGTTTGAACTGTGGTTTTTAATTTAATTTATGATGATACCTTGGATAGGATCTAATATTAAGGACAAATACACCCTATATCCATTCTGGACAAATTATGAAACCTTAACAAATGCCTCCAAAAATTATTGTCGACCTATACCTTAGTACCAAATAGATATGGTTTCTATTATTATTTATTTTATGCTTACCATGCTTTCTCACAGGACCACATTCAATTAGGGACAAGTCGATTCCATGTAATACACAACATCATTGCATTATTTGTATTTGTTTTGTGGAGGCCATAGTCTTATTTTATTGAGGCAGAACAGCATCCTGATCTCTAGACAACTAATTATGTTGGCATTTTTGGAACATCTTACCCGTCCTGTGAGAGTATTATGTGTTATTACAATGAGTACCATATTCAGGGTGGGAGATTTCTATGTGATGGTCAAATTTCACTTAATCGATATTAATAAGAGATTTGATAAAAAAGCTATTTGGAAATATTTTCTAAATTCTTCTTCTGTAGGAACAAATAAAGTTCTTCATTTTCATCCTTAAGTTTAGAGTAAGAAATTGGCTTGAATCCTTTATTGCCCTTAATTATACCATATATCTTGATTCTAGGTTCAAAATCTAATTTCTTTAGATGACTACATTGGTATAACCATTTTTCCATCGTTTTGGCAGTTTCTGCTTCTGAGATATGTTTAACATTCAGTAGGTACGGACTAATAATTCGCCACAAGCAGTATTTTCTTTGATCGTCTATAGGAATTTGTAAAAGCCGTTCAATCCATTCAATTCTAAAGCTAGATTTGTCTTGATGATGACTCTCTCCTGTGCCAAGGTATCTAGTTCTATTTTTTTTAGTAGGATTGGACCTATTAGAAGATGAATTGTTCAGATTAATCTCTTGTCTTATTAACCATATCAAAAATTCGTGCGTGATGGCATCACCGTCAATTCTTTTTCCATCCCATTTCTGAAGGATTCTTACTTTGGAGTCCTCCAAGCTTAATCCTCTATTCAGACATTTGGAATTAAAAGTATCAGGGATCCTAATTAAACAAGTTTTGTATTTCGGTCGATGGTTGGGATCGGCCCTTCCACTTGTGAAAAAATCTTCTGCATATTGCATGAAGGCTTCAGATACAAAGTACTGTGAATATTTTCCCTTCAAAGAAAATAACTTTGGAAACTTATCCTTAGAAAAAACATACTCATTGTCCAGAACTGAAACGTTTATAGGCAGGTAAATATGATAACCATTCCCAGTCCAAGAAAGTGTCGGATGTGAACCATGCATTTGTTCCATTTTTCTCAAAGTACTGTTTTTTACTTTATTCAATTTGTTAATATCATTATCAAAATTGCCTAGATCCAAGTCAACAAAGACAAAGTTTGGCGCTTGAATTAGCATGCCTTCCTTCACTATAGTTTCAGGATACGCATTAATGCGACAATCTTTAAAGTCAGATTGCTCACAACGTTTCAAGATTTCTTGTTTTGTATTTACGGTAAACTGTCCATTTGATCTAAAGGTCATCATTTTACAAGGAAATTGGCCAGAGGAACTATCGAAATGTGACAAAATGAAATCTATTGGAGGGTTAGGAATATTGTCTTTACCCACTATATTCATATCATAATTGTGAATCAATCTTTCGTTGACATTAACAATACAATCCAGTTAGTTTGAGCAAACTTTATTGGAGTATAGGAAATGTACATGTTTTTGCCATTTACTTTCTCTACCAATATCCCTGATTCACCATTTTTGGCATTTTGAAAACTTTGAAGCTCCTTATACAATTCCATGTTTTTGTTGTCAGAGGACGGATCAGCTATTTCTGTACCGTTGCTATCTATTATTCCAAACCTCTTATTACTATCCTCTGGTAGCATTGCTGATTTTACCAGATCATTGAAGTAGGTATAGTTCAAACCTAACACTTGCACTCCTATCAATGTATTATTGTTTTTCGCATCTGAATAAATTGGGTTCGCAAGTATCGCAAGTGGTTCACCTGTAGATACTGCATTTAATGTATTACTCAAGTATGGTTGATTTGTTTCCACGGCACCAATAAAGTGATCCCTATACGCAAAGTTGGTTATAGAACTATTAGTTTGATATGGTGAGTATGGTTCACCAAAATAGCGATCTCCATTTGGTAACAGCAACCCTACATATAGTAAAGCCTTGTTAGTAGCCAGTAGTTTTTTAGCTTCATTTCTCTTTTCTAGGTCTAGGTCGCTAGGGATCCCATGATATTTCATTTTCATTTCACTTGTAATATTTACCATAGGCAAGTTTCCAAAAGAATTAGATCCGTTCATTGAAGCTTCTGCTATATCCATTAAATCCGATATGGTATTATTCAGACTTTGAGAAAGAGTATGAAGATCCAGCTGTTTCAATAATGTAAGGTTTGTAGTAATGGAAAATTGTGATTGATTTGTATTACTATTATTTTGGTTTTCATTCATTACTGAATACGTGCTCATGGAAGGAATGAACATGAATGTTATGGCAGAAATTCCGATTATCAGAAACAAGACAGGTATTACCATCAAACCTAATCCTTTTACCATCATCTATAAAATATCCTTGTTATTAATAAGAATTGTCACTTTATCCAGAATTGCCGGTTTGTATTGAAATAACCATAGATTTTGACTAATTAGTCAAATATCACACAAGATATTGTACTTGAGATAAATGTAGAATATTTTGGATAAGGGACAATAAACTATTAAAGGAAATTACACCCACATTTCGGTTACACACTAGACAACAAATTGAGTATATTCCAATTGTCAGATGAAAATATTAACCATTCAATATCAAATGACTAAATGCCATTTTGGTGGAAAAAATTGAAATATCATCTATATTCGTGTATGCCATTTGAAACAGATGTTTGATCGATATAAACTTCAATATCATAGTAGAATTATTCAGCTATTTTCATAGTAAAAAATCCGGGTATACCTTAAATCCGACAATGCAAATAAATGTCATATGACTAAAATAATTAAACTTCAAGTCATATCGCCGTCTAACGCAGAGAAAAGGACAATTTTTAGTAGTGATGATAAGGATGCGTTAGTCAAAGGGGTCGAACTGGAATCCCACGTTTGTGGCTGCTGTGGATTTGTTTTAGCAGAAAATGTAATGACATACAATTATCACAATATAATATTACAATGCCCCAATTGTAAATCCTATAACGAGGCACCAAAAAATTAAAAATTCGGTCACATAACTTTTGTAAAATATATCAAAAAATTTATCAACCTAACATATTATGCAAATAGAGAGCATATTTGCATGCTACCGGCTAGTTTGGCATGTTTTCTAGTTTAACTTTCTTATTTTAAGAGAAGAAATTAGTGTGAGAGATTAGCTGTCTCCATCCACATGAGTTTTGTATGTTTTTTTGTTTATAACAAATAGATAATCTAGTAAGACCTGCATTGAGTATAAACATGTAACAAAATATGAAAATCAACCAATTTGCTATCATTTCATCGAACTTTATTGCCTTTGGTTCAAATATATTTATGGATACTGAAAATATAAGATGTATCTTAAATTTACAGTTCCAATTTAGATCATATATAAAAAATCTTCCAGGTTCAAACTATTTGTAATTATTGACAAGAATAGGAAAATGACAGATTATATTGATAGGGGGTGAAATTAAAAGAGTGGACATCAAGAATCCTTTTGACTCCCCCAGCTCTGCTAACCCAGAAAGAGACAGGTGTCCTATTGATTTTGTATTTTGTAATATTTGTTCGACTGCTATCTATGTGGAAGACTTGCAGGATGAAGATATTATATGCGTAGATTGTAAAGCAGAGGTTGAATATTTAAGATCAATACTATTAGATAATAAGAAACATTATAACCTGAACTATTTTCTGCTAAGTTTTATTTGGGCGTGTATGTTTCTTTAAAGCTCTAATGTTAATGCCATTGAATCAATTCTAGTAATCTTAAGCAAATTAAACTCCTAACCTTTGAAAAGCTTTATCCATGCTTTTTCTACGTTGGTAATCAGAGTCTTTGCTTATCATATACTGAATTTAAGACCCAAATTTCTTGTTCAATTTTCCCCTCCCCCACCATCCTTCCACAGCCTCCATCACAGTCTTTGAAATTATGGATCAATCTGTGAATCAATTGGTTACTAAAACGTCCAATAGTCTTCCTTCTTATTGCGATCTGTAATTTACTAAAATTATCAACTTTGTTGTGAGCTAAGTGTTACTGATATTCTTAATATTCACATAATATTGATAACAATGCCAAATTTGTTTAAGGCAACAACCATAGAATATACGTGATTTTTTATGTTTTTACCTTGTTTTCAAACTTGAAACCATTGTTGTATATCTATATTGCGAACCAAATTTCATCTAATCACGCAAACATCTCATAATTGATCAGAATGTCAAAAGAATTAAAATGAATTTGCAAGTTGATACGTTTAGTGATTAGTTTTATCCAAAAATATCTCCATTCAATATGGGATTGCAAAGTTGAACGATTAATCATATTATATACAGAATAAAACAAATAAGACTCATGAAAGGGGAACCGTCCTTCTTTGGCCAAATCTTGGTAGCGATCGCAATCATAACTATGGCTGGATTGACAGGCTTTATCACTGGTCAAAAGTTACAAATTTCAAATTCGATATCAGCTAGCGGCCAGGTAGAATCTATTAGTAATAATGAATCAACACTGCCTGATAGTAATTCTGAGTCTGTATCGATTGATAAAGTCAACACAAAAAAAGTCATTGTGGGAGATATAGAAATGGCATACAAGACTTTTGGAAGAGGAGAGCCAATCATACTCATTAGCGGTAGTGGGAAGGTAATGGATGTCTGGCCCTCACATTTTCTGAATGAATTGGCTAAAAGTCATAAGGTAACTATCTTTGATAATCGAGGTGTTGGGAATTCTACAGAGGGAACAAAACCTTTCTCCGTAAGACAATTTGCAAATGATACTGTTGGTTTAATGAATGCTCTAGGAATACAAAAAGCTGACGTGCTTGGATTTTCCATGGGTTCTTTTGTTGCTCAACAGTTGGTTATTACTTACCCAGAAAAGATAAACAGATTAGTATTGTATGGTTCATCATGTGGCGGGCATGAAGGCATTCCTCAAAATCCCAAAGTGATTAGTATATTAACGGATTTTGTAAATAATCGCACGAAAGATGCCTCTGCCTTCTTAGAAGTTACATTTCCACTCCAATGGATCAAAGAAAATCCAAATTTTTTAGAATCGATTCCAAAGACCTCTGAAACTATCCTTTCCTCTACAGTAAAAAAACAGTTTGAGATAAATGAGCATTGGCTTTCTACTAATTGGTCTGGAATCTGCGATTTACTCCAAAAAGTGACTAAACCCAGTTTAATCATAACGGGTATCGAAGATGAAGCGGTTCCTTCTGGAAACTCACTAATTCTTGTAGATAAGATCCCAGGATCATGGCTTGTCCAAATCGAAGGTGCTGGACATGGCTTGATGTATCAATATCCCAAAACCTTTACCGAAATCGTTGAAACATTTTTGAATGTATCAGAAACAATAAGGTAACAATCAGACAAGCCTACCTTTTCTCGGACCATCCTCTAACATTGGCCAGTATTGAATTCTCGTGAATGTGTTTGTTATGATTAATAACTTTCTTGAAATATGTATTTCATTATGCTGACAAAATTTAATTCCAGATTTGGTCAATAAAGTAGGAAACCTATGTTGAGTATTTTCCCTGTGGATGAGATAAGTAGTCATTACTGACTTTCATACCACTTTTTTTCTTACCTCATAAGATTTTGATTAGCTATTCTGTTAGAAAAATAATTTATCAACAAAGTATCAATGCTTTAAAAAAGGTTACCTAAACGACATTTTCAACACTTAGATAAATTGTCCTAATGCTTTGTGACACAATCTCATGGATCAGAATTCTATTTTATTAATTTGGGGATTCACGATATCTACTTATGGGGTAGAACAAAGCAACTAGAAATTCAAAATCATCAGATGACTTTTTATCCAATTTTTATTATTTTAAACAAGAATATTTGTTTTTATAATACCCGTCTATAGGATTAATAATGAAAAATAAATTAGAGATAAAAATAATTTTATCGCTATGTTTTGTAACAATAATCACTGCGGTAACTGCAGTACCCCTCCAATCTGCACATGCCTTCTCTTGGCCTTGTATCGACAGAAGCGACGGTAAGGCTCCTATCGCCGTGTCTGATGACAATGTCTACGTTGCATGGTGGGGAAATACTACCGGAAATTATGAGGTAATGTTCAAGGCATCTAATGATGGCGGTAAGACCTTTGGTGATAAGATTAGCCTGAGTAACTCTACGAATGGAACTTCAGTAGAAGCAGATGTAGCTGCATTTGGCAATAATGTTTACATTACTTACGCAGACAACAAGACAGGAGATGCCGATGCTTATATTAGGACATCTAATGATAATGGAAAAACATTTGGTCCTGAATTCAAATTGACAAACAATTCTGACTCCAGTCTCACATCTTCATCACTCCCTCAAGGAATGAAGTCGTATGATAACGTCAAAACTTCCCCATATGAACTCAAGGTCGCCGCTGAGGGCGACAATGTCTATGTAATTGCTACTGGAGGTGACAAAAACGATACGACCTATCAGCCTGATGTATTCATAAGAGTATCAAATGACAGTGGAAAAACATTTGGTAAAGATATCAACTTGAGTGAATCAAAGGGGATTGTATCAGAGCGCACAGAAATTGGTGTATTAGGTGATAAAGTATTCGTTACTTGGTGGGATAAAGGCTCTGATGGGACAGACACGCCATTATTGAGAATAAGTGACGACAGAGGACAAACATTTGGTGACATCATAGATCTTTCAGCGAATGCTACAGACTCCAACACAACAAATACAACGTCCTCCTAATTTTTTTAATTTGTTCTTAATATAGAATAGAAAAAAGACAGTAAAATGTGATATAAACTATCACTTTCGACTTTAATATTTTTATATTCACATAACAAATGAAATTTTCAATCAATAACAACATTATTCTGTTCTGAAATCAATGTTTTTGCAAGGACGATTGTCATTAGACAGCTTAAATAGTATCCAATATAAATCAGAATAACTTGGTCATTAAATCCTCAACATTATCGATATCCATATCTGTTTCAGTTTCATTTATTATTATCATGATATTTGTTTTATCCTTAACAAATGGTGAGAACAAATTTTGGAATATTTCCGCCTTAACAGAAACACCTGAATTTGACCTAACCACTCAAGACAATAATAGTAATATTAAAAATATTACAAAAGAGAATAATTTCTCTTTATCTTTACCCTCAGTCTCATACTCTAACTCAACTTATGGAATAAAAATAGATTATCCATCAGATTGGACAATAAAGGAGGGAGGAGCAGCAACAATTTTTCATAATCAGAGTAAATCACTTAATGTTGTAGCTGAAATCTTAGCTCCTATTCAGAGTGATTACTATAATCCCAAAATAGGAGCTTCTCACAATAGTATCCGATTAGTTGTTGAAGATTATGACACCTTTGGAGATTTCACAAATAATAATATCTTTAAATATATGGAAAAAAATGATCCTGAAGCAGACAACAAAAATAAACTTTTGACTGTAGCCACTAAGAGAATAGGTGCAATAGGGATTTATTGTCATAATTTTGACCTTAAAAGTTGGAATCAGAATGCAACTTTAGCAGGTAACCCCGCTCATCAAATATTCTTAGACTATAGTTACGACAAAAACAGCAAAGACGCTACAGAAATTTGGACCATAAAGGATGATAAAATTTACATTATTGAGTTTGTGGCTCAAGACAAGTACTATGAGTTATACTTGCCAGTTGTAAACGAAATTATTAACTCATTTCAGATTACGAACTCTACTAGTAAAGGCTGATTAGCACTCAGAAGAATCTAGTTCATACCCTTTGCTTGCCGATTGTCGTATCAATATTAATATTGATATTGATTCTGTGTGCTGTAATTCGAGTTTTGGTTTCATAGTATCTTTTACGATAAAAATGTTACATTACCAATATTGAAATTTTTTACTCTCTAACAGTAATCATACATTTTTTGTCAATCATGGGATTGTATCATGATATGTATTGAATGGAATAAGGATAAAACATTCTAAAAATCTTGATTACCTTGACAGTCTTTTGAATGCATTAGTGGCTTACAAACTATGGAATTGATGTTATTTGATAAAGATATATTAAAATGATATTATCTTTTGATTCTCATACTTTTCCTCAGCATATATACGAGTTGCTTTGACACTCAAATTTGGCATATCAATTTTTCGAAAAAAAATAGGCACCCTCTTAGAGTAGGTCGTTTATCTGCAAGACGAGACGAGACGAAAAGGGAGTTATTTACAATAACTAAATTTATGTGGAAATAAATTCAGCTGCTATAATGTGTTTACATTTTACTTGCCTGTAAATAAAGTCATTACAAGTACAACTCTGTTCCTCCAAGTTTACAAGATAATTTTTTTCTTTATCCATAGAACTCCTTACCTTGTAAATTCTCCTACTAGATCCTAAAGATTCGTTATCGAGATTTGAGTTATTCTTTTCTTTTTTAACAATTGGTTTGAAATGCTCTTCAACTATTAGAGATGCTTCATTAAGAGTTGACTCTACAATATCATATGCTTTGTGAATTCTATTCTCATAATTTTCTTTTTTAACGTTCTTTTTCTTAGATACCTTTTTTGACCCTTTCTTTGTCTTGTTTGATAAAGGGGTAATTGATAGTGTTTTCTGCGATAATAAAGAAGATTTTAGAGTGGGAGGTGGAGGTGGAGGTGGAAGTGAAGTTGCCGCTCTTTTCATCTCCATGCTCTTTGAGATGGTCTTAAGGTTTTGTTTCTTGACAACTTTAATCCCTTCATTTTCAATTGTTATGGCCTTATTTACTACTTCGATCACATGGTCATCTTTTGTATCAGGAACATATACTACATATATCAATGCAATATTCTTGCCCTCATATTTTCGAAGCACTCGGCCTATTCTTTGGACTATTTGGTTTATGTTAGATGTTGTAGCCAAAATGATCTCTATCCTAACTTGAGGAACATCATAACCGATTTCTAAAGTATGCACGGATAAGAGTACGTTAAAAGTAGTACCCCAGGAATTTAGAATCTTTTGTCGATCTATTGTTTTGACTTTAGCATCAATAATCTTCGATTCTACTCCCCCTTCTTTCAAAATATCCCTCAACTTTTCAATGGATTCTATTGTCTCACTAAATACCATAATTTTTTCATCTGGAAATTTATTTTGAATTATGTTTGCTGCTGCGGATAATTTATTATCAGCATAGCTTAACAACAACTTTCTCTTTCGAATGTTTGCAAACCATGCTTTTGCCATTCCACTTGCAAATCCACCTTTTTTCAAAAGATCAGTCATTGAACTGACATCATATCTTTTGAATCTATTTGAAATATTCTTTATTTTCGCGGAATAGACATTGTATTCTTTTATTTCATTTTCTGTCAGAGAAACTTTTATTGGAATTACTACGGGTTTAGCTAGTCTTTTATCTTTTACTGCCTTCTCAATTGAATATCTTTTTACTGGCGGTAATATTGCAAGTATAGTGCTGTTTTTAAAATCTCTCTCATCTAACGTGGCAGTAAGACCTAAGATTGCCTTTTTTGAGTCTTCGATTACAATATCAAAAATTTTAATAAATGACTTTGAAGTGTCTCTTATCAAATGCACTTCATCAAATATCACCATATTAGAACGTCGAACTAGTAGTGGATTTCTTAATACACTATGGTAAGTGCATATCATTATTTCCTTTTTTTCTTTGCGTTCTCCAAAATACACCCCAACTTTCTCTTTAGGGATGCCATATGAAATTAATCTATTAAGAGTTTGATCTAATAGGGATATCCGGGGTACCAAAAACAAAATATTGAAAAAAGAAAAAGACGGTGTATCTTTTTTGCTAATGGGCTCTGCAGTAGTTTCAAACTGTTTAGAAACAGAAGTGGTATTTTTATCATCATTTGATATCAAATCGGTGGAGTACTCTTCATCCATTTTTGATGACGATCCTCTCCTTTTGTGCGAGAGGAGTTGACCCACTAATCTTCTGGCACATTCAAATGCGATTTCAGTTTTCCCTGTTCCTGTACTGTAGAGGATAGTTCCCCTATTGTTATTTTCCATCCAGGCGTTGACTGCTGCTAACTGATCATCCTTTAAACTGAAAGGAAACTTTAACGACGAAATAGATGGTAAAAAAGTTTGTGTAGGTGGTGGGATAACTGTATTTATTTTCGATTCCCCATCTATGATTTTTGAATCCTTTTTATTGTGATTAGGGCTATGTTTCATGGCTAAAGATGCGTAGTATAACGTATAGTCCTAAATAGATCATTATTTTATTTTGCCACTTTTTATAGCGACAATTTGATTAATATACTTTTACGAGGAGTAGAATTAATCTCGAAATAAAGTATATGGAGAGTTTAGGAGAAGACAAAAGCCTAGATGAATCTTGAAAAGTGAAATAAGAAGAGAAAGAGTAAGATCACTTTACTATTTTTAATAACATGGATTCAGTCTCTAAGAGAAAGCTAAATCTCACGATCTAAATAATGGAATTAGGAAAGCATAAAGAGGATTAGAAATGATATGGAGAGTTTGTCACTCCTATTATAAATATTCATGAATTTTTTTGCTAAAATGTTTTTTCCTTTTTCTTCTTAAAATCTTGTTTATTTCATTGCTGGCCCAGCCAAACCTTAAACTCTTGTATTATTGGTTTTACTTCAATCAGATTTCCATCCCATTCTTGGAGGATTTTAACCCGCGATTCTTCTAGACCCATTCCTTTACTCAAACTATCCATATTGTAAGTATCCGGGATTCTGACCATACTGTTTGAAAATCTGTGCTGATGTGAAAGATCAGACTTTCCGCCTGTCAAATATCTCTCCGCAAATTGCATAAAAACTTCTGACATATAGTAATCATGGTATCGACTATTCGATG
>Ga0310906_10000389_pt1 | contig 11254 bp, 13 predicted proteins | sample C48D3metaG_FD_203749 | JGI IMG/M metagenome (GOLD analysis project Ga0310906, IMG submission 203749) | Lab incubated soil microbial communities from West Virginia University Organic Research Farm, Morgantown, WV, United States - C48D3 | ecosystem: Environmental > Terrestrial > Soil >...
AAGAGCAAGTGAAGGAAGAGCAAGTGAAGGAAGAGCAAGTGAAGGAAGAGCAAGTGAAGGAAGAGCAAGTGAAGGAAGAGCAAGTGAAGGAAGAGCAAGTGAAGGAAGAAGTAGAAAAGAAGGAAAAAGCTGAGAAAAAAAGCCGATTCGGATGGTTTAAGAAAAAGAAATAGTATTTGAAAGCATTAAATTAAAGATTTTTTTCAAAATTAGTATTGAAAGAAGATATCCTAAGTCTTCAAGATTTGAGGTCTGATCAAATTTTAGCCATGCTGGATCACGCATCATCCTTGAAAAACCAGTTTAAAACAGAAGGTTCGAATCTTAAATACCTAAATGGAAAAATCCTGGGAATGATTTTTCAAAAACCCTCAACACGAACTAGAATAAGTTTTGAAACTGCAATGCTTCAATTAGGTGGGCATGCAATAAATCTGTCTTTTAATGATTTACAGTTATCCCGCGGTGAATCGATACAAGATACATCTAAGACCATTTCATTATATGCTGATATTTTGATGGCAAGAGTATATGATCATAAAGATATCGAACAATTATCAGAATATTCTTCCATTCCGGTCATAAATGGATTATCTGATTTATTTCATCCATGTCAGATTCTAGCGGATTTGCTCACCATCCTCGAATATAAAAAAAAATTAAGAGGGATCAATATGGCGTTTATTGGAGATGGCAATAATGTTTGTAATGATTTACTCCTAGGATGTTCAAAATTGGGAATAAATATTCGAGTTTCTACTCCACTAGGTTTTGAACCACCAAATTGGGTAGTGGAAGTAGCAAGAACATCAGCTAGAAAAAATGAATCGGCTTTATTGATAACATCGGATCCTACAGAAGCAGTTGTTGCTGCCGATGTGATAGTTACCGATACTCACATTTCGATAGGAAAGGAAAATGAATTCGACAGTCGAGAAAAAATATTTTTCCCTAAATATCAGGTTAATGATGACTTGGTCAAATATGCAAAAAAAGATTTCATTTTTATGCACTGTTTGCCTGCAAAGAGAGGGAAAGAAGTTACATCTCAGATCATTGATGGCCCCCATTCTGTCATTTGGAGCGAGGCCGAAAATCGTTTACATGTACAAAAAGCCTTATTGATCAAGATCTTGGGAGATTCATCAGTACACAATAGGAACCATTCTTGAATAAAAAGTATCAAATACTTTAAAATATTCTAAATTTTGAAATAATTAAGTATGACAAAGTTTTTGGTGGACAAGGCCGTAAACATTCCTGAAGGTAAACTAAAAAATATTACTGCTGCGGGTAAAGAAATCGTAATAGCTAATGTTAAAGGTGAATACTATGCAATTAATAATATATGTACTCACGCAGGAGCCGAATTACACGAGGGGGTATTAGAAGGCAAAGAACTTATTTGTCCATGGCACGGTGCTAAATGGGATGTACAAACTGGTGATCTTATCTGGTTTCCTCAAAAACTAAAAAACCAACAGTCATACAATGTGCTGATAGAGGGAGATAATGTATTTGTCGAAATATAATATTAGTAAGAGAATAACCGTAACAAAAAAAAGGTAAATATATGTGAAAATTAGTGAGTTTATTTCAACGTTGCCCAATACGGTATTAACCGGGGACAGCGTTGTTATTCCTGATGACTTTATTAGGAAGATGTTCTCGTTTTCAAATTTGAATAAAGATGATATATTTTATCATCTTGGTATTGGTAACAATCCTTCAACATTACAGATTGCCATAGAAGAATTCAAAGTTAAAAAAGCTGTAGGCATAGATATTAACGCCACAGTTATTGATGAAATAAAATCAAAAACTAAAATCAAAAATGTTTATGCCCTTAATGAAAACGTATCTAGTTGTTCCTTGTCCGAGGCGACCGTGATCTTTTCTTGGTTTACAGATGAAAAAATAAATAAGTTATTATCCAAAAAGTTTGAGTCAGAGTTAGATAATGGTGCCAGAATTATTTCAATTTGGTCTCCGCCCGCTCTTTTTCTACCTGACAAAATTGATTTTCCAATATTAGTGTGTCAAAAACCGTTTAAAATTGGAATGGATATTAAAGATCAACTTAGAGCAATCTATAAAAGCGATTGTATTGACTTTACGGCGTCATGGAATTTGGCTGACAGGTACATCAAATCTTTTGGAACGGTTGACGCAAGTCATCACAGATTCCTGAATATCTTACAAAGTCTAATTATATGGTTTAATGCGAGAGATTTGGGAATAGCATGTGAAAATGAAATTCCACCTCCAGTGAAAAGCTATGTAGAAATATTGAAATATTTTTTTAATATAGATTTAACTGATTTTTATTAAGAAAGGTTAACTTATTAACTAAATTTTGAATTAATTTTATTGGATTTGGATGATATTATTTTTTTAATTTTCATAACAATGTAATAAAATAAATTATTAAAATTTTTCTAACAAAAAAATTTTTTATAATTTATGGTCCATATCTTTAATAACAATCTACCCCAAAGATTATAACTATTGGTATTATGAAGCAGAATTAGAAGATGGACTTTACAATTAATGAGGGGCAAAGAAATTTAACAGTTCCCCTATTAGTTGAATCAGCTATTCTGAATGATGAGGGTAAGCTATCATTTACCGGTTCGTTATCGGTAAAGACCGGAAAATTTACTGGTCGTTCGCCTGAGGATAAATATATTGTCAAGGATGAAATTACTGCCAAGTCGGTAGATTGGGGTAAAGTTAACCATCCAATTTCTGAAGAAAACTTTGAAAAAATATTTACTCGTATGACAAAGTATATCCATGATAATAATTTAGCGCAGAAACTCTATACTTTTGATGGATTTGTTGGAGCTGACATCTCTTCCAGGCTATCTATAAGAGTTATTACAGATAGAGCATGGCATAGTCTATTCGCAACTCAAATTTTCATAAACGCATCACAAGAAGAATTGTCACATTTCAAACCTGATTTTACTTTGTTGTCAATCAATGATTTTGCATCTTTCCCAGAGTTAGAAGGAACAAAATCTGAAACTTTCATTATTATTAGTTTCAAGCGAAATTTGGTCCTGATGGGGTCAACATCTTATGCTGGTGAAATAAAGAAATCCATGTTTTCAGTCATGAATTTTCTTTTACCCAAAAAAGGTATATTTCCTATGCATTGTTCGGCAAATTTGGGCAAGGATGATAGGTCGGCCCTATTTTTTGGTTTGTCAGGAACTGGAAAAACAACCCTTTCGGCCGATGAAAATCGACGATTAGTGGGAGACGATGAACATGGCTGGTCTGATAATGGTGTATTTAATTTTGAAGGGGGTTGTTATGCTAAGTGTATTAATCTAAACAAGGACAAAGAACCACAGATTTGGAATGCCATTAAGTTTGGTTCGGTAATGGAGAATGTTGTTATTGATCCTTTTACAAGGGAACCTGATTTTACAGATGGTAGTTTAACAGAAAATACTCGTGTTGTCTATCCTTTGAATTTTATACCTGGAGCCGTTATTCCAAGTGTCTGCGGTCATCCATCCGTGATTATTTTTCTTACTGCAGATGCCTTTGGGGTCCTTCCTCCTATATCTAAATTATCAAAGGAGGGTGCCATGTATCACTTTATGTCGGGATATACTAGTAAATTAGCAGGGACTGAGCGAGGAATCACTGAACCAAAAGAGACGTTTTCTCAATGTTTTGGAGCCCCTTTCATGCCATTAAGAGCTGCAGAATATGCGAAGTTACTAGGAGAGAAGATAACCAAATATAATTCAAAAGTTTATTTGATCAATACCGGCTGGTCGGGCGGTCCTTATGGAATAGGTAAACGAATAGATCTAAAATATACCAGGCAGATGGTATCTGCAACGCTCAAAGGCGCACTAGATGAAGTTCCATATGAGACACACGAAACGTTTAATCTCGATTACCCCACGTCATGCTATGACATTCCTGCTTCCATATTAAATCCTCGAAATACTTGGCATGACAAGAATCAATATGACTTTTCTGCCAAAAGATTGGCTAAATTGTTTATAAATAATTTCAGGAAATTTGAACCCACTTCTGCAGAAATTATTAAGGCGGGTCCGCATTTGAACTAGAATCCATTGTATTGTAATGTGTCTTAAGGGTTTCTTATTTCAATCTAAAGGTAGCCCGGAGCAGATTCGAACTGCTGTCCCCAGGTTTCTTCTCTACCAGATCCAGAGCCTGAGATCCTTAGTCCTCTTGGAGTTTGACCGCTAGATTCGGCACCATTTTTTATGGTTCGACCGGGCTTCACGAGCTACACTTTGTGATATTTGCTTCTATTATTTTATTTTATCTCTAATCTAGTGAAGTACTTGTCAGCAATAGAATTATGTTGTTTATTTCTTTGTATTTATCTCTCTAATTACCGTTCCATAATCGAGATGAACTTTTTTTCTCATATACGGGATCAGTTTATAATGAATTGAATAAATGTTCTTTTCGCGCACTAGGATGCCTTTAACCAATAGTGATACAAACCCTCCTGCAACCTTGGAGGGCAAAATTTCTTTGTTTTCACAAATGCTATCTCTCTTAATGTGATATTCTTGTAAAGTAAAATAGTTTCTGTTAACTTCCAATATTAGCGGCCAGATTACAAATTCCCATACCAAACGACGATTTTCAGTCGAGGACGCATGTTTTCCCTTTTTCCTTTCCTTGTGTTTGTAATTCTCTAATGTCATTTTCTCTGTGTTTCGGTCTTTATTATTGGACTTGATATCATAGTCACATTTAAACATCCGGTTTTATAATTCTACATACATGGTGTTTTCTCATGGGGAAGAGGAAAAAGTTGATGATGTCTCTTCCGCACTAGATGATCTCTCAAAAAAATGGGAGATAGATCCAATTGTTAGAGATGTGCATCTTGGAAAACGCATGGACATTCAAGATTATACTATTAGGATAAACAAGGTTACTTATCATATCCCCTTTTTGTCTAAATCTTCTCTTTTTTTATTATGGGATTGTCTATGGCCTGATTGTCATAATTGCTGTGATAAGCAAGGACGGTTACCCTTAACTTCGAGAGATATTGCCACTATTTCAAAACATTTGGGATATGATTCGCAACCGTCTTTTCTACGAAATGAAACTTATGTAGCAACATGGGATAATGAATCCGCTTCAGATTCAAATTCTCATGTAATAACAACTTTGACTATGCTTAATTTGAAGAGAAGGAAGTCAGAAAATGAGGCTGACAACGGTCACCCTATTTCTTGCAGATTCCTAAATGAATGTGGAGCATGTCAGCTCCATCCCAATAAGCCTGGGGTTTGTTGGTTATATCCCTTTTTTTCATGGAGTCAAAATGAAAAGAACCTAGTATCTGTACATACATCATTTCAACTTACAGGTGATTGTCCAGGTTTTTACCTGAGTAAAAACTTGGATGACATTATGCCAATTTTAGTCAAATATTCTGAAATTATTTATAATTATACTATGAATGTTAACACCACAATTAGAGAAGGGTTTGGAAAAATCGACGTTATTAACTAGAAAGTTAACTACTTCTTACAACAAAAAATAGGTTACTTTGATTTGGCATACCTATTGTTGACATCTTCCCAATTTATCAGATTCCACCAAGCGTTGACATAGTCGGGTCTTTTGTTTTGATATTTGAGGTAATAAGCATGTTCCCAAACATCACATCCTAACAGTGGTATTAGATTTTCTGTCCTGGGACTAGTTTGATTTGGCATGGATTTATAGTCTACTTTGTTGTTTTTTGGGTCAAATACTAGCCATCCCCAACCGCTTCCTTGAATACCTACAGTACTTGTAGTAAACTTTTCCTTAAAGGCTGAAAAACTTCCAAATGAATTATTTATTGCCTCTGCAATAGATCCTTGTGGGTCCCCACCGCCATTCGGTGTCAAATTGTTCCAGAAAATTCGATGATTATCAAATCCACCACCATTAAAGTTTATTGCTGCTCTCACATCATTGGGTACACTCCCTAAGTCACTTAGTATTTCTGTTATATCCTTATTCTGCACATCTTGAGGACATTTTTCAAGAGCTGCGTTTAGATTGTTGGTATATGTTTGATGATGTTTCGTATAATGGATTTCCATAGTTTTTGCATCTATGTGTGGTTCTAATGCATCATAGCCATATGGAAGAGGGGGTAATTCATATTTACTCATTAAACAATTGTGGATACGAAACCTTTTATCCTTTTCCTTTTCTTTATCTGATGTTTTGGCTTGATATCTTGGTAAATATTTTCTTATGGGCTAACTAACGCAATTACTATCTTAGGAGGTGCGGCATCAATCGGAAACATATTTATTTATTCTAAGTAGAATAAAACGATATTATGGTAATCAATAATGATCTCCTTGAACAACGTAAAAAGATTTCAGAGCATCGTCCCAAATTTAAGAGACAAGAAAGCTGGAGATATAAAAGGTTAGCCGTCACCTGGAGAAAACCAAAGGGCGTTGACAATAAGATGAGAAAACAAGTCTCAGGAGTACCCCCATTGGTAAAGATTGGTTACCGTGGCCCCAAAATATCACGGGGATTACATCCTTCTGGTTATGTTGACAGTTTGGTTCACAACGTTAAGGATTTAATGCTCCTGGACAAAACTAAAGATGCAGCCCGCATAGGCCGTACTGTAGGAAACAAGAAGAGACTTGAGATCATTTCAAAAGCAGAGTCAATGGGAATTAAACTAATTAACGGAAAAAAATCTGAATCCGATACATCCAAAGCTTCAACCCCAAAGAAAAATTCATCCAAAGCTTCAACCCCAAAGAAAAATCAAAAGTAGTGATATGAATGGTAGTAAATATACATAAAAAAAGAGAACTAGCATCCCGTATTCTTGGAGTTGGAGTTAATAGGGTAAGATTTGAACCAGACAAATTAGATGACGTAGCCGACTCAATTACACGTGAAAACATAAGATCTTTGATAAGCAATGGGTCCATCTGGACCGCAAAAGTTAGAGGCACTTCAAGAGGCCGAACTAGGTCAAAACTTGCAACTAAGAAAAAACATGGAACTGGCCCAGGATCCAAAAAAGGCAAAAAGACAGCTCGAGTAGGTAAAAAGGAAGTGTATGTTATCAAAGTACGATCGATGAGAAGGCATCTAAAGATATTAAAGGAGAGAAAAGACATAACGAATGAACAATTTTGGGCTCTATACAAAAAAGTAAATGGTGCTCAAGTACGTTCCTTGTCTCATCTTAGAGAACTGGTTAAAATAACAAAAACACACTAATATAGGATTTTAACATCTTATTTTTTTCAATTACGACAATTCTAACATTTTGTCAATCCTTATTGTCATAGTTCTTCAAAACACCTTGAGATTATTTGTTTTAATCGGGGGACGAATTCAAAATTGTCCATTTCCTTCTTATTCATCCAATAATAGTCTGAATGTTCCCAATCTAATACTACATTCCTGGTGTTCGAAACAAAACAGAAGGGTTGGATGATTATCATCAATTCGTTGTGAATTTGAACACCAAATTGATTAAATATTTTTCTTAATATTAACTCATCTTTGTTGATTCGTGTTTCCTCATAGATCTCTATCAATGCCCTAGAGAGTAAATCTTCGTTTTTTTCAAGATACCCACTCACCCCTGCCCATTTTTCTTGCATGGTCTTAACTTTCATACTTCTACGTAAAACCAATACTTCGTTTTGGTTTTTTAAAACCGAGGTTACAACCATCGAAGTTTTTTTATGGCTTTGATCAAAAGGTGGTGTCTCGTCCTTCTTCATTTTGCTTCCTGATTTATTATTTGCAGAATGAGTTAATCTAAGTTTAGGATATTTGATGTGAAATTGGAATTAACTACTAATCTGTTATCTTGCGGTTACAGTTTTTTAGGTCGTTTAATGATTTGTTTTGATTTAGTTAATGCTATCAATCCTATTCATCGAGAACGAGAAAAATATTATGAGATCAAATGTACTTTGGTTCTAATACATGCGTTCTTAGGAGTGATAATATTCTATTTTTTTCACTACCCATACCTTTCTTGTCAATATAAATACTGGTTACCTTCTCAATGCTTTTTTCCCACATCTGGTTTAACATTTCATTATTAATGAATCTCAAATTATGTTTACTGGCAATAGATGCAAAGGCAACATTCGAAGACAGAATTAAGTTGTTAAATTTTTGTGGATAATGGTTTCCACCCAACCCTATAGCAATTTCTAATTCTTCATTATTCGCTTTTTTGTTTACATTTTGTATAGTTTGTATCAAGCAATCACAAACCATCTTGGCTGTTTCCTTGTTGTTCCATTCTTCTTCAGAGGATCCTATCTCAATAAACAAGATTGGATTGGAGGATGATGTTGGTCCGTGATGAGAAGATTCAATAGTGAGATCGTATTTGGGTAAGCTGTTCTTCATCGAAAACAAATTTTTCATGTACTCCTTTTGAAAACTAGGGTATGCAATACCTATCTCAAATGCTGCCCCACCTAGCGACTTATCTGTTGAAAAATTTCCTGTAAAGTGGGATGTCAATGCAGGTATTTTACTCTTTGATGCGTGTTTAGATAGGAAAATTAATACGTTATTTGGAAATTCAAACTTGTCGATGTTTTTAATGTGAATTAATTCCTCATCTGTTACAACTAAGTTCAGGTTGTTATATTTTTTGCATTTAAGAAATCTAATTCTAGAATCAGAATTTCTTGCATCTTGATTTTTGTCAATCCCGAGTTTGGCGCGATCATCAAGAGAAAAAGAGTCCTCAAACCCTACCTCATTTTTCAAATAATTTAGCATGGTAAAACTGGCAATATCTTTGGAAGAGGTTATGATTGTAAAATTATTTACCAAGGAGAACAAGAGATCTTGATTTAGATTTATTTCTTATTTTTAACTCAGACGCGTCAAATTTGATAGTTGAATCAAATGTTATAAACTTATAAATTCCAAAACAAATACGTTTAATGATTCTATAAATATGCCAAAAAACCTCCACAAAGACGACGATGATTTGGATTTGATAGACCTGAATGATGACAAGTATTCTAATGATAATAATAAATCCGATAAAATTGACACTGACACCGATATTGTTGATAGTCAGCATAAAAAAAAATCAACCAAGGCCAAGTTGATTGGTAATAACAGTACAAAGAGGACAAAGGATGATAATTTAGATGCTAAGGAATTTAAAAATGTAAGTGAGAAGGGATCAAAAGAGCCTGACAATCAAACTGGGGATACTGCTCTCTTGTCAAACGAAGAGGATGATGATTCAAAATTTTTTGTTGTTAGGGTGGCTGGAGGTCAAGAAAGCATGATAGCATCAATGCTGCAGAGTAGATTGCACTCAAAGAAAATAGAGGGTATATATTCGGTTTTATTTTTAGAAAATTTTAAGGGTTACGTAATCGTTGAAGCAGTAGACTCGAATATCGCATATGAGGCTTTGCACGGAATCCGACATATACGTGGACAAATAAGGGGTGAACTTCCATTTAAGGATCTGGAGGGTTATCTCATCAAGAAACCAGTAGTTACCGAACTAATCATCGATGACACAGTAGAGATTATTGCGGGACCGTTCAAATCCATGAAAGCCAAAATTATGAGAGTTGATTATGAAAAGCAGGAAGCCACAGTAGTATTACTTGATTCTCCATATCAAATACCTGTAACTGTTGACGCTAATTATTTAAAAAAGTCTTTATAGAATTATAAGTGGTTTTTACATTAGTCTGTTTGTAATATCTTATGAGTGAAAAAAAAGTTGTGAATGCATTAGTAAGTGGGGGCGAAGCTAGCGCGGGGCCACCTTTAGGACCTGCTCTTGGACCACTTGGAATTAACATTTTACAAGTTGTTAATACTATTAACGAAAAAACTAAAGATTTTCCGGGAATGAAAGTTCCAGTCAAAGTGGAAGTCGATACTGAGACTAAACAATTTACAGTTGAGGTAGGTATACCTCCAACAGCTGCCCTTATTTTTAAGGAATCTGGAATTACCAAAGGGTCTGGAACTGCTGGTACTAATTTTGTAGGGAATATCTCAATGGAAGGTATAGTCAAAATATCAAAAATGAAATTAGATGTCTCATACGCACAAACGATAAAATCTTCTTCAAAGGAAATAATAGGCACCTGTCTAAGTCTGGGTATAAAAGTGGAAGATAAGGTGGCAAATGAGATATATCAAGATATTTCAGCTGGCAAATACGATGCGTTGCTAGCCTAGTTATTTTTATTTTTTTTCAAGTAAATTAATTTTATTTAAGTAAGTTTAAAATATACCAATGACTGCAGTGTAAACTATAATTTTAAGGTGAATGATGGAAATATGTCAATTCAAACAGGATCAGCTGGCGGAATGCCCGTTTTAATATTAAAAGAAGGCGCAAGTGAGACTAAAGGAAGAGAGGCACAGAAAAATAACATAAACGCAGCAAAGACAGTTGCTGAAATAGTACGAACTAGTTTAGGACCTAGAGGCATGGACAAAATGCTTGTAGATTCTTTAGGTGATGTAACTATCACTAACGATGGTGCAACTATATTAAAAGAAATTGATGTTCAACATCCTGCTGCCAAAATGATGGTGGAAATAAGCAAGGCAACAGATAATGAGGTGGGGGACGGTACAACTTCTGTAGTTGTTCTAGCGGGTTCTTTGATTGAAAAAGCAGAGGAGTTGATTACGAAGAATGTTCACCCGACTGTTATTGTAGATGGGTATAGAAAATGTGCTGTCAAGTCAATAGAACTTTTGAACAATATCGCCATTAAGGTAACAAATAACGAGAAGGAGCAATTAGTAAAAATAGCAAAGACATCAATGCAAACTAAACTAGTTTCAAAGGAATCAGATGACCTGGCTAATATTGTTGTAACAGCTGCTCAACAAGTATCCGAGTCTCGAAATGGATCTACAAAAGTCGATTTGGATGACATCAAGGTTGAAAAGAAATCTGGCGGATCCATTAAAGATACAAAATTGATAAAAGGAATTGTTTTAGACAAGGAGGTAGTTCATGGAGGGATGCCCAAAAGGGTAGAAAAAGCTAAGATTGCATTAATCAATTCTGCTTTGGAAATAGAAAAGACAGAATTCGACGCAAAATTAAACATTACGTCACCAGAACAAATGAAGCGATTCCTTGATGAAGAAAACACCATGCTAAAGACCATGGTTGAAAAATTAACTGGATCTGGTGCTAATGTAGTAATATGTCAGAAAGGAC
>Ga0310906_10000413_pt1 | contig 11035 bp, 8 predicted proteins | sample C48D3metaG_FD_203749 | JGI IMG/M metagenome (GOLD analysis project Ga0310906, IMG submission 203749) | Lab incubated soil microbial communities from West Virginia University Organic Research Farm, Morgantown, WV, United States - C48D3 | ecosystem: Environmental > Terrestrial > Soil >...
GGCCCTCACGCCCCTGATGACAGGCCCCTTCTACGCGTATCCCGCGGTGACGGCGATGACCTCGACGTACGGCGGTCTCAGCGTCGGGCCCGACACCTCCGTGCGGCGCGTGGACGGGAGCCGGATCGAGGGCCTCTACGCCGCCGGCGAGGTCGTCGGCGGATTCCACGGCGCGTCGTACATGACGGGCACGGCGCTCACGAAGGCGCTCGTGTTCGGGTTCGAGGCGGCAGACGCGATCGCACGAGGCTGAGGCCGCCGCGTGTCGTCAGAGCTCTTCGTAGGTGTCGGAATCGCGGATGCCGCGCTCTCCCTCGTCGTCCGGATCGAGGCCGTCCAGCTCTGCAAGGATCTCGGCAGGCAGCGGCGGCATCCCGATCGCGTCGAGATTCTCGCGCTGACGAGCCGCGCTCGCCGACTTCGCGACCGGCACGATTCCCTGCGCCCGGTGCCAGCGCAGGACGATCTGGCCCGGCGTCGACGAGGTCGCCTCGGCAGCGCGCAGCACGACCGGATCCGACAGCAGCGGGCCGCCGCGCCCGAGCGGACTCCAGGACTGGGCGGCGACGCCCTTCTCGGCCAGAACGGCCCTGAGGGCGTGGCGCTGGATCTTCGGGTCGCATTCGAACTGGTCGACGGCGGGGGTGAGGCCGGTCTCGGCGGTGAGTCGCTCGATGTGCTGTGCCTGGAAGTTCGAGACGCCGATCGAGCGGATGAGCCCCTCCTCGGCGAGTGCGGCCATCTCGAGGAACGCCGCCGAGGCCTTCCCGAGCCAGGGGAGGGGCCAGTGGATGAGGTACAGATCGACGTAGTCGGTGCCCAGTGCGGCGAGGCTGCGCTCGAGGGCCTCGCGCGTCGCATCGGCCACCATGGCCGAGCCGCGGAGCTTCGTGGTGACGAACAGCTCCTCGCGGGGGACGCCGGACGAGCGGATGCCGCGGCCCACGGCATCCTCGTTCGCGTATTTCGCCGCGGTGTCGATGAGCCGATAGCCGACGCCGATGCCCGATTCGACGGCGCGTTCGGCATCCGCGCCGCGCAAAGGCCACGTACCGAGCCCGATCGCGGGCATCTGGTGACCTGAGTTCAGCGTGACGGTCGGCGCGGACACGGGCTACTCCTGGTCGGCCGTGAGCCGGTCTGCGGCGCGGAGCGCCAGTTCATAGCCGTACACGCCGGCGCCGGCGATCACCACGCGTGCGACGTGGGAGATGATCGAGTTCTGGTGGAGGGCATCGCGAGCGTGGATGTTCGTGATGTGCACCTCGATGACGGGCGTCGACAGCATGTGGAGCGCGTCCAGCAGCGGCACGGAGTTGAAGCTGAAGCCGGCAGGGTTGATCACGATGATCGCCCCTTGGCGGAAGGCTTCGTGCACCCACTCAACGAGCTGGTGCTCGGCATTGGACTGCGCGAAGAAGAGCTCGAATCCGAGTTCGGCGGCCACGCGCTCGCAATCGGCGCGCACGTCGTCAAGACTCGTCGTGCCATACAGTTCGGGTTCGCGCCGGCCGAGCATGTTGAGGTTCGAGCCGTTCAGCACGAAGAGCTTCCGCGTCACGGGCGGGCTCCTTTCAGGGGCAGGTGAATTCCTCTGGGGTTCGCGCGGCACGCCGCGCGAACCCCAGAGCCGGGGGCTACAGCAAACCGAGCAGTGATGGCAGGAACGTGACGATCACGGGGAACAGTGTGAGCAGCAGGAGCACCGTACCGAGCGGGATCAGGAACGGCAGGATGCCTCGGAAGAGCTCTCCCATTGGTCTGCGCGTGATGGATCCGACCACGAACAGCACGGCTCCCACTGGTGGCGTCAGCGACCCGATCATCAGGTTGAGGATCATGATGACGCCGAGCTGGACCGGGTCGATGCCGAACTGCGCGACGATCGGCATCAGGATCGGCACGAGCACGAGGATCACCGGCGGCGCCTCGAGCGGGATGCCGAGCAGGATGAGCAGCACGTTCAGCATCAGCAGGAAGACCACCGGGTTGTCGGTGAACCCGGTGAGCCACTCACCGAGCGCGCGCGACACCTGCTCGCGGGCGAGCACCTGGCCCATGAGGTTGGAGGCCCCCAGGATCAGGAGGATGCCGCCGGCGATGACGACGGTCTCCTTGGCCGACTTCCAGAACACCTTCCAGGTGAGCGTGCGGTAGATCACCCCGAGGAGCAGCATGTAGACAGCCGCGATGCCCGCGCTCTCGGTCGCCGTGAAGAGACCGCTGAAGATGCCGCCCAGGATGATGACGGGCAGCAGTGCAGGGCCGATGACGCGCACGGCCGCTTTGCCGAGCATCCCGCCGTCGAAGGGCCGGCTGTGGGCGACATCAGGATGCCGGCGCACCCAGATGAAGATGTACAGCGCGAGCCCGACCGCCATGAGCATGGCGGGGATGATCGATCCCGCGAACAGTGCACCGGTCGAGATCGAGGCGGTCGCCGCGAAGAGGACCGCGGGGATGCTCGGAGGCATGACCGTGCTCATCAGCGAGCCGGCCGCGGTGAGGCCCGACGAGAAGCCGTAGGGGTAGCCCGCCTTGAGCATCTGCGGGATCTGCACCTTGCTCGTGGAGGCCGCGTCCGCAAGGGCGGAGCCGCTGATCCACGAGAACCCGATCGCCGTGCCGAGGTTGACGTAGGCGAGGTTGCCCGGAAGACGGGGGAGCAGGGCCCGTGCGAGATCGTAGAGCCTCGTGGCGATGCCGAGGTTGTTGGCGATGGTGCCGACGAAGATGAACAGCGGGACGGCCAGCAGCGGGAAGCTGTTGATGCCGTTGACGATCGACGAGATCGCGTAGCCCGCCGACAGTCCGTGGCTGTAGAAGTACAGCATGCTGGACGCGATCATCGCGAAGGCGACGGGCACCCGCAGCAGCAGGAAGACGACGAAAAGCAGGATGTAGAGCCAGAGGTCCATGCGGGTCAGCCCTCCATCTCGCCGATGTCGAGCTTGCGCTCGGGGCGGTGCGCATACGGGATCTTGAACGAGGAGTGGATCGCCGCCGAGACGAAGCCGACCAGCGCGAAGATGTACAGCACGCCGAGAGGCACGTGCATCGCGGCGCTGAGCCGGCCCCACTCGGTGTCGATCTTCACCCAGGCCTCATATGCCAGGGCGAGGCTGGTGATGACCATGATCACCGCGGAGATGACGCGCAGCGCGACGAACAGACGGGTTCCGGCGAGCATCTCGTCGAAGATCTCGAGCACGATGTGGCCGTTGCGCCCCACGAGGTAGCCGGTGGTGATGAACGTCAGTGCGATCATCGACAGCAGTGCGAGCTCGCCCGCGCCGACCCAGCTGATCGTCGGGAAGTAGCGGCCGAGCACCTGGTACATCACGCCGAAGACGATGAAGGCGAACAGGGTGACACCGATCGTGATCTCGATCCCGGAGAGGATCCGGATGAAGACGGGGTCGGCAGGTACGCCCTGGTTGAGCTTGGGCTCGGTGTAGAAGGTTCTCGTGGGCGGGTAGATGGATTCGCCGACGCCTTCTTCGTGAGCGGCGACGGCAGCCGCTTCGGGCTCGGTCTCGGGACCCTCCTCGGGCCCGGGCTCCCGGCCCTCCTCGGGCTCGCGCCCGGGTTCCTTGTCGCTCATGGCGCGACCGCCATGGTGTCAGGGTGCATTGCCAACCTCTCTGTCGATGCGGGGCGAGCGTGCGCACGCGCACCGCTGCCCCTGAGACTCTGGTCTGCCGGTCGATCCGGGCAAAGCCGAGTTTCGCCGAATGGGACACCTCCGTACAGACCGATCCGCCCCCGTCGCGAGCGACGGAGGCGGATCGGCGTCCGGCGGGACGACCTACTTGACGACGGTCACCGTGGCGGTCGAGGAGAGCTGCTCCTGGACACCAGCCGGGTTGAGCACGTTGACCCTCACCGTGAGGGACGCTTCACCCGCCGGCACGTTGTTGTCGACCTCGGCGGCGTCGAACTGGACGATCACCTTGTTCTTGTTGGCCGTGACCTTCGACGCGTCGATGAGCGTTCTCGTGAGAGGCGTCACCAGGACGGCGCCGCTGTCGTAGGTGTAGCCGGCCGGCAGGGCGAACTGTGCCGTGACCTTGCCGTTCACGCCGGTGAACAGTCCGGTGCCCGAACCGAGCTCGAGCTTGCCCGGAGTGAACGTCAGCGCGCCCGGCTGGTCCTGCGGGGTGAGGTATACCTCGATCTTGCCGGTCGGTCGTGGGTCGGTGCAGTCGTTGAAGAAGTATTCACCGGCACGGTCGAACGTGTGCTGGTAGGTCTCTCCCGGCTTCAGCTTGACGTTGAACTCCCCCTCGAAGAACTGCGTTGCACAGTGGTCCTTCAGGTTGGGGAAGTTCGGGAACGTCTCGGCACCCGGATTGCGGAACGTCACGGTCGTGCCGACGGGAACCCGCAGGTGCGTGGGCTGCATGCCGTTCTGCGACACGCTGTCGCGCGAGGCAGCGTCGTCTGCCGTGCGACTGCTCCGCGCGAGGAGCACGGTGTTGCCCACCGTCGATCCCTCGACGGCCGTGCCGCCGACGGGGCGACGGATCGTCAGGGGCGCCGTGTCGGGCCCCTCCTGGCTGCCCGACTCTGTCTTGTAGCCGCCGCCGAGCTTGAACGACCACAGCGAGTCGCCCTGCGTCACCGACCCGCCGTACGGGTTCGTAGATCCGGCCGCGATCACGGCGACGTACTGCTCGCCGTCCACCTCGTACGTGACCGGAGCACCCGCGATGCCGGACCCCGTCTGGAACTGCCACAGCACGTCACCTGTGGCCGCGTCCATCGCCAGCACGCGACCGTCGATCTGACCGACGAAGAGCAGATCGGATGCCGTGGTCAGGGGTCCCTGACCGTGCGACATGTCGGTGCCCAGGTGGTTGCGCCACACGACCTCGCCGGTCGACGCGTCGTAGGCCAGGATGCCGCCGGTCTGGTACTGGCCGATGGCACGCAGGCCGTTCGCCGCGGCACCGTCGTAGTGCGCGACCGGGTTGGTGCCGTACGGGAAGTAGACCAGGTTGGTCCTCTGGCTGTACGAGTTGTTCGACCAGTCGCCGCCGCCGTTCTGGCTCGTCGTCGACAGGATGGGCGCCTCGAACTGCGGGTCGTACAGGCAGCCCTCGCGGTGTCCCGACGAGCCCGCCGGGTACGTGAGGTACGGCTCGTCGACCGAGACATAGCTGTCCGGGTTGAACACGAGGTTGCCGTCTGCGTCCGCCTGATAGCCGTTGTAGTTCGGCACGCCGCGCCACGGGTTCCCGGGGATGTTGTCAGCGTCGAGCTTCTCCCACACCACGCAGTCCGGCAGCAGGCGGGTCTGCGGCATGGGCTGGGTCGCCGTGTTGTGCTGGCGCGCGTCCGTCGGGACCGGCTGCTCGGTCACGGGCAGCACCGGCTTGCCGTTGGTGCGGTCGATCACGAACTGGTGGCCTGACTTGCTGCCGTAGAAGGCGACCTTGCGCTCCTCGCCGTCGACCTCGATGTCGGCGAGGGTCGGCGGGTGGACGTTGTCCATGTCCCACACGTCGTGGTGGATGGACTGGAAGTGCCACTTGAACTTGCCGGTCTTGGCGTCGACGGCGACCAGCGTGTCGGAGAACAGGTTGTCACCGGGGCGACCCGAGGCATTCTGCGACGACGTGCAGCTGCGCGCGTTGCCGAAGGTCATGATGTAGTAGCCGAGCTCGGTGTCGACGGCGCCGTGCATCCAGGAGGTCGCACCGCCCTCCTCGGCGCAGTCGGTGCCGTCGGCCTGCACAGGGCCCCACGTGGCCGACGCGTCGAACGTGACGCCGTCGAGCCCGGTGAAGAGCTCGCCGCGCTTCGGTCCGCCGAAGAAGTGCCAGAGGTAGTGGCCGTCGCTCGCGTCGAGCGCGACCACTGCCCCGCGGTCGCCGTCGGCCGCGTGCGCGTAGACGATCCCGTCGTTGTACACGGTCGCGACCTTGCCGACACGGCCCAGGTCCTCGCCGTTCGCTCCCTTCGGCTGCACCGCCCAGACTTCTTTGCCCGTCGCCTGGTCGAGGGCGACGACGCGGCTGCCGCCGGCGAGGGTGAAGATCTTGCCGTCACCCGCCGAGACGCCGCGGCGCGTGGTCGACGTTCCGTAGGCGGGCTTGTCCCACTTCCAGATCGCGTTCCCCGTCACGCCGTCGACGGCGATGACGCCGCCGCTCGGCGTGTCGAGGTAGATGACGCCGTCCACGACGATCGGCGTCGTCTGCTGACCGACGTTGGTCGATGCCGGCGCGACGGCCGAAAGGTGCGTGCGCCAAGCGGGCGCGAGGTCCTTCAGGTTCTGCTTCGTGATGTCCGTCAGACCTGAGTAGTGCTGATTGCCGAGGTTGCCGCCGACGGTGGGCATGTCGGCGCCGGTCGGCTCCAGGCCGGTCAGGCCGGCCGGTGGAACCGGCTCGGCGGTCTTCGCCAGGCCGTACGCGGGTGAGGCGGCGACGGCGAGCGCCAGCGCCAGTGCGCCGATTCCCGCCGCGCCCAACCTCGTGGTCAGTCGTTTGCGCATCCCTTGCTCCTTGATCATCGTCGATCTGACGGCGGTGAGCTCATGCCCCACCGCCGCCGATGTGGGGAAGCCGCCTCAGTGTGCCGATACTGGGGGATCGGCGGCACGGGCCGGCGCTCGGACGCTAACTGCGCGGAGCGAGAGGGGCAACCGTGCGGCCCATCGAGTGGTACAACTCGCGCCGCCGTGTGGGGGCGCGAACCAATCGCCTCGTTGCTTCCTGCCCAGTGGGACAACCTTTGTTCCGCGCGACGACGCCTGCCTAGCATTTCGCCGTCGGCATCGTTTGCCCACGGACGGAGTTGTCATGGCCGAATCAGCACCCAAGTCCCTGTCGCCTGAGCAGGAGCAGGAACTCGACGAGGTGTTCGCGCGCGCACGGGCGGCGCTCGCGATCATCGAGACATACGACCAGGCCCGCGTCGATCGCCTCATCCAGGCGGTCGCCTGGGCGGTCGCCAACAGATCGTCCTTCCACCGCCTCGTGGAGATGGGTATCGAGGAGTCCGGTCTCGGCGATTTCGGTAGCCGGATGAACAAGCGGATGAAGATCCGCGGCGTGCTCCGCGACGCGCTGCGCAGTCCCTCGGTCGGCATCATCGACGAGGACGCCGAGAAGGGCCTCGTCAAGTACGGCAAGCCGGTGGGGATCATCGGCTGTGTCGTCCCGACGACCAACCCCGATCTGACCCCTGCGGGCAACGCCATCTACGCGATCAAGGCACGCGACGTGGTGGTCTTCTCGCCGCATCCGCGCTCGAAGAACACCACCTTCGAGACCGTGCGGCTCATGCGCGAGGCGCTCGAGGCCGAGGGGGCGCCCGCCGACATCCTGCAGTGCCTCACCCTGCCGAGCCTGGCGGCATCGCAGGAGATCATGCGCCGCTCCGACCTCGTCATCGCCACCGGCGGCCAGGGCCTCGTCCGCGCGGCGTACAGCTCGGGGACGCCCGCGTACGGCGTCGGCGCCGGCAACGCGACCGAGTTCGTCGACGAGACCGCCGACCTCCAGGAGACGGCGCGCAACTGCATGCTCTCCAAGACCTCGGACTTCGGCTCGGGGTGCTCGGCGGACGGCAACGTCCTCGTCCCGGCGGCCCGCTACGCCGACATGCTCGAGGCGCTCCAGGCCGAGGGTGGACATCTCGCGACGACCGAGCAGCGCGAAGTCCTCAAGTCCGTCATGTGGGATGACGAGGGCCACCGCCTGGCCGACACCGTCGCCATCTCGCCGCAGCAGCTCGCGCGCGCCGCGGGCTTCGACATCCCCGAGGACCGGCGCTTCATCGTGGTCGAGGGCGACGGCATCGGCGAGGACAAGCAGTTCTGCAAGGAGAAGCTCACGACCCTGATGGCGGTTCACGCCTACGAGGGCAGCTTCGAGGACGGGGTCGAGGTCGCCAAGCATCTCTACGACATCGGCGGCAAGGGCCACTCGTGCGGCATCGCGTCGACCGATGAGGCGCACATCGACTACTTCGCGCGCCACATGCCGGTCTCGCGCATCATGGTGCGCCAGCCGAACTCGAAGGCGAACGCGGGCGCGTTCACCAACGGCATGCCCATGACGTCGTCGATGGGCTGCGGCACGTGGGGCGGCAACATCACGTCCGAGAACGTGTCGCTGCGCCACTATCTCAACACCACCTGGGTCTCGCGCACCATCGCCGAGGACCGGCCGTCCGACGAGGAGCTCTTCGGAGACTTCTACGACGCCGTCCTCGAGTCGGCGGACGCCGTGCCGGTCGTTTCATGAGCACGCCGTCGCCCGCCGCGCCGGATGGCGCACCGACCGCCGGGAAGTCGCCGGAGGAGCTCGTCGACGAAGCGCGGCGCTGGTGGCAGACCGACATCATCGACATCCATCCGGGTGAGATCGCCCTGAGGGGCTACCCGATCCAGGACCTGATCGGGAACGTCGGATTCGTCGACACCATCTGGCTCATGCTGCGCGGTGAGCTTCCGACGCACGCTGAGACGGCGCTCCTCGAGGCCGCTCTCGTCGCCTCCGTCGACCACGGTCCGCAGGCGCCCTCGATCGCCATCGCGCGGATGGCCACGACCTGTGGGGCGCCGGTCAACGGCGCGATGGCGTCGGCGATCAACGTCCTCGACGACATCCACGGCGGACCGGGGCAGCAGTGCATGGAGCTGTACCTCGAGATCGACGCCGAGCTCGAGCGCCTGGGCGACCTCGAGGAGGCGACCCGAGTGGTGCTGCAGCGCCATCGTGACGAGGGCGTGAAGTACGTGCCCGGCTTCGGGCACCGGTTCCACCCGCTCGACCCGCGCACCCCTCGGCTGCTTTCGCTCGTCGATGAGGCAACCGCCGACGGCACGGTGAACGGCCGATTCGCGCGGATCGGACGCGCCGTGGAGGACGCGATCAGCGAGGGCAAGCCGCGACGCATCCCCATGAACGTGGATGGCGTCACGGCGGTGATCTACTGCGAGCTCGGTTTCACGCCGGAGATGGGACGGGGCGTCTTCATCCTCGCCCGCTCCGTGGGAATCCTGTCCCACGCCGTCGAGCAGATGACGCAAGGGGGCCGCATCAAGGGCCCGATCCCCAAATCCATCGGATACACCTACACGGGGCCGGCACGCCGGTCCGTCCCGGTCAGCGACGACCAGACAAGGAGAACGTCATGAAGGACCTCGTGTCCAATCAGATCGTCCGCTATCTCGAAGAGCGCGCCGTCGCGCACGTCTTCGGGCTCTGCGGGCACACGAACATCGCGCTGCTGGCGGCACTGGAGAAGAGCGAGCAGATCTCCTTCGTGAATGTGCGGCACGAGCAGATCGCGGCGCACGCCGCCGACGGCTACGCCCGCGCGAAGAAGGAGACCGCGGTCGTGCTGACCCACCTCGGTCCCGGTCTCACCAACGCAACCACGGGTGTCGCCAACGCCGCACTGGACTCGATCCCGATGGTCGTCATCGCCGGTGACGTGCCGACCCACTACTTCGGCAAGCACCCGCACCAGGAGATCAACCTCCACGCCGACGCAGCTCAGTACGAGATCTACCGTCCCTTCGTCAAACGGGCGTGGCGCGTCGACCAGCCCCACCTGATCGCCGAGGTTCTCGACAAGGCGTTCACCCTGGCCGCGAGCGGTCGCCCGGGTCCCGTCCTTGTGGACGTGCCGATGGACGTCTTCTCGGCCGAGGTCGACGTCGCGCTGTTCGACAAGGTGATCGGCAACACCCGCTCGCTCGCGAAGCCCAGCATCGACGAAGCCGTCGCAGAACAGATCGTGAAGAACCTGCTGGACGCCGAGCGCCCCGTGCTCTACGTGGGTGGCGGCGTCGTCGCCGCCGACGCGGCGACGGAGCTCGCCGAGTTCGCGGAGCTGCTCTCGCTCCCCGTGGCGCACAGCCTCATGGGCAAGGGCGCCGTGCCCGACGACAGCCCGCTCGTGCTGGGCATGACGGGATTCTGGGGGACGGCGTTCACCAACGAGACGACGCGCACCGCCGATTGGATCCTTGCCCTCGGCACGCGGTTCGCGGAGGCCGACTCGAGCTCGTGGTACACGGAGTACACCTTCGACATTCCGGGCACGAAGCTCATGCAGGTCGACATCGACGCCGCCGAGCTCGGGCGCAACTACCCGCTGGAGGTCGGCGCGCTCGCCGATCTGAAGTCCGCTCTCACTGTGCTCCTCCGTGTCGCACGCCGCCTCGCGCCCGAGGGCGTCGGTCGGGACGAGCTGCGGGCTCAGATCGCCGCGAACCGGGCGACGCTGAAGCTCCAGAACGCGCAGGCGCAGGCATCCGATGACTGGCCGATGCGCCCCGAGCGCATCCTCTCCGAGACGCGGGAGGTGCTGCCGGCGGATGCCATCATCACCACCGACGTGGGGTGGAACAAGAACGGGGTGGGTCAGCAGTTCGACATCCTCACACCCGGCACGTTCCTCACGCCGGGCGGGTTCGCGACGATGGGCTTCGGCGGACCGGCCGCGGTCGGTGCCAAGATCGCGCGGCCCGACCGCGTGGTCGTCTCGCTCGTCGGCGACGGGGGCTTCGGCCAGAACCCCGCGGTGCTGGCGACGGCGCGGGAGCAGAACGTCCCCGTCGTCTGGGTCGTCATGAACAACAACGCGTTCGGGACCATCGCCGGCCTGGAGAAGGCCGCCTTCGACACCACTTACGGAACGGTGTTCGGGACCGCCGACGACCCGATGTACACCGATTTCGCCGCGATCGCCCGGGCTTACGGGGTCACCGGCATCAAGGTGGAGTCCGCGGCGGAGTTCAAGCCGGCTCTCGAACGGGCGATCGCGCTCGACGCGCCCGTGGTCATCGACGTCTCGATGGTGAACGTCCCCACGCCCACCACGGGCCACTGGAACATCCTCGACATCTACTCGCCCGACGAGAAGATCGAGCACGTCGCGACGCACTGACCCGCGTCGTCGCCTCGAAACAACACTCCACGTCAGGTCGTCCACCGATGAACGTCGCATTCGGAACGCGGAACATACTCATCTCGACGGTGTGTCTGTCCGGCACTCTGGAGGACAAGCT